>Ga0209155_1000009_pt1 | contig 73103 bp, 67 predicted proteins | sample GraSoiAngelo_122_FD_185879 | JGI IMG/M metagenome (GOLD analysis project Ga0209155, IMG submission 185879) | Grasslands soil microbial communities from the Angelo Coastal Reserve, California, USA - 14_0927_02_20cm (SPAdes) (version 2) | ecosystem: Environmental > Terrestrial > Soil > Grasslands ... | reverse complement strand
AACCCGCGACCCCCACACTGCCAGTGTGATGCGCTCCCACTGCGCCACAGCCCCGATGCTCTCCGCTCGAGCACGCTGATAACGGGCGTGACCCCGGCGAGGGCTAGCCGCCTAGCGGTTCGCACCCGCGGCTCCCGGGCGAGTTCCGCGCTCCTGCGACGCCGGCTTGCACCTGCCGCCGGCTCTCTTTTGTCGAGGAATTTCGCGTACTGCTCCCGTTCGTGGCCGTTGGCTCAAAAGTATACGGACTAAGGCCCCTCAGGCTCGCGCCGCATCGACACCGATTGCAAGACGCCGAGCGCGAAGCAGACCGAGACGAGCGAGCTGCCGCCGTGCGAGATGAACGGAAGAGGGATACCGGTCACCGGCATGAGCGAGATGGCCATGCCGACATTCACCAGGATCTGGAAGACAAGCATGGTCGCCACGCCGCCACCGATCAGCATCCCGAAGGGGTCCTTCGCGCGGAGCGCAACGCGGAGCGCTGCGACGAGCAGCACGATGTAGAGCGCGAAGAGAATGACCGCGCCGGCGAAGCCCAAGTCCTCGGCGAGGCCGGAGAACACGAAATCGGATTCGGCGATCGGTAGATAGCCGAGCGGCGACTGCGTCCCGGCGGTGAGGCCTTTGCCGGTGGCACCCCCCGATCCGACCGCGATGAGCGACTGGATAATGTTCCAGCCCGCGCCCTGCGGATCGGAGTACGGATCGAGGAACGCGGAGAGCCGCGCGCGCTGGTAGTCCTTGAGGAGCGCCCAGACAAGGGGGAACGACGCGGCGGCGATCGCGACGAGCGCCACGAGCTGCCAGATCCGTGCACCGGCGAGGAACGCGATGCCGAAGAAGATCGCGATGAACACAAGACTCGTGCCCAGGTCCGGCTGCCGGTAGACGAGCAACACAGCGGGGGCGAGCAACGCAAGCCCGACCAACATCGTGAGCGGGGACCCAATCGATGCGCGCCGGTCGGCGAAGAATTTCGCGAGCACGATGATCATCAGGACCTTCGCGACCTCGCTGAACTGGAACGAGAGGCCTCCGATGTTGACCGAGCGCTGCGCGCCGAGGCTCGAACTGCCGATCGCGAGCACCACCGAGAGGAGCCCCAGCGTGAAGACGTACAGCAGCGGAGCGAACGCGCCCAGCCAGGCGTAGTCGAAGAGCGCGATCGCGGCCATCGCGGCCATACCGACTGCGGCCCAGATCGCGCCGCGGATCACGAACTGCATGGGATCGCCCGTGAACGTCCGCGTTTCGGCGGTCGTCGAGTACGTCATCACGAGGCCGTACCCGATGAGCAACAGGGTCACGATGAGCAGGATCGGGTCGATCTGGGTCCAGCGGCGCGGAGCCGGCCGGTCATGCAGCGGGGTCGCGGGACGCGGCAAGGCCATTGCTCGGACGCTCATTTGTTCGGCCCGAGGTATTGCTCGAGGATCCGCTGGGTCATCCCGACGGCCGGGTTCAGACAAAGCTCGCAGAGCGATTTCGAAGAGTCGTACGTGAAGATCGCCATGGCGATCTGCGCGGTGGGGTCCGTGTTGTCTGCCTGCGGGACGAACGAGACGAACCAGTTGTGGAACCCGAGCTTGTTGCGACCGGCGCTGTCCTTGCCGGCCGAGGCGCCGAACTCCGCGGTGCCGGTCTTGCCGGCGATCGGGATCTTCAGGTTCGGCATGTAGGCGTGACCGATCGTCACCACGCGCCGCGCCGCCTCGCGGATGAGGCGGAGGTTTTCCTGGGTCATGTCGAGCTTCTGCGACGTCCACTGTGGAATCGGCAGGGTCTTGCCTGCCGCGTCGGTCACCTGCTTTAGAAGATGCGGCTGCCAGAGCGTGCCACCGTTCGCGACAGAGGCGTACGCGTTCAGAAGCTGCAGGGGGGTGACTGCGACGAAGCCCTGCCCGATCGCCTCCTGATACGTATTGCCGATCGTCCATGGTTCATCGAAGGTCGCGATCTTCCACTGCGGGTCGGGCATGATTCCGCCATCCTCGCCCGGGAGGTCGATCCCGGTCGGTGCGCCGAACCCGAGCATGCGAGCGTACTTCGCGATCGCGTCGGGACCTACCCCGTGAACATTCGGCGCAAAGGGAGTCCCGGCAGCCAACGTGTAGAAGTAGATGTCGCTCGAGTGCGCGAACCCGTGGACGAAATCGAGCGACCCGTGGGCTCGCCAATCGTAGAACGTCGTGCCCGAAACGCTGAACGAGCTTGCGGACACGTTGACTACGGTGTCCCTCGTCGCGGTGCCCGCGGACAACGCAGAGAGCCCGGTGACCATCTTGAAGGTCGAGCCCGCCGGGTAGCGGTCACCGATGGCCTTGTTCACGAGCGGATGGCGGTCGTCTGCGTTCAGTGCGGCGAGCTCCGCGGTGCTGATGCCGCGCGCGAACATGTTGTTGTCGTATCCGGGGATGGACACCATCGCCAGGATCTCGCCGTTCTGTGGATTGATCGCGACGCCGACCGCTTGCGTGAACTTGTCCTCGTCGACGCCCTTGCGGAGCTCGGCATCGAGGAGCTTCTGCAAACGGTCGTCGATGGTCAGCGAAACGGTGTTGCCGACGGTCGCCCGCTGGAGCGCGAGCGTCTTGATCTCGCGCTGAGCGGCGTCCCGCTCAATCTCGCGCCAGCCGTACGTCCCGCGAAGAAACTGCTCGTAGACGTCTTCTATCCCGGTACGTCCGACGTCATCGTCAGGGAGATAGCCACTGTCCTTAAGCTTCGCGAGCTCCTGTTCGGTAATCGGGCCGGTGTAGCCGATCACCGGCGCGTACAGCGTGCCGTCGACATAGAAGCGAATGCTCTCCGGGTCGACCCGGACACCGGGGAAGAGCTCGGCGCGCTCCGTCACCACGAGGGCGATCTCGCGAGGCACCGGCGTCTTGGAGATGCGCACCGGCTCGTACGGATTGCGAATTCGCTGTGCGCGGATGACATCGCCGATCGCATCGCTCGGGAGATCGAGGAGCGCGGCGAGCCGCTGCGAGAGCTCGTCTTCGCGCGTGCGTGAAAGGTCGACGGGGATCACGCTGATCGCAAATCCCGGGATGTTGCGCGCCAGGACGTACCCGTTGCGGTCGACGATCCCACCGCGCTCGGCGGGTACCGGCAACCGCACGATGCGGTTCTGCTCGGACAGCTGGTGGTAATAGTCCCCACGGACGATCTCGAGGTCGTAGAGCCGCGCCGTGAGCGTCGAGAAGATCACGACGATAGCTACCCCGAAGGCGATGAAGCGCCGGACCGATACAAAGGCCCGCGACGGCTGTCTCACCAGACTCCTAACGCCCCCTGCTTCTCGGTGGCGCGGCGGAGAAGTCGCGCAACGGGATATATCGCGAGCGCCAGCAGCCCGGTGTAGAGGGCACTCGCCACCGCTGTCCCCGCTGCGAGCGGTGCTGAGGAGATGCCCGCCCCGGTGACCGCGAGGATGCCGACGTAGATGAGGCCTGCTGCCAACGCGGCCAGGCCGACAAGAACCGCCCCTGGGAGGATCGGCGTGGGACGTCCGGGACCGCCTTCGCGAAGGCCCACCGCGGCCACTGGCGGTAGTGACGCGAGCGCGAACGCGCCCAGGGGCCCTCCTGAGATCAGATCCGAGACGACTCCACCGAGGAAAGCCCACCACACTCCCTCGCGCGCGCCGGCCGCGATCGACCACGAGGCAGCCACCAATATCGGTAGCGACGGACGAGCGCCGCCCACGGCGATGAGCGGCGCAACGGTTCCCTGGAGAAGAGCGGCCGCGAGCGGGATCAGGACGCCGAGAACAAAACGCATCGTTCCCCCTTCGCGGGACCACGTCGCGGTGGACACGCCTTCGTTCGCTGTCCGCTCAGGAGTGCGCGCGCCGGCCCAGGGCGCGGGCCGCCGCTGTGGGCGTGGGATGCTGGACCTCGAGCTCCTGTTCGAGCTGCGGGAACGGATCCTCGTCGCGGAGCTTTGCGCCAACGTAGATCAGGACCAGCCGGAGCGTCGCGGCGACGGGCACCGCGATGAGGACGCCGAGCAGACCGTACAACGCGCCACCGGTCAGCAGCGAAAAGATCACGACGGCGGGATGTAGCTTGACGATCCGGCCTATGACCAGCGGGATCACGAAGTAGTCCTCCGAGTGCCGAAGAACCGTGTACATCGCCGCGACGATCGCGACGTACCAGATTTGCGAGAGGCCCCAGGGCGCCGGGTGCCCCAGAGCGACGAGGCAGGCAATGGCGCCCGCCGTGATCGGCCCAACGATCGGGATCACTTCAAGCACGCCTGTCATGAGCGCCAGCAGCAACGCGAAAGGCAGTTGCAGGATCGACAGGCCCACAAACGTTACGGTCGACATCACACCGATGAGGAACATCTGCCCTCGCACGTAACGGCCGAGCAGCGTGTTCACCTGCGCAAAGAGTGGAATGAGTTCATTGCGCTGGCTCGCCGGAAGAATGCGGCGGAACCACTGAAAGAGACGTGGGGCGTCACGCAGAAGGAAGAACGTCGCGATGAGGAAGACCAGAAGCTCGAGCAGGAAGTGACCGAAGCCGACTATGAATGGGACCGCGCCGCGAGCAACCATCTGGGTGAGGTCGCCGATTCCTCCAACGTTGGCGATCAGCGCATCCAGGTCTTCGAGTCCGACCTGGTCGGCGGTCTCGGCAAGGGTGTTCTGCGCATTGGCGACGAGGGTTGGCAGTGTGCGTTGGAGCTCGCGCACCTGATCGATCGCCAGCGGGACCAGAAGCCGGCCGCCCCCAATTATGGCTGCGAGGAGCCCGAGGAACACGATCGCGGCCGCTGCGGTCCGGGGAAGGGAAAGACGGCGCTCGAGGAGAGCGACCACTGGGAGAAGCACGTACGCCAACACGCCCGCCCAGACAAATGGCCGCACGATGTCTCCGGCGCGATAGACGATGTAGAGCGCAGCGAGCGCGAATAGAGCGACGACGACGCGCTTGGTCGTACTGCTCCAACGGGCTCCCATGGCTGTCGCTGGATTATCAGCCCGCCCGGAGGGTTGGTGGGGTCCGATCGGTCGCTACCTCGCTATCTAAAATGGTTGCAGACGGACCGCCGGGGAGTCGTGACGAAACCCAATTGCCATGTGGTCGCAGGGCCCCTCCTCGGCTAGAATGGAGGGCACGAAGACTCCCCTCCGGCCCCCAGTTTTACCCAGTTTCCTCAGGATGTTTCACGTGTGACAAGGCCGACCGGATGACGGTTCTTGTCGTGAGCAATCAAAAGGGCGGAGTCGGAAAAACGACCACAGCAATCAGCCTTGGAGCTGCGCTCGTCGAACAGGGTGAGAGGGTCCTAATCGTCGATTTGGATCCTCAAGCGAACGCCACAAGCGGGCTCGGAGTTAGCAAGGCCCCGCCGAATCGTGTTTACGGCCTCATTTTGAAGGAGCGACCAATAGAGGACTCGATCGTGCCAACTGGGCTGAGGGGCCTCGACATCGTCCCCTCCGGTCCTGATATGGCCGGAGCCGAGGTCGAACTCGTCCCGCTGATGGCGCGCGAATATCGCCTTCGCACCGCTCTGCGGGCGGCGCGAAACTACGACACGGTACTGGTCGACTGCCCGCCGTCGCTTGGGCTTTTGACGGTCAACGCCCTTGCTGCTGGAGACGCCGTCATCATCCCCGTGCAGTGCGAGTATTACGCGCTCGAGGGTCTCGCGCAGTTGCTCTCGACCATCGAAGCGGTCCGCGCTCGCCTTAACAATCACTTGGAGATTCTGGCGATCGTCTTGACGATGGAGGATCGGCGCAATCGACTCTCCCTCCAGGTAATCGATGAGGTCCGCAGGCACTTTCCCAGCCTTGTAGCTGACGCCCGAATCCCTCGGGCCGTTCGACTCGCGGAGGCGCCCAGCCATGGTCTTCCAATCTCGATCTACGACCGCCGATCCGCCGCTGCGCAGGCTTACGACGACCTGGCGCGTGAGGTCTCGGCGCGGCTCCGGGCCCGCGCGCCGATCGCTCTCGGTGGAGCGATCGCCTGATGGCGCGCAGCGGTCTCGGCCGCGGCCTCGACGTTCTGCTTGGGCAGGCTGCTGCTGTTGCCCCGCCCGTCGTCGACCGTCCGTCGACGAGCGAGATCCCGCTGGAGCAGGTGCGGCCAAATCGCCATCAGCCACGGAGCGCCTTCGACCCGGAGGGCCTCTCGGAGCTCGCCGCTTCGATTTCTCGCCACGGCGTGCTGCAACCAATAGTGGTATCACAGGACGGCGCCGGCTATGAGCTCGTGGCCGGCCACCGGCGGGTCCTCGCGGCAAGACTCGCCGGTAGGACCACAATTCCGGCGGTCATTCGCGACGAGATAGGGGACCGGCTCGAACTGGCTCTCATCGAGAATCTGCAGCGTTCCGATCTCAACGCCATCGAGGCGGCTCGCGCCTACAAGCTGTTGATGGAGACGTACGACCTTACCCAGGAGCAGCTCGCCGAGCGGCTGGGGAAATCGCGCTCCTCCGTCGCCAACATGCTGCGAACCTTGTCCGCACCGCAAGCGCTCCAGGATGCGGTCATAGAAGGCAAGATCGCCGAGGGTCATCTCCGGGCTCTCCTACCGCTACCTCTTTCGGATGCGCTTCAGGCACTGGCGAGCGTGATCAGCAGGGGCCTGTCGGTTCGTGAAGCCGAGGCCCTCGCGCGAAAGATGGTCCACCCGACGCGCCGCGGTCGGACGCGACCTCGTCTCCGCGGTGGCGATCCGGACCTCAGTCAAGTCACCACCGAGCTCCGCGCGGCGCTCGGCACGAAAGTGGAGATCCTGCGCGGGCGACGCGGCGGGCGCATCGCGATCCAGTTCTACTCCGACGAGGATTTCGAGCGTCTCTACGAGATCCTCGTGCGGGCCGGGAAGGTCTGAAGATGGCCGTAAGGAAAGACATACCGGGGGGCGACCGGCGCAAGCGCCGTCCGACCGCGGTGCCCTCCTACGGCGCGGGCGACATCCAAGTGCTCGAAGGCCTTGAGGCAGTTCGTCGTCGACCCGGCATGTACATCGGGACGACGGATCTGCGCGGCCTGCACCACCTCGTCCGCGAGGTGCTCGACAACTCGATCGATGAGGCGATGAACGGAACGTGCGACCGCATCGATCTCTGGATCCACAAGACGAACGAGATCACCGTGGCCGACAACGGCCGAGGAATCCCCGTCGGCCCCCACCCGACCCAAAAGGATGCGAAGGGCAAGCCCATGGACGCGCTCCAGGTCGTGATGACCATCCTTCACGCCGGCGGGAAATTCGGCGGAGCCGGGTACAAGGTCACGGGCGGACTACACGGCGTGGGCGTTTCGGTGGTGAACGCTCTCGCGTCGGAAATGGTCGTAGAGGTCCATCGAGACGGGAAGCTGTTTACGCAGTCATACGAGCGCGGGAAACCTACGGGTGCGGTCCGCGCGATCACGAAGCCCCAGCTGCCGCTGCCGCCGTCAGTGCCTTGGCGCCAGCCGGCGCGCGTCACGGGGACGGTCACGCGCTTCGCGCCGGACAAAGAGATGTTCCCGGTGATCGAGTGGGACACCACGATCATCACGCAGTGGCTGCGCGAAACCGCTTACCTGAACAAGCGTCTTTGGCTGTCTTTGCACGACGAGCGCAACGGGTCGGAAGAGAACTACTACTTCGACGGTGGCGTCATCAGCTTCGTCCGCCACCTTAATCGGTCGCACGAGAACCTACACCCGAAGCCCGTCTATGTCGAGCGCACATTCGAAAACAACACCATTGCGGAGGTCGCGCTCCAGTACAACGACACCTTCGCCGAAAAGGTGTACACGTTCGCGAACAACATCAACACCATCGACGGTGGCGCGCACCTGACCGGCTTCCGGACCGCGCTCACCCGAACGATCAACGCGTACGCGCGAAAGAGTGGGGCGCTGAAGGATCCAGACCCGAACCTGACGTCCGATGATGTCCGCGAGGGGCTCACCGCGGTCATCAGCGTGAAGATCCGCGAACCGCAGTTCGAAGGGCAGACGAAGACGCGCCTCGGCAACGCCGAAGTGGCGGGCCAGGTCGCGACGGCCGTGAACGACGCCCTCGGTCAGTACCTCGAGGAGAACCCCGCCGACGCGAAGCGCATCGTGGAGAAGTGCCTCACCGCGTTCCGGGCGCGGGAAGCGGCGCGAAAAGCACGCGATCTCGTGCAGCGCAAGGGTGCGCTCGATGGCTTCTCTCTGCCCGGAAAACTCGCCGACTGCTCGGAGCGCGACCCCGAAAAGTGCGAGCTCTTCATCGTCGAGGGTCCGTCCGCCGGCGGCAGCGCGAAGGGCGGCCGAGACCGGCGAACCCAGGCGATCCTTCCGCTCCGCGGCAAGATCCTCAACGTCGAGAAGGCACGAGCCGACAAGATGCTGGGCAACGAAGAGATCAAGGCGCTCATCACCGCGCTCGGCACCGGGATCGGGGACTACTTCGACATCAAGAAGCTTCGTTACGGCCGGACGATCCTTCTGTGCGACGCCGACGTCGACGGTTCGCACATCCGCACGTTGCTCCTGACCTTGCTGTATCGGCACTTCCGCCCGCTCGTGGAAGACGGCCGGATCTACATCGGCCAGCCACCTCTCTACCGGCTGCAGCTGGGCAAAGAGGTTCGCTGGGCCTATTCGGACCACGAACGGGACAAGTCGATCAAGGAGCTCAAGGCCACGGCGAAGAGCAAGCGCGATGACCGGAAGAAGGCCGCCGGCGAGAAAGCCGCCGCTGAAGGTGACACGACGACCGCCCGCGCGCGCCGCCGCGCGGCCGAGGAGGCTGTGGAGCAGGCCGAAACCCCGTCCACCAACACCGACGAAGGCACCGATGACGGCAAGGGCGGACGTGAGCCCGCCATCGCGCGCTACAAGGGCCTCGGTGAGATGAATGCGGAACAGCTCTGGGACACGACGCTGAACCCGGCGACCCGGACCCTGAGGCGCGTGACTCTCGACGACGCGGAACTGGCGGACCTTGTGTTCGACGAGCTTATGGGCAGTGAGGTCGAGGGCCGAAAGAAATGGATCATGGCGAACGCCGGCAAAGCCGACCTCGACATCTAGTGGCGAAGCTGTCCGAGCTGGGGGTCGACTTTCAGCATTGGTGCTTCGCATGCGGTCAGCTCAACTCCGGTGGGTTGCACCTCGATTTTGAGGTGTCGCGCGATCGTGCCGTGGCGCGCTACACCGCGTTGCAGCGCCATCAGGGTTACGACGGGCTGCTTCACGGCGGCGTGGTGACTGCGCTCCTCGATGAGGCCATGGGCTGGGCGATCTTTCACCAAGGCATTTGGGGAGTGACCGCGAAGATCAGCGTCACGTTCCGTGAGCCGGTCCCGATCGGCGTGGATCTGCGCGTGGTCGGCGAGATCGCGCGCGACCGAGGCAGAGTGATCGAGACGCACGGTACGGTCGAGCGTGTGGAAGACGGCACAACGCTGGCCGAGGCGGAGGCGACGTTTCTCCGGATGCCCGAAGGCCGCCGCCGCGAGCTCGAGCAGCGCTATTCGGGCACCGAGGACGCATTTGCGCGGGTGAGAGCCGCGGTCGAACGCGAAGAACGTTCGAGAGAACACGGACGAACCTAGAGAGTGAATAGAACAGGGTGATCGAAGAACCAACGAACGAGCGCGTAGTGGGCGTCGAGCTCGAGCACGAGATGCGCCAGGCGTACCTCGATTACTCGATGAGCGTGATCGTCGCGCGCGCGCTGCCCGACGTCCGCGACGGCCTAAAACCGGTACAGCGCCGGATCCTCTACACGATGCTCGAGGAGGGGCTGCGCAACGATCGGCCATTCCGCAAGTCGGCGAATGTCGTCGGCGTGGTGATGGCGAAATACCACCCGCATGGCGACGTGCCGATCTACGACGCGCTCGTCCGTCTCGCGCAGGACTTCGCGGCCCGGTACCCGCTGGTGCAGGGCCAGGGAAACTTTGGCTGCTTCACGGGTGAGACAAAGGTGGAGCTCTATAACGGCGAGCAGAAGCCCTTCACGGAGCTCGTCGAGATGGCGCACAAGGGCCTGCGTGCCGAGATCTTCACGGTCGATCCCCACCGCAACGTGCGCATCAAACCACTGCGCGCGCCGAGGCTCGTCCGTCGCAACGACCCGGTCGTGAAGGTCACGCTCGAGACCGGCGCCGAGATCGTCTGCACCCCGGACCACCGGTTCATGCTCCGCGACGGGACCTATCGCGAGGCGCAGCAGCTCAAGGCCAAGGATCAGCTCATGCCGTTCTCGCGGACCGCGATACCGGAGCGTCTGCACCGGACGGGCGCTTTCCCGATCCCCGCGAGCCTCACCCAGAAGGTGAGCAAAATCGAGCCCGCCGGCCGCGCCGACGTTTACGACCTCACCGTCGACCTCACTCAGAACTTCGCGCTCGCCGCGGGCGTTTTCGTCCACAACTCGATCGACGACGACCCACCCGCCCACATGCGGTACACCGAGGCCCGCCTCGCCGCGATCTCGACTGAGATGCTCGCCGACATCGAGAAGGAAACGGTCGACTGGACCCCGAACTACGACAACCGGCATCTCCAGCCCACCGTCCTGCCAGCCCGCGTCCCGAACCTGATCGTGAACGGGTCTGCCGGTATCGCGGTCGGTATGGCGACGAACATCCCGCCCCACAACCTGCGCGAGATCGTTGCCGCCACGAAGCGGCTGATCGACGACCCAGAGCTGACCACCGACGACCTCTGCGAGACCGTGATCGGGCCCGATTTTCCAGGTGGGGGCGTCATCTACCGGTTCGACGAGCAACGCAATGTCGAGACGGGCGCCGCCGAGCGTGTCGACGCGATACGCCGGGCCTACGCGCAGGGCCGCGGCAGGATCATCGCCCGGGCGAAGGCGCACAACGAGCAGCTCCGTGGGAATCGCGACGCGATCATCGTCACCGAGCTGCCCTACGCGGTGAACAAGGCGTCGCTCATCGAGAAGATCGCCGATCTCGTGCAGAACAAGAAGCTTGCCGGTATCTCCGACATCCGCGACGAGAGCGATCGCGACGGGATGCGCATCGTCATCGAGATCAAGCGCGACGACGATGCCACCCTCGTGCTGAACAACCTCTACAAGCACACCGCGATGCAGTCGGCGTTCAACTTCAACATGCTCGCGCTGGTCGAGCAGCAGCCACGAACGCTTTCCCTCAAGGAGATCCTCCAGCATCACGTCGATCACCGCCGTGAAGTCATTCGGCGCCGCACCGACCACGACCTTCGTAGGGCCAAGGAGCGCGCCCACATCCTCGAGGGCCTCAAGATCGCGCACGATCACATCGACGAGATCATCAAGCTGATCCGCGCGCACAAGGGCCAGGAGACGCTTCTCGTCGGAAAGCTGCGCGAAGGGTTCGGGCTGTCGGAAGCGCAGGCCAAGGCCATCCTCGAAATGCAGCTGCGCCGGCTCTCGGGACTCGAGCGCCAGAAGCTTGACGATGACTACCGCGAGACGATCAAGCTCATCTCCGAGCTCGAGTCGATCCTGGCGAGCCCGCGACGGATCCTCGCTCTGATCAAGCAGGACCTCGACGAGATCGCGAACAAGTACGGTGATGACCGCCGCACCGAGATCGTCGACGACACGCCCCGCCAGCTCTCGCAGGAGGAGCTCGTCGCCGACGAGGACGTCGTCATCACCGTCTCGACCCGCAACTACGTGAAGCGCATGCCTCTCTCGACCTATCGCGCGCAGCACCGCGGAGGACGGGGCGTGATCGGTATGGCGACGCGCGACGAGGACGACGTCGAGCATCTGGTCGTGGCGCGAAGCCACGATCGTCTCTACGTCTTCACCGACCGTGGGCGAGTCTTCGCGCTCAAGGTCTTCGAGTTGCCGGACGCGAGCCGCACCGCGAAGGGAACACCGATCCAGAACATCCTCGAGGCGATGCAGGCCGGCGAACGTGTCACGGCCCTCGTCGCGCTCCGGGACACGACCACGACCGAGCATCTCGTGATGGCGACGCGCAAGGGATTCATCAAGAAGACGCCGCTCTCCGAATACGCGAACGTCCGGCGCGCCGGCCTCATCGCGATCGCACTCCGAAAGGGCGACGAGCTCGCATGGGTCGCGCCGTGCACGTCGCAGGACCGGATCCTCCTCGCCACAAGAAAGGGCAAGGCGATCACGTTCAAGGCGACCGATGCGCGTCCGATGGGCCGGCAGACGCAGGGAGTGACCGGCATCCGGCTGCAGAAGGGCGACGAGGTTGTCGGTATGGGCATCGCCCGTCCTCGGACCGAGGCGCTCTCGGTGACCGAGAACGGCTTCGGGAAGCGAACCGCCGTCGCTGAATTCCCGACTCAGGGGCGCGGCGGTCAGGGAGTGATCCTCGCAGCCCTTTCGCCGAAGACGGGCAACGTGGCCGCCATCCAGATGGTCGATGAGGGGACTCAGGAGATCCTTCTGATCACTTCGAACGGCGTCGTGATCCGTACTCCACTCGAGCAGGTGCGCGCGCTCGGCCGCGCCACGATGGGCGTGAAGGTGATGGCGGTCGGCGAGACCAAGATCGCGTCGATCGCGACGTTCACCCCGATGCGGCCGGCACAAACGCAGCTCGATCTACCGCGCTGACCCACCGATCGGCGCTCACGCCCGCACGAGCAGGTTGCAATCGCGGCGCATGCTTGCCGTAGGTGCGTAGCAAAGAGGCACCAGGAGTACCTCTTTCGACCAAATTGACGTTGTCCCAAGCGCACGCCCCGGTATGGTGGCGCTCCTTGGGAGGGGCAACCAACTGATCACGCTGGACGACGTCAGCAAGCGCTATCCGAATGGCACCGACGCTCTTCGTGACGTGGATCTCGAGATCGACTCCGGAGATTTCGTATTCCTCGTCGGCTCCTCCGGGGCGGGCAAGTCCAGCCTGATCCGCCTGCTGATCCGGGAGGAACTGCCGTCGTCGGGCCGCGTGTGGGTCGACGGTCAGGACGTCGTCCGCATGAAGCACTCGGCGGTGCCAAAGCTTCGCCGGCGGGTCGGCGTCGTATTCCAAGACTTCAAGCTCCTCCCGCGGAAGACCGTCGCCGAGAATGTCGGCTTCGCCCTCCTCGTCACCGGACACTCGGGTGAAGAGGCCCGTGAGGAGACCGAGCGCGCGCTCGCTCTCGTCGGCCTTTCACAGCGACGCGGGCATTTCCCGGATCAGCTCTCAGGCGGCGAGAAGCAACGCACGGCCATCGCGCGCGCCTTGGTGAGCCGCCCGAAAATACTCATCGCCGACGAGCCAACAGGAAACCTTGATCCGGTCACGAGCTGGGAGATCATCAAGCTCCTGGTTCGGGTCAACGAGCTCGGCACCACGCTGCTGATGGCCACGCACAACGCCGAGATCGTCAACGCGCTCCGTCGCCGTGTCGTCCACCTCGACCACGGAATGGTCGTCCGCGACGAGCGTGAGGGCCAGTACGCGGCATGAGGCGCCTCGAATACGTCGTCACGACGGCCGCCCAGGGCTTCTGGCGCAACCCCGTCATGAGCCTCGCGTCGACGTTCACCGTCGGCCTGATGCTCCTGCTCTTCGCGTTCTTCCTGGCGACCGACCGCGGCCTGCAGGCTGCGGTCGGCGTTCTGGAATCCAAGGTCGAGCTCGCGCTCTTCCTCGAGGACGACGCCCGCGTGTCGGACGTCCTCGACCTGCGCGCGCGCATCGAGGCCGACCCGGCTGTCTCGCGGGTCGACTACGTCACCAAAGAGCAAGCGATGGCGCGTCTTGTCGACATCGCCGCGAAACGGCCCGACATCCAGATCGTCGACACCTCTGAAAACCCACTCCAGGCGTCTCTCGAGGTCAAGCTCGCTCACGCACAGGACGCACCGCGGGTGACCGCCGCTCTTCGCGAGGAGATCGGAAAAGGGGTCGTCAGCGACGTCGTGGACAACCCGCAGGTCGTCGACAAGCTGCTGACGATCACGCGCGTGCTTTCGTTCGGCGGACTCGCCGTCCTCGCGATGATGCTGATCGTCGCCCTGTTCGTGATCGTGAACACGATTCGCATCGCCGTGCACGCCCGTCGTGACGAGATCGAGATCATGAAGCTCGTCGGCGCGACCGATTGGTTCGTGCGCTGGCCCTTCATCCTCGAGGGGATGCTCGTCGGGGCGCTTGGCGCGATGGCTGCGACGGCGGTCGTGCTCGTCGCGGCCGGACCGGTCATGAATGCCATGGTCAGCTTCATCGAGATCCTTCCGCTCTCGTTTGGGACCACCTTCGTCTGGCAGCTCGTCGGTAGCGTCTTCGCCCTCGCGCTCGCCGTCGGCGGGGGCGGGGCCATGCTGTCGGTGCGGGCGCACCTCGCCAAATGAGACTCCGAAGAGCCTTGACCCCAGGCACGAGCGGGTGCGACGATGCGTCCCGCATGGGAACTCCCCGGCAACCCGCTCGGGGAGGTGGGGTCTGGAGGACGCGCGCGGCTCGCGCGACCACGGTCGCGCTGGTCGTCTCTGCGTTCCTAGGCGGCTTGGCCCAACCCGCGTCCGCCGATGACCCGATCACCGAGGCTCTGAAGCGCAAGGACGAGCTCGCGCGCGCCGTGCAGCTCTCCCGCGCGAACGCCGAGCGTTACCAGGCGGTCGCCAATCAGTTCCAGGCGGTCGTCAACCAGACCAACGCCCGGATCGCCGACCTCGCCGACAAGCAGGCGAACGCGCAGTCCGAGGCCGACCAGCTCTTCTACCAGATCCAGATCGCCGAGGAGCAGCTCGCGCTCGTCACCTTCCAGCTCGACGAGACGCGCGCGCTTGCGGATTCCTTGAAGGCCGAGGCCACTCAGGAGTCCAAGCAGCTCGCGGGTCGCGAGGACCTCTACGCGCGCCACCTGCGAACGACGTACCGGCAGGCCCTCATCAGTCCGCTCGAGATGCTCCTTTCGTCGGCGTCGCTGACCGAATTCGCAAACAGACTTCAGGAGATGATCTTCATCAACCGGCAGGACGTGCAGCTCGCGAACGAGATCCGCACGATTCGCGCCGACACCCAGCAAAAGCAGGACGACGCGGCGACCAAAGAGAAGGAGATCCTCGGCCTCACCGAACAGATCACGACGCAGCGCCAGCAGCTGTCGGGCGCGAAAGACAAATACGACAAGCTTGTGGCCGAGGCGCAGTCGGCGATCGACGAGGTCGCGACGGTCCGCGCGACGGCCCTCGGGAATCGGCAAGCGGCGCAGGGCCAGGTCAGCCAGACAAATCAAACGACCGCGACCTTGACGCGGCAGCTCGACGAAGCCGAGGCGCAGTACGAGGCCCTCGCGGCGAACGCGGCCGGCGGCAGCGGACTGGGTGCGTTCAACGGCTCCACGCTCGCGATGTGGCCGCTCCGCGGACCGATCACGTCGGGGTTCGGCGCGCGCTGGGGCGGATTCCACAACGGCATCGACATCGCCGCGCCGAAGTACACACCGATCCGCGCTGCATCGGCCGGAAAAGTGGTCACCGTCGGCCGCCCGTACCTCGCGTACGGCGACACAGCGGTCGTCGTGATCATCGCCCACGGCTTCAACTTCTCGACGCTCTACGGCCATCTCGACGATCTGCACTGGCCGATCGTCTCCGTCGGGCAGACCGTCTCCGCAGGGCAGATCATCGCGTACGTCGGTATGACCGGATGGACGACCGGACCGCACCTCCACTTCATGACGATCCTGAACGGACGCGCGGTCAACCCGATGGGCTACCTCCCGTAGCGGCTACCGCCGCTACTGCTCTTTTCGCTTCCGCAGTTACGTGTAGACGGGACGTTCGCGTCTTCAGTGCGTCCCCGGCGACATTGACGGTAAGTGGCAGCCATGTAGCATCAATTCCGAAAGAAAGGAGGTGATGTGGAGTGGGCGATGCCAGTGGGAATCCAAAGACCCATGTGAGCTCACTTCAGCCTTTCGTAATGAATCGATCTGAGGTGAACGCGCACTAACTCACTGGGTCTTTGGTGACCCGGCAAAGGAGGGCGGCGGCAGAGATGCCGCCGCTCTTCGTTTTCAACCACCTAATCTGGGCGCCATGCCATCCCAGAAGACCGCACCGCCTCCGGAGCCCGAGCGTCAGGTCCAGCTCGCCGAGAACCGCAAGGCCCGCTTCGACTATCAGATCGAAAGCCGGCTCGAGGCAGGTATCGCGTTACGCGGGACGGAGATCAAATCGCTTCGCGCCGGCCACGCCAACCTGCGTGACGGGTACGCGCGCGTCGAGAACGGCGAGGTGTGGCTGCGCAACGTCCACATCGCACCCTGGGCAAATTCGCCCTACGACAATCACGACCCGCTTCGCCCGCGCAAGCTGCTCCTGCATAAGGACGAGATCGGGCAGCTCGTCGGGACGGTCGCGCAAAAGGGCTACACCCTCGTCCCGCTGCGGATGTACATCAAACACGGGCGCGCCAAGGTCGAGCTGGGCGTCGCGCGCGGGCGCAAACGCTACGACAAGCGACAAGTCATCAAGGAACGCGAGGCCACGCGCGAGATGGACGCCGCCATCCGTAGGCGGGTGGGCCGGGGCTAGCCCCGGCGAACGGCGCGACTGGCCGGGGTTATCCCGCCGGTTGGAGGATGGGAGGGCCCGCGCGCCCGGCCGTGTCGACACCCACGGTCTCCGCGAACTGGCTCTGGTAGAGGCGGTAGTAAAAGCCCTGCTTGCGCAGGAGCTCGGCGTGGTCACCCTGCTCCACGATCCGTCCGCCCTCCATCACGACGATCTCGTCGGCGTTGCGGATCGTGGAGAGGCGGTGCGCGATGACGAATGAGGTGCGGCCATGACGCAGCCGCGCCATTGCCTGCTGGATGAGCACCTCGGTGCGTGTGTCGACGTTGCTCGTCGCTTCGTCGAGGATGAGGATGCTCGGGTCCGCGAGGAATGCGCGCGCGATCGTGACGAGCTGCCGTTGGCCTGCCGAGATGTTCGAAGCTTCTTCCTCGAGCAGCGTGTCGTACCCGTCGGGAAGGGTGCGCACGAAAGGATCGACGTGGGCGGCCGTCGCGGCGACGACGATCTCATCCAGCGTGGCGCCTTCCTTGCCGTAAGCGATGTTGTCGCGGATCGTACCGGCGAAGAGCCAGCTGTCCTGGAGCACCATGCCGAACGCGCGCCGGACAGCGTCGCGCGGCAGCTCGCGCGTATCGGTCCCATCGAGGCGGATGGCACCACCGTCGATGTCGTAGAAGCGCATGAGGAGATTCACGATCGTGGTCTTCCCTGCGCCGGTCGGCCCGACGATCGCGACGGTCTCGCCCGGTCGCACGTCGAGAGAGAAGTCCTCGATGAGCGGCCTATCCGGCAGGTAGCGGAAGGAGACGCGGTCGAGCTCGACGTGACCGCTCGTCGTCCGGGGTGCCGTTGCGCCGATCCGGTCAGGCGTCTCTTCGGGCGCGCCGAGGAACTCGAACACGCGCTCCGCCGACGCGAGCCCTGACTGCAGAAGATTCATCTGAGCGGCGATCTGCATGAGCGGCATCGTGAACTGCCGCGAGTACGCGATGAATGCGGTGACGTCTCCGAGGCTCATTGCGCCGGACGCCACGCGATACCCGCCGATGACGGCCACCCCGACGTAGTTCAGGTTCGAAAGGAACTGCATCGCGGGCTGGATGATCCCCGAGAGGAACTGCGCGCGGAAGCTGGCGCGGTAGAGCCGTTCGTTCTGGTCGTTGAACTGCCGGATCGCGCTCTGGCGGCGCCCGAAGACCTGGACCAGCGCGTGGCCGCTGTGCATCTGCTCCACGTGCCCGTTCAGCGCGCCGGTCTCGGCCCACTGCGCGATGAACTCCTTCTGCGAGCGTCCGGCGATCACGATCGTGACGGCGAACGACAGCGGGATCGTGATGACCGAGATCAACGCGAGGAGGGGACTGATCCAGAGCATCATCCCGAGAACGCCGATCACGGTGAGCACCGATGTGAGCAGCTGCGAGAGTCCCTGCTGGAGGGTCGTCGCGATGTTGTCGACGTCGTTGGTAACGCGGCTCAACAGGTCACCGTGCGCGTGGCTGTCGAAATACCGCAGCGGGAGACGTGCGAGTTTCTCCTCGACCTCACGCCGCAGGCCGTAGACGGTCCGCTGCGCGACACCGGCCATGATGTAGGCCTGCGCCCAGGCCAGGAGCGAGGCGAGGGCGTACACGACCACGGCGAGCGCGAGGATCTGGGCGAGCGCCGCGAAGTCGATGCCCACCCCGGGGACCGCGTTGGTGGCAGCGAGCATGTCCGCGAGCTGACCCCGCCCGCTGGCCCGAAGCGACGCGATGACCTGCTCCTTCGGAACTCCGGCTGGAAGAGTCCGGCCCACGACGCCGTCGAAGATGACGTTCATGGCGTTCCCCGTGATCTTCGGCCCGATGACGCTGAAGGCCACGCTGAGCGAGCCGAGCACGACGACGAAAGCGAGCACCGCCCTCTCGGCGCGGAGCCGCGACAGCAGCTTTCTGAGGGTGCCGCGGAAATCCTTGGACCGCTCGACCGGCGCGCTGAGGCCCATGAACGGGCCACCGCGCTGGCCCGCCTGGGGCCGTCCGCCCGGGCCGCGACCCTGAAGAGGCCTTCCCATCATCATGCCGCGGCCGCCCCGAGCTGCGAGTCGACGATCTCGCGGTATTCGGCGCTGGTCCGCATGAGCTCGTCGTGCGTCCCGCTTCCCACAACGCGCCCTTCGTCGAGCACGACGATGTGATCGGCGTGCAGGATCGTGCTCACGCGCTGCGCGACGATGATCACGGTCGCCTCCGTGGTCTCCGTCTTCAGGGCCATCCGCAGCCGCGCGTCGGTACCGGCGTCGAGCGCGGAGAAGCAGTCATCGAAGAGGTAGATCGCCGGACGCTTGACGATCGCGCGCGCGATCGCGAGCCGCTGGCGCTGCCCGCCCGAGACGTTGGTCCCGCCCTGGTCGATCGGCGCCTCGAGCTGGCCGGGCATCGCGGCGACGAAATCGCGAGCCTGCGCCACCTCGAGCGCGCGCCAGAGCTGCGCGTCGCTAGCGGTCTCGTTGCCGAACCGGAGGTTCTGCGCGACCGTGCCCTTGAACAGATATGCGGTCTGCGGAACGAGCCCGATGCGCGACCAGAGCCCGTCGAGCGCCTGCTCGCGCACATCGAGGCCGTCCACGAGCACCACGCCGGAGGTGACATCGAAGCTACGCGTCACGAGGCTCACGACCGTGCTCTTTCCCGAGCCGGTGCCGCCGATGATCGCCGTCGTGCGCCCGGGTCGCGCTTCGAACGTCAGGCCGCGCAGCACGGGACGCTCGCCGTGGGGGTACGCGAAGGTGACGTCCGCGAACGCGACGAGCCCTGAGAGCTGCTGCGGGGCGATGGGGCGCGGCGGCTCTGCGATGGATGATGTCGTCTCGAGCACCTCGACGATCCGCTGGGCGCTCGCCTCCGCACGCGGGACGAGGATGACCATGAAGACCGCGGTCATCACAGCGAACAGGATCTGCATGATGTACTGCAGGAACGCGGTGAGATTGCCGATCGGCATATCGCCGCGATCGACGAGGCTCGCGCCGAACCACAGGATCGCGACCGTCGACAGGTTCATGATCCCGAGAAGGGCCGGGAACGCGAGGGCGAAGATGCGGTTCACGCGCAGGGATGTCGCCGTGAGGTCCGCGTTCGCGGTCTCGAAGCGCACTTGCTCCGACCGAACGCGAATGAACGCGCGCACGACGCGCACGCCGGTGATCTGCTCGCGCAGCACTTGGGTGATCCGGTCGATCTTCACCTGCACCTGGCGGAAGAGCGGCACCGCTTTCCAGAGCAACACGCCGATGACCGCGGCCATGAGCGGGACGATCACGACGATGAGCCACGACAGGGTCGCGTCCTCGCGAAGGGCCATGATGATGCCGCCGATCGCCAGGATCGGCGCGCTCACGAGGATCGTGAGCGCGATCTGCAGGAAGAGCTGCACCTGCTGGACGTCGTTCGTGTTGCGCGTGATGAGCGATGCCGTCCCGAAGCGGTTCATCTCGCGCGCGGAGAAGCTCTGCACGCGATCGAAGACCGCGCCGCGAACATCCCGGCCGACGCCCATCGACGTCTGCGAGGCAAAGTACACCGCCACGATGGCGAAGAGACCGAGGAGCAGCGTGATCCCGAGCATGACCGCGCCGGTGCGCCAGATGTAATCGGTGTCGCCCGTGGCAACGCCGTTGTTGATGATGTCCGCGTTGAGATTGGGCAGGTAAAGGTTCCCGACCGACCCCAGAAGCAGGAGCGCCGTGACGATCGCGACCTGCCGCCGATACGGCGCGAGGTAGGTCCGAAGCAGGCGGATCAACACGGACAGTGACCTCGCAAGACGATCGAGAACACGTCCGGGCCTAGTCCCCGAACGCCGGCGCCCTCTCCACCTCAGGCCGGCTGACCCGGTCGGCTCGACCGCGCAGCGGGACCTCCTGGAGGAACAGGGAGACGACCACCGCAAGCGCGGCGACGGCGGCGGCGATGAGGAAGACGTCGTGGAGCCCCGAGGCGAGCGCGCCTCGGATCGCGAGCAGGACCGGCGGCGGCATCTGCCCGGTCGCCGCGGGATTGAAGATGGCCTGCGCGTTGCCGGCCTTCGCGGAGACGGCTCCGGCGAGCTGCGACGGCAGCGCGGCCGCGATCTTCTGGGTCAGCTCGTGGCCCAGCACCGACCCGAGCAGCGCGACGCCGACGGTGCTGCCGATGTTGCGCCAGAACTGGATCTGGCTGGAGACGACGCCGAGGAACCTTGCATCGACCGCGCTCTGCGTCGCGTTCAGATAAAGAGGCATGCCGACACCGACGCCAAGCCCTATGAGGACGAGATCTCGGACGACCTCGATCTCAGGCGTACCGACGGTCACCTGCGCGAGCAACACGAGGCCGATCGTGAGAATCACGGCCCCAACGGTTCCGATATAGCGGTAGCGCTTGATGCGCACCATGAGCTGCCCGGTCACGATGCTGGCGCTGATCAGACCGACCATCAGCGGAGTGATCAGGAGACCCGAATTTGTCGCCGGAATTCCGAGGACGCCCTGATATACGAGACCCACGAAAATGATCGCCCCGAACATCGCGAACCCGAGGAGGAACCCGATGATCGTCGACACGGTGTACGTCGGGTTCTTCCAGAGCTCGAACGGCACGATCGGATGCCGGTCGCGCCGCTCGATGATGAAGAAGATCACGGCCATGACCGCCGCGATGCCCAGAAGGCCGATCACCTCAGGAGAGGCGATGTCGTGGTCCTGCGTGATGGACAGAGCAATGAGCAGCGGGACCAAGGTCGCCGTCAAGGTGAAGGCCCCAGCGAAGTCGATGTCTCGCCACGAAGCCTTGTGCGCGACGTAGGGAAGCGTCACGAGGCAGACGAGGATCGCGAGAATGCCAACGGGCACGTTCACGTAGAAGACCCAGCGCCAGCTGAGGTTGTCGGTGAGGTAGCCGCCGACGGTCGGACCGACGACGGACGCGATGCCGAAGATGCCCCCAAAGACGCCCTGGAGCTTCGCGCGCTCGGCCGGCGCGTACAGATCGCCGATCGTCGCGAATACGCTCGCGAACAGCACGCCGCCAAAAATTCCCTGGATCCCCCGGAAGGCGATCAGCTCCGTCATGTTCTGGGCTTGCCCGCAGAGCGCCGACGCGAGGACGAATCCGATCATCCCGGCGAGAAGGAAGGGCTTGCGGCCGAACAGATCGCCGAGCTTGCCCGCGATCGGGGTGAGCGTGGTCGACGAGACCAGGTATGCCGTCGCGACCCACGCGAAGTAGTCGAGACCGTTGAGGTCGGCGACGATGCGCGGCAGCGCCGTGCCGACGATCGTCTGGTCGAGCGCGGCGAGGAAGAGGGCCAGTCCGACACCGACCGTTGCGAGGATTCGGGCGTTCCGTGTCAGCTCAGCGGGCATTGACAGTCTCCTTGGTCATGGCTTCGATCGAGTCATTCAGGTCCGTCAGCGCAGCGCGCAGACGTGCGCGCTTCTCGGCGGGGAGCCGCGCGAGCACGCTGGCTACGCCCCGTTTCATGATCTCGCCGTATTTGTCGAGCTCGCGGCGCCCCTGGCCGGTCAGCTCGACGAGCACGACACGCCGATCGGCCGGATCCTCAAGGCGGCGGACGAATCCGTCACGCGCGAGCGAATCGATTTGCTCGGTAAGCGCGGGCGCGGTCATGGCGCAGCGCTGCGCCAGGTCACCGCTTCGCATCGCGCGCTCCCGCAGCTGCCACATCACGCCGGCTCGGTTGGCCGATACGTGGCTCTGCTCCCGGTTCGCGGCCGTGGCCATCTTGATGATCCGCAGCGTGCTCAGAAGAAGACCCGCGAGCTCGAGATCTTCGGCCTTGGCCGCGACATGACGCTCCATAAGCGTGGGCACTGGTTCGGACTCCAAATAGTTAGGTGACCGAAATGTAAGGGGTCCGCAGCAAGGGCACAAGGGCCGCGAGTGTCTCGTCCGTCACAGAAAACCGCGAACGTGTGGTCTAGCCGGCCCCGGACTCCACGAACGGCTGCTCTATGTCCGCGGCGAAGAACTTGCGCCCGCCGCAGGTGGGGCACTTGTCGGGCTGGCGCTCGCCGTGCGAGATCGTGCCGCAGGCTTCGCACCGGAAATGCTTTTGACCACCCTTCGCGCGAACCACGGCCGGCGCTTCGGCGAGGAGCTGGCGGATCTGGCCCAGCTCGCTTGCGATCCGCAGCGGATCGATCCCGGTCCCGGTCTGATCCGCCTCGACGAGACGATTCATGAGTGCATCGAGGCGGGCGAGGGCTTCTTTCACGGTCGCGGTCAGAATAGACGCGTCCGGCGCCGCCTTCACGGACCTCGGCTCAGGCCGCTCGGTTTGTCTTGGCGCGTTCGGCGGCGGCCGCCCTCGAGCCGACCAGATAAGCCACCACACCGACCACGAGTACGAGCACATAGACGCCGGCACCGATCACCGGAAGACCGAGCGCCCGATCGAGCGAGTACGCGCCTGGGTCGGCGACGCCATTGATCGCGGCGACCGCACCAAGGGTGAATGGAAATTCGATCCCGCCCTTGGTGTTCCAGAAGCCCTTGGCCCAGTGCGCGCGCGCGATGGCCACGCCCATCTGGACCGTGAGGGCCGCCGCGACGATCGGGACGACCAGACCAAGCGCGAACGCGATACCGCCGGCGAGCTCGGCGAAGGCCGAGACCCAGGCCCAGAACCATGGGGGCCGCATACCCATACGCGTGACGCCCTGAGTCCAGCCCGCAAGGCCAGGGCCTCCCCACACGCCCAGAACTTTCTGCGCTCCGTGTGCCGCGATGACGAGACCGACAACGGCACGCACGAGCGCGAGTGCGAGATCGGTTGAGATGACTGGTGTGACGAGCATGGAGGTCTCTCCTTTTCGTCAGTGCCGCACAACGCGTTCCACACCTCGACTATTCCCGCTGTCCATTTCGCGACTCGCTCGTATCGTGCGAGGATGCGCCTAGACCACGTCGTCATCGCGGTGAGCGACTTCGAACGATCGAATGCCTTCTACCGAGACGTGCTCGGAGCGGAAGTCGTCGAGGTCGACGGCCGAGTCGCCTACCGAATCGGCGGTCAGCAGCTCAACGTGCACGGTCCGGGCGTGCGGCCGGCGATGGTCGCGCGGATCGCGGTGATCCCCGGGAACAGCGACCTCTGCTTCGAGTGGGACGGCGCGATCGCCGGGGCCGTCGCGCACCTGAGCGCGCACGGAGTTCCGGTGGAGATGGGACCGATGACCCGCGTTGGAGCGAAGGGGCGCGGGACGAGTGTGTATTTCCGCGATCCCGACGGGACTCTGCTCGAGCTCATCTCATACACGAGCTAGTCGGATGCGCCTCGGCTGATCCGGCGCGCGAACTCGGGTAGCGCGTTTACGAACCCGGCAACATCTTTGGGCGCGAGGCCTGGTGCGCGGCAGAGCACCTGATCGCGCTGGATCTCATACGTGAGTGGAAGGCGCGGCGCTTCGTCGACGAGCCATGTCATGAGCGCAAGATCGAGAAGGGCTGCCGCGAAGCCGCGGTCGGGCGAGATCACGCGATAGCGCGCGTTGAAGGCGCCCCACTCGAGACGCACCGGCTCGCCGCCCGCGCGATCCGGCAGTGGCGCGGACGCAGGCTCGATGACCACATGCGGTCGCTCACCATCCACGGTCGCGAGCGCGCAGCTGAATCGAACGGGCTCCGACCGCAACTTGCCGCCCGGCTCGCCGTCCGAGTCGACGCGCTGACGGTACAGAAAGTCGAACGCGACGAGATCGACGCCCTCGATCGTCCCCCTGATGAAGTTCTCGCAGGTCTGCTCGATGCCTCGAGAGAAGAGCTCGAATGGATAGAGGAACGCGGTCGACCCCGGATACGCCGGATCTACTCGCGCGAAGGTGAGGCCGAGCCCGCGCGCGACCTGTTCGATCTCCTCGGCGCGCGAGAGCTCGCGGCGAAAGCGATCGAGATAGACCGGCGCGACGACCAGCGCGACGACCGCACCGATCGCCGCTAGGGCGAATACCAAAGGCACGACATGCATTCTGTAACCGCTTCGCGGCTCGTCGCTGTAGGGCGACTTCGTGCTTTCCAGAACGCCCTCGGCCGGCCGGATTGAGCTATGGCTCTCTCCGCCGGCCTCCTAGTCACTGTGGAGATGGGGGAGGGTCGAACTCCCCGTCCAAGGCCTGCGCGCGGATCGCTTCTACGAGCGTGGTCGGCGATTTTGATCTCGCGGACCGAGGCGCGCACCGACACGCTCCTCGTTCTCGCCAGGTCGGTTTACTTGAGCCCGCCTACCGACCAGTCGGCGGGCCGCAGCTCCGCTTATATCGCCCTTCCCGGCCCGCGGAGCGGAGACCGGGAGGACGTCTCACTGACTAGGCAGCGAGAGCGTAAGAAGTGTTGGCAGTTGTCTGCCTGCCGTTCGGATTAACGAGGAGGAACGGCGTTCCTCGGCTCGCGGCGGTCCGTCTGCCTGCCCTGTCGAAACCACGCATCCCCGTGGCCCCGTGGGGGCAAGACAATTGTACCGATGTGGAAAAGTGAATTGGCGGTCCTCACCGTGATTTGTGCCGCGTACGCGACGGCTTGCGGGACAGCTGCGCCTCCGGCGCGGCCATCACCGACCCTCGACCGAACCACCACCCCACCGGCCCCCGCTATGAGCGCGCCCGCGAGCGCGACCGCGAGTGCGGGGATCCGCTACGTGGCCATCGGTGCGTCCGACAGCGTCGGCGTGGGTGCAAGCGATCCGGCGAAGGGATCGTGGCCCGCGCTCGTCGCCTCGCGCCTGCCGGCGGGCTCGCCGCCGTACACGAACCTCGGGGTCTCTGGCTCGCTCGCGTTCCAGGCGGTCACGCAGCAGCTACCGGGCGCCATCGCACAGAAGCCCAACGTCGTCTCGGTGTGGCTCGCGGTGAACGACCTAAACGCGACGATCGAGCCGGCGTCGTTCGCGGAATCGCTCGGGCAGATCGTCGACGGTCTGGTGCAGATGACGGGCGCCACGATCTTCGTCGGGGACGTTCCCGATCTTCGAGCGGTCCCGGTCTACGCCGGCACCGATAAAGCGCGCCTTCTCGCCGGCATCCAGGGATACAACGACGCGATCGCGGCGATCGCCGCCCGCAACCCGGCGCGGGTCAAGGTCGTTGATCTCTTCACGGGCAGCGCCGCTCTGGTCTCGACGGGAACAGTGTCGGCGGATGGCTTCCACCCGTCGGATGAGGGGTACCAGCTGATCGCCGACCGCTTCGCGAGCGCAATGCGTGCGAACGGAGTTCCCCTCCGGGCTTAGTCTGCCGGGCTCTCGAGCGCCACTCGCGAGCTCTGCATCGCCGTCGGCGCGAGGAGACGCACGGCACCGGCCATGATCGCGCATCCCGCCGTCATGAAGATGACGCCGATCAGCAGGACGACGCGCGGGTCGGCAACGCCGAGGAGCGCCGCCGCGACGAACGGGGCCGCGGTCCCGCGCAGGCCCATCAGGAGCGACTGCGCGGTCGCGTACTCGCCGATCTTGTCGCGAGGCGCGATCTGGACGATGTTCGTGAAGAACGTGATCTCCCCGCCGGCGTTCACGATGCCGGCGACGACCGCGACCGGTATGAGGAGCCACACATCCGCGGCGGCGATGTAGCCGATCGGCACGAGAAGGGTCACGACCGTGTTGAGGAGCGTGAGGCGGATCGAGGATCCGCGATCGATCATCCGGCCCCACACCAGATACGCCACGATCATGGTCGCCGACGACACCGCGCTCATGGCGCCGATGAACGAGTTCGAGGCGTTGAAGTGGTCGACGAGCAGGATCGGATAGACCGCGACGTTGATCAGGTTGCCGATCCCGAAGACGGTGAATGACAGGAGCAGGCGTCGGTACTTGTGGTCGGCCCACACGTCTCGCGCGATCGTGACGAGCGACCTGCGCGTCGCGACCTTCGCCGAGCCGTCGTAGCGGACCAGGAAGAACGCGGCCGCCCCGGGCAGGCCGACGAGCGCGGCCGCCGCGAAGACCCACGACGCCGGAATGACGTCGATGAACGTGCCAGCCACCGCCGCGGCGGCGATACCCGCGATCGCGCCACCGATGCGAACGTTGGCCATCGCCGATGCCCGCTCTCTGTCCGGGTAGATGCCGTGCATGAGCGCGGTGTACGCGCTGATGTTCGCGACGCTGATGACAAAGGTGACGACGGTCGTCATCGCGAGCATGAGCGGCGTGGCCGCGACGAGGACGCCGGCGAGGAACGTCGCGCGAGCGAGCGTCACGGTGCCGGCCACCACGCGCACCTGGGGAAACCCCATGAGGAGATAGGCAGAGATCGGCGACAAGAGGTGGCCAACGAACGGCGCCGCGATCACGATCGCGACGTCGGTCGTGGACCCGCCGAGCCGGCGGACCACGATCGGCATGAACGTGACGAGGACCGCGATGTAAACGCCACCGCAGATCGCGCTGAATGTGTCGATCCGGAAATTACGGCGAACGCGTGAGGGCGCCCAGTTGCCATCCATGCGAGGAGTCGAACGCTAGCGCCCCGAGCAGCACCTCCGAAAGGCCCCCGAGGGGGCTATTTAGGGTCGGTCTCGCGGGCCGAAGTTCGATCCGGGCCGGTATCCGCCCGGTCTCGGACCGAAGCCGCGGCGCGGGCCGTAGCGGCTCGGTCCTCCGCCCCCACGGAGTCCGCCGGGAGGTCCCGGGCGGAACGGCGCGGGCCCACGCGCGCCGGGAGCCGTGGAGCTGATGACCACGCGGCGATTCGGATCGACGCCGACCGACTCGGTCTTCACCCCGGGCGTGTCCTGCACCGCGAGGTGCACGATCCGCCGCTCATACGCGAGCATCGGCTCGAGCGTCACGGCCTGGCCGCTCGTACGGACCCGCGCCGCCACGCGGCGCGCGATCTCGCGGAGCTGCTCTTCCCGGCGGCGGCGGTAGCCCTCGATGTCGAGCGGGACGTGGACCGTCCGCCCGACCCGCCGCGATGTGATCGCCGACGTGATCTGCTGCAGGGCGACCAGGTTCTCGCCGCCGCGACCGATCAGGGCGCCGAGATCTGCGCCAAGCACGTCGATGCCTTCGTGCAGCGGGCCATTGTCGAGCGCGACCTCCGCCTCGACGCCCATGAGAGCGAGCAGGTCCCGGAGAACTTCGGCGCCGGCCGCTAGGTCCTCGGCGAGTGCCGGGGCCGCCTCCTCGCGCTCGGCATCCTCACGCTCCTCGCGCCGCTCCTCGCGTTCGCGTATCGCGTCGGGCCGGCGCGGGACCTCCGCCTCGTCGATCACCGGTTCCGGCTCAGGCGGCGCTTCCTCCTCGACGAAGGTGATGAGGACCCGGGCGTCCTCGCCACCGATACCCAGGACGTTCGCCGGCTTACCTTTTTCGAGCACCTCGTACTCGACCTCGGTGCGCTTCTTGCCGAGTGACCGCAGACCCCGCTCGATCGCTTCCTCCACCGAACGGCCGGTGAATTCCTCCCCACGAAGCGGACTCATCGCTTCCTCCTCCTCCCGCGTCGACGGCCTCCGCCGCCGCTGGCGTTTCGCCCCGAGGCCGCCATGGCCAGAGGCTCCTCCATGTCCTGCTCCGCCTCCACGATCGCTGCCCGTTCGCGCGCCCGCATGGTCTTGTCCGCCGGCGTGGGAATGTTCGCGAGCGGCGGGATGAAGCGAGGCAGCTGGCCCCACCCCATCACGAAGTACTGCTGGATGATCTGGAAGATCGTCGTCGTGATGTAGTAGATGAAAACTCCTGACGCGAGCGTCCTGAAGAAGACGATCGTGATCAAGGGCAGGTAGTACGTCATCGATTGCATCGTGCGCTGCGTGGGATCGTCGGTCTGCGGCGGGTTCCGCGGCAGCGCCTGGATGGATGCGACCAGCTGCAGCAGGGAGGAGATGATCGGCAGCGGGCCGATAAAGCCGAAGAAGAGAAGGTCGGGCTGCGCGAGGCTCGAGACCCATGGCAACCAATGCGCGGTGAGATCGATGGTCGCGTCCGAGGGTAGGTCGGAGACGGTGAAATGCAGAAACGGCCATAGCACGGCATCCCTCAGCTGCTCGACCGTGAGCGCGTGGGCGCCGCTGAGGCCGCCGACCTGCTGGAACGCGGCGTACATGGCGAAGAGCACCGGAAAGAAAACGACCATGGGAAGGCAGCCGCCGACAGGGTTGATGCCCCGCTCCTTGTAGAGCTTCATCTGCTCCTGCTGCAGCTTCGCGCGATCGTTCCCGTGCTTCTTCTTGATGTCGTTCATCGCCGGGGCGAGCTCTTGCATCGCGCGCGACGAGCGGACCTGCGCGCGGAAGACCGGGAAGAGCGCGAGACGAATCGCCACGGTGACGATCACGACCGCAAGCCCGAAATCGTGGACGAAATAGTCCGCAAGGACGAGCAGATTGATCAGCGGGTGGACGAGGAAGGCGTTCCATACCTCGGTGATGATGGGCGGCATCAGCCCGCTCGCCGATCAGGCACGGGGTCGTAACCGCCGCGGCTCCAGGGGTGGCACGAGAACAGGCGCTTCGTTGCGAGCCAGCCTCCATGGATCACGCCGTACCGTTCGATGGCCTCCATGGCGTATTCCGAGCAGGTAGGCGTGTACCGGCAGGCCGGCGGGAGCATCGGACTCACCGCGGCCTTGTAGAAGCGAAGGGCCGCCAGTACCACGTTCTTCACGCCGTTGCCAGGCGCCGGACGAGTGAGTCGAGGGCGGTCACCGCGCTCGTTCGAAGCTCCCCGAACGCCGCGGAGGCGACCTGCGGCCGGGCCACGATCACGATATCGAAGCCCGGCCCTCGCGAGAGACCTCGGATCGCCGCGCGGAACGCCTCACGGAGTCGGCGGCGCGAGCGATTGCGCTCGACCGCACGACCGAGCGAGCGCGGAGCGCCGATCGCGATCCGGATCTCATCGAGACCGTTCGGGCGAGCGCGAAGGGCGAACATCGCATGCTGAATCTTCATTCCCTCGCTCCACACCGCGGCGATGTCCACATCGCGCCGCAGACGCGCGGCGTCCACGAAAAGCGAGGCGCTAGACGACGGTGAGGCGCTTGCGGCCACGCGCGCGGCGCGCGGCGAGCACACGACGACCGCCGGTCGTCCTCATGCGCGAGCGAAATCCGTGCACACGCGCACGTCGGCGGGTCTTCGGTTGATAGGTGCGCTTCAAGGTCGAGTCCCTTCTCCCGCTGGAACAAAACGATCAAAAAACGACGGTGTGTGCACACGAGCATAGCAGCAGACCCTGTCGCTTCTCCTTGGGGTATAGTTCGCGGGCTTCCGAAACGGTCCAGTCGGGTCCTCGGTCTTTCCCTTCGGTGTGGCGTCGGGCGGTCAGCGCGCGAGGTTTGTGGGGAGCGGTTTTGGAGCACGTGCGTAGAGAAGGGGAGCCGTTGAATCTCAAACAGCTTTGGACGGCCGCCCTCGGTGAGCTGCAGGTCGGACTGTCGCGCGCTCAGTACGACACCTGGTTCAAAGACACGCAGGTCATCTCGGAAGAGGACGATGTCTACCTCATCGGTGTCCCCAACGCTTTCGCGCGGGAGTGGCTCGAGAGCAAATTCCGAGCCCAGGTACGCACGGCGCTCCAGCATCTCCTCGGCCGCACCGTCGACGTGCGGTTCGTGACGTCGTCAGGCGCTCCCGCGGGGGCCGCGCGGACGAGCGCCGCTCCGGGGATGACCTCGGCCCCCTCCGCGCCGGGGCAGCAGACCGGCGGCCAGGAGCGGCGCGAGGCCGGGGCGCTGCTGAACTCCCGCTATACGTTCTCGACCTTCGTGGTCGGCTCGAACAACCGCCTCGCCCATGCCGCCGCCCTGTCGGTGGCCGAGCGGCCAGGCCACAGCTACAACCCACTGTTCGTCTACGGCGGCTCGGGTCTCGGCAAGACGCATCTCATGCATGCGATCGGGCACGCGGTGATCGCTCGCCACCCCAAGAAGCGGGTCGCGTACGCGACGAGCGAAAAGTTCACCAACGAATTCATCAACTCGATCCGCGCGCAGAAGGGCGAGGAGTTCCGCGAGCGCTACCGACGTATCGACGTGCTCCTGATCGACGATATCCAATTCATCGCCGGCAAAGAAGGCACGCAAGAAGAGTTCTTCCATACCTTCAACGCGATCCACGAAGAGGGCAAGCAGATCGTGATGTCGAGCGACCGCCCGCCGAAGGCGATCACTCAGCTCGAGGACAGACTTCGCTCGCGTTTCGAGTGGGGCCTCACCGCGGACATCTCGGCTCCCGATCTCGAAACGCGGATCGCGATCCTTCGCGCGAAGGCGGAGGCGCAAAACGTCGCAGTGCCGCCGCCGGTGATCGACTTCCTCGCGCAGCGGATCGTATCGAACATTCGCGAGCTCGAAGGCGCGCTTACGAGGATCGCCGCGTTCGCCGCTCTTCAGGCCGTCCCCGTCACGACACAGCTCGCGCAGGAGATGCTTCAGAACCTTCTCTACAACCCGCACCGCAAGAGCCTCTCGCCCGAGCGCATCGTTGAGACGGTCGCGCGCTACTACGGCGTCCCGCTCGACCAGATCAAGGGAAAGGCGCGCGACAGGCAGGTCGTCCTTCCGCGCCAGATCGCCATGTACCTCATGCGCGAGGAGACCGAGGCGCCGCTTCTCCGCATCGGCGAGGCTCTCGGGGGGCGCGATCACTCGACGGTGTTACACGGCTGCGAGAAGATCGAGCGCGAGATGGCCGACAACGACGATTTCCGGCGGGACGTCGGGGCGCTGCGCGAGCTCCTGTACGCCGACTGACGGGCACGCCCGAGGCGGGCGGGTACGCCGGCGCCGGGCAAGCGAGTGTGGATAAGCCGTCCTGGCATGTGGATAAAGAGCCCTCTTTGTGGACATGTCCGGCCAAGAGGTGTTCGCCGGCGCTACCGATGTCCCTTCCCGTGACCAGCCGTCATTACCGCTCCACCGTGGTTCCCGGCTCGTCCACACCCCGTCCCCCAGGGCGCTGAGCACGAACCAGTGAGGGAAGCCCCATAGTCCACATCACTACTACCGCCACTACTGGTTGTATCTATCTTTCCTGGGTACGAGCGGGGAGGGCCGCGTGAAGGTCGTTTGTCTACAAGAGAACCTCGCGCATGGGCTGGGGATCGCCGGTCGCGGAGTCTCGACCCGCGGAAGCCTGCCAATCCTCGGCAACGTTCTTCTTCGCACCGACGCCGGCCGTCTCCGGCTCACCGCGACGAATCTCGAGGTCGGCATCAACTGCTGGGTCCCGGCGAAGGTGGATGACGAAGGGGCGATCACCGTGCCGGCCAAGCTCTTCATCGATTTCGTCAACTCCCTCCCTGCAGGCAACGTGGAGCTCTCGCTCAACGTGCGAACGAAGACCGTGCACATCAAGTCGGGCCCGTACGAGGCGAACATCAAGGGAATGGACGCCGAGGAATTCCCGATCATTCCGCAGATCCCCGAAAGGCCGACCACGCGCATGGCGCAGGGGACCCTACGCCGGATGATCGGCGAGGTGGCGTTCGTCGCCGCAACCGACGACAGCCGGCCCGTGCTCACCGGAGTGCTCACCACATTCGCCGGCGACCTCGTGACCATGGCCGCGGCGGATCCATACCGGCTCTCGGTGCGGCACGCGCAACTACTCGACAGGGTGGACCCATCGATCGAGGTGATCATCCCCGCGAAGAGCCTCTTCGAGGTCGCACGGATTCTCGAGGACACGGAGGACCGGACGGTCGACATCCTGGTGACGCCGAACAAGAGCCAGGTGATCTTCCACACCGACGAGGCCGATCTCGTCTCGCGCATCATCGAGGGACAATTTCCGAACTACAAGCAGGTCATACCCACGAGCCACTCGACGCGTGTGCTCGCGCAACGCGAGGAGCTGCTCAAGGCGACGCGCCTCGCGTCCTATTTCGCGCGCGATGCGGCGAACATGTTGCGGTTCCAGGTTGATCCATCGAACGACCCGCCGCTCGTCATCACCGCGAACGCGGCGGAGGTCGGCGACAACACCGGACGGATCGACGCGACGGTCGAAGGGCAAGCCACGACGATCGCGTTCAACTCGCGATTCGTCGCTGACGCGCTCTCGAGCCTTTCCGCGCCCGAGGTCGCGCTCGAGCTCGGCGGTCCGCTCGCTCCTGGAGTCGTCCGGATCGTGGGCGACGACAGCTATCTTCATGTGGTGATGCCGCTTCGCATCCCGGCCTAGGAACCGGCTCGCCGGCATGCGCGTCGCCGCGATCGAGCTTGAGGACTTTCGGAGCTATGGCGACCGAAGGCTCGACCTTGCGCCGGGCGTGACGGCATTCGTTGGTCCCAACGGCGCGGGGAAGACGAACATCCTTGAGGCGGTCCATCTCATCGCGCGTGGCGAGTCCTCGCGCGCCGGCGATGACGTCGAGATGATCCGCTGGGGCACTCCTCTCGCGCGAGTCGCAATCGATGCGTGCCGGGGTCAAGACCGCACACGTCTCGAGTTGACGCTCTTCGCCCCGGCGGTGGACGTCCGCCGCCGCCCGCGCCGCTACACGGCTGACGGCGCGCCGAGGAGAGCCGACGACGTTGTGGGCCGAGTCGCGGTCGTGGCCTTCTTTCCGGAAGACACCGACCTCCTCGCGTCGGCGCCGTCGGCTCGGCGTCGCTATCTCGACGCGATGGTGGCTCAGGTCGATCGTTCGCACCGCGCCGACGTTCGGGCCTATGCCAACGTGCTCACACAGCGGAACGCGCTGCTGCGCGCGGGACGCGATGACGAACCGGTCTCGGAGACCGAGATCGCCTTTTGGGATACGGAGCTTGTAAGGCTCGCGACCTCCATCTCGCTGCGCCGCGAGTCGGCTGTGCGCGAGTTTCGCCCGGCATTCCGCGCGGCGGCCGCGGCGCTCGGAGCGGACCCCACGCCCGACGTCGCGTATGCGGGCCAGGTCCAAGGCGTGACCGCGGAGGAGCGATCCGAGGGCTATCGGCGGCTCATCGTCGAGAAGCATGATCGCGAGCGCTGGCAGGCGACGACCCTCGTCGGTCCGCACCGCGAGGACCTCGCGGTCGCGGTGGGCGAGCGCCCGCTCCCGACGTTCGCCTCGCGTGGGGAACAGCGGTCGGCCGTCCTGGCACTGAAGCTTGCGGAGGCCGATTGGATCGAGGCGCATGTCGGCGAGCTGCCGATCTTCCTGCTTGACGATGTACTCTCCGAGCTCGACACCGCACACCGCGAGGCGCTCTGCCGCGCGATTCCAGATGGCGCGCAGACGCTCCTGACGGCGGCGGTGCTCACGAGCATCCCCGAGGCCCTGCGGCGGGGCGCGACCGTCACAGAGATCGCCCGACCCCAGTGAGACCGCTCGCCGCGGCGATCGCTCGAGCGCTCCGCACTCTTCGTCTCGACAGCGACGTTGCAAAGGCGGACGCGATCCGCGCTTGGAACTCGGTCGCGTGCGCGGTCATCGGCCCGGACGCGACACGGACGACCGCTCTGCGCATGGACGAAGGGACGCTGGTCGTGGCGGTGCCGACCGCGCAGTGGGCGGCGGAGATCCGCCTGCGCGAGGAGCAGCTCGTCACCGAGCTCGCCTCGCGCGCGCCGCGGAGCGGCATCGCGAAGATCCGCTCGGTGCCCGCGGGACGCTCCTAAACTCGCCACCGATGCGACCGCAGAGCCTTTCGACGAAGATCGGCACCACGGCCGAGCTCCGACCCGGCACGCCCGACGTGATCGTCGCGAGCGAACCCACCCTCGGAGCGACGCTGCGAACGAAGGGCCGGTTCTATTTTCTGTGCGAAGTCGCCCGGCAGCACGGGAGTGCGGGCGGCGATGTCGCGAAAGAGGTCTCCGACCTCGCGCGCCAGGAGTATTACTACGACCTCTCGGCAGGGATCGAGGTCTCGCTGCGCAAAGCCTTGCGGCAGGCGAACCGCCGGGCCGCGCAGCGCCTCCGCGACCAGCGCGGACGCGTCGCACTGCACTGTGCCTGCGCCGTCATCGTGAACAACGAGCTCTACGCGGCGCGGATCGGCGCCGCGCAGGTCTTCCTCGTGCGGCGCGCGCGACTCTTCCTACCCGGCGACGAACCGGGAGAACTCGCGGACTTCGTCCATCGGACTACGACGCGCGAGGCCGAGTCGCTGGGCGGCGTCGCTGACGTCCTGCCGGACGTGTGGCGTCAGAGCATCGAGCCAGGCGACACGCTCATCCTGGCGTCCGGCGGCCTCATCGAAGGACTCGGCGCCGAGGCGCTGAAGAACGCGGCGATCACGCTGCATCCCCGTGCCGCCGCCGAGCACATCAACAACCGTGCGGTCGCCGACGGTGTGGTCGGCAGCGTCGCCGCGCTCTTCATCGAGGTCACCGCCGCGACCGGGGCGGCGGGCCGAGTGCTCCCAGAGCCGGCGCGGACGGAGCCCCCAGAGGTATTGATCGCGGACGGCATTCGCTCGCGGTTCGAGTCGGTATGGCGGCGCCGTCCTCACGTCGCGCAGGCGATCGGCGCGGCGACCGCGCCCGCAGCGAAAGCCATGGGGAAGACCGTGGCCGTCGGCTTCGAGCTCATGCCGCGGCGCGCGCCACCGCTTCCGAGCCGCCCGGATACCGCGCGCTCACGTTCGCGACGCCAGCGCCGCGCCGCGTCGCTCCTTGCGGTCCTGCTCCTCCTCGTGGCCGGTGGCATCGGTGTGGTCGCCTACCGGGACTATTCGGCGAACCAGGTCAAGAACGATTACGCGCTGGCCATCATCACCATCGGCAGCGACATCTCGGCCGCGCAGCGCGCCGCCGATCGCAAGCCTCCCGACAACCAGCTGGCCCGACAAAAGATCGACCACGCGCGTCTCTTGCTCGAGGAGGCCGCGCGCTCGACTGCCGCAAATCAGACGGAGGTCGCGTCGCTTCGCGACCAGATCGGGACGCTGGACGATCTCATCACCGGGGTGATCGTCGATCTCGCGCGGGTGACCGGTCCCGACGGCCACCCGATCGCGGCGGCCGCCAAACCGACGGCGCTCGTCGGTACCGTGAACGGGCTCTACGCGGCCGACCCGGTCGCCGGTCGCCTCTGGAAGATCTTCGGCGATCCAACGCAGGTCGCACCGGTCCTCACGATGGGGACGCTGGGTGTCGGCGCGCCCCGCCTCGTCGGCAACCTGAACGAGGTGGTGTATTCGCTCGACGACCAGAAGCGCGTGTGGCGGGTCGAGGGCCCCGGCGTCGCCGACGTCACGCCGGACGACTCGTCGACGTGGAAGAGCGCCGACGCGTTCGCCGTTTTCGTCACGAACCTCTACGTGCTCGACGCCACGAGCGGCCAGGTGTGGAAGCACGAGTCATTCCCGGGCACGGGTTTCCTGCGCGCCCAGCCATACCTGACCGACCCAATACCCGCCGGTCTTGGTCGATCGATCGCGGTCGACCAGGACATCTGGATCGTGACGACGCAGGGCGACATCCTGAGGTTCCGTCGCCTCACGACGTCCTTCACGGCTTCACGGGTTGACTTCGTGCCGCGGTGGACCGGGCCGGCTGTAAAGCCCACCGCGATCCAGGCCATCGACGTGCAGCGCGCCATCTACCTACTCGATGCCCCGAACAAGGTCGTCGTGCAGGTGAACCGTGACGGCGGAGAGATGGCGCGCTTCCCGCTCCCGCAAAATCTTCCCGAACCGAGCGCCTTCTACGTATCCGAAGGTTCGCGGACGATCTTCACGATCCACGGATCGAAGGTGGTGGCGACGGAGCTCCGCGCGTGATTCCGCTTCGCGACCAGAACCCGACGACGAAGCGGCCGATCGTCAACCGCCTTTTGGTCGCGGTGAACATCCTCGTCTGGATCTACGTCCTCACTCTGGTCCGGCAGCCGGGCGCGGTCTCCGCCTTCTACGACCGTTACTCGTTCGACTGGACGCAGTTTGCGAGCCAGATCGCGCGCGGTCAGATCACGTTCGACGCATTCGCGCCGCTCATTACTCACATGTTCGTTCACGGTGGCTGGCTCCACGTGATCGGGAACATGGTGTATCTCTGGATCTTTGGGGATAACGTGGAGGATCGTCTCGGGAGCGGCACGTATTTCGTCTTCTACATGCTTTGCGGGATCGTGGCCGCGATCGGCCAGGGGCTCGTGCAGCCGGAGCCGATGGTCGGCGCGTCCGGAGCCATCGCCGGGGTCCTCGGCGCATACGTCGTGATGTTCCCCGCGGCGCGGGTCTCGACGCTCGTGTTCCTCGGCATCTTCATCACGATCCTGCAGCTGCCCGCTCTCATCGTCATCGGCTTCTTCATCGTGCTTCAGGTGATCGATGCCCTAGCCGAGCTGCGGCTCACGGCGCACCAAGCAACCGAGAACATCGCGTACTTCGCGCACCTCTTCGGGTTCGTCGCCGGAATACTGCTACTCCTCCTACTCAGGCAGCGTCGCGAGCAGGGTCGATTCCGTTTCGGCTAGCGCACGCACGGCCGGTACGAGGCCTGCGCGGCGCTTCGACCGGGTAGGCTTGTGACGATGCTCGTGCCGTGTTCGGTCGAGTCGGTGCGCGTTCACGTGCTCACCAATCAACACGTCGTTCTCCTGCAGGCCGAAGGCGTGCGCCGTCTTTTGCCGATCTGGATCGGACCGGACCAGGCCTACAGCATCGCCACGCGGATCGCCGGGATCACCAGCGAGCGTCCGCTCACCCACGACCTCATCGTCGACATGCTCACGAAGATCGGCGCCGAGATCACTCGTGTGGTGGTAAAGGACCTGGTCGCCGACGAGGCCGGCGGCGGTGTCTTCCACGGAAGCGTGTTCCTCCAGATCGCCGACCGCGAGATCGAGGTCGACTGCCGCCCATCCGACGCGATCGCTCTGGCGGTCCGCTGCTCCGCGCGCATCCTCGTGAGCGAGACGGTCCTCGATCGATCGGCCATCACCGCCGAGTCAAGCGACGACAACGAGCTCTCGGTGTTCAAGGAGTTCATCGAGTCGTTGCCAGACGACCCGCAACAGAACTCCTGAGGGCGTGATCGAGCCCGCGATCTGGCCCCTCGGTACCGTCGTCGGCCGCGACGGACACGTCCGCATCCGGACGCACGATCTTGCGGCGCTCGCCGACCGTTACGGCACGCCGCTCTACGTCTACGACGCCGAGACGATCCGGTCGAGCTTGCGGGAGTACGTCGACGCTTTCTTTCGCCACCGACCGGTCCGAGTGGCGTACTCCGTCAAGGCCTGCGCGCTGATCGGGGTCGGTGGGGTCATCGCACGTGAGGGCATCGACGCAAGCGTCGCGTCCTTGGGAGAGCTTCAGGCGGCGCGGCGGGCCGGGTTCCCGCTATCGCGGATGGAGCTGCACGGCAACGCGAAACCGGACGACGAGGTCGCCGGCGCCCTCGAGGCGCGGGTCGGGCGGTTCGTCGTCGATGGCGCCCACGACATCGAGCGGCTCGCGCGGCTGACGCATGGCCGGCGCCGGCCGCAGGCGGTGTGGCTGCGCGTCGCGCCTGGAATCGAGGTGGACACGCATCCGCACCTCGTCACCGGAACGATCGATAGCAAGTTCGGCGCGCCGATCAGCACCGGCGAAGCCCTCGCCCAGGCGCGCGAGATCGCGCGCACGAAGGGCCTCACCCTCGTCGGCATCCACGCGCACCTCGGCGCCCAGGTCCGCGACGCGCGGCCCTACGGTGAGCTCGCGCGCGCTCTCGTGGCCTTCGCGAACGAGGTGCGCGCGGACACCGGCGCGCCTATCACCGAACTGGGAATGGGAGGGGGCGTCGCGGTCCGTCTTCGCGCCAGCGAGGAGGCACCCGAGCTCGATGATTACGCGCGGGCCGTGACGCAACCGGTGCGGAAGGATCGCGCGCTTCGGGGCGCGACGATCTACGTCGAGCCCGGCCGCGGGCTCGTAGGACGGGCTGCCGTCGCGCTGTATCGCGTCGTCGGGACCAAACGCGTGCCGGACGTGCGGACGTTCGTCGCCGTCGATGGCGGGATGGGTGACAACATCCGCCCCGCGCTCTACGGTGCCGAGTACAGCGCCGTGCTGGCCGCGCGCGCGGGCGAGAAGGCGGCCGAAGAGGTCGCCGTCGCCGGCCGGTACTGCGAGTCCGGTGACCTGCTCATTCGCTCGGTGCGTCTGCCGACGGCACGATCGGGGGACATCCTCGCGATCCCGGCCGCGGGTGCGTACAGCGTCGCGATGTCGTCGAACTACAACCAGACCCCGCGGCCCGCGGTGGTCCTTCTCGATGAGGGCCAGGCGCGCGTGATCCGCGAACGTGAGACCCTCGCGGACATCTGGCGCCTCGAGCGCCGCTAGCCGGCGGGACGGAGCCAGAGCCGGATGCGCAGCCGAATGAGGTCACGGATCGCGCGGACGATCACCCGCGGTGACGCGCCCTTGGGCTCGTGAGCCGTGCGCGGGAAGTGCCGCACGCCGACTTGACGCACGCGGACCCCCGCCCGGCGCATGGTGATGAGCAGCTCTGGCGAAAAGAACGCGCCCTCTGAGTGAACCCGTTCGAGCGGCACCCGCTCGAACACCTCTCGTCGAAACAGCTTGAACGCGCAGTCGACGTCGCGCCAGCCACCGCCGAAGAGGAGCCGGATGAGGCGGTTGTAGACCCAGGCGACGAAGAGCCGTCGCGCCGGGTCGGCCCGCTTTTTCCGGAAGCCCACGACGGCGTCCACCCCGTCGCTCGCCGCGACGAGCAGCCCCAGGTCTTCGAGCGCGAACTGTCGGTCGCCGTCGGTGAAGAAGATCCAGTTCTTGGTGGCGGCGCGCAGGCCCGAGCGGACTGCGCCCCCATAGCCGCGGCGGGTGCCGTGATGGATCACCCGGACGTGTGGATCCTTCGTGGCCAGCTCGTCGGCGATCCCGCCGGTGCGGTCGGTGCTCCCGTCGTCGACGACGGTGATCTCGATGTCGTCGGCGAAACGTGGCAAGACGGCGACGGCCTCTTCCACGATCGGCGCCACGTTGTCCTCTTCGTTCAGTGCGGGGAAGAAGAAGGAGAGGCCGTCGAGCCGTGCGGGCACTGACGGCCAAGGTTAGCGTGTTCATAGCGAATGACCGTGTCGGACCGAACAGCCGCGATATGGATCGGTGTGGTCGCGGCGGCTGTCTATGCGGGCGCCGGCATCGGGCTCGCCACCGACTACGACTATTACGGCCGGCTCGCGGACGCGTTCCTCCACGGCCGCTGGTGGCTTACCGAGGCGCCGTCCTGGCTGAACGAGCTCCTCCCCTGCGGCGACGGTCGTTACTGCGTCGTCTATCCGCCGCTCCCCGCGATCCTCTCGCTTCCGCTCGCGCCGTTCTTTCCCACGGCCGTCGCGCAGGTCGTCGCGTCGCGGATCGCCGGTGGCGCGTCCGCCGGAGTCCTCTACTACGGGCTGCGCGCGTACGGAACGCCGCGAACGTACGCGCTCGCGGGCGCGCTCCTCTCGGCGTTCGGAACGACGCTTCTCTTCTCGAGTGTCGACGGCCGCGCCTGGTTCGCGGCGCACTCGGCGTCGATGCTCTTCTTAGCCCTGGCCTTCGCCGTCGCGGCGCGCGGCGGCAGCGCGGTCGCGGTGGGCGCGTTGGTCGGCATCTCCGCGCTCGCCCGTCTGCCGGTCGCGCTCGCCGCCCCGGCCCTCGCGCTGCTGTGCGCGCGCCGGGCCGGAACGGGCTACAGGCGCTCCCTCGGCGGGGTCATCGCCGGCGGCGTGCCCCTCGCCCTTCTCTATGTCGGTTACAACCTCTTGCGGTGGGGGACGCCGCTCGATGACGGCTACGCGCAGCTCACCCAGGGCGACGTTTTCTTCAACCACGGGCTCTTCTCGCCGCTCTACCTGCTACGGCACCTCAAAGCGATCTTCCTCGAGCCGCCAGACTTTGTTCCCGGAACGCCATTCTTTCTCCGTCCGCACTTCATCGGGATGAGTCTGTTTCTGACCACGCCGGCGTTCGTTTGGATCTTCCTCGCGCTTCGCGAGATCCGCCGTGACATCGTCGTTGCCGCGACCGCGCTGGCGGCGCTCCTTGCGCTTCTGCCCGATCTCTTCCACGGCACCGTCGGATTCCAGCAGTTCGGGTACCGCTTCAGCATCGACGCGCAGCCGTTCCTCATCGCGCTCGCGCTCGCCGGCGACGGCCTGTTCCGCGGGATCTGGCGGCGCCGGCCGACGATCATCTTTATCCTCGCGATCGTTCTTTCGCTCGCTGTAAACATCTATGCAACGATCGCGATCACGCGCTTCGAGTACTGGCAATGAACGACGACCAGGGGCGCGGCGAGCGCCGCGCGCAGCTCGTTGTGGCGGGGGCCATCGCCCTAGGTGTCGTGATCCGCCTTCTCGCGGTGCGCGCCCAGGGTTTCCCGACCGACGTGGGCACGTTCGAAGCGTGGGCCGAGCGGCTCGCGGAGATCGGTCCCGGTCGCTTCTACGAGCCCGGCTATTTCAGCGATTACCCGCCCGCCTTCCTGTACGTGTTGTGGCTCCTCGGTGCGCTCTTCGACGGCGAGCTCCTTCGGCTTGCGGTCAAAGCGATCAGCATCCCCGCCGACATCGGGATCGCTGTCCTAGCCGCGCGCGTGCTCTGGCGCACGGCCGGGCGCACCTCCGCGATCGCCGCCGCTGCGATCTGGTCACTCCAGCCGGGTGCGATCTTCGCGGGACCGTACTGGGGCCAGGTCGATGCGGTGGGGACCCTACCGCTCTTCGGCTCCATCGTCGCCGCCGGGTCGCGGCGATGGTGGCTCGCCGGCGCCCTCGGGACCCTTGCCGCGCTTGTGAAGCCCCAGTTCGGCATCGGGCTCCTCGTGATCGTCGCGGCAGCGGCATTCGAGTTCGTTCGCGAAGCGCGGTGGCGCCCCCTCGGAGCGACGCTCGGCGCCGCCGCCGGGACCGCCTACGTGCTCTCGGTCCCGTTCTGGGGCCTCGACCCCACGCGCATCGTGGCCGAGCTCGTTCAGCTGGTCCGCAGCGCGTCGGAGACCTACCCCTACACGTCGCTCTACGCGTTCAACCTGTGGTCGGTCTTCTTCGACTTCTGGAAATCGGACACGGATCTCGTGTTCTGGGGCGGAGTCCTGCTCGTGATCGGACTGATCGCGTCGGCGATCCCCCTCTGGTGGCGGCGGGACACGGCAACGCTTCTGGCGTGTGCCGTGCTCGCCGGCCTCGCGTTCTACTTCCTCCCGACACGCGCGCACGAGCGCTACCTCTTCCCGGTCTTCGCGCTCGCGCTCCCGCTCGCCGTCGCGCGCACGCGCGTGTTGGTGCCCTACGTGGTGCTCGCGCTCACCTTCGCGTTGTCGCTCTACTACGCGTTCACGCGGTACGAGCAGTACGTGGATCTGCGCGTTCCGCAGATCATCGAAGCGACCATCTTCAGCCGTCCCGGTCAAATCGGGATCGCGCTCGTGATGATGGGCGTCGCCGCGTACCTGGTCTGGCGTCTCGTGCGTGGCGACGCGCGCCTCGAGAGCGACTATGTCTGGGGCGGCCGCGGCGTACCCACGCCAGGTGAACGACGGTGGGTTCTGCCAGCGGGGCTCAGCCCGGGCCGCCTGCCGACCCGGCGCGACGTGGCCGTCGCAACGCTCGTCGCGCTCGCCGTGCTCGCGACCCGCGGATACCGCCTCGACTGGCCCCGCGAGATGTACTTCGATGAGGTCTACCACGCGCGTACCGCCTTCGAGCTCCTTGCCGAGCGCGAGCCGTACGAGTGGACCCACCCGCACCTCGCGAAGGAGATCATGGCGCTCGGCATCCTCGCCTTCGGGGACGATCGCGTGGTCGGCCACGAGACGAGGCAGCCGCAGGGCCAACCGAGCGCCTTCGTCGTCGGAAATGACGGCACCCGTGTCTCGATCGCCGATGGTTCTGAGGTCGTCGTGCAACCGCGCGGTGGGGCCGCGGCGAGCCGCGCACTGGGCGTCGACGCCAAGGCGCTCGCGATCCAGGGTGACCGGATCATCGCGATGACGAGCGACGCGCTCGTCGTCATCCCACTCGCGGACGTGCCGAGCAACACCCAGCTCCAGAAGATCCAGCTGCCCTTCGCCGGCGCGCGCTCGCTTTCGCTCGCGGGCGATCGTGTCGTCGTCGGCGGTCCGAGCTCGCTCGCGATCTACGCGACCGTCGACGCAACACCGACCGTCATCCCCGTCCCCACGGTCGCGGTCACGACGAAGACGGACGGGAGCGAGCTCTACGTCCTCGACCCGCAGGGCACCGTGCACGTCATCTCATCGGACACGGCGCAAGAAACGCGTGCGCTCACCGGCGGCCGGCCCGGCACCGCCATCGCCTACGCGCAAGGCCCCAACCGGATCTTCGTCGCGCGGGCCGACGCGCCGATGCTCGACGTGTTCGAGCTCGAGACCGGATCGCACGACGCAGTCTCACTCGCGAACGCGCGCACCGGCACGTTCTCGACCGCCGCCACCGCGCTCGCCGTCGTACCGCGCACCGATTTCCTTTACGCGCTCGACGAAGGCCGCGTCGTGGTGGTCGAGACCCACGGGTCGTCCCCCTACGCGTCGATTCCCGTCACGGGATCTTTTCTTGGGGTCGACGGAGAAGGCGACAAGCTCGTCGTCGCCGGCGCCACGGGTGCCGATCTCATCGAGACCGGTCGTCACGCGCTCGCCTGGCGGCTCCCCGGTGTCCTCTTCGCCGCGGTCCTCGCGTTCCTCCTTGTGCTCCTCGCGCGGCGGCTCTTCGCTTCGACGGTCCTCCCGGCGCTCGTCGGCCTCGCGGTGCTCATCGACGGGTCGATGTTCGCCCAGGCGCGGATCGGGATGAACGACATCTACGTTGCCACGCTCATCGTCGCGGGCTGGTATTTCGTGGTCGCGGCACACCGACCGCGACGGTGGGCCACGCTCGACGTGCTCATCGCCGGCGTGCTTTTCGGGCTCGCGCTCGCGGCGAAATGGGCAGGCGCCTACACCCTGGTCGGCTTGCTCGTCGCGTCGATCGCCGTGACCGCGCGTGCCTACGAGCGCGGGCGCCCCGGGACCGGCGGGCCGCTCGACCTCTTCGCGCGCCGCGGCCTCAACGCCGTCATGCTTTTCATCGCGTTCGCCGCCATCCCCGCCGGGATCTACCTCGCGAGCTACGTGCGCTGGTTCGGCGGCCCGACGATCCCGTACGGCTGGAGCCTCGTCGAGTTGACGCAGCAGATGTACTGGTACCACTCGGGCCTGACCGCGCCGCATCCCGCCGGGTCGCCGTGGTGGAGCTGGCCGTTGGTCCTGAAGCCCGTCTACTGGTACTTCGGTGCGTCGACCGGCGGCGACAACGCCTACATCTACGACGCCGGCAACGTCGTGCTCTTCTGGGCCGGCCTTGTCGCATTCGGCTGGTGCGTGGTCGCCGCGGTCCGCGCGCGCTCGGTGGCGCTTGCCTTCGTGGTCCTCGCCGGCCTGGTGCAGTACGTCGCCTGGATCCCGATCGGACGCGTGCTCTTCTTCTACCACTTCTTCACGGTGCTGCCGTTCTATCTGCTGGCGCTTGCTGCGGGGCTCGCATACCTCTGGGAGACGGGCCGAGCCCGTCTGGTGGTGGGTTACCTCGGGCTCGCTGCGGCGGCGTTCGCGTACTTCTACCCGTTCATCTCGGCTCAGCCATTTCCGGGGGCGCAGGCGGGCATGTTCTTCATCCTTCCGACCTGGGCATACGAGTGCACCTTCTATCCCACGTTCGTTTGCAGTCCGACGATCGGCTCATCGTTCTCGGCGACGGCGCTCTTCGGCCGTCTCGCTCTGGCCTTCGCGGTCGCCCTCACCGTCGCGGCGCTCATTTCGTGGAGCAGCTCGCCGGGTTTCACCCGGCTGCTCGCTACCGTGCGATCGGGTACACGCCGTTAGCGAAGACGAGGGCGGCGACGGCTCCGATCACGACGACCGCGACCAGGAGCGCGAGGATGAGGTTCACGAGGTCGTGCCGCAGGTCCGCGAGACCGAACGCGCGGTGCGCCGCGTAGAGCACCACGGTGATGTTGTCCTCGCCGCCACGCGATTTCGCGAGATCGATGAGCGCGGTCGCCGCGCGATCGAGGTCCGCGCGTCGCACGGTCGATGCGATCTCCCCGTCGGGGACGTGTCGCGTGAGCCCGTCGGAGCAGAGCAGGAGCCGGTCGCCGGGCCGGAGTGCCTCGAGGAACACGTCGGGCTGCACGCCGCGCGGATCCCCGACGAATCTCGTGATCGAGCTCTGCAACTCGCCGGCGTGATCGGAGGTGACGAGGCGGATATCGCCCCCGCGTAGCAGATAGGCGCGGCTATCGCCGAGGTTTCCGATCACCGCAGAGCTCCCGTCGATCGCCGCCGCCACCAACGTCGATGCCGCGCCCGGCTGGCCGCTCTTGCCGGCGGCCCCGAGGACGGCGTCGTTCGCGCCACGGATCGCGGCTGCGAGCGCCTCCGCTGGTGCCATCGAGCCCGCTTGTGCGCCGAAAAAGCTCTCCGCGAGAGCGTCGATCGCCGCAGCGCTGGCCATCTCTCCGCCGGCCTCGCCGCCCACGCCGTCGGCCACCGCGAGGAGCGTCGTCTTGCCTCCCTCGCGGACGAGATAGCGGTCTTCGTTGTTCTCGCGAACGCGACCCGTGTCGGTACGTGCCGCCGTCTGCGCTCCCAGCCCTAGTCTCCCTTCTTCGTGCAGTCCTTCCCCGCCACGTAAAAGAGCGTCGCCGTCGCGCCGCGAGCGATCGCGGTGTTGGCCGCGGGGTCTTGCCGGATCACGGCGCAGGCCGCGCCGGGCCCCTGGCCGACGTCCCACGCGACCCGCGCGAACCCGGCCGCTTGCAAAATGCCGACCGCATCGCCGAGCCTCTTGCCGACGACGTTCGGGGTCTGTGCTCCAGCAGCGCTCGGTGCCGCCGAAGCGGGACCGCTCGGCTGCGTGCCCCGCGGGAACGACGAGAAGAACAGGAACAGCGCGAAGAGGATGGCGAGGACCGCGAGGATCGCAACGCTGCTGTCAAAGCGCGGGAACATCCAACCGCGGGTGCTCCGCGTCGCGCCGCTTGGCTTGAGCGACGAGGTGGGATCGGTGTCGCGGTCGGCAACATCCGAGAACGCGCGCGCGAACGCGCCCGCGCTCGCGTAGCGGCGGTCCGGCAGCGTCGCGAGCGCGCGTCCGACGATGGCATCGAGCCTGTCGTCGATACCGACGCGCGCGAGCCGAAGCGACGGTGGGGACCCGACCAGCCGCTCTCGTACGAGCTCCTCGCTCGTCGCGCCATCGAACGCCGGTCTTCCGGTGAGGAGCTCGTACGCGACGAGACCGAGGCCGTACACGTCGGTCCGCGCGGTGACCGGTCCACCCTCGACGCGCTCTGGCGCGATATACCGCGCGGTGCCCAGCAGCTCCTGCTCGTCGCGATCGCGCGCGGCGCGCGCGATCCCGAAGTCGGTGAGCTTTGCGGCGCCCTCGCGATCGACGATGACGTTCGCGGGCTTCACGTCGCAGTGGATCACGCCCGCCGCGTGCGCCGCGTCAAGGGCCGCGGCGACCTGCCTGATGAGGCGAGCCACCTCGTGCGCGGGCAATGGTCCGCGCTCGGCGACGATCTCGCGAAGGGTCTTGCCCGGCACGAGCTCCATGACCATGAACGCGTCCGCGCCGTCGCGGCCTTCGTCGAACACCATGACGACGTTCGGATGGACGACCGCCGCCGCGCGGCGCGCCTCATCGGCGAAACGCGCGCGGAAGGCATCGTCCGCGTCGGGCCCGAGGAGCTTTATCGCGACATCGCGATCCAGCTTCTCGTCGCGCGCCCGCCACACCTCGCCTGCGCCGCCCTCGTCGATCCTCTCGATGAGTCGATAGCGCTTGGCGAGCAGTCGCGCCGCGGCGGGCGCACGAAGGTCGGCGCTCTTTTCGCTGGCCATCTCATCGCCTGTCCGCAACTTGTGTGCTAACCCACTAGGCGAGCTCGACGAGGGCGCCGAGTGCCGCCTCATACGTACGGTCGCTTCCGAGGATCGAGAGCTCCTCGCCGATGAGCTCGACGATGGCCGGCGATGGAAGCGGCATGGTGCGCTCCCACCGCCGCTCGCCGTCCAGCAGGACGGTGGCGGTCTGATGTCGCGGATCGGGCTGGCGCTTCACGGCGAATTCGGCGAGCTGTCGCGCGGCGGTCGCCTTGATGCGTATACCTGAGACATCTCCCTCGTCGAGCCCGCGCTCGAATCGCGGACGCACGCGCACCATGATCCGCGCACCATCGGGACGCGCGATCGCGAACAGGAGTCCGCCGGCCTCCGACGGCGCGAGCGCCTCGAGCGGTCGCCAGCCGAGACGCGACGCCAGCCATCCCACGAAGAGCAACGCCTGCGAAGGATGTATGTCACGACCGTCCATGTCCACGGCAAAACCGACACTGACGCCGGTGATACCGTCGAGAAAGAGCCGCCACGCGGGAACGTCGAAGAACGCTGTCGCGATCTCGCGCCACGGTGTGAGCCGCGTCCAATTGAGGTCGGTCAGTCCGAAGCGCCCGCGGGCCTCATCCGAGATGCGCGCGATGACCGGCAACGTCACTTCGGGACGAGCGAAGTCCGCGGAGTCGACCACGAGGCGGTCCGTGAGCCGCAGCAGATCTCCGAACGAGCGCGAGCCGAGCGGCGGCGTCCCAGTCCACCAGAGGAAGACCGGGAGATCGGGAACGAGAAGCGGGATCACCGCGGAGGCCAGGCGATCGTCGGCGTCCCCCCTCGCGCGGACGAGGATCTGTTCGTAGCAGACGAGCCGCGCGCCGTCCGCGATCGGGAGCCGGCAGTGCATCTCGATGCGCTTCTGGGTGCCGTCTCGTGCACCGCGGTCCGCGAGCACGACGATCGCGCGCGACGGATGACGGAGCGCGAGGTCGGCGATGCTCCGTGCGGCGCGGCGTGCGTGCTCCTCGCGGTCGGCGTACACGATGAGATTCAGAACCGACGCGCGCGCGATCGGTCGCCCGAGCTCGCGCGCATGCGCGCTCTGCGCCCGGCGGAGCCGCGTGAGCTCGCGCTCGAGCGCCGCGACGCCACTCTGGCGCGTTCCCCAGAACGTCGTGTCGATCACTACGCCTTCCGCCATTTTCGTCCATCCCGCTCGATGAGAGCGTCCGCCTCGGTGGGTCCCCACGTCCCGGCTTCGTAAAGGGCCGGCCCCTCGGCCGAGTCGCTCGATGCCCAGCCCTTGATGATGGGGTCAACGAACGCCCATTGCTGGTCAACCTCGTCGTGTCGCGTGAAGAGCGTTGCGTCGCCGCGGAGCGCGTCGAGGATGAGCGTCTCGTACGCGTCCGGAGCGTCGACCATGAAGGAGGCGCCGTAGTCGAAGTCCATGTTCACCGCGCGGATGCGGATCCCCTGCACCGGGACCTTCGCGCCGAACCGCAGCGAGATGCCTTCGTCCGGCTGGATACGCAACACGAGCGCGTTCGGTTCGAGGCCCGCGAGAGCATCGCGGGAGAAGAGCTGGTGCGGCGCGGCGCGGAACTGGATCGCGATCTCGGTCGACTGTTTCGGAAGTCGCTTCCCGGTGCGGACGTAGAACGGGATGCCTTCCCAGCGCCAGTTGTCGACCCAGAGCTTGAGCGCCACGTAGGTATCGGTGCGCGAATCGGCTGCCACGCCAGGCTCCTCGCGGTATCCCGGGACGGGCGTGCCCTCGATGAAGCCGCGCGTGTATTGCCCGCGCACGGCGTTCATCGACAGATCCTCGCCCGCGATCCGCCGCAGCGCGCGCATCACCTTGACCTTCTCGTCGCGGACGGCCTTGTCGTCGAACGCGGCCGGCGGCTCCATCGAGACGAGCGCGAGGAGCTGAAGCAGGTGGTTCTGGACGATGTCGCGCATCGCACCGGCCTGCTCGTAGTAACCCGCCCGCTCCCCGACGCCGATCGTCTCCGCGACCGTGATCTGGACGTGGTCAACGTACTGCCGGTTCCAGATCGGCTCAAAGATCCCGTTCGAGAAACGCATCACCAGGATGTTCTGAACGGTCTCCTTGCCGAGGTAGTGATCGATGCGGAAGACCTCGTCCTCGCGGAAGACGGTATGCACGATCTCGTTGAGCTCGAGGGCGGACGCGCGGTCGTGTCCGAACGGCTTCTCGACGACGATGCGCGCCCAGCCGGTGTCTCCACGGAGGCGGTGCTCGCCGATCGCTTCGACGATCGCCTTGTACGCGGGCGGTGGTGTCGCGAGATAGAAGAGCCGGTTGGCGTGCGTGCCAAGCGCGAAGTCGAGCTGCTCGAGCGTGCGTCGAAGCTCTTCATAGCCGGCATCGTCCGAGGTCGTGACGAAATGCAGGTGTTCGGCGAAGCTCCGCCAGACCTCCTCGTTCAAGGGCCTCGTCCGGCTGTATTGCGCCACGGCTTTGTGCAGCTCCTCGCGGTACTCCTCGTGGCTCAGGGGCTTGCGTGCCGTGCCCACGATGGAGAACGTCGCGGGGAGCAGCCGCTGCAGCGCGAGGTTGTACAGCGCCGGGATGAGCTTGCGCTGGGCGAGATCGCCGGAGCCGCCGAAGATCACGATCGTCGAGGGTTCGGGGATGCGTGAGAGCCGCAGCCCCTCGCGGAGCGGATTGAGTGTCGAGGTGGCCAGGTCGCCTATTCCTTCTTAACGGCGTGACCGCCGAACTGATTGCGAAGCGCGGCCGCGACCTTCATCGCGTAGCTGTCCTCCTGCCGCGAGACGAAGCGCGCGAAGAGCGAATGGGAGATGGCCGTCATCGGCACACCGTGCGTCACGGCCTCGAGCACGGTCCAGCGACCCTCACCCGAATCCTCGACCCAGCCTTTGATGTTCTTCAGGTCGCTGCCCTCCTGTTCGAAGGCGCGCTCGGCGAGCTCGAGGAGCCAGGAGCGGACGACGCTTCCTTGAAGCCAGACGGTGGAGACCTTGCGGAGATCGAGCTCGAACTCGCTCGCGTGCAGCAGCTCGAACCCTTCGCCGTACGCCTGCATCATTCCGTACTCGATCCCGTTGTGGACCATCTTGACGAAGTGGCCCGCGCCATTTTTCCCGAAGTGCGACCACCCGTTCGGCGGCGCGAGAGTATCGAGCGCCGGCTTGGCGATGGCGACCCCGTCGGCGGGACCGCCGACCATCATGCAGTAGCCGTTCTCGAGCCCCCAGATCCCACCCGAGACGCCGACGTCGAGGAAGCGGAATCCCATGCCGGCGTATTTCTCCGCTCGCCGCATCGAGTCGCGGAAGTAGCTGTTGCCTCCGTCGACGAGCACGTCGCCGGCAGATGCGTACCGGGCGAATTCGTCGAGCGTGTGGTCGGTAACGTCGCCCGCTGGGACCATCGCCCAGAGGACACGCGGTGGTTTGAGCTTCTTCGCCATGTCCTCGATCGAGCTCGCCGCGACGGCGCCATGCTTCGACGCCTCCTGCACCGGCTCGGGGCTGCGGTTCCCGGCGATCACGCGATGCCCGCCGCGCGCGAGCCGGGTCACCATGTTCCCGCCCATCCGCCCGAGTCCGTAGAGACCGATATCCATCGCTTGATCCCTCGCTTTTGGCGTGTCGGCCAGACGATATGCCACGCTCTCGGTGTGGTGTCTCTCGTCGTGGCGGCTGTCCTCGGTCTTGCGCTCTTCGGTGTGCTCCTTGTGTTCCCACCGCTCTATTTCCCTTGGGCGCTCCTCGTGGTCGTCGCGGGCGGCATCTCGGTCGGTCTCTCGGTCGATCCATCGAGCTCTCGCGGGTCGTTGACGGCGGCGGCCTTCGGCGCGCTCATGCTGGCCACCGCACTTTTGGTGCTGGGGCGGTTCGCGATCGCCCCGAGCGCGTACGTCGGCCTTTTTGTTTCGGCGTCCTGGCTTTTTGTGCCTGCGGTCGCGGGCGCGCTGTTCGGCGCCGCGTTTCGGCGTCGCCTCGGTTTGCGCCGCGCGACCGTCGTGCTCGTGACCATCGTGGTCATCGTCGGAGTCATCGGCGCGGCGCTTGCGCTGGCCGTCGCGCCGGCCGATGCCGCGAACGCCCCGGTCTGCGAGTCGGGTCTCGAGTGCGCGCGATCGCGGTGCTGGTTCACGGCCGAGCGTCGGCGGTTGTATGCGGTGGAGCGCGTGACCGCCTTTGGTGGTGGCGGCATCACCTGCACCTACACGGCGTGGGGCGGGGCCGATATCGGCACCGTGCGTGACGGCAGCTGGACCGATGGCGCATGGCCGATCCTCCTCGGCGCGGCCAGGCGCTGACATGAACGGCTACCTCGAGCGGAGGCGTAACCTCAGTCCGTGAGCACCACCGCGACCGAGGTCGGATCCAAGCTGGAAACGTACCGCGACCTCGCACGGCAGCTTCGGATCGACAGCATCCGCTGCTCCACCGCAGCGGGGTCCGGCCATCCCACATCGTCGCTCTCGGCCGCCGACCTGATCGCGGTCCTGCTCGGCGGTCACCTGCGTTACGACTTCGGGCAGCCCGACAACCCCGCGAATGACCACCTCATCTTCTCCAAGGGCCACGCGTCGCCGCTCGTGTACGCGATGTTCAAGGCCGCGGGCGCGATCACCGATGACGAGCTCATGACGTTCCGGAGGCTCGGCAGCCGTCTCGAGGGGCATCCCACACCGATCCTTCCCTGGGTCGACGTGGCGACGGGCTCGCTAGGTCAGGGCCTGCCGATCGGCGTCGGCGTCGCCCTCGCCGGAAAGCGCGTGCTCGGGGCACCGTTCCACGTGTGGGTCCTCGTCGGTGACAGCGAGACCGCGGAGGGCTCGATCTGGGAGGCCTTCGACCACGCCGGCCACGAAGGGCTCGCGAACCTGACCGCGATCATCGACGTGAATCGGCTCGGCCAGCGCGGACCCACCGAGCTCGAGTGGGACATGGGCACCTATGCGGCGCGGGTCCGCGCGTTCGGGATCGACCCGATCGTGATCGACGGTCACGACGCCACCGAGATCGACGACGCGTACGCCCGCGCTCGCGACGCTGCTCGGCCTACCGCGATCCTGGCTCGCACGGTGAAGGGCAAGGGCGTCTCGTTCCTCGAGAACAAGGAAGGCTGGCACGGGAAAGCGCTGGACGCCGAGCAGGCAAAAGAGGCGATCGCGGAGCTCGGTGGCGAGACAGGCTCGCGCACGTTCCCCGTCGCCAAGCCCGAGCGCTGGGACCGGCCGTCGATGCAGCGGACCGGGTCGCTCGCGCTCAAGACGTACACCGAGCCCATCGCGACGCGAAAGGCGTACGGCGAGGCGCTCGCAGCGCTCGGGGCTGCGCGCAAGGACGTCGTCGTCCTCGACGCCGAAGTCTCGAACTCGACGCACGCCGAAGATTTCAAGAAGACCGCGCCGGAGCGTTTCTTCGAGATGTACATCGCCGAGCAACAGATGGTCGCGGCGGCCGTGGGCATGCAGGTCGTGGACCTGGTCCCGTTCGCTTCCACCTTCGCCGCCTTCTTCACGCGTGCATACGACTTCATCCGGATGGCCGCGATCTCGCGTGCCCAGATCCGCCTGGTCGGATCGCACGCCGGCGTGTCGATCGGCGAGGACGGTCCATCGCAGATGGGTCTCGAGGATCTGGCGATGATGCGCGCGGTCCATGGCAGCACGGTGCTCTATCCCTCCGACGGGAATCAGACGGCCAAGCTCGTCGCGCAGATGGCGGATCGCGAGGGGATCACATATATGAGGACGACGCGCGAGAAGACCGCGATCGTCTACGACAAGGGCGAGAGCTTTCCGATCGGTGGCAGCAAGGTCGTCCGCGGCGGCTCGAGCAAGGATCGCGCGACGATCGTCGCGGCCGGCATCACCCTGCACGAAGCGCTGAAGGCGGTCGACGTGCTGGCCCATGAGGACATCCCCGTCCGGGTCATCGACCTCTACACCGTGAAGCCGATCGATGCGGAGACTCTCGCCGATGCGGCGCGCGCCACTGGTGGGCGCATCGTCGTCGTCGAGGATCACTGGGTCGAGGGCGGCATTGGCGACGCCGTGCTGGCGGCCCTCGCGGATCGCGGCTTCCGCGATCTGCGCTACCGCCACCTCGCGGTGCGCAAGATGCCCGGTTCGGGCAAGCCCGCCGAGATGCTCGACGATGCCGGCATCAGCACGGTGCACATCGTCCGCGCGGTCAAAGCGCTCCTCGGGTAGTCACGTGAAGCGCGTCTCCGCCGTGCTCGCGGGTCTTCTCATCGGCACGGCCGGCGCGCTCCTTCCCATCGGATCGGCGGCGCCGGTCGCGGCACCGGTGGCCCGACCGGTCGCGTCCGAAGCTCCGGCGACAGTTGTGGCGAAGACGTGCGATCAGGCGATCCCGGTCACGCTCCCGAACACCGACATGGAGACCGTCTCGTTCGATCGGTCCCCCGACGGAACCGTCTTCGTCCTCGGCGCACGCGTCTATCACCGCATGGGGCCGTACGTGGCGGACGAGCAGCGGGTGCTCATGATGTCGCTGTCGAACCTCGAACCCACCGATCTAGCGGCGGGCACGGATCCGCGGTTTTCTGGCAGCGGTTCCCGCATCGCGTACCGGGCGCCACGTCCCGAGGCCAACGCGCGGGCGACCGAACTAATCGTGTTCGACGTGGCGGCGAAGCGCGAGGTCGCCCGCATCGAAGACGTTAGCGCGACACCATTCGGCTGGCGGGGCGAGGAGCTCCTCTTCTGGCGCGGGAATGAGCTCCGGGTCTGGGCCGACGGCCGCGAGTCGCGCGTCACCGATGCGCCGCGGACGCTCGCCGGGGTCTACGTCGAGATTCGGTACAGCGGCGACGGCGAACGTGCGGTCATGTCGTTCTACGACCAGCGGCCCGGCCGCGAGTCGGCTCCAACTGAGATCGACGTGGTCGACACGCGGGGCGCGACGTCTCGGGCCCTGATCGGCGCGTGGTGGGCCGAGCCGTCCCCGCGCGGGCACGCGGTCTTCGCCTCTTACCTCGACCATCGAGACCTCCAGCTCGAGGACGGCCGCGTCCTGTCGGCGCCGATCCCGTTCACCGGAGGCGTCCTCGTCTGGACGCCGGATGGACGTCTCCCGCTCCTCTCGCCGAACGAGCTGATCCCCTTCGACTCGACCGCCGAGCTCGAGACGCTGGACGGCCAGACGGCCGGCCCTGCGGTCCCGGCCCTGCGGGTCGATTCCGAGTTCGCAGCGGGAGGCGATCTGTTCGCGGACGTACGCCTCGGGGGCCGTGGCCCCTCGAGGCTGGAGCTGTTCCACTGCCGCATCGATCCCCGTCCCGCGCAGCCGACGGTCACTCTCTATTACGGCGAGTCCAGCTTCGAGCCCTGGGCAACGCGGCGCGATGGGACCGCACCCGCCGGCTGGGAGCAGCTCGCGAAGCAGGATCTCGAGGCCGCTGGACTCCATCCGATCGAGGTCGGACGGACGGCGAGCCTCGATCCGCAGATCGCCTGCGATCGGCCGACGTGTCCGACCGGCTTCGTGCTGCGCGTCGTCGTTCCGTACGCCGAGCGGGATCGGGCTTACGCCCGCTGCTTCAGAGAGCCGTACGCCGGGAACCTGACGCTGGGCGCGGCGATCGCCGGTTTTCACTGCGTCCCGCTCTACGCCGCGGATTGATCTTCAGCTAACAGGGCGTCCCATACTCGGCCGCGATGAGGAAGGCGGCGCTCGTGGGGGAGCCGCTCGCGATCCCGTTGCGAGAAGCGACCGCACCGCTCGTCATCGCCGTCGATATCGGCACATCCGGTCTGCGCTCCTTCTTATTTGATTCGCGCGGTCGCCCGATCGCGAGGGCCATTGCGCACCGCGACCGGCCGCTCCGTGTCTCGAACGACGGGGAAGCGACGGTCGATCCAGACGAGTGCGTGCGGGCGACCGCCGACGCGATCGACGAGACCGTCGCCGCCGCGGGAAAGCGCGCCGCCGATATCGCGGTCGTCGCGGTCTGCGCGTTCTGGCACAGCGTGATGGGCGTCGACACGCACGGCCGTCCCACGACGCCCGTCCTCACCTGGGCTGACACGCGAGCGCGCGACGCCGCCGCGGCGCTGCGGCGCGAGCTCGACCCGGTGGCGACGCACGCGCGGACCGGCTGCACCATCCACGCGTCCTATCTCCCGGCGAAGCTTCGCTACCTGCGAGACGCGGCGCCGGACGCCTTCGGCCGCACCGCGAAGTGGCTCTCGCTCGGCGAGTACCTCTACTTCCGCCTCTTCGGCGGTACCCGCGCGGCCCACGGGATGGCGTCGGCCACCGGTCTCTACGACCAGCGCAAACGGACCTGGGACGAACCGCTCCTCGATCGGCTCCGCGTCCCGGCGCGGTCGCTTGCGACGATCTCCGACGATCCGCAGAGCGGACTCCGCGCGGAGTTCGCGCGGCGCTGGCCGGCGCTCGCGAAGATCCCGTGGACGCCGGCGATCGGCGACGGCGTGTGCTCCAACGTCGGGGTCGGCGCCGTGGGACGGAAGACCGCCGCGCTATCGCTCGGCACGTCCGGCGCGATCCGTGTCGTCTACGCGACCGAGGACCCGCCGGTCGTACCGGGCGGTTGGACGTACCGCCTCGACCCATCGCGGGTGGTCGCCGGTGGCGCGCTCTCGAACGGCGGAAATGTCCTCACCTGGCTTGCCCAGACCTTTCCGTCGCTCGACCTCGCGACGCTCTGGCCCACCGATGCGCCGGCCGACGAGGTCATCGCGCTGCCGCTCCTCGCCGGAGACCGCAGCCCTACCTGGGACGACGGCGCGCGCGCCGCGATCGCCGGCATCGGCCTGGCGACCCGCCCCGACGCGATCGCACGCGCGATGATCGAAGGCGTCGCTGATCGCGCGATCCTTCTCTGGTCGGTCGTCGACGCGGCGCTTCCCGGCATCGACCGCATCATCGCGACGGGCGGGACCTTGCTCCGGCTCCCATGGCTCGCGCAGCTCTTCGCCGATGCGCTCGGCCGTCCGCTGGTGATGAGTGCCGTCGGCGAAGGTTCGGCGCGCGGGGCCGCGATCGTCGCGCTCGAGCGAGTCGGGCTCGTCGGCGATCTCGGCGCGGTGCGCTCGCCTGTCGGACGGACCTGGCGGCCTCGACCCGACGCGCACAAAAGACTCGTCGAGGGGCTGGCGCGCCAGCGCCGCTTCGAGGAGGCGCTACAAAAAGCTCGCTGAGGCGATCGTTCTGCTAGCCTCGCGCTCAAGGGAGGGGCCGTGGAAATCATCGTCGTCCTTGTCATCCTCGGGGTGCTCGCCCTCTTCTTCATCGCGACCTACAACCGCCTCGTCACGCTGCGTCAGCGCGTGAAGGAGGCCTGGGCTGACATCGACGTCCAGCTCAAGCGGCGTCACGACCTCATCCCGAACCTCGTCGAGACCGTCAAGGGATATGCGACGCACGAGTCGACGGTCTTTCAGAAGGTGACCGAAGCGCGCGCCGCCGCCGTAGCGGCAGGCGCATCGGCGACGCCGGAACAGCGCGCGCAGGCCGAGAACATGCTCACCGGAGCGCTCCGCTCGGTCTTCGCGGTCGCCGAGAACTACCCGCAGCTGCAGGCGGTCCAGGAGTTCAAGGACCTGTCCGAGAACCTCACGGCGACGGAGGACAAGATCTCCTTCGCCCGGCGGTTCTACAACGGGAACGTTCGCGACTACAACACGTCGCTCCAAACCTTTCCCACGAACGTCTTCGCCGGAATGTTCGGCTTTGGGCCGGAGCAGTACTTCGAGCTCGCCGACGCGACCGAACGCGAGACGCCGCAGGTGAAGTTCTAACGAGGCTCTAGCCTTTCAGTAGCGTGACCACTGATTCCACCCCCGCGCGAGTTTCGATCTACGAAGCTGCCGCCGCCAACAGGTGGCGGACCGTGCTTCTGATCGCAGCCTTCACCGCGCTGGTCGCCGTGCTCGCCTATTTCGTCGGCGAATATTTCGCGCCCGGCGGCGGCATCGCGGCGTTGCCGTTCGCGTTCGCGATATCGACGGGCGGCGCGCTCGTGTCCTATTTCGCCGGCGACAAGCTGATCCTCGCCCAGAGCCAGGCCCGCGAGCTCGGCCCGAGCGAGGAGCCCCAGCTTCGCAACATCGTGGAGGCGCTCGCCCTCGGGCTCGGGATCCCGACCCCGAAGATCTACGTGATCGAGGATTCGGCACCCAACGCGTTCGCCACCGGACGCGATCCGCAGCACGCGTCGATCGCGGTGACGCGCGGCCTCCTCGACAAGCTGGACCGCACCGAGCTCGAAGGGGTGATCGCGCACGAGCTCTCGCATGTCGGGAACCGCGATATCCGCGTCATGGTCCTCGTGACCGTTCTGGTCGGCACGGTCGCCCTGCTCGCGGACTGGATGTGGCGCTCGTTCTTCTGGACCCAGGGCGGGCGCCGCGATCGCGACCGTGGCGGTGCCGGCGCGATCATTGCCGTCATCGCGATAGCCCTCGCGGTGCTCACGCCGATCATTGCCACGCTCATCCAGCTCGCGGTGTCGCGGCAGCGCGAGTACCTGGCGGACGCGTCGGGCGCGCTCCTCACCCGTTACCCGCCGGGCCTCGCGTCGGCCCTGCGCAAGATCGCGGCAGACAAGGAGCCGCTCGAGGTGGCCAATAAGGCGACCGCGTCCCTGTACATCGCGAACCCGTTAAAGGACGCTCCGGCGTTCTTTGACCACCTCTTCGACACCCATCCGCCGATCGAGGAGCGCATAAAGAGACTCGAGGCCATGGACTGATTCCACCCGGGACGCTTCGCACGAGCACGGCCCTTGCCGCGGCCGCGATCATGCTCGTCCTCGCGGTCGGCGCGGGCGCCGCCTTCGGGGTCGTCACCCGCGCCACGCCGACGCCGCCGCCCGCCACGCCGGCGCCGGTCCCGACGGCGACGGCCGAGCCCGACACCGGCCCGTTCGTGTTCAAGCAGCCGCTCTCGGCGGGATGCGCGACCGACGACGCGGTGTGGGTCGTGTCGGACGGCGGTGGGATCGGACGGTTCGATCGCCAGCTGCAGCGCTGGGAGCTCATCGACGCGACCCTGCGCTCGCTCGTCGCGGCAGCGTGCAGTCCGGACACGGTCATTGCGGTGGGCGCCTTCGGCCGCGTCGTCACCATCGATGACCTCGGCAAGACGATCCGCGCCGACGACATCGGCTCGTTCAATGCGTACGCCGTCTCGGTGGTGCCCGATGGCGCGCTCGTCGTCGGCTCCGAGGGCAACGTGCAGCGACAGAGCTTCGCGGGGTGGGACCAATACGCCGGAGGGATCGACGAGGATCTCTATGGAGTGGTCGGCTTCGCGGGAGGCTCCGCGTGGATGGTCGGCGCAACCGGGGTGTCGTACCGTCTCGAAAAAGTCGGCGGGACCGTCGGCTGGAAGCCGTATGACACCGGTACGAAGGTGACCCTGCGCACGATCGCGGCGACATCGGCCACCGAGGCGATCGCGGCCGGCGACGATGGAGTGATCCTCCGGTTCGACGGTCACTGGCATCCGCTCGAGAGCGGCGTGCAGCACGAGCTCCGTGCGTCGGTGCGCGTCGGGGCGATCACGTACGTCGTCGGCGATGACGGAACAGCGCTCATGGTCGAGGGCAACACCGTTAGCCCCGTCGCCAACCTCAGCACGACATGCTCCATCCGCAGCGTGTTCGCGCACGGCAACGAGGTCTGGTTCGTGGGCTACGAGGGAACGCTTGCCGGCGTGTGGAGACAGAGCGGGGGCCGGATCGACCGCTGGGGCACGTGCTAGGCGCCCCGCCCCTTGCGGGCATCCGTGTGGTCGAGATCGGCAACTACATGGCGGGCCCGTTCTGCGGGATGCAGCTCGCCGATCTCGGCGCCGACGTCGTAAAGGTCGAGCATCCGAAAGCCGGCGACCTCGCGCGGCTCCTCGAGCCCCTCGCGTCCGGAGAGAGCGGTAACTTCGCGCGACTCAACCGCGACAAGCGCAGCCTCGCGATCGACCTCAAACGCGAGGAAGGCCGCGAGGTCTTCAAAAGGCTCGCCGGCAGAGCGGACGTGATTGTCGAGAATCTGCGCCCTGGGACCATGGATGACCTCGGCCTCTCTCCGGCCTCGCTCCTCCAGGCGAACGCGCGCCTTGTCTACGTCGCCGTCACCGGCTGGGGACTCGACGGCCCGTACGCCGACCGGCCCGCGCTCGACATCATCGTTCAGGGCCAGAGCGGGCTCATGAGCATCACCGGCGAAGAGGGTGGCGTCCCGGTGAAGGTAGGTGTCTCGATCGCGGACCTGACCGCCGCGCTCTACGCGACGATCGCGACCCTCGCCGCTCTTCGCGCCCGCGAGCGCGACGGTCGAGGTCAGCTCGTCGACATCTCGATGTTCGAGTCGGCGGTGTCGCTCGCGGTCTGGGAAGCGGGCATCTACTTCGGCAGCGGCGAGGTTCCGCGGGCGGCCGGCTCGGCGCACAAGCTCGTCGCGCCATACCAGGCCGTTGCGGCCTCCGATCGCCACTTCATCGTCGGTGCAACGACCCCGCCGAACTGGAAGGCGTTCTGCGGCGCCGTCGGGCTCGGACCACTCGAGGCCGATCGGCGATTCGTCGACGCGAATGCCCGTCTTCGCAATCGCGAGGAGCTCGTGCTGGCGATCGAGAAGGTGACGCGCACGAAGCCCGCCGAACACTGGCTCGCGCTCCTCCGCGAGGCGGGCGTGCCGTGCGGCGAGATCGCGGACTACAGCGACGTCTTCAACGATGAGCACCTGCTTGCGCGGAAGTTCTTCGTCGATCTCGAGCATCCCGTCCTGGGCACGCTTCGTGGGCTGGGTTCGCCGATGCGGCTTGGCCGCACCCCCGTCCGGCACCGCCGCGCCGGTCCCCGCTTGGGTGAGCACAGCGCCGAGGTGCTCCGCGAGCTTGGCTTGGGCGACGCCGACATGGACGATCTCGCGAGCGCGGGCATCATCGCTCGCGCATGACCGAGGAGATCCGCACCGAGCGCCGCGCCGGCGCGCTCTGGATCGTCGTCGATCGACCGGCCGCGCGCAACGCGATGACGTTCGCGATGTACGACCGCATCGCCGCGATCTGCCGCGACGCGAACGGCGACGACTCGATCAAGGCCGTGGTGATCAGCGGTTCGGCCGATGCGTTCGTGGCCGGAACGGACATCGCCCAGTTCGTCAACTTCGAAGAGGCGTCGCAGGCGCTCGAGTACGAGCGCCGTATGGACGCGTGGCTCGGCGCTATCGAGGATGTCCGCGTGCCCACGATCGCGGCACTTCGCGGACCGGTCGTCGGCGGTGGGCTCGCGATCGCGGCGGCGTGCGACCTCCGCGTCGCCGCGCCGTCGGCGCGCTTCGGGGTCCCGGTCGCGAGAACGCTCGGGAACTGCTTCTCCGCCGCGAACCTCGTCCGCCTCGCCGCGCTCGTCGGTCTCGGTCGCGTGAAGGAGCTTGTCTTCACGGCGCGGCTCATCGACGCGCAGGAGGCACGAGCGATCGGTCTCGTCACCGAGATCGTGGACGGTGAGAATGCGCTCGAGGCACGGGTGGGCCAGCTCGTCGAGGAGCTTGGGTCGTATGCCCCGCTCACGCTGCATGCGACGAAGGAGATGAGCCGTCGCATCCGTGCGCGGATGATGCCGGACGAGGCCGCCGATCTCGTCGCGCTCTGCTACACGAGCACCGATTTCCGCGAGGGCGTGAAAGCCTTCATCGAGCGGCGCAAGCCTGTATGGAAGGGAACGTGAGCCGCTTCCACGAGGAACAGCATTTCCACGACGCTCTCATGGGACTGCTCGTGCTCGCGATGATCTTCATCGTCGGGGTCACCGTCCTCGCGGTGGTCCTTTCGCGGCCGAACGACGCGCTGCTCCTCGCGACCGCACCGGTCGTGGTCGTGCTCGTCGCCGCGCTCATCTCGCTGTCGCACCTCGACGTCGACGTCACCGACAGCGGTGTGAGCATCGCGTTCCGCCACCTCTGGCCGACGCGGCGCATCGCGTTTGGGGACATCGTCGGTCTCGAGGTGAAGCACTACCGTCCGCTCATCGACTACGGCGGCTGGGGCGTGCGCCTCGGGCCTGCGGGATGGGCCTACACGACCGGCGGCGACGTGGGCGTGAAGATCCGCCTGCGTAAGGGCCTACCGGTACTCATTGGTTCGCGACACCCGCATGAGCTCGAGGCCGCGATCCGCTCCGCCGTCGAGGCGCAGGTAACCACGCCACATCGCGCGTAGCGTCTACGAGGCAGCCCCGACACCGTGTCGCAACCGCCCGCGGGTAGCCTCATCCCATGGAGACCGGTGGCCGTAAGCGAACGCTCGGTGATCACGTCGTCACGTGGGCTATTGCTCTGTTCCTGGGTCTTTTCGGTGTGCCGGCGGTCTTCGCCATGGTCATTGGGCCGTTTCAACCACGGCCAGAGGCGACCGTCAACGACGGCTTCAGTAGCCTCTACCTGCTTCTAGCGCTCGGTCTCACCTACGGTGCTCTCGCCACATTGCGGGACGAGTACGGGATACCCCGCGCATGGCGGCCGAGTCTGACGCAGGGCTTTGTGGTCGCCTGGTACGGTGGCTGGAGCGCCCTCATCGTTCTCGGCGTGGTGCGGCAGCTGATCGACGGAGGGCTCGGCCTTGTCGAAAAGTCGCTCGGCGGCGACATCGCCGTGTGGTTCGTCTTCGTTGGCCTGCCCTGGATTCTTGCCACGCTTCACGACCGTAGACGTCGCGGGGCTCCGGGCTGGGTCGATTTCGGCTAGGCCGTCCGCAGCCGCGGATCGAGTGCGTCGCGAAGTGAGTCCCCGAAGAGATTGAAGCCGAAGACGGCCATGCTGATCGCGACGCCGGGTGCGATGGCGAGCCACGGTGCCTGCTCGAGGAACTGCATCCCGGCGCCGCGGAGCATCAGCCCCCATGACGGCGTCGGCTCGAACACGCCGAGGCCAAGGAACGAGAGCGAGGCTTCGAGCAGGATCGCCTGCCCGAGGAACGCGGTGAGCATGATGAGGTAGGGCGCGAACACGTTCGGCGCGATGTGGCGGAACATGATGCGGACAGCGCCGGATCCGACCGCGCGCGTCGCCTCGATGTACGGCATGTTCACGATGCTGAGCGCGCTGGAACGCACGACGCGCGCGACACGGGGGATGATCGGGACCGTGATCGCCGCGATGACGTTCGCGATCTTGTCCTCGCCCGTCCCGAGTGCGGCGACGACGGCGATCGCGATGACGATCAGCGGAAAGCTGAGGAGGACGTCCATCAGCCGCTGGACCAGCTGATCGACCTTTCCGCCGAAGTACGCGCCCACCACCCCGAGCACCAAACCGAGCGTGCAGCCCACGAACGACGCGCTGAACCCGACAAGAAGCGCGGTCCGCGAGCCGTATACGATCCGCGAGAACACGTCCCGACCGAACGGGTCGGTCCCGAGGAGGTGCTGCAGCGAGGGGCCCTGGAGCAGATCGCTGAATCGGATCTCGACAGGGTCGTACGGCGCGATGCGGTCGGCGAACGCGGCCGTCAGCAGCATGAGGATGATCAGCGCGGCGCCGGCCGTACCGAGCGGCCGCCGCCGGATGAACTCGCGCCAGAACCGGACGAAGCGCCGTGGCCCGGTCGACTCGAGGTAGCGGCGCTTCGCCACGTCGTCGGCGTCGCGGGCTACCGGCCGCGCGAGCTCGGTCACGAGTAGCGGATCCTTGGGTCCAGCACCACGTAGACCATGTCGACCACGAAATTGATGAGCACGAACACGGACGCGAGGAGCAGCACCAGCGCTTGGATGAGCGTGTAATCGCGGTGCGCGACGGCGTCGACGAGAAGCTTGCCGATGCCGTTCAGGTTGAAGACCTGCTCGGTGACCACGAGGCCGCCGATGAGGAACGCGAACTCAAGGCTGATCACGGTGACGACGGGCAGGAGCGCGTTCCGGAGGGCGTGCCTCAGGACGACGACGCTCTCGCGCACGCCCTTCGCGCGCGCGGTGCGGACGTAGTCCTCGCGGAGTACCTCGAGAACGGTCGATCGCGTCATGCGCATCGACACGGCCGAGTAGCGATAGCCGACGGAGAGCGCGGGAAGGACCATTTGCGAGAGGTTCGCGATCGGGTCGTCGGTGATCGCCGTGAAGACGAGAGGCGGCGCCCATCCGAACAACGTGATGGTCGCGAGCACCATGAGGAGCCCGATCCAGAAGCTCGGCATCGCGAGACCACCGATAGAGAAAAGACGGATCGCGTAGTCGGTCCAGGTGTCCTGCCGCACCGCTGCGAGGACGCCAAGCGGGACCGCGATCGTTATGGCGAGAAGCGTCGCGATGATGGCGAGCTCGAGCGAGAGCGGGAGGCGGACGAGGATCTCATCGACGACCGGATGGCCGGTCCAGAGCGAGGTGCCGAGGTCGAAGTGCGCGATCTCGCCCATCCAATCCGTGAACTGCGCCCACATGGGCTTATCCAGTCCGAGCTGATGACGCTCCTCGTCGATGACCGATTGCGGCACCGGGGAGCCGGCATATTTCAGAGCGACGATGTCGCCTGGCACCGCACGCATGATCACGAACGTCAGGATGGCGACGCCGACGAGCGTCGGGATCATGAGCAGGAGCCGCCCGGCGACGTACCGGCGCATCCGGTAAGTCTCGGGCGGCTCCCTCTAGTCCGCTAGTTCGCCGTTATTTCCCCAGCCAGACCGTCTCGAGGTCCTGATTGGTGTAGTGGTTCGAACCGATGCGCCAGCCGCGCACCGTGTTCAGGTACGGAATGATCCGGTACCACCAGAGGACCGGATACTGGTAGGCCTTCGTGTCCATCGCGTACTTCTCGATGTCGGCGACGAGCGCCTTGCGCTTGGCCGGGTCGGTCTCGCGGCTCTGTCCGTCGATCATCCTGTCGAGCGCCGCGTCGTCGTAATACGCGAAGTTCAGGCCCTTGCCGAGACCCGAGGCGGACCAGAACTTGGCGAGCTGCAGGTCGGGCTCATCGAGGAAGTCGCAGTTGAAATCAAGCGCGACCTCGAAGTTCCCTGCGCGCAGGTCGGCCTGGTACGCGGAGGTCTCCTTCACGTCGTGCGTGGCGTTGATGCCGATCTGCTTCCACTGGTCGAGTACGAAGAGCGCGACCGGCTCGTAGGGCGTCGTGATGTTGCGGTTGAGGAACTTGAACGTGAGGTTCGACTGGCCCGCGTCGGCGAGGAGCTGCTTCGCTTTGGCCTTGTTGGCCGCGCCGTCCGTGCCGAAACCGGCGATCTTCTGGAGGTCGGAGTCCGTCTGCGCGAACGGACCCTTGGGCCGCATGAGGCCGCCGACATCCTTCACGATCGTGATCTTCTGGAGCGACGTGCTGCCGGCATAGCGGTCGATCGCGAGGGTCAGCGCCTGGCGCACCCGGACGTCATCGAAGGGCGGCTTCTTCGTGTTCGGGACGACGTAGTTCACGCAAATCCACGGCGCCTCCTGGATCGCGAGCGCGCTGCCGAGCGCGCCCGAGAGGGTATCGCGCTGCTGCGGCGTGAAGCCACGGAATTCGATCGCCGCCTGCTTGCTGCGGATCGCGTTCACCTCGGCGCTGGCGTCGGTGATGATGAGGGCCTTATATCCGTCGAGGTAGGGCAGCTGGACGCCGTTCTTGTCCTTGCCGAAGTAGTCCGGGAACTTCTTGCCGACCCAGTCCTGTCCCTTGGTGTTCGAGACGTACGTGAACGGGCCGGTGCCCATGATGTTCTTCTCATACCAGTGGATGTCCGCCTTGAGCTTCGCCGCGCTGTAGATGAAATTCCACGGCGAGGCGAGGTTCGTGGCGAACGAAGCCGACGGGTACTTGAGCTTGAACGTGACCGCATCGGGCGATGTCGCGGTGATGCCATTCGCATCGACCGCGGCGTAGGCGCCCGCGCGGGGTGAGAGCACACCGGTGGGCGGGAAGATGATCTTGTTGTAGGTCGCGACGATGTCGTCGCTCGTCATCTTCGTACCGTCGTGGAACTTTACGTCGGTGCGGAGCTTGATCGTGTAGGTGAGCTTGTCCGCCGAGATCTCCGGCATGGCGGCGGCGACGTCCGGGATGACCGTGGTCAGGTCATTCGGGTCGAACTTGTAGAGCGTGCTGTAGTGCGGTGCGATCGGATGCAGGAGCGCGAAGGTCGTTTCGCGGTGGCCGTCGAACGACGGCGGCTCCGCGTTCACGATGAAGGTGAGCGTTCCGCCCGGTTGCGGTTGCTCGCCGGCAGCGCCGGACGGTGAAGACGCGGTGCCCTTTGGCGCAGGCGTGCAGGCCGCAAGCAAGAGAGCGAGCGTGACTCCGAACGCGGCGATCTGGCGGTTGAACACGAGGACCACCCCCTCGGGCCGAGACTCTAGCGCACGCCCCTCTTACGAATGACTTCCTCGTAGAGTTCAACGAGCTGAGCGGTGACGTGCGACCAGTCGTACTCGGGAGCCCGCTTCGCCCCGGCCTGGCCCAGGCGGTCGCGCAGCGCGGGCTCGCAGAGCAAGCGTTCGAGGGCCCCCGCGATGGCGTCGGGGTCGCGGGGCTCGACCAGGAGTCCGGTGACATTTCGCTGTACGACACGCTTGTAGCCGTGGATGTCGCTCGCCACGACGGGTAAGCCGGCGGCCATGGCCTCGAGGAGCACGATCCCGAAGGACTCTTGACCGGTCGAGGGGGCGCAGAAGACGTGCGCCGTCTTGTAGAACCGGGCCTTGTCCACATCCGACACACGACCCGCGAAGAGCACGTCCTCGAGGCGATTTTCGCGGACGAAGCGCCGGAGCTTGCCGAGCAGCGGACCGACGCTGCAGAGGATCAGCCGGAGCTCTGGGTGCTTGGGCTTCAGCTTCGCGTAGGCCTCCATGAGATACATCGCGCCTTTACGCGGCTCGAGCCGTCCGACGAAGAGGATGTTGATCTTTCCGTCCTCATACTCGGGAAACGGCCTCGCGCTCGAGTAGAACTGCACGTCCACTCCGTTCGGGATGATCTTGTAATCGCCCGGGAAGTAGGTCGAGATGAAGTGACGTGCGGCACTCGAAACTGCGATCCGAGCATCGAGCTTGTTCATGTAGCGGTTGCCGATCGGCCGGCCGGCCCAGTAAGAAAAGGAGAATCCGCCGAACGCGTGGAACGTGGCCACCTGAGGGCACCGCGCGGAGTCGAGGATCTGCATCGACAGGAACGGAACCAGCGGCTCGTGGTGATGGATGATGTCGAACCGCTCCCGATCGAGCATGCGCGACACGAGCCATTCGAGGCGCAGGGACAGCGTGATCCGCCCGATCGCGCCGTTGTAGGGGACGGCGATCGCCTGACCGATCTGGATCACGTCCTGAGCGGGCGGGTCGTCGCCCCACGGAGCGGTGATGATCCGAACGTCGTGTCCCAGGCGGCGCAGCTCCTCGTAACTCTCGCGGATGTACGAGTTCGCACCGCCGGGCCGCGGATAGGCGTAGGGAGAAACAATCCCGATCTTCATGTGAGCTTCATTTCTTCCTCGAGCGGGTCATTGTGCGTCGCGCGCGCTTGACCGGGTCGCGGACCATCGACCGCCACTGCTGCTTCGCGGCGCCGTCGAGATGCTCGCGCAGCGTCCAGCCTCGGCCGTCGGCTCGGGTTGCGTGCGCTTGAAGCGCGCTCCGCAGCTCCCCAGCCTTGCTTCCGGGAAACTCCGTCCAGCACGTCCCGACGAGCGCCGCATGGTGCGCGTCGCTCGATCCGGTCTCCGCAACGCGAAGGACGTGGGTGTTCAGCCACAGCGCGCGGGAAGCGCGCACGCGTCCGGCATAGGAGGGGTTGCGCAGCTCGATCGCGTCGACCATCTTCGCGTTATCGCCGAGGGCCGCGAGCTGCCGCAGCGCACCCTCGCCGATGGAGAACGTGAGGTACGACAGCGGATGCGGCACGATTGCGATGCCGCCGGCCTGGTGGATCCGGGCGAGCGCGTGCGCCAGCGAGCAGAACATCGGTATCTCGTCTTCGATCCAAAGCGCGAGGAGATGGCCTGATCGCGTCGTGACCTCGACACCTGTCACGATCTCGACGGGGCTCGAGCGCCGCGCCGCAAGCTCGCGCAGCTCGAAGGCGCCGCGGATGTCGTCGTGATCGGTGAGCGCGATGACGTCCAGTCCGGCCTTCTCGGCGGAGTCGAGGATCTCTTCGATCGACGAAAGACCGTCGCCCAGGTCGCTATGGAGCTGCAGATCCGCTCTACCCAAGAATCCCCCACACAGGCTCGAACACCGACCACTGTTCGGGGTGCTCCTTGACGTAGCGCTCGAGACGGGCGGCGAATTGACGGACACCCGCGCGGACATCGGAGTCCCGGTCGCCAGTGGACGCGAGCACGAGCGGCTCCTCGATCCGGGCGACGAGGAATTCATTCTCGCGCCAGGCGAACGCGGGGAGGAGGGCCGCGCCCGTCCGCAGGGCCAGGGCCACATGTGCCGACGGCAAGAGCGCCGTCCGTCCGAAGAACTCGACCCGCTCGCCAACACCCGTCACGGCACGGTCCGCGAGGATGCCGAGCACGCCGCCGTCGCGGATGACCCGGTGGATCCCGATGGCCGAGTCCATCGGCACGAGCACGAGGCCTTGCGCCTGCCGTGCTCGATTGACGGCACGCATGAACTCGGAGTCGGTCTTCTCGGCGGGAAGCGTAAGCGTGTACCCGCGCGTGATGAGGACCTGCCCCACCAGCGCGATCGGTCCGAGGTGCGCGCTGCCGAAGATCACGCCCTTGCCGAGACGCTGCGCGCACACGAAGTTGTCCCACCCTTCGACACGGACGACCGCGTCAAAACGCGCGCGATCCAGGCGCGGGATCTGAAATACCTCGAGGTATTGCCGGACCTGATTCACGAACACGCGCCGGGCGCTCAGCGACCGGCCCGGCGCGATCGTCGCCAGGTTCGCGCGGACCGCGGCTCGGCCGCGAGGCGCTACCAGATACGCCATGGTCCCGGCGACCTCGGAGATCAGCCCCTGCCATGCCGGCGGCACTCTCGGCAGGATTCGCTCGGCCGCTCGGGCGAGCGCCCGCGTAGCGCCCATGGTTACGGGGTGCCTTCGGGCCGGGTCCACATCGGGCGGAATATGTACCACTGGTCGGGATCGCCGCGGACGAGCTGCTCGAGGCCGTGAACGATCGCCTGTGTGGTGTGCTCGATGTCATGGGCGGCCTGCTTCGTCCGTTCGACGAAGATCGGCGGCAGAGCGACGCCGCGGAAAGTGTTGTCGCGTTCCCTCGTCACGGCCGCGACGACGATCGGCGCTCCGGAAACCCGGGCGAGGTTCGCGGCGATGGTCGGGAACGCGGTGAGCTCGCCGAAGAACATCACCTCGACGTTGTCGAGCTCTTTCGCGCGCGGCCCCAGATCCATCATGAGCCCGACCATCTCGTTGCGGCGTAGGGCCTGAAGCACCTGGCGGACCGCTCCCTCCGGGGGGAGGAGCTTCACGTTCTTGTGGGCACGGTTCGCGACGAGGAGATCCATGAGGCGCTGGTTCTCGAGCTCGTCGGCGATGACATTGAGCGGGATCTCGTCGGCTATCCGAGCGCCGCCGATCTCGAAGTTGCCGAAATGCATCGAAACGAAGATGAGGCCGCGCCCGTGGTCGCGCGCGGCCCGGAAGTACGACCAAGAGCGCGGGTCGACCGTGACGAGCCGCGCGAAATCCGCGGTCTCGAGGCGGGGGAACCGCATGATCTCGACGAGGTACTTCGCGAAATTGCGGAACGAGCGCCGCGCCACGCGGGCGACCTCGCGATCGCCCGCCGGGAGCGCGAGCACGACGGCGAAGTTCTGCTTCGCGACGCGCCGGCGCCCCACCCAGAGGAGGTACGCGAGCTCGCCGCCGACCACCGCGGCGGGATACGTGATCCACGATGGCAGGCGCTGCGCGAGCGACGCGCCGACGCGCCAGCCCCAAAACGCCGATCCGTGGAGCAGACGGTCCAGCATCTCTAGGTCGTCGACCCGCTGAGCGTCTGCTGACCGGAACGGCCCTTGATGTATTCCTCCACGCCCTCGCGCGCCCGGTCGTCCGGGATCTGGCGCGGCGGCGACTTCATGAAGTACGCCGACGGCGCCACGATCGTGCCGCCGAGGCCCCGGTCGAGCGCGAGCTTGCAGCAGCGTATTGCGTCGATGACGACTCCGGCACTGTTCGGCGAGTCCCAGACCTCGAGCTTTACCTCCGCGTTCAGCGGTACGTCGCCGAAGGTCGTTCCCTCCATGCGGATATAGCACCACTTGCGGTCCAGGAGCCACGGCACGTAGTCGGAGGGGCCGACGTGGACGTCCTTCGCGTCCATCGGATAGTCGAGCATGCTCGTCACGGCGTTCGTCTTGCTGATCTTCTTCGACTCGAGACGCTCACGCTCGAGCATATTGAGGAAGTCGGTGTTGCCGCCGAAGTTCAGCTGATAGGTGCGATCGAGGCGCACGCCGCGGTCCATGAACAGTCGGGTGAGGACACGATGCGTGATCGTGGCGCCGACCTGTGACTTGATGTCGTCGCCGATGATCGGCAGGTTCTTCTGGGCAAAGCGCTTCTGCCAGTACGGCTCGCGGGCGATGAACACCGGGATGCAGTTGATGAACGCGCACCCGGCTTCCAGCGTCTGCTCGACGTACCACTTCGTGGCTTCCTCGCTTCCGACCGGCAGGTAGCTCACGACGACGTCGACCTCCCGATCGCGCAGGATCGCGACAATGTCATCCGTGGCCCCTGGGGCCTTCTTGACGACCTCGGAGAGGTACTTGCCGATCCCGTCGTGGGTCATGCCTCGCGAGACCTTCACCCCGGTTCGCGGAACGTCGGCGAAGCGGTAGGTGTTGTTCGGTGCCTGATAGATCGCGTCGGCGAGATCCTTGCCGACCTTGTTCCGATCCACGTCGATCGCTGCGACAAAGTCGACGTCACGGATGTGATAGCCGCCGAGGTCGACGTGCATGATCCCGGGCACGCGGTCGCCGGGCTTGGCGTTTCGGTAGTAGTGGACACCCTGCACGAGCGAGCTCGCGCAGTTACCGACACCGATGATCGCGACGCGGATCCTCTTGTTCCCGCGGCGCGTGGTCGACGCTTTCTTTCTCTTCTTCGCAATCGGCATGAGTTCGGATATCTACCTTTCTTTGGTCGAGAGTTGGCGGCCGACGTGGACCACCCGGAGCACGAATGTGATCGTCGAGAGGAGCGCGAGGGCGAGAACCGCTGCGACGAACAGCACGACGAGGTCGAAGACAGCCCAGGACGCGAGACCGATCAGGAAAATGACGATGCGCGCCTCACGCGGCGCCGGCCCGACGCTCGCGCTTACGCCCAGCGATTCGGCCTTCGCGCGAACGTACGGGACCAGGAACGATGCGACAAGGGCGATGAGCGACGACCAGAGGAGCAGCATTTGGCCGAGGTTCGCCCCCGCCACGGCTGCGCCCACGAACAGCGCGCCGTCCGCGACCCGATCGACCGTTGAATCCAGGAACGCGCCGAGGCGTGTTCCCCCACCGGAGGCTTTCGCGAGCTGCCCGTCGAGCGTGTCGGCCAGCGTCCCGATCAACAGGACGATGAGCGCAGGCAGTGGCATTCCCGCCGCCAGGAATCCGGCACCGATGACGCTGAGCACGCCTCCCGCGATCGTCACTGCGTTCGCCGATATGCCCATGGCGGCGAGCGCCCGGGCCAGCGGACCGATCCCCGCCCGCGCGCCTTCGGCCAATCGGTCGGGCACCACGCCGTGGCTCATGCCTGCGCCTCGGCGCGATTCATGAGCAGACGGAAGCCGCGCGCGTTGAGGTCGGCGAACTTTTCGCGGTCGAACGAGCAACGGACCTCGCGACCCACCCGCTCCATCCGCACGATCCCCGCGCGCCGCAGGCGCCGCAGGTGCCAGGACATGAGGGGCTGGCTGATTCGCAGACGCCGCGCGAGTTCGGACACCGGTTGCTCGCCTTCGGTGACGAGGATCTGCACGATGCGCAGACGATTCACGTCGCCGAGTGCCCGGTAGTAGCTGCGGAGCTCGCGCAGGCTCGATTGGCTGAGGACCGCTCCCCGTTCCACGCTCCCTAGCATAAGCGACGGTTTATGTGTCCCGGGAGCGGCAATTCAGTCGCGGTGCGAGAATCGGTTGGTGCCCGCAAGCCAACCACTCGCCGCACGGATGCGGCCGCGCGATCTCGATGAATTCGTGGGTCAGGGTCACCTCGTGGGGAAGGGCCGCGTCCTTCGCAAGGCGATGGAGGCCGGTCAGCTCCCCTCGATGATCCTCTGGGGCCCGCCCGGCACGGGGAAGACGACCCTTGCCGCGATAGGCGCGAAGCGCACGCAGTCACGCTTCGTGGCGATCTCAGCCGTCGCCTCGGGTGTGGCCGAGCTGCGCAAGATCATCGACGAGTCGCGAAAGCTCCGCGGCCTGACGAATCAGGGCACCGTCCTTTTCATCGACGAGATTCACCGCTTCAACAAGGCCCAGCAGGACGTGGTGCTGCCGTACGTCGAGAACGGCGACGTCACGCTACTCGGAGCGACCACCGAGAACCCATCGTTCGAGGTGAACTCGGCACTCCTCTCGCGATCCCGCGTGTTCACCCTGAAGCCGCTGACCGAAGACGAAGTCAGGCTGATCGTCGAACGCGCTCTCGCGGATGCGCGCGGTCTCGGCGGTTCGGTCGCGCTCACCAACGACGCTCTGGACGGTCTGGTCGCGGTGAGCAACGGCGATGCGCGCGTCGCGCTCAACGCGCTCGAGCTAGCGGCGGATTCCGCCGTGCCCGGACCGGATGGAAAGAAGCCCGTCGGGCTCGACGAGGTCAAGGAGGCCCTGCAACGCCGCTCGCTCCTCTATGACCGCGCGGGCGACCAGCACTACGACACGATCTCGGCGTTCATCAAGAGCGTCCGCGGATCCGACCCCGACGCCGCTCTGTATTGGCTCATGCGGATGATCGACGCGGGTGAGGATCCGATGTTCATCGCGCGGCGCATCGTGATCCTCGCGGGGGAGGACGTGGGTCTCGCGGACCCGCAGGCGCTCGTCATCGCGAGCGCGGCCCAGCAGGCCACGCACCTCATCGGGATGCCCGAGGCCTACTACCCCCTGGCCGAGGCGACCGTGTACCTCGCGCTCGCGCCGAAGTCGGACTCCCTGAAGCGCGGACTCGGTGAGCTCCAGCACGATCTCGCCGAAACCCGGGTGGATCCGGTGCCTCTTCACCTGCGCAACGCGCCCACCCGACTGATGGCCGAGCAGGGATACGGCAAGGGATACAAGTACGCGCACGACTTCGAAGGGCACGTCGCGCCGGACGAGACGTACCTACCCGACTCCCTCGCTGGCCGGCGCTACTACGTCCCGACCGATCTCGGCGCTGAGGCGAAGCTCCGGGCGCGGCTGGAGGAGCTCAGGCGAAGCGTGCGAGGAACAGGCCCAGCTCGAACAGGAGATACATCGGGATCGCGACCAGCGTCTGGTTGAACGGGTCCGGTGTGGGCGTGATGATCGCGCCGATGAGGAACGCCGCGAGGAACGCGTAGCGGCGCTGTTTGGCGAGCCACTGGCGCGTGATGACGTGGATCTTGATCAGGGCGAATATCGCGGCCGGGACCTCGAAGATGAGCCCCATCCCCAGGATGAAAATGGTGACGAACGACAGGTAGTCGGAGGCGCGCAGCTCGTTGTGAATGACCTCTTGGCCGAAGGTGACGAGGAACTTGATGGCGTTCGGCAGCAGGACGAAGTAGCAGAAGAGCATCCCCGCGACGAAGAGGCCGATGACTGGTAGGCCCATGAAGCGGACGAAACGCCGCTCCTTCGGAAGGAGGGCGGGATCGATGTAGGCGTAGATCTCGTAGAGGATCACCGGCATCGCGAGTGCGAAACCCGCGAAAAGCGCTACGCGAAAGTAGGTCGTGAAGTTCTCAGTCGGGCTGAGCGAGATGAGCGTCGTCGGGGGCTGGCGGCAAACATAGGTCGGGATGAAGCTGCAATCCACCGGGATGAGGAGGATGCGAATGAGCTGCGTCCCGAAGTAGAAGGCGATCGCGGTGCCGACGACGAGCGCGATGGCCGACACCACGAGGCGGCTCCGCAGCTCTCCGAGGTGCTGAACGAGCGAGAGCTCCTTGTCGCGCTCGCGAGTCGTGGTTCCCGCGCTCATATCTCGACGGTCACGCTAGCAGTTGACCCGACCTAGAATTGACGCACCCGCCCCCGTAGCTCAGCGGATAGAGCGACGGCCTCCGGAGCCGTAGACAGGCGTTCGATTCGCCTCGGGGGTACCGCCGTCCAAGTAGGCGGCGGCTCCGTCACGGACGGCACGGTTGCTGCAGACACCAGGGCTGTAACTAAAACGGAGGTGTCTGCATGGGCATTATCGGCTTCGTGATCGTCGGGCTGATCGCGGGCTTCATCGCGCGCGCGCTCGTGCCCGGTCCGGACCCGATGGGTTGGCTCGGCACCATGATCCTCGGCATCGTCGGGTCGTTCGTCGGCGGCACGCTCGCAGCTCTCATTTTCGGCGGGACGCTGGAGCTGTCAGCATCGGGCATCATCGGCTCGATCATCGGCGCGATCATCGTGCTCTTGATCTGGCGTGCCATGGGCGGTCGGCGCGGCGTAGTCGCCTGACGCGAGGCTCGGGAAACATCGCGCGGTAGGGGTCGCGGCGCTCAGTGCGCCGCGGCCCCTTCATCCTCAAGAATCAGGCGGTTCGTCGCGACCCAGAACTTCCCGAATCGATCCTTCACCAGCCACTCTTCACCGTTCGGCGACGAGCGCACCAGCTCGCCGAGGCGGCGGTCCGGTCCAAATCGCACTTTGACGCCCG
>Ga0209155_1000008_pt1 | contig 75402 bp, 71 predicted proteins | sample GraSoiAngelo_122_FD_185879 | JGI IMG/M metagenome (GOLD analysis project Ga0209155, IMG submission 185879) | Grasslands soil microbial communities from the Angelo Coastal Reserve, California, USA - 14_0927_02_20cm (SPAdes) (version 2) | ecosystem: Environmental > Terrestrial > Soil > Grasslands ... | reverse complement strand
CCGGCGCAATTCCGGCTCCATGTTCATCACGCTCAAGCCCCTGCGGGAGCGCAAGGCGAGCGCCGACCAGGTGATCGCGCGCCTTCGCCCCAAGCTCGCGCAGGTGCCCGGGGCGAATCTCTTCCTCGTTCCTGTGCAGGACATCCGCGTGGGCGGGCGGGAGTCGCGCGCGCAGTACCAGTTCACGCTGCAGGCGGACGACCTGGCCGAGCTGCAGCTCTGGGAGCCGCGCCTGCGCCAGGCCTTGTCGCGGTTGCCGGAAATCGACGACGTCAACACCGACCGGGAAGATAGAGGTCTGCAGACGACGCTCGTCATCGACCGGCCGACCGCCGCGCGCCTGGGCATCACCATACGCATGATCGACCAGACGCTCTACAACGCCTTCGGCCAGGCGCAGGTCTCGACGATCTATTCGGCGCTCAACCAGTACCATGTCGTGATGGAGGTCGCGCCGCAGTACTGGCAGAGTCCCGAATCGCTCGCGAACGTCTACGTGCTCTCGCCCACGCGCGGCCAGGTGCCGCTCTCCGCGATCGCGCGCTACGAGCCCACGACGGCGCCGCTCGCCGTCCACCATCAGGGCCAGTTCGCCGCTTCGACGATCTCTTTCAACTTGGCGCCCGGCGTGTCGCTCGGCGAGGCGGCCGACGCGGTCGACCGAACGATGGCCGAGATCGGCGTGCCGACCAGCGTGCACGGCAGCTTCCAGGGCACGGCACGCGCCTTCCGGGCGTCGCTCGACAGCCAACCGTGGCTCATCCTCGCAGCGCTCGTCACCGTCTACATCGTGCTCGGCGTTCTCTACGAGAGCTACGTGCACCCGATCACGATCCTCTCGACCTTGCCCTCGGCGGGCGTGGGCGCGCTGCTCGCGCTGATGGCGTTTCGCACCGAGTTCAGCATCATCGCGCTGATCGGCGTGATCCTCCTGATCGGCATCGTGAAGAAGAACGCCATCATGATGATCGACTTCGCGATCGAAGCCGAGAGGAGCGAGCGCAAGAGTCCCGAAGCGGCGATTCTGCAGGCGTGCCTGCTGCGTTTCCGCCCGATCATGATGACCACGATAGCCGCGATGCTGGGCGCGGTGCCGCTCGCGATCGGCTTCGGCGACGGCTTGGAGTTCCGCCGGCCGCTCGGCATCGCCATCGTCGGCGGCCTTGCCGTCAGCCAACTGCTCACACTGTATACAACCCCCGTCGTGTACCTCTATCTCGACCGCTTCCGCCTGTGGTGTGGGCGCCCGCGGGCAGGTCGCGGAGAGCAACCTTCTTTGGCGGGCCGATGAGGCGAAGCGCAGCGGGGATCCTTGCGCTCGCGCTCGCTGCTTGCGCGGTCGGACCCGATTACCAGCGCTCGGAAGCTGCGGTTTCCGCCGCGTACAAGGAGGCCGTGGGGTGGAAAGCCGCCGAGCCTCGCGACGAGGCGAGCCGCGGCAACTGGTGGGAGATTTTCGGCGATCCGAAGCTTTCCGCGCTGATCGAAAGCATCGACATGTCCAATCAGAACGTGCTGCTCGCCGAAGCGCGGTTCCGCCAGGCGCGGGCCTTGGCGGCCCAGTCGCGCGCCGCGCTTTTCCCGACGCTCGACGCCGACGCCTCGTTCACGCGCAGCCGCTCGTCGACGGGCGCGGCCGGCGGCACCACCGCGGTGGCGCTCAATCCCTCATGGGAAATCGATCTGTGGGGGCGACTGCGCCGCGCGCTTGAATCGAGCGCGGCGAATGCCCAGGCGAGCGCGGCGGATCTCGCGGCGGCGCGCCTCTCGGCGCAGGCCGAGCTCGCTTCGAGCTATTTCCAGCTGCGGGTGCTGGACGCGCAGAAGCAGCTGCTCGGCGACACCGTGACCGCCTTCGACAAGTCGCTCGAGCTCACCCGCAATCGCTACGCGGCGGGCGTCGCCGCGAAGGTCGACGTCGTGCAGGCCGAGACGCAGCTGAAGAGCACGCTGGCGCAATCGATCGATACCGGCGTGCAGCGCGCTCAGCTCGAGCACGCGATCGCGATCCTCGTCGGCAAGCCGCCCTCCGAGTTCGCGATCGCGCCCGTGCCGCTCGCGGTGACGATGCCGCGCATTCCGCTCGGCCTGCCCTCGGAGCTCCTCGAGCGCCGGCCCGACGTCGCGGCCGCCGAGCGCCGCGCGGCCGCCGCCAACGCGCAGATCGGCGTCGCGAAGGCCGCGTATTTTCCGTCGCTGACCCTGTCGGCGTCGTACGGATCGCGCAGCGCCGTCGCCTCGCAGTTGTTCACGTTGCCGAGCGGTTTCTGGTCGATCGGTCCCACGCTCGCGCAGTCGATCTTCGACGCCGGCTTGCGGCGCGCGCAGACAGCGCAGGCGATAGCGGCCTACGATGCGACCGTCGCGCAATACCGCCAGGCCGTGCTCGCCGGCTTCCAGGAGGTCGAGGACAACCTCGCGGCGCTGCGCATCCTCGAAGAGGAAGCGAAGGTGCAGGACGAGGCCGTGCGCGCAGCGCGCGAATCGGTGGTGCTGACGACCAACCAGTACAAGGCGGGCACCGTCAGCTATAACAACGTGGTGACGGTGCAGACCACCCAGCTCAACAACGAGCGCGTCGCAGTCGGCATTCTCGGCCGGCGCCTCGTCGCGGCCGCGACCCTGGTTAAGGCGCTGGGCGGCGGCTGGGACGCCGCGGTGCTTGCGCAGAAGTAGACTATTGTCGGCGGCGGCGACACGCTCGCGTACACCGCAAACGGTTCAACGCCATCGCGCAACTCCGAGGATGGCAGGGCTTGTCCACTCGATCCAGCCGCTGCGATGGACAGCGTCACCGGATGATATTATCGTCCGCGTGGAAAAAATCGAGCTGGCGGTGGGCGAAGGTTTGCGGCGCGATTTCTACTACCGCCCCGAGAGCGTGAGCGACAAGCGCGTCATACAGCAGATATTCCAGAATCAGGACTACGCGCTCGGGTATTTCAGCCTGACCGCGCGGTTGATGAAGCTCGGCGAAGCCGAGAGTCGACGCGGCCGGGAGCTGTTGATCATCGACGCCGGTGCCAATATCGGTGCGGCCGCCCTGTATTTTTCCTTCCGGTTCTCCGGCAGCAAAGTGATCGCGATCGAGCCTGAAAAGAAAAATTGCGAGCTGCTGAGAATGAATTGCGCCGGCCTCAACATCGCGGTCGTCGAAGCTGCGCTGGGATGCGAGGCGGGAAAATCGTTCCTGAGCGACCCCGGCCTGAGCGACTGGGGGTTCCGGACGGGCGACACCGGAGAATACGAAGTCGAGGTCGTCACCGTCGATCAGCTCTTCGGGACCCTCGACAAGGAAAAGGCCGCGCCCTTCATCTGCAAGATCGACATCGAAGGCGGCGAAGCGGAGCTGTTCAGGCGCAATTATTCGTGGCTCGGGCGCTTTCCCCTGGTGATCATCGAGCTGCATGACTGGCTGTTGCCGGGGGAGGGCAATTCCCGGAATTTCCTTAAGGCCGCGCTAGAGTTCGATTTCGATTTCGTCTATCGCGGCGAGAATCTGTTCTGCTTCAACAATGCCCTGCTCAGAAAATACGCCTGAGCCGGGTCAGTCGGGCTTCGCTCCCGTGTCGCGAACCACCTTGCCCCATTTCACGATTTCCGTCTTCACGTACTCGGCGGCCTGCGGCTGCGGGCCGCCCACCGGATCGAACGCGTTCGCTGCAAGCCGCGCGCGCACTTCGGAGTTGCGGATGGCGGCGTTGACCGCCTCGTTCAGCTTCTGCACGATGGCCGCGGGCGTGCCTGCGGGGACGAACACGCCCACCCAGGTATAGTCCTCCACGCCCGGAAAGCCCGCTTCCGCGAAAGTCGGGACATCGGGAAGGGCCGGGATGCGCTTCGCACTGGAGACGGCCAGGGCGCGGAGCCTTCCCGCCTTGACCTGCGGCAGCGGTCCCGAGATGGCCATGCAGCCTATCGGCGGTTCGCCTTGAACCACCGCGGTGACCGCCAGCCCTGCGCCGCGGAAGTGAATCGGCGTGACGTCGAGCTTCGCGATCACCCTCAGGATGTTCTCCCCGGTCAGATGGGGGGTCGTCCCGCTGCCGGGGGAGGCGAACGCGATCTTCCTGCCCCTCGACTCGCTGATGAGCTCGGGCAGCGTTCGCGCCGGCATGCTCGCGTTCACGAAGATCATGTTCGGCTGCGATGCGGGAATCGCCACAGCGATGAAGTCGCGCTCCGCGTCGTACCCCGGATTGGGATACAGGCTCGCGTTCACGGCGATCGCGGACGAGGTCATGAGCACGGTGTAGCCGTCGGACGCGGATTTCGCTGCCGCTGCGGCGCCGATGTTGCCGCCCGCTCCGGTGCGGTTCTCGACCACGAACTGCTGGCCCAGGGTCTCGTTGAGCTTGGCGCCCACGATCCTCGCGATGATATCGACCGGGCCGCCCGGCGCGAAGGGGACGATGACGCGCACCGGCTTGTTCGGCCAGTCCTGCGCGAAGCAGGTGCCGGCGAGCGCCCAGGCGGCGAGCGCGAGAAAGAATTTTCGTCGCATGAAATTCCTCCTACCGCTGTTGGGCCATCTTATCACCGCCCATGCGGCGCGGCTCAGGCTGCGCTAAAGTAGCGGCTCGCGTTTTCTCCTCACGATAAAAAAAAGGAATTTCCATGCCCGCGCGCAAGCTCAACCGCCAGGATCTCCGCGATGCCGCGGAGAAATACAAGAACTGGGGCAAGTGGGGTCCCAACGATGAAATCGGCACGCTGAACCACACGCGGCCCGAGGATATCGTCGCCGCGGCGCGCCTGGTGAAAAAGGGGAAGGTCATCTCCCTCGCGCTCAACTTCGACAACAACGGCCCCCAGGGCGCGAAGAGCAAGTACCCCTCGATGGGCCGGATCAACCCGGTGCACACGATGCTTCGCACGGGCACCGACGCGTATTCCGGCGTGCTCGACCACCGCGGCATCCGCGCCGCGGACGACATGGTCGTGATGCCCTTGCAGTGCGGCACGCAATGGGACGGCCTGGGCCATGTGTTCTACGAGAACTCCATGTGGAACGGCTACGACTGCCGCGAGGTCACCTCCAACGGGGCGCAGAAATGCGGCATCGAGAAGACCAAGGCGAGAATGGTCGGCCGCGGCGTGTTCCTCGACGTGCCGCGTGCCCTGGGCAAAGAGGTCCTCGAGGACGGCTACGCGATCACCTCGGCCGACCTCGACCGCACCGCCCGAGCGCAGAAAGTGGAGCTGAAGCGTGGCGACTTCGTGGTGGTGCGCACCGGACAGATGGAGGCCAAGCTCAAGGCCGGGAGCTGGGACGGCTATCCGGGCGGAGACGCGCCGGGCTTCTCGTTCGAGACCCTCGAGTGGATCCAGCGCACCGAGCTCGCGGCGCTCGCTTCCGACACCTGGGGCTGCGAGGTGCGGCCGAACGAGACCGAGCCCGGAATCAACCAGCCCTGGCACTGGATCACGATCCCGATGATGGGCATGACCATGGGCGAGATCTTCTACGTGAAGGAGCTCGCCGAAGATTGTGCCGCCGACAAGGTGTACGAGTTCCTGTTCGTCGCGCCGGCGATCCCGATCACGGGCGCGGTGGGATCGCCCACCAATCCGCTCGCCATCAAGTAGGGGGCCACGATGGCAAAGATCACCGGGGCCCAGTGCCTCGCCGATATGCTCGCCGGGTACGGCGTCACGCACGTCTTTATGGTCCCCGCGGTGCTGCGCAGGACCTTCGCCGAGATGGAGCGCCGCACGAAGATCAAGCGCATCCACACCCACGGCGAAAAGTCCGCCGCCTACATGGCCGACGGCTACGCGCGCGCCTCGGGCAGGCCGGGCATCTGCATGGCGCAGGTGATCGGCGCGCTCAATCTCGCCGCGGGCCTGCGCGACGCGCACCTCGCGCACTCGCCGGTCATCGCGTTTACAGGGGGCCGCGATCCGAAAACGAAATTCCGCAAGGTCTACCAGGAAGTCGATGACGTACCGGCTTTCGAGTCGGTGACCAAGTTCAACGCGACGGTCGACGATGTCGCGCGCTTTCCCGACATGGTGCGCCAGGCGTTTCGCGTGGCGGTCTCGGGGGCGCCCGGGCCGGTGCATCTTCAGTTTCGCGGCAACGAAGGGCAGGTCGACGCCGAGGAAGCCGAGATGGAGCCGTTGGTCGAAGAACAATTCGCGCGCGTGCCGCCGTTTCGCCCCGAGCCGGAGGACGGAAGCGTGCGGGTGGCGCTCAGGGTCCTCCAGGACGCCGAGCGGCCCGTCATCGTCGCGGGGGGCGGGGTGCGCGCATCGGGCGCGGGGAGGGACCTCGTCGCCTTGGCAGAAAAACTTTCGATCCCCGTCGCGACCTCGTTGAACGGCAAGGATTCCATTCCCGGGGTGGATCCGCTTTCGGTCGGCGTCGTGGGTACCTATTCGCGCGAGAGCGCGAACAGGGTGGTGGGGCAGGCTGACCTGGTGTGTTTCATCGGCACCGAGACCGGGGGAATGACGACGCATTTCTGGGCGGTCCCGAAGATCGGGGTCCGCGCCATCCAGATCGACGTCGATCCGGAGGCGCTGGGGCGCAACTATCCCCTCGAGGCGTCGGTGCTCGGCGACGCGAGGGTCGTGCTCCAGCGCATGCTCGCGCACGCCGACGGCAGGACCGCGGCGAAGAGAAAGCCCTGGGTCGAGCAGGCGCGCTCGATCTGCCAGGAGTGGTATGCGAAATACGGCGCGCAGCTCGTCTCCGACGCCGTTCCGATCCGGCCGGAGCGCATGTGCGGCGAGCTGACGAAGAACGTGCCGGAGGACGCGATCGTCGTGGTCGACACCGGGCACGCGGGCATGTGGATGGGAGGGATGTACGATCTGCGCGCGCCTACGCAGAGCTACATCAGGAGCGCGGGGCACCTCGGCTGGGCGTTCCCGGCGGGACTCGGAGCGAAATGCGGAGCTCCGGAGCGGCCCGTCGTCGTGTTTACCGGCGACGCCGGTCTGTGGTACCACATCGGCGAAATCGAAACGGCTGTCCGATGGAAGATCAACTCGGTCACCGTCGTGAACAACAACGCGAGCGGCAACCAGTCCAAGCGCGGCTTCGACCGCGTCTACGGCGGACAACAGACGGAGCAGGCGAGAGAACTCTGGACCTATCGCCCGGTGAATTTCGCCAGGATCGCCGAGGACATCGGCGCGCTCGGCATCCGCGTGGAGAGACCGGGCGAGCTCGCTCCGGCGATCTCGCGCGCGCTCAAGGCCGAACGTCCGGCCATCGTGGACGTCGTGACCGACATCGAAGCCCTGGCTCCCGTTGCGGTCACCTAGATGCTAAAATTCGCGCGTTCACGCGGCATTCAGCACGAATTTCCGGGAGCGAAGGGGCGTTAGCTCAGCTGGTAGAGCAGCGGACTCTTAATCCGTTGGTCGTAGGTTCGATCCCTACACGCCCTACCACATATTCAAAGGCTACAGGCGCGCGCGGTACCATCGATTTTCCTATCCTTTCTTGAAGACGCTCTCCGGCATCTTGAACTGCCCGCCGGCGGCAGTCAGTCTCTCCGCGAAAATCTGCCGGACCCTCGGGTCTTCATCCGGATAGTCGATTTCCGTGCGACCGGGGTCCGACACCAGCGTGGTGGTGAACGGGTACAGGTCGTTGTTCCATCCGCCGAGCTTCACGAAGCGCGCCGGCGTCTTGCCGCTGTTGAAATGCTGGTGGAACCACTGGAGCGGCGGCACCACGAGGGTTCCTTCCTTCCAGTCGAACTGCTTCACCTGCTGCTGCTTGCCGTCCTTGAAGGGCGTCGTGCCGATCTCGTGCGGCCACATCATGCTGAATCCGCTGCCGTCGAGAAGGATGATCGTCGAGCCCGGCCCGTGGCGGTGGCAGCGCTCGTAAGTGCCCGTCGGGAACTGCTCCACGTGCAGCGCCATGGTGTTGCGCGCCATGGCGTAGTGGGTGTCGTAATCCTCGACGCCCTGGCCCGCCGGGTGCAATTCCGACTTCCACACGTTGGGAGCGTAGTTGACGATGGTGTAGGAGTGGTGGCCCTGGACGTAGACGGGTCTTCTCTGGCGCGGGACCGTGGGATAGAAAGCTGCCGGCTTCGCGCTGAAGTAGTCCTTGCGGCCGTCGAAACGCTCCGTGAACACGTAGTCGTTGTCGAATATGAAATCGGGATGCCGGAACATGTCGATCAGCAGCGGCGCGTTGGTGATGGCCACCATGCGCACGGGATCCTTGCCGGTATTGATGTGCCGGTGCCAGGTATTGAGAGGCGACGGAAACACCGCGCCTTTTTCCCACTCCAGGGTGATCATGTCGCTCGGGTCGCGCTGCCAGACCTGGGTCCGTCCCTTTCCGGAGAGGACCAGGATCTGCTCTTCGAAAATGTGGCGCTCCGCGGTCGTCTGGCCTCCCGGCGGAATCTCGCACACCCACGCATCGACCGTCCCTGCGGTGCCTTCCAGGAAAATGTAGGCGCCCAGTGCGCCTACCCGCTTCCAGGGTTTCAACTCGAGCTTGTTGACGTCGATGAAACCGCCCTCGTAGACTGGAATGCCTTCTTTCTTGAGGAATTGCCGGTAGGGGCTGAGGCCGTTGAAGACGAGCGGGTCGTCGTAAGAATCGGTCCTGGACCTGGAGGCCGTGGGCGCTTGAGCCGCAGCCCCCGTGGGGGCAACCGCTCCGGCGGCGACTCCGGCCAGGCACATGCGCAGGAATTGAGACCGGGTGAACCCTATTTTCTCGATGCTGTTTCCGGTGGGCTCGCCGTGCGCATGATCCCGCGCGGGAGCCGCGTGTCCGGCGTCGTGGGAACGATCGTGGGGCTCGTCATGCGTGTGCCCATGACCGTCGTGTTCGCGGTGATGACTGGAATTGGCCATAGGGTCCTCCTGGAGAGCTCCCTGTAACTATACCTCGCCGCGTACCGGCATAGAATAAGCGTCCTCACTCAGCTGGGGCAAACGGGATGAGTACGGCAAGATCGCTTCGGGATAAATGGGCCAGAGGCGAGACCGCCTTCGGCGTGTGGGCGGCATTGCCCGACGCCTTCGCCGCCGAATTGATGTGCGTCCTCGGCGTCGATTACATCTGCGTCGATCAGCAGCACGGCCTGGTGGACTACGGTGAAATGGTCGAAATGCTGCGCGCCATCGAAGGCCGGCGCACCGCCGTTCCATTCACGCGCGTGCCGGTGAACCAGGCCTGGGTCATCGGCAAGGCGCTCGACGCCGGGATGCAGGGCGTCGTCGTGCCGATGGTGAGCAATCGCGCGGAAGCCGCCGCCGCGGTGGCGGCCTGCCGCTACTCCCCGCGCGGCAACCGCTCCTTCGGCCCGGTCCGGGCCTCCATGGTCATGAACAGCCGCGATGTTGCCGTCATGGGGGACGGCGTCCTGTGCTTCGTCATGGTCGAGACCCGCGAGGGGGTCGAGAAGATCGACGAGATTGCCAGCACGCCCGGGCTGGACGGGATCTACGTCGGTCCGGCCGATCTCGCTCTTGGATTGGGATTGCAGCCCGATCTCGACAAGGAAGAGCCGGAACACGTGGCGGCGGTCGAGCGCATACTCGCCGCGTGCAAGAAATACGGCATCGTGCCGGGAATTCAGTGCGGCAACGGCAAGGCGGCCCGCAGGCAGGCGGACCGCGGCTTCCGTTTCGTCACTTTCACGAAGGATTCGTCGCTGCTTCCCGCCGCGGTGGCCAGGGAGGTTGCCGCGCTCGCCGCCGGACCCGCGGTCCAGGCTGTCTCGCAGAAAGGCTACACGTGACGGCCAACGCCAATCAACAACAATACCGCGACGAAGTCGGCGAGCTGATCGCCGACTATGTGGTGAATGTCTCCGACAAGCTCGACGCGCGCGCCGAGCGTGCCGCCAAAGCCGTCCTCATCGACTCGATCGCCGTCGCAATAGTGGCGCTCAAGCACCCTGCCGCGCAGAATGCGCGCAAACACGCCTACCGCTTCCCGGCGAACGGCAAAGGCTGCGTGATCTGGGGCACGCAGAAGCGCGCGGCGCCCGAGCTGGCCGCGTTGACGAACGGCGTGCTCCTGAGATGCCACGACTACAACGATTTTTTCGTGGGTCGCCGCAACAGCGGTCACTCGAGCGACATCCTTTCCGGCGTCATTGCCGCCGCCGAATGGACCAACGCCCCCGGGGCAAAGCTGCTCTCGGCGGTCGCCATGGGCTATGAAATGGTGGGAGCGGCATTCGATGCGTTCTCGACCGCGCCGGGCGGTTGGGACTATACGAACCTGTCGGCCCTCGGCGCGACCGCCGCGATAGCGCGACTGCTGAATTTGAACGCCGACCAGACCCGCGAAGCCATGGGCATGACCGCGATCCCGCATTTCGCGAGCGATGAGATCGAATCGGGCGAGCTCAACCGGCGCGGCGACCTTTCCATGTGGAAGCGTTTCAACGGCGCCGACGCCGTCAGGAACTCGCTCCAGGCCTGTCTCCTCGCCCAGGTCGGCGTCGAAGCGGCGGTGAGGCCGTTCGTCGGGAAGTGCGGCTTCATCCAAAAAATGAACATGAAGGACGACGCGGTCCCGGTGCTGCGCGAGCGGCTGAACCCGCGCCTCCCGCTCAAGAGGGTGAACGAGGCCTTCATGAAGCGCTGGCCGGTCGGCTCCGTGGCGCAGAGCGCCATACAGGCCGCCATTGAAGCCCGGTCCCGGATCAAGGATCTTTCCAGGATCAAACAGATACGCGTGTTCGCCGAGGAAGGCGCCTACGATCACCTGGTCAAGATACGCCAGGACCCGTGGAATCCCATCTCGCGCGAGACCGCCGACCATTCCTTGCCCTATATCGTCGCGTCCGCGGTCCTGGACGGCACCATCGGGGTGGCGAGCTTCACCCCGAAGGTGGTTCTCGACCCGAAGCGGCAGGCGTTCATCAAGAAAGTCACTTGCGCGCCCGCGCCCGAGCTCGGTTCGCACGCCATGGGCAAGCACAAGCGCGTGGAGATGGGATACTTGTCGCGCGTGGAGATCGAGCTCGACGACGGCGCGGTCGTGCACGGCGATGCGCGGCCGTTCCCCGGGCACCACAAGAATCCCTTTACCGACGCGGACCTCAATGAGAAGCTGCGCGAAAACGTCGAGCCGGTCGCCGGCGCGCAGCGCGCAGCGAGGCTCACGAAGCTCCTGTGGTCCCTGGACAAAGTGAAGAGCACGCGCGAGCTGACCCGGCTTCTCGCATTCGGCGGCCGGATCGATATCGACAGCGCCCGGGTGCGCGAGCGTTGAGCAAGGAAGGCCCATGCTGACCGAAGAGATGAATATTTTCCTAACCCGCACCGGCCCCGGCGCGCCGATGGGCGAGCTGTTCCGGCGCTACTGGATACCCGCGCTGCTCGACTGGGAGCTGCCGGAGCGCGACTGCCCCCCCGTTCGCGTGAAACTCCTGGGAGAGAAGCTGGTCGCCTTCCGCGATACGGAGGGACGACTCGGCCTGATCGAGGAATTCTGCGCCCACCGCGGCGTGTCGCTGTGGTTCGGCCGCAACGAGGAGTGCGGGCTGCGCTGCCCGTACCACGGGTGGAAGTACGATGTGAACGGCCAATGCGTCGACCTGCCCTCCGAGCCTGAAGAGAGCGGCATGCGCCAGGGCATCAAGCTCAAGTCCTACCCGTGCGTGGAGCTGGGCGGAGTCGTCTGGGCCTACATGGGGCCGCCTGAGAAAAAGCCGCCGTTGCCGAACTTCGAGTGGGTGCATCTGCCCGCGTCGCATCGCGTCACGACGAAACGGTGGCAGGAGAGCAACTACCTCCAGGCGATCGAGGGCGGCATCGATTCGAGCCATGTCTCGTGGCTGCACCGCGGGGACCTGGCCAGCGACCCTTTCCACCGCAACACCACCGGCGCGAAGTTCGCGAAATCCACGAAGACCACGTTCCACGTCCTCGACTCCGCCGGCGGCCTGCTCATCGGTGCGCGGCGCGACGCGGATCCCGGCAACTATTACTGGCGGATCACGCAGTGGATCATGCCGTGGTACACCCTCATTCCTCCCTACCGCGGGAACGCGATCAACGGCCATGCCTGGGTGCCGATGGACGACGAGAATTGCATGGCGTGGTCGATGACGTTTCATCCCACCCACCCCATACCCGAGGAGCATGTCGAGCTCATCAAGGACGGCAACGGCGTGCACGCGGAGCTGATTCCCGGGACGTTCCGTCCTGTGGCCAACCGCGGCAACGATTACCTGATCGACCGCGCCAAACAGAAGAACGGCCGTCACTACAACGGCGTCAAGGGCCTCGCCATGCAGGACGCGTCGGTGCAGGAAAGCATGGGCACCATCGCCGACCGGACCAAGGAGAATCTCCGGTCCACCGACCGCGCCATCATCCTCGCGCGCCAGCGGCTGGTGAAAGCCGCGAAGGAAGTCCAGAAGGAAGGCAAGGTGCCGGGGCTGAGCCCGGAGAGCCAGCTCGTGCGCTCGGCCTCCTTCGTCATCCCGGTGGAAGCCAATTTCGAGGAGCATGCCCTGGATGCGGTGAAGTACCGCGAAGGCGTGCAGCCGGTCGCCGTATGAAACCCGCCAAGCTGATCGCCCGAATGGCCTTGCTGTGCGCCGCGGCGTCGTCCGCCTGGGCGCAGGACTATCCGTCGCGCGCCATCCTGTTCGTGGTGCCCTTCACGCCGGGCACGACGGCGGATTCGCTGGCGCGGCTGGTGCAACCGCACCTGTCGCAGCGCTGGGGCGTGCCCGTCGTCGTGGAAAACAGGCCCGGCGCGTCCGGCATCATCGGCATCGACTCCGTGGCAAAAGCCAGTCCCGACGGCTACACTTACCTGTTCGCCTCCACCGCCTTCGGCACGCTCGCCGCGATGAACCCGAAGCTGCCCTACGATCCCGACAAGAGCTTCGCCCCGGTGATGCTGCTGGGAACGAGCCCCTTGAGCTTGGTGGTCTCCGACCGCTTTCCTGGGAAGACGGTGAAGGAGATGATCGCCCTGGCCAAAGCGCGACCCGGCGAGATCAACTACGCGTCGGCGGGCACGGGCAGCGTGTTTCATCTGACCATGGAGCTGCTCCAGCACGAGGCCGGCACCAGGATGGTTCACGTCCCGTACAAGGGTACAACCGGCGTCACCAACGATCTCATGGCGGGGCATGTGCAGGTCAGCATGATGGTGTTTCAGACGGCCGTGCCGCTCGTGCAGAGCGGGAGGGTACGCATGCTTGCCGTGATGGGCCCGCAGCGAGCGCAGGCATTGCCCGATGTACCCACCATGGTCGAATCGGGTTTTCCGAACATGGTTGTCGAAGCCTGGACCGGCGTGATGGTTCCCGCGAAGACGCCGCCGGCCGTGATCGGCAAGTTCAACGCCGAGGTCAACAAGGCGCTGGCGCTCCAGGACGTGAAGGCGGCGGCGGCCAAGATCGACGTAACGCTCGCCGGCGGCACACCCGAGACCCTCGATGCTCTGGTCAAGAAGGAAATCAAGCAATGGGCCCAGGTGGTGCAGCGGGCGAATATCAAGCCGGAGTGACTCTCAATCCGTTGGTCGCGGGTTCGATCCCTATACGCCCTGCCGATAAATTCAGAGGTTGAGTCAGTTGCGGGTCCTTCATCGGCTGATCGAGGGTTTTTGCCGCCTGATCACCGGCCTAGACGCAGACGCGGAGCGGATGGACGCGCATTTCCGGCGGATCGTCGGAAGAGCAAGCGGAGAGTAGCCTTCATGGAACCGCCGCGGCACCCCCGGAGCGCCGCGCGGGAAGGCTGCGCCTCGACACCAGACCGGAGATCCACTTCACCGATAGCCTTGCCCGCTCGGCCACCATGGGCAGGGGCAGCTGGCGGTAATCGTCGTTGAAGACCTCGAAGCTGTAGTCCCCCCGATAGCCCATCTCGTCCAAGGTGCGGACCATCTCCGCAACGCGTGTGCTGTGCACGCCTTCGCCGGGAAAGACCCGGTAGTGCCGCGCGGTCTCGATGCGATCGTCGGGGGAACGGATTTCCTCCCACATGAAGTCGGACAGCTGCACCAAGAACACCTTGGCGGGATCGATCTCCTGCAGCGCGGCCAGGCGCGTCTTGTTGGCGAAGATGTGGAACGAATCCAGCGCGAGGCCCAGGTTGGCGCGGTCAGCCCTTTGCACGAGCTCGGCGGCCTGCGGAAACTCGTTCACGTGCCGGCCCCACGAGAGCGCTTCATAGGCGATGCGGATATCCAAGGGCACGGCTAGCATCGCGAGTTTTTGCAGGTCTTTTATCAGCGATTCCGGATCGCCGACCGCGTGCGCCGAAGTCGACGAGCACGCGAGCAGCACTTCCGACCCCAGCGCGCGGCACATCCGCAGCATCGCCTTCGCCACGTCGACCTTGTAGGCGTGCAGGTGGCCCGACAGGCCTTCGAAATCGCGCAGGACCTGGAACCCGGTGACGCGCAAGCCGCTCGAGCGCACCGCCGCGACCGCAGCGTCCTCGCCTCCGGGATGCCCGACCAGATCGGCCGCGGAAAGCATGACCTGGGTGAAGCCCGCGTCCTGGATCGCGCGCAGCTTCGCTTCCAGCGGCCCGGCGAGCGTGATCGTGTCCATGCCGAAGTTGTCGAGGTTCATGGCTTCAGGTGGCTCACGACCAGCTCGAAATTGACTCCTCCCAGATAGGCCTGCGTCAGCGCGCCTTTCTGGCTGGGTTGCACCGTCCCCCGGTCGACGAATGCGATGCCGCGTTCCTGCAGAGCCCGCGTAGCCGCCGGTATGTCGCGTGCGCCGAGGCCGAGACGCACCAAGCCTTCGTCCCAGTGGATCTCCTCCGACCCGGGCGGCGGCTCGATCAGCTGAAGATAGAACGTGCGGCACGGACTTTCGAGCAGCGTGCCTCTGGGCAGAATGCCGAAATACTGGCCTTGCGGCAGCACCGAAAATCCGAACAGGCTTTGATAGAAATCCAGCCAGTCGGCGGTGCGGTCGACGAGGATGGCCTGCACCACGCCGAAGTAGTGCAGGCCGGCGATCGCGGGCGGCCCGGGATCGGCGCCTGCCAGCGGCACGAAATCGACGTCGTAAATGGAGAAATCGCCGTGACGGTCGACGAAGTAGACGAGGCTGTCGCCCACGCCGTGGATTCCCGGGATGTTCAGCTCCATGGCGGACGCCCGCGTCGGCATGTCCCAGGCGCCGAGCTCGAGCGCGCGCCGATGCGCGTAGGCGGCATCGCGCACCCGCAGCGCGATTGCCGCGAGCGCCGGCGTGCTCCCCGGGGAGGAAAGTCCCGGCAGCGCGTCCGGGTGCGCATTGACGATCAGGTTCATCGAACCCTGGCGGTACAGCAGCACTTCGCGCGAACGGTGCCTCGCCACGGCGGAGAACCCCATTTTCTGGAGCAAGCTGCCGAACTCCTGCGGCTTCGAAGTCGCGTATTCGATGAACTCGATTCCGCCGAGCCCGAGCGGGTTGCTCGGCTCAGGGGTGGGCTCGCGGATGCTCAAGGGGTTCTCCTCGGACGCAATATTAGGCCCTGGCGGACGCCGGCGCTTGATCGCGGCGCTTGCCTGTCTCCGGCTTAGCGAGTAGCATCGCGGTTCTCTGGTGGCAAAAGTGCCGCCGGCATTCGAAACGGCGGAATTTCCAAAAAAAGGTTCGCGTGGGTACAGGTTGGCAATTGCTCGAAGGCGTCGCAGCGCTGTTGCTCTCGATCGCCGTCACGTACTGGCTCTTCGTTTCCCCCTCCCGCGGCAAGCGCGAGCGGCGGCGCGTCGCGCGCGAGCTGCAGGATCCCCGCCGCCCGTAGTTCTCTGTCTTCCCGAAGTCGGGAGGCGCGTTAACTCCTCGTGGTCAGAGCATGCGGCGTGCACGCGTGCGGTACTACATATTTCCATGTTTTATCAAGTGGATGCAGAATTATATTAGAGTAATTTATAGATCGTTCGTATACTGAACGCAGAGCACCTGAGCGTGGTCCCACCGAATAGCTCCTCGAAAAAAGATTCTCCGCGTTCGAGGGAAAAGGCCCTAGTAATTGAAAACTAAGTCTTTTCACCGCCGTCACGAGGCGGTAGACTTACGCGCAGTCAGGCGCTGCGAAATGAGAAACCGCGAGCTTGGCGCTGGAGGGAACCTGATTGAAGCCGACTGATATCGGTGCACCCGAATACTTCCACAAAGTCGTCGATTGCCAGTGGGCCTGCCCGGCCCATACCCCAGTCCCCGAATACATCCGCTTGATCGCCGCAGGGCGTTACGACGATGCCTACATGGTCAATTGGTATTCGAACGTTTTTCCCGGAATACTCGGGCGCACCTGCGACCGTCCCTGCGAGCCCGCCTGCAGGCGAGGCCGCGTCGAGGAAAATAACGGCGAGAAACCGGAACCCGTCGCGATCTGCCGCCTGAAGCGCGTCGCCGCCGACAACAAGGGCGACGTCAAGGCGAGGATGCCGAAGGCCGCCGCGAAGAAGAACGGCAAGAAGATCGCCTGCATCGGCGCCGGGCCTGCGTCGCTCACCGTCGCGCGCGATCTCGCGCCGCTCGGCTACCACGTCACCGTTTTCGACCAGGATCCGCGCGCGGGCGGCATGATCTGGTCGCAGATCCCGCGCTTCCGCCTGCCGATGGAGGTAATCGACGAGGAAGTGGGCTACATCCTCGATCTCGGCGTCGAATTCAAGGGCGGTGTGAAAATCGACAGCATGAAGAAGCTGATCGAGCAGAGCTATGACGCGATCTTCGTCGGCTCGGGCGCGCCGCGCGGGCGCGATCTCGACATTCCCGGGCGCAGGGAAGCCGCGAAGAACATCCACATCGGCATCGACTGGCTGTCCTCCGTGTCCTTCGGCCACACCGACAAGATCGGCAAGCGCGTGATCGTGCTGGGCGGCGGCAACACCGCCATGGACTGCTGCCGGTCCTCGAAGCGCCTCGGCGGCGAAGACGTCAAGGTGATCGTGCGCTCGGGCTTCGAGGAGATGAAGGCGTCGCCCTGGGAGAAAGAGGACGCGCAGCACGAGGGCATTCCCATCCTGAATTACCTGGTGCCCAAGACTTTCGAGCACGACAACGGCAAGCTCACCGGCATGACATTCGAGAAGGTGAAAGCGGTGCGTGACGAGAAAGGGAGACGCAGCCTCGTTCCCACGGGTGAGCCGGACCAGCGCTTCGAATGCGACGACGTCCTGGTCGCGGTCGGGCAGGAGAACGCCTTTCCCTGGATCGAGCGCGACGCCGGGATTCAGTTCGACGCGCACGGCATGCCGGTCGTGGACACGGTCACCATGCAGTCCACGCAGCCGAAGGTGTTCTTCGGCGGCGACTCGGCGTTCGGGCCCAAGAACATCATCTGGGCGGTGGCCCACGGCCACGACGCCGCGATCTCGATCGACAAGCTCCTGAACGGGGAGGACTTGAAGGAACGTCCGTCGCCGATCGTGAACCTCTCGAGCCAGAAGATGGGCATCCACGAGTGGAGCTACGACAACGCGATCTCGCCCGACGAGCGTTACAAGGTTCCCTGGAAAGACCAGAAAATCACGCTGAAGAACATCAAGGTCGAGGTCGAGCTCGGCTTCGACCCGATGACGGGCTTCAAGGAAGCGCAGAGGTGCCTGAACTGCGACGTGCAGACGGTGTTCGCCGACAAGCTGTGCATCGAGTGCGACGCCTGCGTCGACATCTGCCCGATGGACTGCATCACCTTCACCGCGAACGGCGAGGAGGCGGACCTGCGCACGCGGCTCACCGCGCCGGCGAGGAATCCCACCCAGGACCTGTACGTCTCGGGGCCGCTGAAGACGGGCAAGATCATGGCGAAGGACGAGGACGTGTGCCTGCACTGCGGACTGTGCGCCGAGCGCTGCCCGACCGGCGCCTGGGACATGCAGAAGTTCCTGCTCGACCTGACGCACGCGGGGCACGGCTGCCGCACGCCCCAGAAGAAAGCCGCGTGAGAGAAAGCGTGATATGCGAGCTGACGTGACCACCCTCTTCCCCTCCTTACTTAAGGAGGGGCGCCGGCCAACGGCCGGCGGGGTGGTTGCGGGCTTGGGCGCAGAAATCACCACCCCGGCGCTTCGCGCCACCCCTCCTCAAAAGAGGAGGGGACGGATAGATCTCCCATGACCAAGCGCATCGAATCGGTCAACGCCTTCGTCGTCAAGTTCGCGAACGTGAACGGCTCGGGCTCGGCCTCGGCGAACGAGCTCTTCGCCAAAGCTATCCTGCGGATGGGCATTCCGGTCAGCCCGCGCAACATATTCCCCTCGAACATCCAGGGCCTGCCCACCTGGTACGAGGTGCGCGTCTCGGAGTCGGGCTGGCTCGGTCGCCGCGGCGGCGTCGATCTCATGGTGGCGATGAACCCGCAGACCTGGGACGCCGACGTGAAGGAGATCGACCCGGGCGGCTATCTTTTCTACGACAACACCAAGGCGCTGCCGAAGTCCAAGTTCCGCGACGACATCAACGTCGTCGGGCTGCCGCTGACCGAGATCTGCAACCAGGCCTACACCGACGCGCGCCAGCGCCAGCTCTTCAAGAACATCATCTACGTCGGGGCGCTCTCGGCGCTGCTCGGCATCGACCCGCTGGTGATCGCCGAGCTGATCGGCGAGCAGTACAAGGGCAAGGAAGCGCTCTTGAAGCCCAACTTGAACGCGCTGCAGCTCGGGCGCACCTATGCGCTCGAGCACCTGAAATGCCCCCTGGGCATCCGCGTGCGGCCCTTGAAAGGCGAGGCCAATGTCGTGGGCGACAAGATCTTCATCGAGGGCAACGCCGCCGCGGCGCTCGGCTGCGTCTACGGCGGGGCGACGGTGTGCGCCTGGTACCCGATCACGCCGTCCTCGTCGCTCGCCGAAGCCTTTCAGAAGTACTGCGCGAAGCTGAGAGTGGACAAGGAAACCGGGAAGAACAAGTTCGCCATCGTGCAGGGCGAGGACGAGCTCGCTTCGGTGGGCATCGCCATCGGGGCGGGGTGGAACGGCGCGCGCGCCTTTACCGCGACCTCCGGCCCCGGCATCTCGCTCATGCAGGAATTCATCGGCCTCGCGTATTTCGCCGAGATTCCGGTGACGATCATCGACGTGCAGCGCGGCGGGCCTTCGACGGGCATGCCGACGCGCACGCAGCAGTCCGACATCCTCGCCTGCGCCTACGCGAGCCACGGCGACACCAAGCACGTGCTCCTTTTCCCCGAGGACCCGTACGAGTGCTTCGAGATGGCCGCGCAGGCGCTCGATCTCGCCGAGCGGCTGCAGACGCCGGTTTTCCTGATGAGCGATCTCGACATCGGCATGAACCAGCGCCTGTGCGCGCCGCTTAAGTGGGACGACAGCCGCCAGTACGACCGCGGCAAGGTGATGACGGCCGAGATGCTCGACTCGGGAAAGGAATTCGGACGCTATCTCGACGTGGACGGCGACGGGATTCCGTTCCGCACCTATCCGGGCACGCACCCCTCGAAGGGCGGCTACTTCACCCGCGGGACTTCCAAGAACGCCTACGCGATCTATTCGGAGCAGGGCCCGGATTACAAGGCCAACATGCAGCGCCTGCTGAAGAAGTTCGAGACGGCGAAGACGCTGGTGCCCAAGCCCATCCTCAGCGCATCCAAGGAGCCGGCGCGCTTCGGCGCGATCTACTACGGCTCGACCGGTCCCGCGATGGCGGAGGCGCTCGACGCGCTTTCGCGGCAGGGGATCTACGTGAACGCCCTGCGCCTGCGCTCGTTCCCGTTCCAGGACGAGATCTTCGATTTCGTGCAGTCGCACTCGAAGGTTTTCGTGATCGAGCAGAACCGCGACGCGCAGCTGAAGACGCTGCTCGTGAACGACGCGGGGATCAATCCGGCGAGCCTGATCTCGGTCCTGCACTACGACGGCACGCCGATCACCGCGCGCTACATCACCGGCGAGATCGCCGAGATCGTCGCGGCGCTGAATGTGCGGCCGCTCGTGAAGAAAGACAAGGCGGCATGATGGGGCTGGGGATGCAGATCGAGTACGACGACGACGACGAAGACGAGGATGACGACAAAAAGAAGGTCGATGACGGGGATGAGGATGACGAGGAAGATGACGACGATGATGATGAAGACACACTCCAGGTTCGCCCCCGTGCTGTCATCCTGAGCGCAGCGAAGGATCTGCTTTAATGACCTACCTCGCCAAACCCAAGCTCCATCACCCGACCCTGCCGAAAAACAAGGCCGGGTTTACCCGCCGCGACTACGAAGGCAAAGTCTCGACGCTCTGCGCAGGCTGCGGCCACGACTCGATCTCTGCGGCGCTGATCCAGGCCTTCTGGGAGCTCGATATCCTCCCGCACCGAGTCGCGAAGCTCTCGGGAATCGGCTGCAGCTCCAAGACCCCGGATTATTTCCTCGGCAACTCGCACGGCTTCAACACCGTCCACGGAAGAATGCCCAGCGTCCTCACCGGCGCCAACCTCGCCAACCGCGAGCTGATCTACCTCGGCGTCTCGGGAGACGGCGACTCGGCCTCGATCGGCCTGGGGCAGTTCGCGCACGTCATGCGCCGCGGCGTGAACATGACGTACATCCTCGAGAACAACGGCGTGTACGGCCTCACCAAGGGCCAGTTCTCCGCCACCGCCGACGCCGGCTCGAAGTCCAAGCGCGGCGTGGTGAATGCCGACGCGCCGGTGGACACGGTGTCCCTCGCCCTCATCATGGGCGCGACCTTCGTCGCGCGCAGCTTCTCCGGCGACAAGGCGCAGCTGATCCCTCTGGTGAAAGCGGCGATCGCCCACGAAGGCGCGGCCTTCATCGACGTGATCTCGCCTTGCGTGGCGTTCAACAACCACCCCGGCTCGACCAAGAGCTACGACTACGTGCGCGACCACAACGAAGCCGTCAACCGCCTCGACTTCTGGCCCTCGCGCGAATCCATCAACGTCGAATACAACGAAGGCGACGCCATCGAAGTCCCGCAGCACGACGGCTCCATCATCCGCCTGCGCAAAACCCACCCCGACTACGACCCGACCGACCGCGTACAGGCGCTCGAATACGTCGCCCACCATGCGGCGAAAGGCGAAGTCGTCACCGGCCTGCTCTACCTCGACACCAACTCCGAAGACCTCCACGCCCACCTCAATACCGTGGAGACCCCGTTCAACAAGCTGTCCGAGAAGGAGCTTTGTCCGGGGGCGGGGATGTTGGAGAAGATCAACGCCACACTTCGGTAGTGTTATCGCTCTTTCGGGGCGGTAACAAGGGTTCGAATCCCCCTTCTTCAGCTAATCGCGGAGATCGAATCCACGCCTCGTTGAAAGGGCACTCATGGCGCAAATACAAATGGAACCCATCGTGGAGCACCTCCGCGCGGAAATGCGTAGCGCACTAGGCGCCGCTGTGCGAGAAGTGATTGCGGGCGCAAAGTTCGACGAATCCGCGCTCTTTCGTGCATTCCGTCTTGCTGTGGGCCGCAGATGCAAGGTTTGGGAGCGCGTACCGGACAAATATATACATGCTGACTAGGAGTGCGCGGCGGCAGCACAGTGTTTCGGGACGCCGAAGGCCCTGAATCGCGAAAGTTCGCGATATCAGCTGACCCGTTCTGCGTGGAAAGAGCCTTTGTTGCTGAAACAGGAATTCCCCGACTGCGGCCCGCTGAGTTAGCGCACGAGTGTCCGCACCACCCACGGCAGCGTCACCGTCTCAAAAATCCTCTGATCCGAAATCGAGACGTTCCTCCCCATGTGCCCGCCCTGCGGGTTGATCCACACTTCCTTCGGCGAGCCTGACCTCATCAACAAAAATAAATCTTCGACGGGCACTTGGGTGTCGCGCATTCCGTTGATAACGAGCATGGGCGCGGAGGGTTTGTCGAGCCAGCCGGCGGTCTTGAGGGACATTTTCGGGCCGTAGGCGAGGAATTCGGCTAGGGTCTTGGCGCCGTAGATGGCGGCGCGGGCTTCGAAGAGCTCGAAGAGGTATTCGCGGGTGCCGATGGCTTTTTTCTGCCATTCGGGCTGGAAGTATTCGTGCACCGGCCCGCCTTGCACGACCGCGCCGCGGATGCGCTCGCGCTCGAGGTAGGCGAGGCGCGCGGCCCAGTGGCCGCCCCAGGATCCGCCGTAGACGACCACGCGCTTGGCGTCGATGTCGTTGCGGGTGGCGATGGTGTCGAGGACGCGCGTGAATTCGCGCTCGGCGCCCGGCACGACTTGGCGGATGGTCGATTGCCCCGTTCCCGGCATGTCGAAGGAGAAGTAGCCGACGCCGTGCGCGAGGTAGGCGTCGCTGCGGAACGAGGCGTTTTCCTTGCGGCCGTCGAGGCCCCCGATGGTGAGGACGAGCGGGGCGGGGCGCACGCCTTTGGGCAATCGCAGGTAGCCGACGATCTCTTTTCCTTCGAAAGGAATGCGCACGATCTCGATCGGCGGGTCCTGGAGCTTCGCGTAGGCGGTGAAGGCTTCCAGCGCCTTGTCGTAGGCTTTGACTTTCCCGGGTGAATTCTCGAGGGGAAAGCGCGCGAAGAGGTAGTACTCGAAGGCGTACTTGTATTCCTTCGCTGCTATAGCGCCGGAAGCGCCTTTCGCTTTCGCCATGTGGCGGTCGCCGATCGCGCTCCAGGCGGAGGCCCATTCGTCGCGGTCGAGGGTCTTGAGATTTCCGAGCGCTTCGCGCACTTCCGCCGGCTCGAGCTCGGACACCGGATAGGCGTGGCGGCTGGCGCGCTCCTCGACGTCGGCCTTGAGCTCGGGCAAGGTGCGCGGTCCGCCGACTTGATCGAAGGCGGGGGCGGCGAGCGCGAGCAGCAGGGCGAGGGCGAGCGGCCCGCGAAATGTCCAGCGGTTCATGACAAATGTACAGCGGTTCATGACTTTTTCCCTATCGGCTCGCGGAGAATCATAAGCCAAAGGGAGCCACGGCGCCTGCGATCGCGCGTCTTGAGTATACTCGACAAATCCATGGATTTTGAGCCGAAGTCCCTTTCCAGCACCGGCGGGATCCCCGAGGGAAGCCGCAGGGAACCCGAGCCCGAGCTCGGCGACGCGGAAACGCGGGAGATCTCGCCCTTTATCTCGCGACGGTTCGTCATCGGCTCGCTCCTCGCGTTCGGCATCCTCGTGGCGAACGCCTTCGTGACGTATCGAACGATCGCCAATCTGATCGAGGCCTCGCGCATCGCCGAAAACACGCTCAAGGTCGTCGAAGCCCTCAAGGACGTTCAGGGCGACGTCGCCGATTCGCAGATTGAGCTGCGCGGCTACATCATCAGCGGCGAGCGGGAACGTCTCGAACGGGCTCGTGCGTTCCTGGAGCGCGGCGCGACGCGCGCCGAAACGCTGCGGGCCTTGTCGGGAGCGATTGCGGATCAGACGCAGCAGATCGAGTTGCTCGGCGCGCAGATCGGCGAGGAGCTCGCACGGTTCGACACCCTGATCGAAATACACCGCCGCAACGGCGTCGCCGCGACCCTGCGAAACATCCGCGCGACCGCGGGCCCGGCGGCGATTCACCGCGTCGAGCTTCTCACGGCCGAGCTTCTGGGCGCGGCGGATGCGCGGCTCGCGCGCCGCACCGAGCAATCCAGGCGCAGCTCGGACTTGAGCGTCATCACCGCCGCCGTCGCGACGCTGTTCAACCTCGGCCTGCTCGGCCTTGTGATCCTGCTCGCGCGGCGCGAAATCAAGGAGAGGCGGCAGGCGGAAGAGGTGGTCAGGTTCGGGGCGACGCACGACCCTCTGACGGGCCTGCCCAACCGGCTGCTGCTCGCCGAGCGGGCCAATCGCGCTCTCACCTCGGCGAAGAGCGAGGGACGCAGCGTCGGCCTGCTGTTCATCGATCTCGACCGCTTCAAGAACATCAACGACGCCCTGGGCCACGAGGCGGGCGACCGGCTCCTGCAGAACGTGGCGGGCAGGGTGGCGCGCTGCGTGCGCAGGTCGGACACCATCGCGCGGCAGGGAGGCGACGAATTCGTGGTCCTGATCGAGGCGTTCCAGGACCGGGGCGACCTCGCCCAGGTGGCGGAAAAGATCCTCGTCGAGGTGGCGAAGCCGATGACGGTGTACGGCAAGGAATTCCAGATCACGGCGAGCATCGGCATCAGCGTCTCTCCGGTCGATGGCGAGGATTTGCGCGCCCTGCTGAAGAACGCGGATATCGCGATGTACCGCGCGAAGCAGCAGGGCAAGAACACCGCCCAGCACTATGCCAGCGGCATGAACCCCGGTTCCGTCGAGCGGCTCGAGCTCGAAGCCGCGCTGCGCCACGCGCTGGAACGCAACGAGCTCGACCTGTATTACCAGCCCAAGGTCGAAGCGCGCTCCGGGCGCGTGACGGGAATCGAGTGTCTGCTGCGCTGGCAGCACCCGAACGTCGGTCTCGTCCTGCCCGATCAGCTCGTCCCGCTCGCGGAGGAGACCGGCTTGATCGTTCCGATCGGACAATGGGCGCTGCGCGCCGCTTGCCTGCAGGCGCAAAAGTGGGCGGGGCAGGGGTTGCCGATGTTCCGGATGGCGGTGAACCTGTCGGCGCGGCAATTCGTGAGCGCCACCTTGCTGGAGGACGTCGCGGGCACGATCAGGGAAACGGGGATGGATCCGCGCTGGATCGAGTTCGAGGTGACCGAGAGCGTGATGCTGCCGGATCCGCAGCAGGCGGTGAAGCTGCTGCGCAACCTCAAGGCGATGGGCGTGCGGCTCACGATCGACGACTTCGGGACCGGCTACTCCTCGCTCGCCTACCTGAAACGCCTGCCGATCGACTGCGTGAAGATCGACGCGTCGTTCATCCGCGGCATTCCCGTGGATGCGAGCGACGTCGCGATCACCGAGACGATCCTCGCCATGGCGCGCAGCCTGAGGCTCAAAGTCGTCGCCGAGGGCGTCGAGACGCTCGACCAGGCGCGCTTCCTCGAGCGCGGAGGCTGCGACGAAATGCAAGGCTACTACTTCAGCAAGCCGCTGCCGGCGGAAGAGCTGACGACCTACCTGAAGGAGCAGGGAGCGGCGCTCGAGGAGAGCCGGCGGGGCGAAGCGTCGGGTCGGCTCAGGGTCGTCTCGGGCGGGGACAGGCGGTTCCCCAAATGAATCGACCGTAGCGCGGCGGGACTTAAGTCAGTTTTTCTTGGGCGCAAGCCGCGTCAACTCGCCGCCGATCCGGCGCGCGAGCTCCGCGCCGTCGACCTGCCCCATCAGCTTGGTGAGCGTGTCCTCGAGCTTGCGAAGCTTCGCCCGCAGCTCGAGCGCGGTCGAGCAGGCGTTGATCTCGGCGACGAGCAGGTCCGCCATCGGACCGAGCCGGCCGCGGATCCGGGCGCGAATTTCGGTCATGGCCCGGATCTTGATCCCCGCGAACACCACCGGATCGTTCGCGGCGGGCGCGAGAGCGGCGCGGCTGACGACCCGGTCGTCGCCGACCGTTTCCACGAACCCTTGCGCCACCAGTCGGGCCAGTGCGCTCTCCAGCTCGCCCGCGCGGACGTAGACCGACAGCTCGGCGGCGTCCCGTTGGCCGTCGATCATTATCAGCAGGCGCCGCAGGTGACTCTCGAGCCCGAGCGCGCGGCCGGCAACCTCCCGTTTGCCCTTGTCCGTCTTGCGGTAGATCGCGAGGTCTTCCACGCGGCCGAATGATATGCCGAATGAGAGAAAACGCCCCGGCGCCGGTGACGCTGCAAGCCTACGTGTTCACCGGCATGATCGTTCACTGAAAATCGAGGGCGCCGGTTTCCTAAGAAGAGCGGGATTGATTTTGCCGTCGCCGATCGCCGGCCGGGTCCATAATGACGGATCGACCACCCGCCTCACGGAGAACGCATGGACACGATCAAGCCCCTGTTCACCGCAACCGCGACCGCCACCGGCGGGCGCAACGGCTACACCGAGTCGAGCGACGGCATGGTGAAGGCGAATCTCTCGGTGCCGAAGGAAATGGGCGGTCCGGGAAAGCTCGGCACGGCCACGCCCGAGCACCTCTTCGCCGCCGGCTACGCGGCGTGCTTCGGCGGCGCGCTCGACTTCGTCGGCAAGCGCCAGAAGAAGGACGCTTCCAAGGCGCGCATCACCTGCGCGGTCTCGATCGGGCCGCGCGACGGCGGGGGCTTCGGCCTCGCGGTGAAGCTCACCGTCCAGGACAAGAGCCTGCCGCAGGCCGAGCTCGCCGCGCTCGCGCGCGAGGCGCACGAGCAGATCTGCCCGTATTCGCACGCGACGCGCAACAACGTTCCGGTCGAGCTCGAGGTCACCGGCGCCTAGGCCGGCCGGTCACACGAACTTCGTCTCCACCGGCGCGCCGGCCTTGATCGTCTTGGTGACCGGGGTCTTTTCCGCGATCTCGGCGAGCGCCGCCTGCTGCGCGCCGCCGAGCGCCGCGCTGAAGGAGATCGCCCGGCTGATGCGGTCGGCGCCGGTCGCGGGATCCTTCTCCAGCTCCACGTCGACGTGGATCGTTCCCAGCTCCCAGCCCTTGCGCGCGGCGACCATGCGCAGCGTGATCGCGGTGCATGCCGCGAGCGCCGAGACGAGGAGCTCGTAAGGCGCCGGCCCCGTGTCCGTGCCGCCGTGCGAGGCCGCCTCGTCGGCGGTGAGCGTGTGACGGCGGGCGCGGATGACGCAGGCGTCTCCGGCTTGCGAGTCGAGGACGGCGTGGGCGATGCGCGGCATGGCGTGGCTCCTCCGGTCGGGTCAGGGACGTACTCTACTATCGAAGCTGGCGTAACATGACCGCATGAACGCGAAACCGAAGATCGCCTTCACCCCGAACGGGCCCTACTATCTGATGCACGATATGCAGGCGACGCCGGTGCCCAACCTGCGCCGCGCTTCGGGCGAGGCCTGCGCCACGGTGCGCGGCGTCGCGCTGTGCCGCTGCGGAGCCTCGAAAAACAAGCCCTTCTGCGACGGCACGCACGGCGCGATCGGCTTCAGCGGCCGCAATACCGCGGATCCGGGCAAGGACAGGCGCGTGAGCTATGCCGGCAAGCGCATCACCATTCTCGACAATCGCTCGATTTGCTCGCACGCGGGCTTTTGCACCGACGGGCTGAAGTCGGTGTTCAGCATGCACGACGAGCCGTGGATCGATCCGGACGGCGCGAAGGTGGAGGAAATCGTCGCGACGATCAGGAAGTGTCCGTCCGGCGCGCTCGGCTACGCGATCGACGGCGTCGAGGCCGAGGCGCCTGAGCGCCCGCCGATGATCACCGTGACCGACGACGGGCCGTACGCGGTCACCGGGGGAATCGAGCTCATGGGCGTGAAGTTCGGGCAGGGCGCCTCGACGGAGCACTACACGCTGTGCCGCTGCGGCGCATCGAAAAACAAGCCGTTCTGCGACGGCTCGCACTGGCACGTGGGATTCCGCGACCCGGTGTAGATCCGGTGCAGCAAGGCGTCGACCGCATCCTCACCACCCACGTCGGCAGCCTGCCGCGGCCCAGGGAGCTGCTCGACCTGATGAAGACGAGGCTCTCGGGCGCCGCCTACGACAGGGCCGCGTACGACGCTCGCGTGAAAAGCGCGGTCGCCGCATGCGTTAAGAGGCAGGTCGCAACCGGCATCGACATCGTCAGCGACGGCGAGCAGTCCAAGCCCGGGTTTTTCAGCTACGTGCGCGAGCGCCTCGAAGGCTTCGAGGCGCGGCCGCACCAGACGCGACAGCTGTTCGCCGCCGAGGTTGCGGCCTTCCCCGAGTACTACAAGAAGTACTTCAGGGAAGCGATGATGGGCGGGGCGATCGCGCCCATCGTGCCGCTGGTGTGCACCGGGCCGGTGAAATACAAGGGCGAAGAGGCGCTCGGACGCGATATCGAAAATCTCAAGGCGGCGGCGAAAGACGCGGGCGCGCAAGGCGCCTTCGTTCCGGCGGTGGCGCCGAGCGGGGTCGGGACGAACGAGCATTACCGCACCGAGGAGGAATTCTTCCACGCGGTGGGCGCTGCGCTGCGCACGGAATACAAGGCGATCGTCGATGCGGGCCTGCTCCTGCAGGTGGACGACCCGTTTCTCTGCGACCTCTTCGGCGATCCCGCGCTCGGCGCAGCGCAGCAGCGAGCGCGCGCCGAAATGTACGTCGAGGCGGTCAACGAGGCCTTGCGCGGAATTCCGCCGGAGAAGGTGCGCTATCACACCTGCTACGGGATCAACGAGGGCCCGCGCATCCACGAGGCGGCGCTCGCGGACGTGGTCGGCTACATGCTCAAGGTCAACGCCGGCGCGTACAGCTTCGAGGCTGCCAACCCGCGCCACGAGCACGAATATCACCTGTGGGAATCGGTGAAGCTCCCCGAGGGCAAGGCGCTTATCCCGGGGGTGATCACCCACGCGAGCAACATCGTCGAGCACCCCGTCCTGATCGCCGAGCGCATCGCGCGGTTCGCGAGCTTGGTCGGCAGGGAAAACGTCGTCGCGGGCGCTGACTGCGGATTCTCCTCGCAGGCGACTTACAACACCGAGGTGCACCCGACCGTGGTGTGGGCGAAGTTCGAGGCGATGCGCGAAGGGGCGCGGCTCGCCACGAAGCAACTGTGGTCCTAGGGGTCGCTGGATATTCCGGTGGAGTAGAGCGGCGGCCTCGCCGGGATCCGGCGAAGTCGTTTCGCGATTGTTCAGTCCGCATTGACATGAATTGACTCTGCCCCTGGTAAGGCATAACGTAATTGCGGTCACGGAAAGGGAGCAGCCCATGCATATCGATCGCAGAGCGTTCCTGGCCACGCTGGGGTCGGCAACCGTCGTCGAGGCGATGTCCTCCGAAGCGCGCGCCGACGCGCTCGAGCACTACATGATCGCGCAGCTCGACAAGCCCGCGGCGCCTGCCGCGCAGCCGCTCCAGATGCGGCGAGGCACCGGAGCCTTGTTCGGCGGCCCGAGCCCGAGCGGGCAGCGCCCGGAGCTGACGGCGCTCGCGACGATGCCCGAGCGCCCGACGCTTGTCGACTTCATCCGGCTTCGCGGCACGCCCGGCATCGGCAATCACATCCTGCAGAGCGCGAGCGACGCGCTCAAGAAGGGCGAGCCCGAGGAGACGGTGCTCGCGTGCCTGCTGCACGACTTCGTGCTCAATCTCATGAAGCCCGACCACGGCTGGTGGGGCGCGCAGATGATGGAGCCCTACGTTTCCGAGAAGGTGAGCTGGGCGATCCGCCACCACCAGGCGCTGCGCTTCTACCCGGACCCCTCGGTCGGCTACGAGTACCCGGAACTCTACGTGCGCATCTTCGGCAAGGACTACGTGCCCGCGCCGTACATCAAGGCGAGCTACGAGTCCGCGCGCAAGCACAAGTGGTACATGGACGCACGCATGATCACCGTGCACGACCTGTACGCGTTCGAACCCGGCATGAAAGTGTCTATCGACCCCTTCATGGACATCATCGGCCGCAACTTCAGGCAGCCGAAAGAGGGCCTGGGCTTCGACGGGAGTCCGGTCGCGCACATGTGGCGCACGCTGAACTATCCGGACAACCCGCTGTAAGGCGCCCAGAGCAAGTGAGGCACCCGGTCCAAGGGCGGCAATCTTCCGCTTGACAACATACCAACTAGTTGGTATGTTGCGCGCCAGCGACTCGAAGGCACGCCATGAACGCCACCGAAACACAGCACGACTCCAAGGTCCGGTTCCTCGACGCGGCGTTGCACGTCATCCGCGCAAAGGGCTATTCGGCGACTCGCATCGAGGACATCTGCGAGGCCGCCAAGCTCACCAAGGGCAGCTTCTTCCACCACTTCGACGGCAAGGAAGAGCTGGCGCTGGCCGCCGCGGCCCATTTCGCGGGGATGGCCGACGCCCTGTTTGCAACTGCGCCTTACCAAAGTGCCAGCGACCCACTCGAGCGGCTGCTGGGTTACGTGGATTTCCGCATCGCGATCCTGCAGGGCTCGCTGCCGGAGTTCACCTGTCTGCTGGGCACGATGGTTCAGGAAACTTACGAGACCCACCCGGCCATCCGAGCGGCCTGCGATCAAGCGATGTCTTCGCACATCGCCGTGCTGACGCGCTATGTCGAAGCCGCAAAGAAGCGCTATGCGCCCCGTGCCTCATGGAGCCCGGAAAGCGTGGGCTATTTCATCCAAGGCGTCCTGCAGGGCTCTTTCATCCTTGCGAAGGCCAAGCAAAGCCCCAAGGTGGCGCGCGGGAACCTCGATCACCTTCGTTGCTACCTGAAATTTCTATTCAATCAGCCCGGAAACACCCGTCGAAAGGAGAAGCCGTGAGTAGCGCTGATCACAGTCTCAACGAAGGAGCGTGCACCATGGCGATGATGCAGATGACCAAGATCGACATCGCAGCGCTGCAGCGGGTTCATCGCGCTCATTAGGGCGATCTCCGCCAGACCGTACTCACTCAACTGTTGATACAAGGAGCCAAGACCATGACCAAACCAGCCGCCAAGCCCATCCCCGACGGAATGCATTCACTCACCCCGCACTTGATCTGCGCCGGCGCAGCCGATGCGATCACGTTCTATACCAAGGCGTTCAATGCCGTCGAAGTGTCGCGCTTGCCCGGTCCGAAGGGCAAACTGATGCACGCGATGCTTCGGGTCGGCAACTCGGCGCTCATGCTGACGGACGAGTTTCCCGAATGGGGCGGGTTCGGGCCGAAATCCCTGAAAGGCTCCCCGGTCACGGTCCACCTTTACGTGGAGAACGCCGACGCAGCGGTGGAGCAAGCCGTTTCCGCGGGCGCAAAGATCACGATGCCCCTCTCGGACATGTTCTGGGGTGACCGGTATGCCCAGCTGGAAGATCCGTTCGGGCACCGCTGGTCCGTGGCGACACACATGCGCGATTTGAGCCCGGCGGAGATTCAAGAGGCGATGGATAAAGCGAGCAGATAAACCCAACTTGTTGATATGAGGAGCCGCATCATGACCAAGCCAGCCGTCGAGCCCGTCCTCGACGGGATGAATTCTCGCACCCCGCTTTTGATCTGCGCTGGCGCAGCCGATGCCATCGAGTTTTATACGAAGGCGTTCAATGCGGTCGAAGTGTCGCGCTTGCCCGGTCCGGAGGGCAAACTGATGCTCGCAATGCTTTGGCTTGGCAACTCGGCGCTCATGCTGACGGACGAGTTTCCAGAATGGGGCGGGTTCGGGCCGAAATCGCCGAAAGGTTCGCCCGTCACGGTACACCTGCACGTGGACAATGCCGACGCGGTGGTGGAGCGCGCCGTTGCCGCAGGCGCAAAGATCACGATGCCCCTCTCGGACATGTTCTGGGGCGACCGGTATGCCCAGCTGGAAGATCCGTTCGGGCACCGCTGGTCTGTGGCGGGGCGCACGCGCGATTTGAGCCCGGCGGAGATTCAAGAATCATAAAATCACAAGCCTGGGGAACTTTTGCCTGCACCCTGCGCCGTATGTTACGGTTACGGAAGTCAAAGAAAGGGTTTCCCGTGTTGAAAGAGATTCTCGGCGTGTTGCAGGACGACCCCTCGAGCCAGCGGCGCTGGTTCCACGACGATTACTTCGATCTGTTCGTGCGCGAGACGGGCGGGGAACTGACCGCGTTCGAGCTGTGCTACGGGATCGGTTCGAACGAACGGGCGCTGGCCTGGATCCGCGGCCAGGGTTTCTACCACGACGGCGGGATATCGGATTCCCAGGGCTTCATCGGGGCGCGGCTCGGCCCCGGCGACGCGATCGAGTCCGATCCGATCCTCGCGCGCTTCGAGCGCGCCGGGGGCGAGCTGCCCGAGTCGCTGCGCCTGGCGCTGGAGGGGCGGCTGCGCGAGTACGCTCTGCAGAACGCCGAAGGCGCCGCGCGCCGCGCGCGTTTTCGCCGCGCCGACTGGCAGCGGGGGGGCGGGGGACAGAAGCTGCAGGACAAGCGAGCCTAGCGGGAATGGAATAAGTTCCGCGATTCCCGCGTTTGCGCTGTGTCGTTCACCTCGAAGGAGATCCCATGTTTCGCATCGTTCCCGCGTTCCTGATCGCCGCCGTATCCGCCGCTGCCATCGCGCAGGCCCCCGCCAATCCGCCGGTGAGGCTCCGGGGCACGGTGGAGAGGATCGACCGCACGCACCTGATCGTCAAAATCAACACCGGCCAGAGCATGAACGTCACGCTCGCTGACAATTTCGTGGTCATCGGGATCGCCAAGGCGAGGCTCGCCGACATCGGCAGCGGAAAATTCATCGGCACCACGACGGTCGGCGAGCGCGACGGCGCGCTGGTCGCGCTCGAGGTGCACATTTTCCCCGAGAACATGCGCGGCACCGGCGAAGGGCACTACGACTGGGACCTGAGGCCCAATAGCAAGATGACCAATGCGAACGTGGCCAAGGTCACGAGCATGGGCAAGGACCGCGTCCTCACCGTCCAGTACAAGGGCGGCGAGAAGAAGGTGCTGGTTCCGGAAAAGGCGGCGATCGTGTCTTTCAGGCCCGTCGATCGCAGCGAGTTGAAGCCCGGGGTCAAGGTCTTCGTGAATGCGCAGCGCCAGCCCGACGGCAACCTGACCGCCGCGCGCGTCAACGTCGGGTTGCACGGCCAAGTGCCGCCGATGTAGCGCAGCCGGTCGATCGCCATGCCGAGGCGACTCACGCGAGGATGACTGCCCGGGCCTCGGCCCAGTTCTCCAGCCTGTCCGCTTTGCCGTCCCACCCGCCGTTGATGGCGTGGCTGATCGCGTTGAAGCTCGCCTCGTCGCCCGCGTCCGCGAGCTCGTTCAGGCCGTCGTTCTTCCAGAACCAGCACGCCGACACCGCCGCGTCGCGCGGCTCGGCGACCCGGTCCGGATCGTCCATGATGGACGGATCGGATATCGCCTGCGAGTAGGCCTGGTAGTTGTCGCGGAAGGTGAGCTGTATCAGGCCGCGCCCGCGGTATTTCCAGCCGTCGCCGCTGGCTTCGTCGCCGTTGCCGTGGCGACCGGCGTAGACGAGATCGGCGATCCTCTCGGGCTGGCGGTGATATTCCCGCGCGAACGCGTCGCTCGGGAACCTCGCGGGCCAGGTCGCGCGCAGCGCCTGCCACGAATAGTTCAGGTTCTCCTCGGTGCTGCGGAAGTCCGCCGATTCGTGGGCGACCTGCGCGATGAAGGCGGCGATGCGGTTGGGCGTGTTGATCTGGAACTTCTCCATGCCTTCGTTGAGGAAGTCGATGTAGCGGACGAGGTCCTCGTAGCGCGCTTCCGGCACCGCCATGTCCAACTGATCGATCGTGATGAGGCTCACGGCGCCTTACCGCTCGACGACCATCTCAGTCACGTCGTAGCCGAGCGGGGAGTTGAAACCCTCCGGCACCTGGTATTTCGCCGTCAGCTTCATTCCGGCCTTGAGCTGGGAACGATCGGTCGCCGCGCCGTCGATGTCGGTATCGGCGGTGATCCGCAGGCGCAGGTCCCGGCCTGAGGGCGGCCTCACCAGCAGGCGCCGGCCTTCGTCCTCCGCGTGCGCGATCGTTCCCTTCGCCTCCTTCTCCGAGATCGCGACGATCTGCGGCCCTTCGCCTCGCAACTCGCGGTGCACGGTCTCGGCGAGCCACTCGAAGTGGTTCTCGCGATCCCAGCCCTTGTATTCGTTCATGTGAAAATCCTTGACGATGGCTGCGAGCGGCAGGCCCTTTGCCATCATCGTGCGGACCTTCTGGCGCGCGGAGAGGAGGTAGTCCGTCAGCGCGTGCAGGTCTTTGGCGTCGCCCGGCGGCCCGTGCGCGGGAACCATCACCTTCGGCTGGAGGGCGGCGAGCGCTTCGAGCTGCTTCAACATTCCCGCCGTGGTGCCGTGGCTGTAGTCGGGCCGGATGTCGGGGTGGCGGTCGATATAGCCGACGAAGCCCGCGTGCATCACGCCGCTTTGCGGCAGCCACACGGCGATGTCGCCCGGGTTGTAGGGATCGTCGACGTAGACGAGCGCTATCGTCTTGCCGCCGAGGTGCAGCGTCATGTTCTCCCCGAAGGAGAGGACCGTATCGATCGGATTCACGTCCTTGAGAGCGCTTGAGCGCTCGCGGAAGCGCTTGCGCCAGGACTTGATCTGGTAGGGCTTCCAGGCGGCCCAGTCCTTCGCCACCCGCTCGTGCACGATCACGTTCGCCGGCGGCGAGAACAGCGGCGCGCCGCCGGTGTGGTCGCCGTGGTTCTGGGTGATGACGACGTAGCGCACCGGCTGGGTCGTCAGCGACTTGATGAAATTCTGGAGAAGGCGCGTCTCGGGCGGGTTGTTGCCGGTATCGACCAGCACGACGCCTTGCGCGGTCACCACGACCATGGCGTTGGCGTCGTTGCGCTTGCCGACGAAAGCGTAGACGTCCTCGGCGATTTTCTTGAACTCGGCCTTGTCGCCGGTGACGGCGAGGCCGGAGTGCGGCAGAAAGGCCGCGAGCGCGATCGGCAGGAGCCGCTTCACACGGCGCACAATGCGAGGAGGAGAATTCGCGGCATGGCGCCGCCATGCTAACGCAAGCGCAACGCTTCGGCATTCTCGCCGCGGGCCCGCGATCCGCCGCAGCGGCCCTGCGAATTCAGCTAGCTCTTGAAATTCGCCGAGCCAAGCGATCCGATGGCGACGATGTCCAGGGCCGAGAAGTAGATATTAAGCGGGACATCAACCCCGGTAAACCAGCCGGAGAGGGCTTCGGTGGTAACTCCGAGCGCTTTGGCCAATGCGATCTCGCCGCCGCACCTTTCTAAGGCGCGGTTGAGCGTGCGAGTTTGAGGCGTACTCACCAGCATCGACGATGCTACGTCCGGCGCCTTTGGCCTGTCTGTGCGGCGGCGCACGTGGATTGGCGCAGATGGGGACCGATTCCCATCCTTCGCACTTGCTGAGACAATCTTCCGATGGCCGGCTCTGGAACGCTCCTCCGCCACGCAGCGGCCTTCGCCCTCGCTCTCTCGCTGGGGATCGCCGGCTGCGCGAGCCTGCCGCCCGCGCCCGAGCACCCGCCGAGCGACGAGGCGCTGGTTTTGACCCGCAAGGCCGACGGCCCCCTGATCGCGTTCGTGCTCGGCGGCGGCGGCGCGCGCGGCTTCGCCCACGCCGGAGTGCTGAAGGTGCTCGATGACGCCGGAATCCGCCCGGACCTCGTGGTCGGCACGAGCGCGGGGAGCCTCGTGGGAGCGCTCTACGCCGGCGGCATACGCAACGACGAGCTGCTCGAGACAGCGCTCGCCGTGCAGCGCGAGGAGCTGATCGACTTCGTATTTCCACACCGCGGCTTCATCGAAGGCAATCGGCTTCAGACCTACATCGACAAGGCCCTGGAGGGACGCCTGATCGAGCAGCTCGACATTCCTTTCGTCGCGGTCGCCACCGAACTCGCCGGCGGCAGGCTCGTCGCCTTCACGCGCGGCGACGCCGGCATGGCGGTGCGCGCCTCGTGCAGCGTGCCGGTGGTTTTCCAACCGACCCCGATACGCGGGATCGAGTATGTCGACGGCGGGCTCGTGAGCCCGGTGCCGGTGAAGGTCGCGCGCGCATCGGGCGCAGACCTCGTCATCGCCGTGGACGTCTCGAGGCGGCCCGACGAGCACAAGGAGCTCGGCAGCACCGCGGCGATGCTGAACCACGCGTTCGTGGTGATGGAGCATGCGCTCGCGCAAGAGGAGAGCAAGCTCGCCGACGTCGTCATCCGGCCGAATCTCGCCGAGGTGCGCGTGACCGATCTCGCCGCGCGCGGTCAGGCGATTGCGGCCGGCGAGGAGGCGGCGCGCGCCGCGCTTCCTCAGATCCGGAGCCTGATCGCGGCCCGCTCCGGCGCAAACCGCGGCCGCTGAGCGTCACTCCACCTTGGCGCCCGAGGAGACGACGACCTTCGCCCACTTCGCCGTCTCGGCTGCGATGACCTTGCCGAAGTCCTGCGGCGTGCCCGGGATCGGCCTGCCTCCGAGCTGGGCGAGGCGCGCCTGCATCTGGGGATCGGCGAGCGCCCGGTTCGTTTCGGCATTGATCTTCTCGATGATCTCGGCCGGCGTCCCCCTGGGCATGCCGATGCCGAACCAGGCGGTGGCCTCGTAGCCCGGAACGGTTTCGGCGACGGTCGGCACGCCCGGCAGGGACGGCTCGCGCTCGGCCGACGTGACCGCAAGCGCGCGGATGCGCCCGCCTTTGAGATGGGGCGCGGAGGAGGGCAGGTTGTCGAAGATCACATGGACCTGGCCGGACATGAGCTCGACCAGCGCGGGCCCGGCGCCTTTGAACGGCACATGGAGCATGTCGCACCCCGTCATCGACTTGAACAGCTCGCCCGACAGGTGCACCGAGGTGCCGCTGCCCGAGGACGCCATGTTGATCTTCCCGGGGTTCGCCTTGCAGTAGGCGATGAATTCGGCGACGGTCCTCGCCGGAAAGGCGTTGTTGACCTCCATCACGTTCGGCGCCCTCACCAGCCCCGCGACCGGAGCGATGTCCCGGATGAAATCGAAAGGCAGGTTCTTGTAGAGAGTCGTGTTGATCCCGTTCGCGGGATTGACGAGGAGCATGGTGTAGCCGTCGGGCGGCGACTTCACGACGAATTCGACGCCGATGTTGTTGCCGCCGCCCGCCTTGTTCTCGATGACGAACGACTGCCCCATCTTTTGCGAGAACCATTGGGACATCATGCGGGCGAGGACGTCGGTCGAGCCGCCGGGCGGATAGGGCACGATCCATTTCACCGCGCGCGTCGGGTAGTCGAGCGCGGCCGCGGTACCGGCGAAGGAGAGCAATAGAACGAGCGCAAGCCTGCGGGAAAGACCGATCACGGAGCCTCCTTGTGGATGGACGATGGGTCGCATCTTTCGTATCGTAGCGAAATGTCGCCGCGGGAATCCAGTGTTTGCGCCGCTAGGCTCCGACCCCGAGGTAAGTCGCGGTGATCCCCTGATCCGCCCGGAGAACGGCCGGCGCGCCTTCGAACACCACCGTGCCGTGGTCGATGACGTAGACGCGGTCGGCGAGCTGCAACGCCATCTCGACGTTCTGCTCGACCAGCAGCATGCTGACGCGCCGGCTCTTCAGCTCCCGTATGGTGTCCATCACCGCGCTCACGACCAGCGGGGCGAGGCCCTGCGAAGGCTCGTCGAGCAGCATCAGTTCCGGGTCTGTCATCAGGGCGCGGGCGATGGCGAGCATTTCCTGCTCGCCGCCGGAGAGGAGGCGCCCTTTGCTCTCCAGGCGCCCGCGCAGGGCGGGGAAGCGCCGGAGCACCGCGTCCATCGTCCAGCGCGAGCCGCGGCGCTCGGCGATGAGCAGATTCTCGCGCGCGTTCAGGTAGGAGAAGATGCCGCGCGTTTCCGGCACCAAGGCGACGCCCATGCGCGAAATCCGGTGAGGAGCCAAGCCCGCGATGTTCGTTCCCTTGTAGCGGATTTCGCCGGAGCGCGGTGGAGCGAGTCCGGTGATCGAGCGCAGGGTGGTGGTTTTTCCGGCGCCGTTGCGCCCGAGCAGCGCGACGATCTCGCCTTCGGCCAAATTCAGGGACAGGCCGTGAAGAATATGGCCCAGACCATAGAAAGTATCGATATTCCTTATTTCGAGGATCACGCGGCCACTCCGCCCAGATACGCGCGTCGCACTTCGGCGTTCTTCTGGATCTCGGCGGGCGTGCCTTCCGCGATCAGGCTGCCGAAATGCATCACCGAGACGCGGTCGGAGACGCTCATGATGATATCCATCTTGTGCTCGATCAGCACGATGGTGTAGCGGCCTTTCAGCCCGCGCATCAGCGCGACGAGCTTCTTCGTCTCCTCGGGCGCGAGCCCCGCCGCCGGCTCGTCGAGCAGCAGCACCCGCGGCGACGCGGCGAGGGCGATGGCGAGCTCGAGCTGGCGCTGCTCGCCGTGCGAGATCTCGCGCACCGGCCGGTCCGCTTTGCCCGCGAGACCGACGTCGGCGAGCGCCGCGAGCGCGCGTTCCCTCGCCTCCGGGTAGCGGTCGGCGCTGCGCCACGCGATTCCCTTTCGCGAAGGGGCGCGCGCAAAGGCCGCGACCCAGACGTTGTCGAAGAGCGAGAAGGCGGGAAAGACGTTGGTGCGCTGGAACGAGCGCGCGAGGCCCAGGTGCGGGACGCGATGCGCGGGCGTCCCGGTGATGTCGCGTCCGTCGAGCGCGATCGTCCCAGAAGTCGGCGCGAGCGCGCCGGTGAGCAGGTTGAAGAACGTCGTTTTCCCGGCGCCGTTCGGCCCGATGATCGAATGCAGCGTGCCCGCCTCGATCGCGAGGCTCACGCCTGAGACCGCGGCAAGCGCGCCGAAGGATTTCGTCAGCCGGTCTGTCTCGAGGATCGCCATTTGCGTTCCCGCCACGCGGAGAACCGCGCCCAGGCTTCGACCACGCCGCCGCGGAAAAACAGCACCACGATCACGAACGCCACGCCGAGCAGGAGCGGCCAGCGCGCCCACAGCGTGCTGACGGACTCCGACAGCCAGATGAAGACGAACGAGCCGATCACCGGCCCGTAGAGCGAGCCCGAACCGCCGATCAGTGTCGCGAAGACGACGTTGCCCGAGGTGACGAATCCGATCGCCTCCAGTGGCACGATGCCGAAAAGCATCGCGTAGAGCACGCCCGCGAGCCCCGAGAAGGCTCCGCCGATCACGAAGGCGGCGAGCTTGAAGCGCGCCGTGTCGTAGCCCAGCGCCTCGGCGCGCACTTCGTTCTCGCGGATCGCCTGCAGGATCTTCCCCAGCGGGGACTCGACGATGCGCTTCATGATCCAGAGCGAGAGGAGGAACAGTGCCGACACGAAAGCGTAATAGGGAAGGGGCTCTCCGAAGTCGATGCCGAGGAAGTCGGGCCGCGGGATTCCTGGCATCCCGTCCTCGCCGCCGGTGACGCCCGTCCACTGGTAGGCGATGAAGTAGAACAGCTGGTTGAGCGCGAAGGTGAGCATGATGAAGTACAGGCCCGAGCGCTGCACGCACAGATAACCCACCAGCGCCGCAGAGGCCGCGCCCACCGCGACGCCGATACCGAGCGCGAGAAACACGTTGATCGCGTAATGCTTCAGGAGCCAGCCCGCGACATAGGCGGCCGAACCGAAGAAAGTCGATTGCCCGAAGGAGAGGAGCCCGGTGTAGCCGAGCAGCAGGTTCAGTCCCAGCCCGAAGATCGCGAAGATCCAGATCTCCGAGGCGATGGCGGGGCGCACGACGAGCGGGAGCACGACGATCGCCGCGAGGATCGCGATCAGAGCGCGGCTCATCTGATCCCAAACAAACCTTGGGGACGCACGAGCAGGACGGCGGCCATCACCGCGTAGATGACCACGCTCGAGGCCTCGGTCCAGTGTGCGGCGACGACCGCCTGCGCGACGCCGATCAGGAGGCCCGCCGCGATCGCGCCCAGAAGATTCCCCAGGCCGCCCAGCGCGACCACGACGAAGGCGATGCCGAGCATGTCCACGCCCATCCCGGGCGACAGGCCCCGGATCGGCGCGGTGAGGGCGCCGGCGATGCCGGCGAGATAGGCGCCGAGCGCGAAGGCGGCGGTGAACAGCTTGTGGATGTCGATGCCGAGCAGCGACACCATCTCCTTGTTCTCGATCCCCGCACGCATGATCGCGCCGTAGCGCGTCTTCTCGAGGAAAAGCCAGGTCGCGAGAACGAGCAGCCCCGCGGCGACCATCACGAAGAGGCGGTACTTCGGATAGAAGGTGAACCCCAGGTCGACGCCCCCGCGCAGCACCGGCGGTGGCAGGTGGCTGTAGCCCACCGGTCCCCACACCAGGATGATCGCCTCCGACAGGATCAGCGCGAGGCCGAAGGTGAAGAGCAGCTGGTAGTCGTGCCCCGCCGCGTAGAGCCGGCGTATCCCCAGGTATTCGATCGCGAGGCCCAAGAGCGCCGCGCCGAGGGGCGCCACGACGAGCGCCAGCCAGAAATTGCCGATCAGGTTGGCCGTGCTCGCGAGCAGGTAGGCGCCGACGGCGAACAGCGCGCCGTGCGCGAAGTTGGGGATATTGAGGACGCCGGTGATGAGCGCGAGGCCCAGCCCCATCAGGGCGTACAGCATGCCCGTCGCGATCCCGTTCAGGACCTGGCCGAGGAGTGCGTTCAGGACTGCGGGCCCTTCTTCAACCGCCGGCGCCCGCTCTCAAAACGGCCCGATGTCCTTGCAGGCCGCGTATTCCTTCGGAAGCGGCGCGTCTCCGGTCGCGACGACGTCGCCGAAGTCGAGCTCGTGCTTCATCGCGCCTTTCGGCTTGCAGCGCAGAAGGAAATAGGGGCGCAGCGTCTGGTGCGTGGCGCCGTCGACCCGCATCGGGCCGACGATGTCGTTCATCTCAAGGCCCTCGAGCGCCTTGACCACGGCCTGCACGTCGTCCGACTTCGCCTTGTCGAAGCCGGCGAGCAGCATATGCGTCATCGAATAGGCGGCGGAAGGGGCGTAGCCCGGCGGCAGCTTGAACTGCGCCTGATAGTTCTTCACGAAATTCTTCGCTGCGGGCGTATCGACGGTGTAGTAGAAGTTCGTGCCGACCCACAGGTTGTCACGAATCTCCGGCGCGAGCTGCACCAGCTCCTCCACGCCCGAGGACCAGCTCATGATGAGCGGCAGCCTCGGCGTGAGGCCGAAGTTGAAGATCTCGCGCGCGCCGGCGACGGCGTCGCCTCCGAAGTTGATCATCGCCACGGCGTCGGGCTTGTTGGCGGCCGCCTTCTGCACGTAGTTGGAGAACTCGCGCTCGCCCAGCGGATGCCGGTCGGCGCCGACGAACTCGATGCCGTGCGTCTTGCCCACCTCCTTCACGTACTTCTCCACCGACCAGCCGAAAGCGTAGTCGGCGACGAGCAGGTGCCAGCGTTTCGCCTTCGGGTTCGCCTTCATGAAGTTGTCGACCACGGTCTTCGCCGCGGTGTAGGGGCTCGCCGCCCACTGGAAGGAGTAGCGGTGGCAGCGCGCGCCCGAGATGTCCTCGGTGCCGCCGGAAAACAGGTGCACCACCTTCTTCCTCTTCGCCACTTCCGAAACCGCGAGCGCGACCCCCGAAGACCAGGGGCCGACGATGAAGCGCGCGCCTTCGCCGTCGACCGCCTCTTCGGCGCGCCGGGTGGACGCGCCCGCCTGCGTGGCCCCGTCGCGCGTGATGTACCGGATCGGCCGGCCGAGGACCTTCATGTCGCGCTCCTCGAGCGCCATCCTCATGCCGCGGTCGTTGAGCGGCCCGACGTCGGAGAAGGCGCCGGTCTGATCCCACAGGCCGAGGATCACGATTTCCCTCGATTGCGCGCGGAGGATCGCGGGAAACCCGAGGCCCGTGGCCGCCAGAGCTCCGATTTTGAGGACGTCCCTGCGTTTGAGCTTGCCCATCGTCGATCTCCCTTGGTCGGCGGTAGCGGCTAGACTACTTGTAAAGGACGCTGTCCGCCACTCCGGCCGATCAGAGAGCGCCCTGCGCAAGCTCAGGCGGCAGCGGGGCTTCGCGCTCGAGCAGGGCCCGCTTGCGCTCGACGCCCCAGCGGTAGCCCGAGAGCGAACCGTCGTTGCGCACGACGCGGTGGCAAGGAATGGCGACGGCGATCGCGTTCGTGGCGCAGGCCTGCGCTACCGCACGCACGGCTTTCGGCACGCCGATGCGCTGCGCGATCTGCGAGTAGGTCGCGGTCGACCCGGCCGGGATCTTGCGCAGCGCCTGCCAGACGCGCTGTTGAAAGGCGGTGCCGCGCACGTCGAGCGGGAGATCGAGGCCGAGGGCGGGCGCTTCGACGAAGCCGACCACCTTGGCCACCCATTGCTCGAAGCCCGGGTCCCCGCCGACGAGCGTCGCCCTGGGAAAGCGGTCCTCGAGCTCGCGCACCAGCGCCTCGGGCTTGTCGCCGAGCAGAATGGCGCAGACGCCCTTGTCGGTGGCGGCCACGAGGATCGAGCCGAGCGAGCATTCGCCGACGGCGAAGCGGATCGCCGCGCCGCTGCCTCCGGAGCGGAAGCGGGTCGGCGTCATTCCCAGCACCTGCCCGGACTCCGCGTAGAAGCGCCCGCTCGAATTGAAGCCGGCACCGTAGATCGCCTCGGTCACGGTGGAGCTCTGCGGCAGGGCTTCGCGCACGCGCTGGGCGCGATGAGCCGCCGCGTAAGCTTTGGGGGTGACGCCCGTCACCGTCTTGAACACGCGGTGGAAGTGGAAGCGGCTCATGCTCGCGGACGCGGCGAGCGCCGCGAGATTCGGCATCTCCTCGGCCGCCTCGATCAGGCGGCAGGCTTTCGCCACGGCCGCCGCGCGGCGCACGGCGAGAGCCGCCTCGTTCGGCCGGCAGCGCTTGCACGGCCGGAACCCGGCGCTTTGCGCCTCCTCGCAGCTCGCGTGGAAGCGGACATTCTCGCGCCGCGCGAGCCGCGCGGCGCACGAGGGACGGCAATAGACGCCGGTGGTCCGTACGGAGTAGCAAAACACGCCGTCCGCTCCCGCGTCTCTGCGCTGCACGGCCGCCCAGCGCTCGGCATCGCTTGCGAAGGGCATTGAGTCGGTTTCCTTCCTCGTCATTGTGAATTCCATGATAACGCTCCTTTTCAGCGGCGGCGCGCCATTGGGCTCGCCCTGGCGCCATGTTCGGGGACGGCGCCAAAGCAAGCACTCCGGCTCTTGCTTTCGAATCCGCCACGTGCGACCCGGCCCGGGGGCAAAGTAAGAGCGGCATTGATTTTGCCATCGTTCATCCCCTATAGTTTCTGGCGCGGATCGTCCAACGAAGGGGGGGCGCATGTCCGAATCCATCGATCGCCGCCAGTTCCTGCAATCGGCCACGCTGGCCGCAACCGCCGCGACCGCGGTCACCGGTGCCGTGGCCGGCACCGCTCTCGCCGCCGAAGCCAAGGCCGGAGCGAAGCCCGTCTCCCAGCATCCGGGGCCGATGACGCGCCGCTGGACCGAGCAGCGCTGGCTGCTCGACAACACCATCCGCTCGGTTGGAATGGATTGGGACCAGCCGCGCTCGGTGTATCTGTCCGCGCCCTGCGGCCCGCAGGCCGCAGCCGATTTTGCGGCGCTGCGCGCGCGCATCCAGAAGTACGCCGACGCCGCACCCGCGTTCGAAGCGGCGGCCAAGCGGCGCGAAGGCGTGGCCAAGGCCGCGCTGGAGGCGGGCGACACGGTCACCGCGCGCGAAAACTATTTCATTGCGGCGATCCATTGGGGCGCGGCGCAATGGCCGATCGACGAGGCGAACGCGCAGAACCAGCTCTACAACACGCGCAAGCGCGAGTGCTACGGCGCTTACGCGAAGCTCGCCGAGCACCGCGTCGAGGAAGCCTGGATCCCGATGCCCTCAGGCCTGCGCCTGCCCGCGTGGTTTCACCTGCCGCCGCGCTATGCGGGCGGCAGAATACCGGTCGTGATCTCGGTGCCGGGCATGGACAGCTTCAAGGAGATGGGCGTGTCCCTGTACGGCGACCGGTGGCTCGAGCGCGGTCTCGCAGTGCTCGCCATCGACGGGCCGGGACAGTACGAAGCGCCGCTCCTCGGCGTGTTCTTCTCGATGCCTGCGTGGCAGGCGGCGGGCAAGGCCTGCTGCGACTGGCTTGCCGCGCGCTCCGAGATCGACGCGCAGCGGATCGGCATCAGCGGCGCGAGCTTCGGCTCGTTCTTCTCCACCATCGCCGCCGCGTACGAGCCGCGCCTGCGCGCGGTCGCGGTGAGCGCGGTGTGCCACGAGCCGGGCTTTCACACGATATTCGAGGAAGCCTCGCCCACCTTCAAGATGCGCTTCATGTTCATGTCCGGCTTCACCGACGAAGCCAGGTTCGACGAGTTCAGGAAAACGATGACCTGGGAGGGCCACGCCGAGCGCGTGCGCGTGCCTTACCTGTGCATGGCGGGCGAGCACGACGAGCTCTCGCCGCTCGAGCACACCGAGCGCCTGTTGAAGGCGCTGAAAGGCCCGAAGCGCTGGGTCGTGTACCAGGACTCGCGCCATTCGGTGGGCGGCGTGCCTTCGGCGAACCTCGGGCCGAACCCGGCCGTCCACGTCGCCGACTGGATGGTCGCGAGCCTTGCCGGCAAGATTGGCCCGAGCGAGAAGTGGTTCGTGACTGCGACCGGCCAGATCGTCAGGACGCCACTATAGAAAGGAAACGCGATGCGTATTCACTCCTGCCTCTTTGCGCTCGCGTGCTTCATCGCGAGCCTCTTCGTCACTGGCGTCTTCGCTCAGATCCCGCCCGGGGCGGTGGCGAGCAATGTGCGCGTGGTCGGCTACAGCGACGTCGATGGCCGGCCGCCGTTCAAGCTCTCGATCCAGCAGCGCAACGGCCGCTGGTATCTCTACGCGGGCCACCTCTGGCATCGCGGCTGGACGATCCTCGATGTGACCGACCCCGCGAGCCCTCGCGTCGCGAACTTCGTTCCCGGCCCGTCGAACACCTGGACCATCCAGATGGAGATCGGCGAAGACAAGATGATCACGGCGCTGGAGCAAATCGGGCAGGGGTGGGGCGGAGATGCCGCGAAGCCCAACGACGAGGGCGTGCTCATCTGGAGCCTCGCCGACCCGGTGCGGCCGCAGCGCCTCGGGCAATACAAGACCGGAGGGACCGGCACGCACCGCAACTTCTATTCGGGCGGACGCTACATGCATCTGGCCGCGGGAATGCCGGGCTACAGCGGGAACATCTACGTGATCGTGGACATCGGAAACCCGGCGAAGCCGGTCGAGGCCGGCCGCTGGTGGGTGCCGGGGCAGCACCTGGCGGGCGGCGAGAAACCGAAGCGCGACGTCTCGCTGCACGGGCCGCCGTACGTGGAAGGTTCGCTCGCCTACCTCTCCTACGGGGAAGCGGGCCTGGTCATCCTCGACATCGCCGACGTCGCCCATCCCAAGCTCGTCGGCCAGCTCGGGTTCACGCCTCCGTTCCTCGGTTTCATCGGAGTGCACAGCGTGTTGCCGCTGCCGGCGCGGAAGATCGCCGTCGTCAACTCAGAGGCCATTCGCGAGGATTGCAAGGAGCCGCTCAATCACGCGTCCCTCGTCGATATCGCGGATCCGGCGAAGCCGGTTCTGCTTTCGCTCTTTCCGCTGCCGCTGCCGCCCGCGGGCGCCCCTTACAGGAATTTCTGCGAGAAGGGCGGACGTTTCGGTCCGCACAACCAGAACCAGCTGCAGCACAACCCGTTCGTCGAGCATTCGGACAAGCTCGTATACCTCACCTACTTCAACGCGGGCCTGCGCATCGTGGACATCTCGGACGCGCGAGCGCCGCGGGAAGTCGGTTATTTCCTTCCGCCCGATCCGACGCGTCGCTACGGACCGCTGCCGACCAAGCTCGTCGCGCAGAGCGAGGACGTGCTGGTCGACTCGCGCGGCATCATCTACCTCACGGAAAAGAACCAGGGCCTGTGGACCCTGCAATACACCGGGCCGCGGTGATCCGCCCCGATTGCCGGGCATGAGCGACCCGGCGACGCGCTATACCCGCACGGCGATTGCGCTCCACTGGCTGATCGCGCTCGCCGTGCTCGGACAGATCGCATTCGGCTGGTACCTTGAGCTCATCCCGCTCGGCGCTCCCCCGCGCGCCGCCGTCGTCAATTTCCACAAGTCGACCGGGCTCGTGATCGGGCTGCTGATCGTGTTTCGCCTCGCCTGGCGCCTGACGCACACACCGCCTCCGCTGCCCGAGTCGATGCCGGCCTGGGAGAAGAGCGCCGCGCGCGTGAACCACGTTCTCCTCTACGCCTGCATGCTGATCATGCCGATCGCGGGCTACACCGCCTCGAACTTCAGCAGGTTCGGGGTCAAGTTCTTCAACGCCGTGACGCTGCCGCCGTGGGGCGTCGACGACCGCGACATCTACGCATTGTTCAACGGCCTGCACGTGGGGACGTCCTACGTCTTCGTGACCCTGATCGCCCTCCACCTGCTCGCCGCCGCGAAGCACCTGATCTTCCCGCGGCACGCGATATTGCGCCGCATGCTGCCCCGGTGAAAGACTCATTCAGCTTTTCTCGCCCGCGACCACGTAAGCCCACAGAGCCTCGACCTCCTCGGGCTTCAGCAGGTCCCCCCAGGGCGGCATCTGATTCTTGCCGCGCGTCACCGAATTGATGAAGCGCTCGCGCTCGTCGCGCGGGAATTTCCTCAGGTCGGCCGCCCCTTGCGGGTCGAGCATGCGCGCGCCATGGCACGGAGAGCAGTTGCGCGCGTAGATTTCCGCGCCGGTCTTCAGCTGCTGCGGCGCGAAATTGCGCGCTTGCGGGCTTTGGGCGGTGGCCGGAGCGCAGGCGAGCGCGGCGATTCCGAGCGATGCGATGGCGAGACCCGCGCGCACGGCCTTTAGTTCGGCATCAGCGCGAAAGTCCAGACCGAGCCGCCCGGGGGCACCTTGTCCTTCAACTGCTCGCGCGCGATGTTCCAGTACAATCCGCCGACGCCTGAGAGCACGGTCACGTATTGCCGGCCCTTCTGGGTGAAGGTCACCGGCATCGCGTTGATTCCGGAGCCCGTCTGGAACTGCCACAGCTGTTTGCCGGTGTCGGCGTCGAGGGCGATGAATTCGCCGGTCTCCTTGCCGGTGAACAGCACTCCGCCCCCGGTCGCGAGCATCGCCGACCACATCTGGAAATCAGTGAGCGGAACGCGCCACTTCTTCTCCGCGGTGAGCGGATCGATCGCTTCGATGTGTCCGATAGGCTCGCCGGCCGCGCGCGGCAGCGGCAGGTTCTCGATGTACATGTAGCGCTGGCCGACCGCGAAAGGCTTGGTCTCCAGGTGCTTGTACATCCGGCCCTCGTGCAGCGTGTTGGCGTAAAGCAGGCCGGTTTGCGGACTGAACGCGGCGTGCTCCCAGTTCTTCGCGCCGCGCGTGGAGGGCCAGTGCTCGGTCGCCTTCATGTCGCGGATGCTTTTCGCGATGTCGGTCTCGACCGGACGGCCGGTCTTCAGGTCGACGTGGCTCGCCCAGTTCACCTTCTCGTAGGCGTTCGCCGAGATCAGTTGGCCATTGGCGCGGTCGAGCACGTAGAGGAAGCCGTTGCGGTTGAGCTGCATCGCCACTTTGCGCGGCCGGCCCTGCACTTCGAGGTCGGCGAGGATCAGCTCCCAGCAGGCGTCGTAGTCGTAGGCGTCGTTCGGCGTGAACTGGTAGTACCAGACGACTTCGCCGGTCTTCGGTCGCATCGCCAGCACTGACGATGTGTACAGGTTGTCGCCAGGGCGCCTTTGCGAGGCCCACGGCGCCGGATTGCCGATGCCCCAGTACATGAGATCGAGCTGCGGATCGTAGGAACCGGTGATCCAGGCCGAGCCGCCGCCGGTCTCCCAGGCATTGTTGTCCTGCGGCCAGGTCTCGTTGCCCTTTTCGCCGCGGGCGGGAATCGTGTAATGACGCCACAGGTGCTTGCCGGTCTCCGGGTCCCAGCCGTCGATGAAGCCGCGCACGCCGAACTCGGCGCCGGAGATCCCGGTGATCAGCACTCCGTTCGCAATGAGCGGCGCGACCGTCAGGGCATAGCCGTCCTTCCATTCGGCGGCTTTTGACTTCCAGATCTCCTTGCCGGTTTTAGCGTCGTACGCGACCACATGGGCGTCGAGCGTGGTGCGATAGACCCGGCCCGCGTAGATCGCCGCGCCCTTGTTGGACACGCCGCAGCACACGACGCGCGGCGTCTCGGGCGGCCAGTCGAGCGTCTGCTTCCAGATCTGCTTGCCCGAGACGGCGTCGATCGCGACCGTCGCTCTCGCGTTGGTGACGTACATCACGCCGTCGTAGACGATCGGCTGCGCCTGCTCGCCCCAATTGTTGTCCAGGCTCAGGTTCCACACGGGCACCAGGCGCCGGACGGTGTTCTTGTCGATCTGCCTCAAGGGGCTGTAGCGCTGCTGGTGATAGCCCATGCCATAGGTGAGGATGTTGTCGGTGTTCTTGCCGTCGTTCTTGAGCTCGTCGAGCGTCTGCGCGCTTGCTGCGGCGGTGGAGAGGCACAGAACGGCTACAGCCGATGCGATGAATTTCATGGGTTTCTCCCTGTTGGTGCGCGTTTCTCGAGCGCGTCCCGCTAAAGCTTGATTCCCAGCAGCCGCGACGCCGTCTCGCCCAACATCGCCGCCCGCTCGGCGTCGGAGAGGCCCGGCGTGTTGAGGATGTGGTCGACCGCAGTCTTCATCCATGGAAACGGATAGTCCGTCCCCATGACGATCTGGCCGGAGCCGACCTCCGCGGCGAGATGGCGCAGCGCTTCGGGCGTGAAGACGATCGAGTCGTAATAGAGCGCTCGCAGGTACTCGGTCGGCCGTTTCTTCAGTGGCTTCTTACAACGATCCGGGAAAGTCACGCAGCCGGCGTCCGAGCGGGCGGCGTAGGAGGGCAGATAGCCCCCGCCGTGGGCCGCGCAGATCTTCAGCCCGGGGAAGCGGTCGAGCGTTCCCTCGAAGATCAGGTGCGAGAGCGCGATCGTGGTGTCGAGCGGGTTGCCGATGACGTTCGTGAGGCCGCCGTTGCCTCTCAGCCTTTGCTCGAATCCTGCCGTTCCCCCTTGAGGATGGATGAAAATCAGGCATCCGAGCTGCTCCGCCTTCGCCCAGAAGGGATGGAACCTAGGGTCGGAGAGCTCTTCGCCTGCGACGTTGGCGCCGATCGAGCCGCCGCGCAAGCCGAGCTTCTTCACGCCTTCCTCGAGCTGCTCGGCGGCCAGATCCGGGTGCTGCAGCGCCACGGTGGCAAAGGCGACGAAGCGCTCCGGCCGGGATGCGCACAGCTCGGCAAGTTTCTCATTCTGGAGCTTGATCAGCTGCCGCGCGAGGTCGCGCTCGGCCTTGTACCAGTAGGGGTTGATGCTAAGCGCCTCGACGTCGATGCCTTGCTCGTCCATCGCGCGGATGCGGTCCTGCCCCATGATCAGGGTCTGGGGCTCGACCTTCAGCCCCATCAGCGCCATCGCTTCGGGGACGGCGCAGTGCGCGTGCACGTCGACGGTCTTCACGCGGCGGCCGCTCACCACGACCTCGCGGCGCCTTGCGCCCGCCTGCGCCCGCGCGTCGCGCGCGGCGAGCAGCTCGCAGCCGACGAAGGCGATGCCGGCCATGGCGCCGGCCGAATTCCGGATGAAGTCTCTGCGGCTCGTCATGGGTCGACGCGAGTTCAACTTTCCCGGATCATAATGCGGCTATGGGCTTGCCCGCAAATCGAGTGAAGGGGCCTCTGCAATGAGTGACCAGGACGCCGTTGCCTTGACCCGGTCGCTGCTGCGATTCGACACGGTGAATCCGCCCGGCCGCGAGCGCGACTGTGCGCGCCACCTCGGCGCGCAGCTGGAAGGCTGGGGCTTCGGCGTCGCCTACCACGAGTTCGCCGAAGGGCGCACGAGCGTCGTCGCGCGCGCCGGCGGCGCGGATTCGCCACCCTTGTGCCTCACCGGGCATATCGATACGGTGCCGCTCGGCGCCAGGGCCTGGTCGCGCGACCCGTTCGCGGGGGAGACCGACGGCGACCGGCTCTATGGGCGCGGCTCCTCCGACATGAAAGCGGGCGTCGCGGCGATCCTGCTCGCGGCGCGCAAGCTCGCGAACAGATTGCGAGGGACGCCGGGAATCGTCGTCGTGCTCACCGCGGCGGAGGAGGGCGGGTGCATAGGGTCGGAGCATCTCGCCCGTACGCAGCTGCTCGGCAAGGCCGGGGCGATGATCGTGGGCGAGCCGACTTCGAACTATCCTTACGTCGGGCACAAGGGCTCGCTCAAGTTCTACGCGCGGTTCCGCGGCGTGTCGGCGCACGGATCGATGCCCGAGCTCGGGGTGAACGCGATCTACAAGGCGGTGCGCGCGCTGTCCAGGCTCGAGTCGTTCGACTTCGGCCAGGCGCCGCATCCCGTGATGGGCCAGCCGACGATGAACGTCGGCACGTTCGAGGGCGGCAACACGGTCAACTCCGTTCCGGACGCGGCGAGTTTCGGGGTCGATATCCGGACCGTGCCGGGGATGGATCACGCGGCCTTGCGCGCGAAGCTGCAGGCGACGCTCGGGAGCGAGGCCGAGCTCGAGGTGTTCTCGGACATGAACGCGGTGTGGACCGAGCCGCAGGAGGACTGGGTGCGGCGCGTGTTCGAGATCGCGGGCCGCACGCTCGGCGTGAAGCCGGAGCCGCGCGCCCAGACCTACAACACCGATGCGGGGAATCTCCTGAAGGTATACAAGGGCGCGCCGACGGTGGTGCTGGGGCCGGGGGAGCCGCAGCAGGCGCACCAGACCGACGAGTACTGCAGCATGGAGCGCATCCGGCAATCGGTCGCGATCTACGAGGAGCTGATTCGGGACTGGTGCGGAATCTGATGATTCGTCGCTTGATCCCGTTTGTACTCGCGCTCGCCGCCGCGGCGGCTGCGGCGCAGGGCAATGTCACGCGCATCGTCGTTCCGTTCGGAGCGGGCGGGGTTCAGGACATTCTCGCCCGCGCGATCAGCGCGGAGCTCGGCGCGGCGCTCGGGCAGAAAGTGATCGTCGAGAACCGCACCGGCGCCGGCGGCACGATCGGCACCGCCTCGGTGGCGAAAGCCGCGCCCGACGGCCACACACTCATCCTATCGGCGGCAAGCCACACGATCAACGGCTCGCTCTATGCGAAGCTGCCTTACGATCCGATCAGGGACTTCACGGGCGTCGCGCACATCGGCACCGTGGAATACGTGCTGATGGTTAGCGCGGCGCTGCCCGTGAGGACGGTGGGGGAATTCGTCGACTACGCCAGGGCCAATCCGGGAAAGCTCAACTACAGCACGGCGGGTAGCGGCAGCGCGACGCATCTTTCGATGGCGTACTTTGCGGGTCTCGCGGGGATCGACATGGTGCACGTGCCGTACAAAGCGACCAACGAGGCAATCAACGAAGTCCTGGCGGGCCGCTCCCATGCAGTGATCGCGGCCAACATCGGCGCGCTGGGCTTCGTCAAGGACGCGCGCGTGCGCATGCTCGGCGTGACCGCGGCGAAGCGCTCGAAGTTCCTGCCAGAGCTGCCGACGATTGCGGAGTCCGGGGTGCCTGGCTACGAATTCGATTCCTGGCTAGGCTTGCTCGGGCCCGCGGGGATACCGGTCTCGACGGTGGAGCGGATCAACGCCGCGGTCGCAGGGCTGCTCAAAGACCCTGTTATCCTCGATCGTCTGGCAAAGCAGGGCATCGAGCCGAAAGCGCTCAGCCCCGAGGCGTTCAACGCGCTGCTGCGCGCCGATTTCGCAAAGATGGCGCGCGTGGTCAAGGCTTCCGGCGCACGCGTCGAATAGCCTAGAATCGCCCATCGCACTCGGAGAGAGCCATGTTCCATCGTGCAAGACTCGCCGCCGCGATCATCCGCGAACTGGGCGTGACGATAGACTGGGGTTCGTGAAAACCGATCGAACTCCCGCATTGCTCGCTGCGGCGTTCTTCGCACTCGCAGCGCCTTTCGCCGCTGCACAGGAATACCCGGCGCGGGAGATCCGCTCGCTGTGCAACTACGCGCCGGGCTCGGGCGCCGATCTCATCGTGCGCTTCTACAGCGACCGGCTCTCGAAGCTCGCGGGAAGGCCGGTGATCGTCGAGAACCGGGTCGGCGCGAACGGCATGATCGCGAGCGACGCCCTGGCGAAGTCCAGACCCGACGGCTACACGATCATGATCACGCCGGCGAGCTCCACCATCGCCGCGGCGCCGTACCTGTTCAAGAACCTGCCCTTCGACACCGCGAAGGATTTCGCCGCGGTCGCGACGATCGCTTCCCTGTCTTTCGTCATTCTCGTGGATGCCGCGGCTCCGATCAAATCCATCGCCGAGCTGGTCGCGCGCCTCAAGGCGAAACCGGGCGCGAGCTTCTACGGGGCGACCAGCAACACCGGCGTCATCGCGGCGGAACTCTTCAAGACCGCGGCCGGCGTGAAGGCGACGTATGTTCCGTACAAGCAGAACGCGCAGGCCCTGACCGATCTGCTCTCGGGGCAGCTCGATTTCATTTCCTTCGACGCAACCTGGGGGGTGGGACAGGCGAAAGGCGGAAAGCTGCGCATTCTCGCAGCCACCTCCGCGAAGCGCTCGGCGGCGCTCCCCGACGTGCCGACGCTCGCCGAGCTCGGCTACGGTGGAACCGACGTCTCGCCTTGGTGGGGCGTCGTGGTCGCCGCGGGCACGCCCAAGCCCATCGTGGACAAGCTCGCCGGCTGGTTCAATCAGATCACAGCGGCCGAGGACACGAAGCAGTTTCTCGCCACCTCGGCGTTCGATCCTTATCCCGGCACGCCCGAGCAGATGCAGGCGCTCATGAAGAGCGACGCGGAGCGCTGGAAGCGCTACGTGGAACTGGCGAAGATCGAGCCGCAGTGACTTGCTTCGGTTGACTCGCGCTCCGGCGCGGCATACCGTGGCACGGTATTGAGAGGAGCAGTTCATGGAAGTCGAGCGCAAGACCTCCGAAGAGCGCGCCGACGCCCTTGAGGAAGCCATGATGAAGGATCTCGACAAGCCGGGGGTGCGGCGCGGCACCGGGCTCCTCTTCGGCGGCTTGACGCCGGGCGGCGTGCCGCTTGCGCTGGGCGCGCTCGCCGCCATGCCCTCCCAACCCACGGTCGTCGATTTCTTCAAGCTGCGCTTTATGCCGCACACCGTAAACCATATGCTGCAGAGCGCGAACGATGCGCAGAAGAAGGGCGAGCCCGAGGAGACGGTGCTCGCTTGCCTGCTGCACGACATCGCGGTGAATCTCATCAAGGTGGATCACGGCTGGTGGGCGGCGCAGATGGTTGAGCCCTATGTGTCGGAAAAAGTGAGCTGGGCGATCCGTCATCACCAGGCGCTGCGCTTCTTTCCGGATCCCTCGGTGGGATACGCGTATCCGGAACGATACGTACAGATCTTCGGCGAAGGCTACGTGCCCGAGCCGTACATCAAGGCGGCGTACGAAAAGGCGCGCAAGCACAAGTGGTACATGGAGGCGCGTATGATCACCGTGCACGACCTCTATGCTTTCGAACCCGGAGTGAATCCGACGCTGGAGCCTTTCATCGACGTGATCGGCCGCCACTTCAAGCAGCCGAAGGAGGGCCTGGGATTCGACGGCAGCCCGGTCGCCCATATGTGGCGCTCGCTGATCTACCCGGACAATCCCCTGTGAAGGCGACGCAAGCCAAAATGCGCTATTGCAGCGCGGGAAGCCACTGGACGACGAGCGAATTCCTGAAGATCGGACCCGTCAGGTTCATCTGCGTTGCGTGCAACAAAAGGAGAAAGGCCGAATTGCGGAATCTGCCCGGCAACAAGCTGCTCGCCGCAGGCGGAGGCTCGAAGCATTAGGTCTATTCGGGCTCCAGCCCGATCGCCTTGGCGAGGCTCCCCACGGCGTCGATTTCGCGCCTGAGGTACGCCGCGAGCTCTTCGGGCGTGCTCCCGATGGTGGTGAGTCCCAGATCGCCCAGTTTGGCGACGACCTCGGGCTGCTTGAGCGCGGCGCGCACCTCGCCGCTCAGGCGCTCGGCGATGGCCGAAGGTAGGCCTGCAGGGCCGAAGAAGGCCCACCAGGCGGGGAACCCGCGGAAGTTGGGAAGCGTCTCGGCCACGGTGGGAACATCGGGCATGCGGGCGCTGCGCTGGCTGTCCACGATCGCGAGCGGCCTGACCTTCGGCATGTTCGGTACGAGGAAGGCATAGGTCGGAAACCACAGCGCCACCCGGCCGGAAGCCCAGTCGTTCACCATCTGGGGAAAGTTCGCCTGGGCATAGGGGACGTGGAGCAGGTCGATTCCCGCGTAGAGCTTCAGGGATTCACCCGCCAGGTGAAACACCGATCCGACCCCGCTCGATGAGTACTCGAGCTTGCCGGGATTGCGCTTCGCGTAATCGATCAGCTCCTGCAGCGAATTCACGGGCACCGACACATGGACCGCGACGTAGCTCGGCGAGCTGACGGCGAGGCTGATCGGCGCGAAGTCCTTGAGAACGTCGAACGCGAGGTTCTTGAAAAGGAAACGCGCGTTGACGTAGGTGCCCGAGGTGCCGTAAGTGATGGTGTAACCGTCCGCGCCGGCGCGCGCGAGAGCCTGCGCGGCCTGCGCTCCGCGGGCGGCGGTCTTGAGTTCGACCACCACCGGCTGGCCGAGGCTCGCGCTCATCTTCGCGGCCATGAGGCGCAGCGCAGCGTCGCCGCTCGAGCCCGGCGAGGCGGTGCTGACTACGAGTATCGGCTTGCTGGGGTAGGCCTGCGGCCAGGCGGCGCCGGCGGCGAGCGCAGCGGTCGCGCACAGCGCTAGACGCCAGACACGCATCAGCTCTTCTTGCCGCCCGCGCCCGGCAGCAGGCTGTCTTTCAGGTGGTAGCGGAACATCGTCTTGCCGCGCAGCTCGTAGAGGTAGTCGATGATGTCCTCGTTCGACATGAACTTGGACATGTCGTAGGTCTCGCGGTGCACGAGCTCCTTCAAATCGCGCCTCACGCCGGGCTTTCTCTCGATGTCGGCGAAGCCGACCGAGATGATGAGGTAGACATCGATCAGATCGGGCACGCCGAGAACGCGCTTCAGCGGCTCCTGGATATGAACCGTTCCCCAGTGCGAGCCCAGCCCGAGCGAGGCGATCGCGAGCTGCATGTGCGTGCAGGTGTTCGCCAGGCCGTCGGTGAAATGGCTCGCGTGCCGCCCGAAAGTGAAAGCGGCGTTCACCGTCGCCCATTGCCTGCGTCCGTCGCCCAGCACCACGATCACCACCGGGGCCTCGTGCCAGGGGCGGCGCTGCTGCCCGCCGGTGCTGTTCCTGATCTTCTGCCACTCGTCCTTGAGGTCGTCCCCCTTCACCTGGAAGGCGGGGTGGCGCAGCTCGAAGGGCCGCATCTGCTCCATCCAGAAGCAGAACTCCTGATTGGTATCTTGGAAGGCGTCGTAGAGATCTTTCTTCTTCTTCGGGTCCTTGATGACGAGATACTCCCAGGGCTGGCCGTTCGCCCCGGACATCGCCCAGCGGCCCGCCTCGAGGATCTTATCCACGTACTCTTCGGGGATGGGATCGGGCCTGATGCGGCGCACGCTCATGCGCGTGGTCATGATGCGGTACAGGACGTCGTAATCGGATTCGGGTCTGACTTTCGAATCGTCTGGCATGATAGACGCTCCTTCGGGACTCGCGTGCGACATGGTAGTTCGAAGCTGCGGTTACCAGGGATAGAAAACGGCGTTGAACTGCAGCGAATCCACGTGGTCGCGCGCGACAAACTCGAGGCGCAGCTTCAGATTCTTATTCACGATGTATCCGGCCCCTATGCCGAACAGGAGACCGTCGTCGTCGCCGAAATCCAGGCCGGCGCGGCCGATCAGCTCCACGTTGGGCGCCACCAGGTACCGCGCGACGCCGCTCGTCCACAAGCCGCTGGCGCTCGTATTGCAAAAGGTTCCGGTGCACCCGCTCCTCTTGAATTTTCCGGTATCCATGTACCCGGCTTCCGCGTCGACGTAGAAGTTTCGCACTATGGCCGGGAAATTGTAGCCGCCGAAAACCTGGAGGCCTGTACCGTCATCCAGGCCGGAAACCATGTTCTGGCTCACCCCGGCGCCGAAGAAAAGCCGCCTCAGGTCGAAACCCTGGCCGGCTGCAGCGGAAGAAAACAGCATCGCAACGAGCGCAAGCGCCATCACACGAATCGGCTTTGACATGTCGTTCCTCCTTTTCAAACTTCGATAGACGCGCGCAGATGGTATTACAGGACCCCGCTCGTCGCCATTCCTGTTTGGCGGCATAATTGTGGACTTTCGGGTCTTTGCTGCATCTCTCGAGGAGCGAAAACATGACGACGACAAGATTCTCATACCTGATGGTCGTAGGTGTTTCCCTCCTATTGGCGGCGTGCCAGGTTCCACCGGGCGCCTCGCAGGCCGCCGGCATCGGCGAAAGCGATCTTGCCGGGATCGTGACGGGTGCGAACGGGCCCGAGGCCGGAGTCTGGGTGATCGCGGAGACGAACGATCTCCCGACCAAATTCGCGAAGATCGTGGTCACCGACGACCGCGGGCGCTACCTGATCCCCGAGCTTCCGAAAGCCAACTACAGCGTATGGGTGCGCGGCTACGGGCTGGTCGACTCGCCCAAGGTGCAGGCCGCGCCCGGGAGGATTCTCGATCTGACCGCAGTCGTGGCGCCGAGCGCGGCAGCGGCGGCGCAGTACTACCCGGCGATCTACTGGTATTCGATGCTGAAGGTCCCGGAGAGAAACGAATTCCCGATAGGAAAAGCGGCCAATCAAGGTCAATGGCTCGATCTCACGAAGACCGACGGTTGCTACACCTGCCACCAGCTCGGCAACAAGGCGACGCGTACCATTCCGAAGGAGCTCGGCCATTTCAATTCCTCGGTCGAAGCCTGGGCGCGGCGCATCGCTTCCGGCCAGGCCATGACCAACATGACGAACAACATCGGCAGGTTCGACGCTCAGCGGATGCTCGGTCAATTTGCCGATTGGACCGATCGGATCGCCGCGGGCGAGCTGCCCGCCTCGAGGCCTGAACGGCCGCAAGGCCTGGAGCGCAATGTCGTCATCAGCCTGTGGGACTGGAGCCGCCCCACTGCCTACCTGCACGACGAGATCTCGAGCGACAAGCGCAATCCCACGGTCAATGCTTACGGACTGATTTACGGGGCGACCGAGGAGAGCACGGATTTCGTGCCGGTCCTGGATCCCGTGCGGCATACGGCGAGCGAAATGAAAGTGCCGGTCCGCGATCCGAAGACGCCCTCGACGAAGAACAACCCGATGGCGCCGTCTGCGTACTGGGGAGCGGAGCCGATCTGGGACAGCCAGACGAGCCCGCACAACCCGATGCTCGACGAGAAGGGCAGGGTCTGGTTCACCTCGCGCGTGCGGGGGCCGGCCAACCCGGCCTTCTGCGGGAAAGGCTCGGATCATCCCTCGGCGAAGATCTTTCCCGTCGAACGCTCCAACCGCCAGCTCTCCCAATACGATCCGAAAACCGGAAGGTTCACCCTCATCGACACCTGCTTCGGCACGCATCATCTTTACTTCGCCGAGGATGCAAACAACACTCTGTGGGCGAGCTCAGGCGGCGCGGCGAACGAGGTCCTCGGGTGGCTCAACAGAAGGGTGTTCGAGGAGACCGGCGACGAGCAGAAGGCGCAAGGCTGGACCCCGTTCGTTCTGGACACCAACGGCAACGGCAGGCGCGACGATTACGTGGGGCCGAACGATCCGATCGATCCGAAGAAGGACAAGCGCATCGTGGCCGGTTTCTACGGACTCGCCCCGAGCCCGGTTGACGGCTCCATCTGGGGATCGGTGCTCGGTTACCCGGGTTTCATCATTCGCGTGAATCCGGGATCGAATCCGCCGGAGACGGCGCTCACCGAAGTGTTCGAGCCGCCGTTCCCCGGCTATTCGCCGCGCGGCATGGACATCGATCGCAAAGGCGTCGTCTGGGCGCCGCTCGCGAGCGGACATTTCGCGAGTTTCGACCGGCGCAAGTGCAAGGGACCGCTCAACGGCCCGAGCGCCACGGGCAAGCACTGCCCCGAAGGCTGGACGCTCTATCCGTTCCCCGGACCGCAGTTGAAGGGCGTGACCGACTCGGGCAGCGCCGAGGCGAGCTATTACTCGTGGGTGGATCAGCACGACACCTTCGGACTGGGCAGCGATACGCCGATCGCGACCGGCAACGCCAACGACGCGCTGCTTGCGCTCAAGGACGGGAAATTCGTGATTCTTCGCGTGCCGTACCCCATGGGTTTTTACGCGAAGGGGCTCGATGGCCGCATCGACGACCCGGGCGCCGGCTGGAAGGGAAGGGCCCTGTGGTCGACCTATGCCACCCGGGCTCCGTTCCACGTCGAGGGCGGCAAAGGCACCCGGTCGAAGGTCCTGAAGTTCCAGCTGCGCCCGGATCCGCTCGCGAACTGACGGCGATTCGGATTTCCTTGCGAACGGAGAACTAGTTCGCGGCGAAGCAGTAGAACAATCCGTTACCGCCCGTGCCTTGCAGCGCCGCTTGGCTGCAGCCGGGGGCGCCTTCCTTGCTCGGGCGGGACAGGTGCGAGGAATTCCAGGACTTGGACGCGTCGTCGTCGCGCAGGCCCTGGCGGTCGTGGTGCCCGAGCATCGCGGCTCCGGCGCCGCTGGTGGTCCAGTTGCTGCAGGTCGTATCCTCGCTGCTCGTGATCGCGCGGCCATCCCGCGTCGAGCCGGTCAGCATGTCGTGCATGTTCGGTTTCTCGGTGCGGCCGTTGACCATCTCGCCTTTTTCGTTCAGCGCGGTTTCCTTGGTGAGATTGTTCGCGCCGTGCAGCTGATCGACGTTGCTTGCGACGACGACGCCCTTGGCGTTCTGCCACGGGCCGCTCCCGATGCGGTCGCGGGCGTTCACGCCCGGGTACCCGGGAGTGCCCGTAGTGCTGAGATAGGCGTGCCAGGTGCGGCCGCCTGAACCCACGGCCTTCGCGAGCGACTGGCAATGCTGGTCGGCGCCCTCGAGGCCCCCGAGGTCGGCTCCTTTTCCCGAGCCTACGCTGCTGACGAAAAACGACATGCCACCCTGCTGCGATTGCATGCCTGCGCACGAGCCCAGCGCCAGCGCAACGGCTGCTGCCAGGGAAACGCGTGTAACCGTCTTCATCTGTCTCCTCCTTTGATGGGGAAATCCTTCATTTAACAATGCGCGCAATCTGCGGCAAACTAGGATAACACCGCAGGCGAACCGTCTATTCCTCATGTTCAAGTACCTCCAATCGCGCATTCGCGGAACGGCGAGCACGGGCCCGGGCGAGCCGCCCGCGGGACTGCTCGCCTTCTACTGGCACTTCGTGCGCCAGACCAAGGGCTGGTACGCGCTCATGTTCGTCACCAGCCTCGCGGTGGCGTTGATCGACACGGTGATCCCGGTGTTCATCGGCAAGCTGGTTTCGCTCATGGGAGCCGCCGACCGCCAGGCGGCGCTCGACGAGCAGTGGCCCCTGCTCGCCGGCATGGTGGCGCTGGTGCTCATCGTCCGCCCGCTCGCCAATCTGGCCGACATGCTGATTCGCCAAAACGCGCTGATCCCGGGCGTGACCAGCATGATCCGCTGGCAGAGCCATTGGCACGTGCTGCGCCAGAGCTGGCCGTTCTTCCAGAACGATTTCGCCGGGCGCATCGCCAACCGCGTCATGCAGACCGCCAACGCTTTGCGCGAGAGCGTGATGGCGAGCATACGCGCGGTCTGGTACATCGCGGTCTACGGCGTGAGCGCCTTTGCGCTGATGGCCGCCTCGGACTGGCGCCTGGGCCTTCCGACGCTCGCGTGGTTCCTCGGTTACATCGTGTTCCTGCGCTACTTCGTGCCGCGCATGCGCGACCTGGCGAAGACGAGCTCGGAGCTGCGCTCGCACGTGATGGCGCGGGTGGTCGACAGCTATACGAACATCCTCACGGTCAAGCTCTTCGCGCGGCTCGCCGACGAGGACGCGTACGTGCGCGAGGTGATCGACGAGCACCAGGGCGCGATCGGCGCGCACATGCGCCTCATCTCGCAATTCATGTTCTCGCTTTCGCTGATGAACGCGGCGCTCCTCACCGGCACCGCCGCGATCGGCATCTGGCTGTGGGCGCAAGGCGCGGTGAGCGCAGGCGTCGTGGCGACCGCTTTGCCCCTCGCCTGGCAGATCGCCAACGTCGCCGGCTGGGTGAGCTGGGAGGTGACCGGCATCTTCGAGAGCGTCGGAGTCGTGCAGGAGGGAATGCAGACGATCGCGGTGCCGCATTCGGGGGGCGACCGGCCCGGCGCACGCGAGCTGCGCGTGCCTCGCGGCGAGATCCGCTTCGAGGACTTGAGCTTCAACTACGGCAGGCGCGACGGCAAGCCCGTGTTCGACCACCTGAACCTCACGATTCGTCCCGGCGAGCGCGTGGGCCTCGTCGGCCGCTCGGGCGCGGGCAAGTCGACCTTGGTCAACCTGCTGCTGCGTTTCTACGAGCTGGATCGGGGCCGCATCCGCATCGACGGGCAGGACATCGGCGAGGTGACCCAGGAAAGCCTGCGGGCGGCGATCGGCATGGTGACGCAGGACACTTCGCTCCTGCATCGCTCGATCGCCGCCAACATCCGCTACGGCCGTCCCGGCGCGGGCGATGTGCAGGTCGAAGCGGCCGCGCGCAAGGCGCAGGCGCACGAGTTCATCGTCGGCCTGCAGGACTGGAAGGACCGCAAAGGCTACGAAGCCCACGTGGGCGAGCGCGGCGTCAAGCTCTCGGGCGGGCAGCGCCAGCGCGTGGCGCTCGCGCGCGTGGTCCTGAAAGACGCGCCCATCCTCGTGCTCGACGAAGCGACCTCGGCTCTGGACAGCGAGGTGGAGCTCGCCATCCAGGAGCAGCTGCTGGGCCTCATGGAAGGCAAGACCGTGATCGCGATCGCGCACCGCCTGTCCACCATCGCGCGCATGGACCGCTTGATCGTGCTCGAGGCCGGCCGCATCGCCGAGCAGGGCACGCACGCGGAGCTGCTGCGTCTGGGCGGCCACTACGAGAGGCTGTGGCGGCACCAGTCAGGCGGCTTTCTCGCGCACGAGGCCGTTGCGACGGAAACGGAGACCGAGCTGCCTGAAGAGCCGCCGATCGACGAGATGCGGACCGAGGCGAAGCCCGAGCCTTCCGTGGACGACGCGCCGGTGGTGACGCGGACGTAGACCTACCCGCCGCCACTCGCGCGGCGTTCTAGCACGTTCATGTTACGGCTTCGTGCGAAGCCGATGGGCAGGTCGAGCCATGCGAAGCCTGGAACCATTCGCGCTTCATTTTCGTGTCGATAAGGGGATGTCCTAGGTGTCGCGCGAAAGTTTGATATGCGTATCGGGCAAGGGCGCTCGAGTATGCTGCGTCGCGCAAACGCCGCCATCCCCTTATCAATCACTAACTAACAAGGGAGATGATGATGAAAGTTGATTTAAAAAGACTGGCAGCTTCGGCAGGCGTGGTAACGAGTCTGACACTGGCCCCTGCGGCGCACGCGCTGCAGGCGGTCACGGCAGGCTTCTCGGAGCCGATGAACCTGCAGGCAATCGTGTCCACCTTCGACTGCGAAAACTCCCCCGGGCCGTGGATCAACTTCGAGGGGGCGGTGACTCTCGGGGGAATGAGTGTACAAATGATCTTCAGAAACAACATCAACAAAGATGTCCATACGCTTGTGGAGGATATCCAAACCGTCACGGCCGTGGCGGCGGGAACGACCATCAGGATTCCCAAGCAGCCCTCGCATCCTTTCGCGGACGGTACGGGCACCGGGGTCGGTGGCAACCCGTGGATATCGATCCAGCTGGTCGATACCAACGGCCAGGCGCTGAGCGGCGAGGTCCCCTTGGGCCGCTGCGTTCAAGGTTCCTTTGCTCCCAGCATTGACTTCAGCGCTTCGGTCGTCGGGCAGGCCCTTGTCCAGGCGCTCGACTGCACCAACAATCCCGGGCCCTTCATCAATGTGAGCGGGTCGATGAGCGTGTCGCCGGGAATCAAGGCGCGGATCATCTTCAGAAACCAGAGAGCGCCCGGCGCGCCGCACGAGGCGGTCGCGATGGCGGACGTGTCGCTCTTGTCGAACGGGTTTGCGTTCTCGTTCCCCAAGCAGCCGGTGCTGGGTGGGGTCGGGGGCAATCCGTGGATTTCTGTCCGGTTCGCGAACCCGGAACCGGTCGGCCCCGAGACACTGTTGGGGCGCTGCGTGCAGCTGCTGCCGGGTAACTAAAAGACTTGGTGAATCTGCTTTGCTGGGCCGGCACGGGGCGGACAGTATCCGCCCCGATTTTTTTCTTGACGTACTTGACCGAGGGGTTATTGCCCCGAAGCCTCGCGCGACTGCTGCGACTGCTGCACCTGCTCCATGGCCTGCCCGATCTTCTGCTGAGCCTGCTCCAGGGTTTTCTTGCTTTGCTCGAGCTCCTGCTTCTTGAGCGCGGCGGCGGTGGCCGCGGTGCTCGCAGTCTCGATTCCGCAGCCGGTAAGCGCTGCGGCCGCGATGATGAAAATAAACCGTGTCATGGCAAAATCCTTCCGATGCAGGGAACGGCATAGGATAGCACGAGACTATCCGAGCTTCGCCGCCACGGCCTCTGCGAATTCCCGGGTTCCGATCTTCCCACCGAGGTCGGCAGTGCGTGTTGCGGGGTTCTTCAGGGTCGCGTCCACCGCCGCGTCGATATTCCTTGCTGCGGCAGCGAACGCATCGTTGCCGCGTCGCGCGGCCATCCATTCGAGCAGCATGGCGGCCGACAGGATGAGCGAGGCGGGATTCGCCTTGTCCTTGCCCGCGAGGTCGGGTGCCGAGCCGTGCTGCGCTTGCGCGACGCAGTGCTCGTCCCCGGCGTTGATCGAGCCGCCGAGGCCCAGCCCGCCGGAAAGCTCGGACGCTTCGTCGGAGAGGATGTCACCGTACATGTTCTCGGCGACGATCACGTCGAAGCGCATCGGGTCGCGCAGGAGGAGCGCCGCCATCGCGTCGACGATGACCTCTTCGAGCTGCACCTTGGGAAACTCTTGCGCGACCTTGCGCACTTCGCGCAGGTACAAACCGTCCGAGATCCTGAAGACATTGGCCTTGTGGACTGCCGTGACTTTCCTGCGGCGCGCCATCGCCGCCTCGAAGGCGCGCAGCGCGATGCGCTCGCAGCACTTCGCGGTGACGCGGCGCACCGCGAGCGCCATGTCCTCGGTCGGCATGAATTCGCCGCTTCCCGAGTACATGTTGCGGTCGGCGTAAAAACCTTCGGTGTTTTCGCGGTAGATCACCAGATCGACGGGCTTGCCGGTGAGTCCGACGCCGAGGCGCGATCTCGCGGGACGGATGTTGGCGTAGAGATCGAGCTTGGTGCGGAACTCGGCCGAAGGGTTGACGCCGCCTTTTTCGCGCGCCGGGTACTCGTAAGTCGAGAGCGGGCCGAGGATCACGCCGTGCGAGAGGCGCGCCGCTTCCAGTACGCGCGCGGGGAGCGTCGTGCCCTCCTTCTTCAGGGCGGGGAAACCGATCTCCTCGTGCTGCCACTCGAGCCCCAGTTTGAACAGGACATTGGCGCGATCGAGAACGGCCAGGGTCGCCGCGGTGATCTCGGGCCCGATGCCGTCGCCACGCAAGACGAGGATCTTCATTGCGCCGGAATCCTTGCGTCTTTGATCAGCTTGGCGTACATGCGAAGGTCGCTCTTGATCAGCGCGGCGAAGTCTTCCGGAGTGCCGGTCACGATTTCGTTGCCGCCCTGCGTGACGATGCGCTCGCGCACGTCGGGCGAGCGCATCGCCCTGACGATCTCGGCGTTGAGGCGATCGACGATCGCCTTGGGCGTGCCCGCAGGGGCGAGCACGCCCTGCCACTGTGAGATGTCGAAATTCGCTATGCCCGCCTCCTGCAGGGTCAGCACTTCAGGCAGGCTCGAGGCGCGCCTGCCGCTCGACACCGCGATGGCGCGCAATTTTCCCGCTCGGATCTGCGGGACCGATGTGATCACGGTATCGAACATGAAAGTGAGCTGGCCGCCGAGCAGGTCGGCGAGCGCCGGCGCGCTGCCCTTGTAAGGCACGTGCGTGAGCTGGGTGCCCGTCGCGAGCGCGAATAGCTCTCCGGCGAGGTGGTTGCCGCCGCCGACCCCGGTGGAACCGTAGGAGACGGCCCCGGGGCGCGCGCGCGCGGCGTCGACCAGGTCTGTGATGCTCTGGATGGGCGAACCGGCGAGCGTCACCAACACATACTGGTACACGGTGCATTGGGCGACGGGCGCGAAATCCCTGACCGGATCGTAGGGTACCCTGGCATAGAGCACGGGGTTGACGACGATCGGGCCGTTGGCGGTCACGAGCAGCGTGGTGCCGTCGGGCGCAGACTTGGCGACGAAGTCCGCGCCGATGCCGCCGTTCGCTCCGGCCCGGTTCTCGACGACGAACGGCTGCTTCAGCGCGTCGCCGAGCTTCTGGGCGAGAGTCCGGCCGAAGATGTCGGCATTGCCGCCGGCCGCGTAGGGAACCACGAGGCGCACGGGCCTCGCCGGATAGTCCTGGGCCTGCGCCGCGCCGCACAGCATGGCCGCGAGCGCAAGCGATGCGAAGCCGATCTTCATGAACCTGCTCGCGGGAATGGCGAGGCTACAGGCTATCATATGCGGCATGATCAATCGGCGCTCCGTGGTCGCGGCGCTCGCGGCGATCTCCGTGCTCTTGTGGGCCGCGCTCGACGCGACCGCCCAGTCCTATCCGCAACGTCCCGTCCGCCTCATCGTTCCTGCGCCCGCGGGCGGACCCACCGACGTCCCGGGCCGGCTCATCGCCGACGGATTGTCGGGGCTCTTCAGCCAGCGCTTCGTGGTCGAGAACCGCGTGGGCGCGGGCGGGCTGGTGGCGGGCGAGTTCGTCGCGCGTTCCGAGCCCAACGGCTACACGCTGCTCTACGCGAATACCAGCGTGCTCGCGGTCAATCCCGCTCTCCAAGGGACGAACATGCCCTACGATCCCGCGACGGCGTTCGCGCCGATCGGCTTCGTCTCCAATTCGCCGCAACTGCTGGTGGCGAATCCCAAGGTTCCCTACCGATCCGTGCAGGAGCTCGTCGCCTGGGCGAAGAGCAATCCGGGCAAGCTCAACTTCGCCACCGCCGGCGTCGGAACGCTGCCGCACCTCACCTATGAGCTGTTCAGGATGGAAGCCGGGATCCGGGCGCTCAACGTCCCCTATGCGGGCGGAGCGCCGGCGCTCACCGCGGTGATCGCGGGACAGGCAGACGTCCTTTTCGATCTGGTGCGCACCCGGGTGAAGAGCGGCGAAGTGCGCGCCCTGGCGATCACCGGCGCGAGCCGCGACGCGGATTTGCCCGACATTCCGACGCTCGCCGAGAGCGGGTATCCCGCGGTGACTTCGACCTCCGGCACGGGGATAGTCGCACCTGCGGGAATCTCCAGGGAAATCGTCGCGCTCCTCAATTCGAAGCTGAACGAGCTGATCGAGCGCCCGGAGACTCAAGGCAAGATGAAGGCCTTCGGCCTCGTGCCGCAGAGCGGCGCGCCGGAGGAATTCGGCGCGTGGGCGGCCCAGGAACGCGAGCGATGGACGCGCGTCGTCAGGCAGTCCGGCGCCAAGGTCGACTGAACATGGCGCGCGTCGCCGCCGCGTTCGGCTCCTCCCACAGCGTCATGCTCGCCGCCGAGCTTCAGGACTGGCTCGGTGGATTTCGTCAGAGCGACCTTCGCATGAAGTACTACGACCGCGAAGGCAGGCCGCGCTCCTATGCCGACGTGCTTGCCGGCGCACCCCCCGACATTGCGCAGCTGATCACCGACGAGGCGATCACGGGACGTTTCAACGGAGTGCAGGACGCGATGAAACGCCTCAAGTCCGAGATCGCCTCGGCGAAGCTCGACGTTCTCATCATCGTCGGCGACGATCAGCACGAGCTTTTCCAGGACCAGCACATGCCGTCGATCGGCATCTATTACGGCGAGAGCATCCGCAATGCCGGCCGGGCCAACGCCAAGCGGTTCAGCTGGCCGGAAGAGTGGTACAACCGCGCGCAGATGCGCCGCTTCGAAGACGACGGAGACATCGACTATCCCTGCCACCGGCCTCTTGCGCTCGCGCTCATCGAGGGCCTGATCGAGCGCGAGTTCGACGTCGCGGCGGTCGCGGGGCTCGGCAGCGACCAGCACGAGGGGCACGCCTATTCCTTCGTTCACCGCTGGTACCTCAAGGGCAACGGTGCGCGGATGCTGCCCGTCGTTCCGATTTTCCTCAATACTTACAATCCGCCCAACCCGCCTTTGCCGAAACGCTGCGTACGGCTCGGCAAATCCCTGAAGGAGCTGATCGAGAGCTATCCCGAGGAGCTGCGCGTCGGCCTGGTCGCCTCCGGGGGCTTGAGCCATTTCGTCGTCGAGGAAGATCTGGACCGCGCGATCATCGAGGCATTGCGGAGGAAGGATCTGGATTTCCTCGCCGGACTCGATCCTCGGCGGCTGAAGGCGGGCAGCTCCGAGATCCGCAACTGGATCGTCGTGGCGAGCGCCGCCGCCGACCTCGACTTGAGCTGGATCTCCTACACGCCGTCCTATCGCACGCCGGCGGGAACGGGCATCGGGCTCGCCTTCGCCAGGTGGAGCTGACTTGCCCGAGCGCGGCCCGCCTTTCCGCGCCGACCAGGTCGGGAGCCTGCTGCGCGTGCCGGAGCTCCGCGCGGCTCACGAAAAGGCCCTGCAGGGACAGGTCGGCGCCGCGGCCCTTCGCGAGCTGCAGGACCGCTGCGTCCGCGACGTCATCCGGTTTCAGGAATCCGTGGGGCTCCACGCGATCACCGACGGCGAGTACCGGCGCAGCTCGTTTCACGCCGATTTCTTAGAGAAGCTCGACGGAGCGAAGGCCGCCGGGCGCCTGGCCGTCGAGGATACGGTCAGCGGTTTCGACGAAAACAAGGCGAAGGAGGGCAAGCCCTTCGCGCCGCGCGCCTTCGCGATCACCGGCAGGCTGCGCCACTGGCAGCCGATCGAAGTCGAAAACTTCAAGTTCGTGAAAGCGAACACGACGCGCACCGCCAAGCAGACGATTCCGTCGCCCACCATGCTGCTGCGCGGCGGCCGCGCGGCGGTGAGCTACGAGGCGTACCCGGACCTGCAGGAGTTCTACGCCGACATCGCCGGAGTCTACCGGGAAGAGCTCAGGCAGCTCGGCGAAGCCGGTTGCCGCTATGTGCAGCTCGACGACACGAACTTCGCCTTTCTCTGCGACCCGAAACTCGCCGATATCTTCCGCCGGGACGGGTACGACCCGGATGAAATGCCCGGGCGCTTCGCAGATCTGATCAATTCGGTCACCGCGAAACTGCCCGCCGGGATGGTGGTCGGCATCCATCTGTGCCGGGGCAATTCCGTGGGCCAGTGGGCGGCGCAGGGCGGCTACGAGCCGGTCGCCGAGGTCCTGCTCAACCGAGTCGACGTGGATGCGTACTTCCTCGAATACGACGACGAACGCTCGGGCGGATTCGAGCCGCTCCGTTTTTTCCCGAAGCATTCGCGCAAGAGAATCGTGCTCGGGCTGGTGAGCACCAAAGTGCCGGCGCTCGAATCGAAGGACGCACTGAAACGGCGCATCGAAGCAGCGGCGAAATTCGTGCCGCTGGAGAATCTGTGCCTCAGCCCCCAGTGCGGCTTCGCGAGCACGTTCCGAGGGAACCCGATCTCGGAAGAAGTGCAGCGGCGCAAACTGGAGCGAGTAGTCGAGGTGGCGACCGAAGTGTGGGGTTCCGCACAATGAGGGATTCGAAGGCTTTACCCGGCGCTTCGCCCGTAGTAAGTTTACGTCCCCGGGAGATCACGAGAATCCAGTCTCAGATGACGGTCGAACGCCCAGGCGCCGCGGCCCAGCCGCGTCATCTTACTTCCGGCGCGGAGGAGAGCGCGCGTCTTTCGGCCCTGCGCAGCTATTGCGTGCTCGAAACCGGCCGCGAGTCCCGCTTCGACGATCTTACCTGCCTCGCGTCGACCATCTGCGAAACACCGGTATCGCTGGTGAGCCTGGTGGACACGAACCGCCTGTTCTTCAAATCGGCGCATGGCGTCGATCTTCGCGAGGTCCCGTATCCCGATTTTTTCTGCGGCCATGCCATCCGTCAGCGCGACCTCTTCGTCGTCCCCGACGCAAACGAGGATGCGCGCTTCGCAAAGCACCCGCTGGTAGTCGATTCGCCGCGCGTGCGCTTCTATGCCGGGGCGCCTCTGATCACCCCGCATGGCTACAGGCTGGGGACGCTGTGCGTGATCGATTTCGTCCCCAGGCACCTGCAGCCGAAGCAGCTCGAGATGCTGCGCACCCTCGGACGGCAGGTGATGTGCCAGCTGGAGCTGAATTTGCAGGCGATGCGAGACCCGCTCACCGGCCTGTACAACCGCCGCCAGCTCGAGGAAGGCCTGCATCGCGAAGTCCTGCGCGCGCGTCGCCTCGGGGGAACGGTCGGCGTCATGGCGATAGACGTGGATCATTTCAAGAGGGTCAACGACACGCTGGGGCACGAGGTCGGCGACCGCGCCTTGAGGGGGATCGCGGATGAATTGGCTTCCTGCGTGCGCGAGGAAGACATCGCCTGCCGGGCCGGCGGCGAGGAGTTCGTCGTCATCCTTCCCGGGACGGGAAAGACGGCGCTGCGCTCGCGTGCGGAAGCCGTGCGCCGGACCATCGAGCAGGCGCAGATCCTCGCGGGGGAGGGAACGCTCAAGCTGACGGTCTCGATAGGGCTTGCGAGCTTTCCCGCCTATGGCGATTCGGGACAGGCCGTGTTGCGAGCCGCAGACGTGGCGCTCTACAAGGCCAAGGCAGCCGGCCGAAACCGGGTCACCATGTGCACGCCTGGCGTCGCGCGTAGTTTCCCAGCCCAGGTCGCTTGACAGTCAGGTTTTGAGTTCCTGAGATCGATCCGTTGCGGGTCAGTGCCCCGCGGCTCTCGGGTGCATTTTCGAATCAGTCCGGAGGCAGAGCTATGAGTGCGGGTTTCAAGGGCCGGCGCGAGGATCTGAGGCTGGTCACGGGGCAGGGAAAATATACTTCCGACTGGAATCTTCCCGGACAACTCTACGCCTGGTTCCTGCGCTCCGACCGGGCGCACGCGGAAATCGTCTCGGTCGACACCGCGGCTGCGCAGGCGTCGTCCAGCGTGGTCGCGGTATTCACGGGCGCCGATACGGCGAAAGCCGGCTTCAAATCCACCCCGCAGCTCGCGCGCTACCCGGGCCGCGGCGGCGCGACCATCAAGGTTCCGCACCGCGACGGACTCGCCAACGGGCGCGTACGCTTCGTCGGCCAGGAGGTCGCCCTGGTGGTGGCGAAGACGGCGCTCGCTGCGCAGGATGCCGCCGAGAAAATAGAGGTCGAGTACCGCGATCTTCCCGCGGTGGTCGACGCGGAGGCGGCGCTCGCGCCGGGCGCCGAGCGGCTCTACCCGGAGATCCCCGGCAATCTCTGCTTCGACTACGAGTACGGTGACGAGGCGGGAACCGAGTCGGCCTTTGCGCAGGCCGCGCACGTCACGCGCATCGCCCTGGACAGCAAGCGCATGGTCGGCAACCCGATGGAGCCCAAGGCCTGCCTCGCCGCATACGACGCGGCGGCCGACCAATACGATCTGTACGTGAGCTCGCAGGGCCTTTCGCTCATGCGGGGAAGCGCGAGCGGCATCACGGGCATTCCCGCCGAGAGAATCATGGTCCACGCCCAGGACGTCGGCGGCGGATTCGGGATCCGCTCGGATGCGTACGCGGAGTACTGCGTCGCCATGCTTGCGGCGAAGGCGCTCGGTAGACCCGTGAAGTGGACCTCCTCGCGCTCGGAGACTTTCCTGTCCGACTATCACGGACGCGCGGCAAAGCTGATCGGCGAGCTCGCGCTCGACGCAGAAGGGCGTTTCCTCGCGATCCGGATCGAGTGGATCGTAAACACGGGCGCCTATCTATCCACTCCCGGTCCGCTCATCAACACGCTGCCTCCCGGCCTTCACGCGATCAATCTCTATCGCATCCCGGTCATGTACGGCCGGCATCGCCTGGCGCTGACCAATACGACGCCCACCACCGCCTACCGCGGCGCGGGCCGGCCCAACGTGTGCTATCTCGCCGAGCGTCTGGTGGAGGAGGCCGCCCGCGAGATGAAGATCGACCGCCTGGAGCTGCGCCGGCGCAATTTCATCCCGAAAGACGCTTTCCCGTACAAGACGCCGCACCCGCACTCGGTCTACGACAGCGGCGACCCGCACGGACTGGTGGATGAGGCGGTGAAACAGGCCGATTGGAAGACCTTCGATCCGCGCCGTGCGGAGTCGAAGAAGCGCGCGAAGCTGCGCGGCATCGGCTGCGGAGTATTCATCGAGCCCGCAGGGGCGGGCGGGGCGCCGAAAGAAGAGGCGATGATCAAGTTCGGCGAGTCGGGCGAGGCTTTGCTATATGTGCTTGCAGGGCCCTCGGGGCAGGGGCACGAGACGGTGTACCCGGAGGTCGTGGGCGAAGCGCTCGGCATCGATCCGGAAAGCATAACGCTGCGGGCGAGCGACCCGGACGGGCCGCGCCTCGTCGGCGAGGGCACCATCGGCTCGCGCTCGATGATGGCGCACGGCGGAGCGCTCGTGATTGCGGCGCGCGAGGTGGTTCGCAAAGGCACCGAGCTCGCCGCCAAAGACTTGGAAGTCGCGCCGAACGATCTCGAATTCAGCAAAGGCCGTTTCCGCGTGAAAGGCACCGACGTCTCGGTCGCGATGGAGGAACTCGCGAAGAAATACGGGAGCGCCCTCGACTCGCGCGGCGAGATCCCGCTGCCGCGCTCCTTTCCCAGCGGCGCACACGTCGCCGAGGTCGAGATCGACCCCGAGACCGGCGTCGTGGAAATTCTGCGTTATACCGCGGTCGACGATTGCGGCCGCGTCATCAATCACGTCCTGCTCGAGGGCCAGCTGCACGGCGGCATCGCGCAGGGCATCGGGCAAGCCATGGGCGAGCATGCGATCTACGACCCGGCCTCGGGCCAGCTTCTCACCGGCACGTTCATGGATTACGAGATGCCGCGCGCCGACGGCATGCCCGAGATCCGGCTCTATGACCGTTCGATCCCGTCGCCGGGCAATCCGCTCGGCGTAAAAGGCGCGGGCGAAGCGGGCACGACCGGAGCGGTGCCCGCCGTCGCGAACGCAGTGATCGACGCGCTGCGGCCGCTCGGTATCCATCACCTGGATTTTCCCTATACGCCGGATCGTGTCTGGCGCGCGATCGAGGCGACGAAGAACAGGACTTGAATCTTGTCGCGGCGGCTCAGGCGTTCTCGAGCAGGATGCGGATTACGTTCTCCGGGTCGGTGATCATGCAGTCGTGCCCCGTCGCGAGCTCGTAGAACTTCCAGGCTGGATCGTTCCTCAGGCGTTCAGCAAACTGGTCGAACGAGCCGGTGGGCGGGTTGGTGCAGTGAACGAAAGTGCGCGGCAGGTTCGCGCCGCCGTGCCCGGTGAAATGCACGGGCTGGGCGAAGGTGCGGTACGACTGGTGCATTTCGTGTCGCGTGACCCACGCGACGTCCTGCGGATCGGTCACGCCGAAGATTTTCATCGGCAGCGGGTCGACGAAGCCGCCCATTTCGCCTTGTTTGATGATCGCGCGCCGATCGGGATGCAGATAGTCGAGCAGGCATTTTCCGTTGTCCGGCAGAAAAGCGTCCAGATACACGACGCGGCGCAGGCGTGGCGCAGCGCGGTCGGCGACGCCGGTGACGACCATTCCGCCGTAGCTGTGCCCGACCAGGACGACCTTGTCGAGCTCTTCGGCTTCGAGGAGATTGACGACGTCGGCGACGTGCGTGGCGAGATCGATCGCCGGGTTTGCAAGATGCGCGCGCTCGCCGAGGCCCGTGAGGGTGGGCGTGTAGACCACGTGACCAGCCGCCCGCAGAGCCGGCGCCACCTTCTTCCAGCACCAGCCGCCGTGCCAGGCGCCGTGAACGAGGACGTAGGTGGACTTGCGCCGCGTCCCGGCCACCGCGCGCCGCGGCGCTCGGGCGCGCGTTCTAGGCACCGAGTTCCCGGCGCACGAGCGCCGCCCCCGAGGCGAGCGCCTTCAGCTTGGCGAGCGCGAGGTCGCGCGCGAGCGGCACCATGCCGCAGTTGGTGCACGGATAGAGGTTCTCAGGCGGCACGAATCGCATCGCCGAGCGGATCGTCGCGGCGACCTGCTCGGGCTTCTCGACCGCGTCGTTCGCGACGTCGATCGCGCCGACCATTACATCCTTGCCTTTGAGCAGAGCGAGCAACTCGAGCGGCACGTGCGAATTCGCGCACTCCAGGGAAACCTGGTCGATCTTCGACCGGGCGAGCAGGGGAAAGGTGGACTCGTATTGCCGCCATTCGGAACCGAGGGTCTTCTTCCAGTCGATGTTCGCCTTGATCCCGTAGCCGTAGCAGATGTGCACGGCGGTCTTGCATCCGAGGCCCGCCGCGGCGGCTTCCAGCGTGGCTATGCCCCAGGCGGCGACTTCGTCCATGTAGACGTTGAAGGCCGGCTCGTCGAACTGGATCACGTCGGCTCCCGCCCGCTCGAGCTCGCGCGCTTCCTGGTTGAGGATCGCGGCGAATTCGCGCGCGAGCTTCTCGCGGCTGCGGTAGTGGTTGTCGTAGAGAGTATCCGCCATCGTCATGGGACCGGGGAGCGAAAGCTTGATCGGACGCTTCGTCTGCCCTCTTAGAAAGCGGACGTCCTCCACGAACACCGGTTTGCCGCGTCCCACCGGCCCCACCACCACCGGGACGTCGGCATCGTAGCGATTGCGGATGCGCACGGTGCGCTTGTGCTCGAAATCGACGCCCTTCAAGCTCTCGATGAACGTGGTGACGAAATGCCTGCGGGTCTGCTCGCCGTCGGTGACGATGTCGATGCCAGCGGCTTCCTGGTCGGCGAGCCGGAGGCGCATGGCGTCGCGCTTGCCTTCCTCCAGGAGATCGCCTTCGAGGAGCCAGGGCGCCCAGAGCTTCTTCGGCTCGGCGAGCCAGGCCGGTTTGGGAAGGCTGCCGGCGATGGTGGTTTGCAGCTGCAAGGGTCTACGCGCGCGCCGCGACGTCCCACGAAGCGAAGCCGCAGCCGACGTAGACCTCGGGACAGTTGCAGTAGCCGATCAGCTCGAAGCCGCGCCCGCCTGCCGCGCCGTGCGCCGCGACCCAGTTGCGGATTTCCGCAGCGCCGTTGCCGATCGTGGGCAGGCGCTCGTTCAGGAAGTCGATCAGGGGGCGCTCCTCGCCTTTTTCGAAATGCCGAATACATTCCCTGTCGAACGGCTCGTCGATCTCGCCCATGGTGGGCTCGCCGATCGAATGCGAGAGGCCGCCGGTGGCGAGGATCGCCACGCGGATGTCCGCGGGATACGTACGCACCGCTTCGGCGAGCATGGCTCCCCACTGCAGGCAGCGACGCACGCTCGGGTAGGGCGGCTCGAGATCGTTGAAGATGATCGGGATGATGGGCGGCAGCGGATCGAGCCCACCCCGCCACAGCGGAATGCAGAAGCCGTGGTCGAGCGTCAGGTGGTGGGACACCGAGGGCTCGAAATCGCGCTCGAGCGCGGTCTGCACGATGTGGTTCGCGAGCTTCGGATGTCCGGCGATCTTCTTGAAGGGGAAGTCCTTCATCCAGGGTTCGGCGGGACCTTCGTGCTCATCGCCCACGCCGACGCAGATGCTCGGCAGGTTGTTGATGAAAAAATTCACCCAGTGATCCGGAGAAATTTCGATCAGCACCTCTGGCCTGGCGGCCTTGATGCGCCGGCCGAGCTCGGTCAGCGAGCTCGTCAGCTCCCGCTGATTCGCGGACTTGACGTCCTTCCAGCCGCGGATGATGAGCGGGGCATGGCTAGAGGCGAACACTCCCGCGAGGCTAGCCATGGCTCGACCTCGCCGCGGCGTCTGCGCCGGCGGTCCTCACTTTTTTCAGGAAATCCGCCTCGGACATTCCCGCGACCACGAAATAGAACCTGAGGAGATAAGGGTTGACCCGGGGCGCGAGGAACGCGACGTCGTCGCGCTCGACCGCAGTACGCACCTCGGGCTTCAGGGGATAGCGGTCGAGGATCTTCTTCCGGTTGGCGCGGTATTCGTCGCCGAGCGGAGCGGAGCTCTGCAGATCGAAGAAGAGTTTGCTGAGCCAATAGTCTCTCATGGCCGCTATTTTGCCATGAGCGCCGCGCTACTGTTTCGTCCCGCGATCGCGTGTCAGAGGCACGAACCTCACGGGCAGGGTGCGCCGCGTCGTCGTACGACCGTCGGATTGCTTTTCCACGAGCAGGAGGTGCTGCACATCCGATGCCGCACCTACCGGGATCACCATTCGCCCGCCGGGCTTGAGCTGATCGATCAGGGGCTGCGGGACCGCCGCGGGCGCCGCCGTAACGATGATGGCGTCGAAGGGCGCGGACGCGGGCCAGCCGCCGTAACCGTCGCCCACGCGCACCTCCACGTTGCGGTACCCGAGTTCCCCGAGAACTTGCCTGGCGCGGATTCCGAGGGCTTCCACGATCTCAATCGTGTAGACCTTCGCGACCAGCTCGGCGAGCACCGCCGCTTGGTAGCCCGAGCCCGTCCCGATCTCGAGCACGGTATCGCTCGGCTTGGGATCGAGCAAGTCGGTCATGAGCGCGACGATGTAGGGTTGCGAGATCGTCTGGCCTTCGCCGATCGGCAGCGGGCGATTGTCGTAGGCGAAGATGTCCTGTAAGGGGACGAAGCGGTGTCGCGGCACTTTCCCCATTGCCGCCATCACCGCCTCGCCGAATCTCGGCCGGCCGGTCTCCGCGCCGGTTTCGCGCGCCATCGCGGCTATTTCCGCGACCATCCGCGCGCGCTCGGCCGCGCGCGGATCCTGCGCCTCCGAGGGCTGGGTGTGCGTCACTGCGAGCAGGAAAAGCGCTGAGAGCAGGACGGCGAGCATGTCGCGCCCGGGCTCAGGCGACCACCAGGCTGGTCAGGCGCTGCGGATCGGCGAGCAGATCCGCGCTCGGACCGCTGTAAGCGATGCGGCCGCGGTTCAGCACGAGCGCTCTCTGCGTGATTCCAAGGGCGACCTTCGCATGCTGCTCGACGAGCACGATCGCAAGCGAATCCTCCTGGACGAGTCGCTGCAGGGCCTGCAGCAGCACTTCGACGATAATGGGCGCGAGCCCTTCGAGCGGCTCGTCCATGAGCAGGAGCGTAGGGTTGCCCATCAGCGCGCGCCCGATGGCGAGCATCTGCTGCTCGCCGCCGGAGATCTGGTTGCCCCAGTGGTCGCGCCGCTCGGCGAGCTTCGGGAAGAGATCGTAGACCCTCTCGAAGGTCCAGCGGCCCGGACGCGTCGCGACGTCGAGGTTCTCCTCGACCGTGAGCGAAGGAAAGATGTCGCGTGCCTGCGGGACCAGGCCGATGCCGAGGCGGGAACGCGCGTAGACGGGCAGCTTCGCGATCGCCTTGTCCCGGTATTCGATGCTTCCCGCGTGAAAAGTCGTGTGCCCCATGATCGTCGCGAGCAGCGTGGTCTTGCCTACCCCGTTCCTGCCGAGGACCGCGAGCGCACCGCGTTCGGGCAGCTCGAACGCGATGTCTTCGAGGACCACCGTTTCGCCGTAACCGGCGCGCACGTCGCGAAGTCTGAGCTCAGGCATGGTGCTGCTCGCCGAGATAGACCTGGTGTACGCGCCGGTCCCTGGCGATCTCGTCCGGCGGCCCCTCGACCAGGACCTCGCCTTGCACGAGCACGGTGATGCGCTGCGCGAAGCGGAACACGAGGTCCATGTCGTGCTCGATGATGAGAATGGCGATGTGCTTGGGCAGATTGTCCAGCACCTGGAGGATGCGGTGCGATTCCAGCGAAGGCACGCCCGCGGCGGGCTCGTCGAGGAGCAGCACGCTGGGCTTCAGCCCGAGCGCGATCGCGATTTCGACCAGGCGCTGCTTGCCGTAGGGCAGGTCGAGGATGCGAACGCCCGCGTCCTCGGCGAGGCCGAGCGTCGCGAGCAGCTCCATGCTTTCCTCGCGCACGTCGCCGTGGGCGCTCGCCGCGCGCAGCATGCGCCGCGCGACGCCGCAGCGCTCGGCCACCGCCAGGGCGACGTTGTCGAGCACCGGAAGGCGGCGGAAGAGGGCGTTGATCTGGAACGTCCGGCCGAG
>Ga0209155_1000007_pt1 | contig 81660 bp, 83 predicted proteins | sample GraSoiAngelo_122_FD_185879 | JGI IMG/M metagenome (GOLD analysis project Ga0209155, IMG submission 185879) | Grasslands soil microbial communities from the Angelo Coastal Reserve, California, USA - 14_0927_02_20cm (SPAdes) (version 2) | ecosystem: Environmental > Terrestrial > Soil > Grasslands ... | reverse complement strand
CCACCGGACGCTCGATTTGCCGCGCGGCCCCGTCCACGCCGATCTGTTCCGCGACAACGTTCTGTTCGAGGGAGATCACATCGGTGGAGTGATCGATTTTTATTTCGCAGGGATCGACGCGCTGCTCTTCGATCTCGCGGTCACGGTCAACGACTGGTGCGTGGACCCGGGAGGCGAAATCGATTCGGGGCGTGCGACCGCGCTTGTTGGGGCGTACCGCCGGACCCGCGAATTCACCCGGATCGAACTGGAAGCCTGGCCGGTGATGCTACGCGCCGCAGCCCTGCGGTTCTGGCTTTCGCGTTTGTACGATTTCTACCTGCCCCGCGCGGGCGAGCTTACCCACGCGCATGACCCGGAGCATTTTCGGCGGGTGCTCGAGGCGCGCCGCACCCGTCCTTTCCCTCTTGTTTGAAAACCGCGGCTGCACCACACTGGCGCAGATGAGCACGAGCGGAATCCAGATCTAGCGATGCGCGTCGTCCCGGCGAAAAACGGCTGGTCCTGGCTGGTGAGGGGCTTTGCCCTTTTCCGCAAGAGCCCGCCGATGTGGCTGTTTCTGGTGTTCACGTACTGGATTGCTGCTACTCTTCTTGGTCAGATCCGTTACGTGGGGCCTGCCGCTTCGACGGTGTTGCTGCCGGTGTTTTTCGTCAGCTTCATGGTCATGTGCGCGGTGCTCGACCGCGGAGGCTTGCTGCGTCCGTCACTGCTCTTCTCAGGTTTTCGAAGCGGACTGGGTACGTTGATAGCTCTGGGTGCTCTATCCCTCGTCTCGATCGTCGTCGTGCTCGGTATCGCCTCCCTTGCGGACTCGGGCGCGTTGATGACCTTGATCCTGTCCGGCCAGCAGCCCTCCGTCGAAGCTATGCAGGACGGCAGCGTTTTGAATGCGATGCTGGTCGCGGCTTTGGCCGCGACCCCGGTTGCGATGGCTTTCTGGTTTGCTCCCGTTCTCGTCGCATGGAGCCGCATCGGCGCCGCTCAATCGCTCTTCTACAGCTTCTTCGCCGTATGGCGGAATTGGCGGGCGTTCTTCGTTTATGGTGCGGTGCTCGCGCTGGCGGGGGCGGTTTTCCTGATAATTCTCACGTTCGCGGCGCTCCTAGCCGAAGAAAAGATGCAGGTACTGCACTCCCTTGCGCTGATTCTCACCTTGGTCTCGTGGCCTACCCTGTTCGCGAGCCTGTACGCGAGTTATCGGGACATCTTCCCGGAGAACGCAGTCCCGCCCGAGCCACCGTCGCGCCGGGAGGGCGCGTAGCCGCCGCTGATTCTGCTATCCTTCGCCGAGCTCAGACGATTCGCCGACGCGGCGCCCCCAGGCGGGAAGTAAAAACTTGACCGACAAACCCTGCGAGCTATGCGATTCCCCCGGCGGGGATTTGCTCTGGCGCGACGGGTTCTGCCGCATTGTGTTGGTCGACGATCCGGACTACCCCGGGCTTTGCCGGGTGGTCCTGGAACGGCACGTAAAGGAAATGACCGACCTCGAGCCTGCCGAGCGCACACGACTCATGAAGGCGGTCTTCGCAACGGAGGAGGCGCTGCGCGCGCTCCTCGATCCGGACAAGGTCAACCTTGCGAGCCTCGGCAACCTCACGGCTCACCTGCACTGGCACGTGATTCCGCGCCATCAGCGCGATCGCCATTATCCCCGCCCGATCTGGGCCGAGCCCACGCGCCCGGACGCCCCGCGACGCCCGGCCCCCGAGCGCAGCGAGCTTGCAGCCGCGCTGAGGCGCAGATTGGACTGATCCATGCCGAGCTTCGATCCCCCGAGCATCAAGCCGAACGCCGCTCCCGATTTCACGGATTCTTCCGGCTGCGCGACGTGGTTGCAGTCCCTGCCGCTCATCAACATCGGCTCATCCCACGTTCGTCTTCTCGCGCAGCTCGACGAGCTGAATGGCTACAGCATCGCGCCTGCCGAGCGGCTCAAGATCCTGGAGCTCTTGCGCGGGCCGGTGAGCTTCGTGCAAAAGGAATATTCCAAGAAATTTTCCAGCCGCCCCGCCCCGCTCGCCAAACCGGAGCGAGAGATCCTCGACAGCGTGCACGCGCTCTGGGACGCGCTCTCATACGGATATCGGCATTGTCTGAAAGCGGTTGCGGGCGGCGGCTCCGCCACGAACGCAGCGTTGATCGGCGAGCGCGTCTTGTGGTGCACCGGTCAGAGGATGCTTGCCTGCTATCAAGCCTACCAGGACGTCGGCGAGCGCGAATGGAAGGTGCTGCACAGCGTCTACGCGTTCGTCGAGGACAGAGGCGTGGCCGGAGGCGAAGTCTCCCATCCGACCCACAAAGGCAGACAGACTACATGCACGGAAACCTACGCGCAGGTGCTGCTGGTCGATCTGGCCAACCCCGGAAAGCTGACGCCACGCCAGATCGAGCTCATTTCGCTGTGGCTCGAGCGCTGGACGCCGAAGATCTCGATCGGGCGCGCTCCCGCTGACGCCGGCGAAGGCGTTGCACCGCTCGCCATCGATCTCTCGGGTGCTGCCGGCGCCTCGCGCCGCAAACCGGAGGGCGACACGACCCGCGTTCTCGACATTCAGGAACTCGGGAGCAGCGTGCGCAAGCGTGTTGGCCTGCTGCGCAAGGGCGAGACCCCTGCGGCCCTCGGCCTGGGCGAGGACGTGACCGCCCCGCTCGCCGAAAGCCTGCTCACCATGCTCTATCGGCGGTGGTGCGAGGACAAGCAATCGCGCGCGCATCCGCGCCACAGCTCGAGCGGCACGGCGCAGATCTGCTCGGGGATGGCTGCGGTGCATTACTTCGTCACCGGCCGCGTGTTATCGGTCCGGGGAGGCCCCCAGAAGATATCCCAGGTGCAGCACGAGCAAATCGCGACCCTCGGGCGAGTCGCCACGCTCCACGAAGATGAGCCCAGCCCCACGCCGGATTTCGCTGTCGAGACTTGGCGAATCATGGACGAGAGCGCCTCCGGGCTACGCCTCGCGCGAGTCGATGCCGCCGCAAGCTCGCGTTTGATGCTCGGGCAGCTGCTTGGTATCCGACTGTCGGACGCGAAGGCCTTTCTCCTCTGTGCGGTCAAATGGCTCTCGGTCTCGGTGGAATTCGAATTGCGTGCCGGCGTCCACATCCTGCCCGGGATTCCCCAAGGGGCTGCGATCAGGGCGATTGGCGCCCCGGCCGCAGCCGAGCAATACACCCCGGCCTTCCTGCTGCCGGCGGTCGCCGCGCTCCAGGCTCCGGAAACGCTGGTTGTCCCGGCGGGATGGTTTAAGCCGAATCGGGAGATCGAAGTGCTCACAGAGCGCACCGGAAAGCTGCGACTTGCTTCGGTCGTCGATCGCGGCGCCGATTTCGAGCGCGTGACGTTCGAGGCGCTCTGAGGCGCCCTGCGCGCGCTCCCGCGCCGTTCTCTGCCAATTTTTTCACATCCCGGCCGCAGTTTGCGCAGCGTTTATGACCACGTCATAGTACATTGGCACGCTTGCAATTCCTAGAAATAGACCCCGAAGAGCACTGATGGTCCTTCGCGACTTCATCCCCGATTCGCAACCGCGCCTCGCCGACTTGACAAGCTGTGAGGACTGGCTTGCGCGCGCCGCACTTGCGGGGATGCCGCATGCTTGCAGCGCGCTTCTGGCGCTGCTCGAGGAGATCGAGGCTCATCCGCCCAGGCATTCGGCCTATCTGCAGATCCTTGAGCGTCTGCGCTATCCCGTCATGCATGCCGAAACGGAGCAAGCCAGGGGCTTTGCCGGAAAACCGCTGCCCCTCGGCCACGACGAAGCCGTCGCATTTGTCCAGGCGAACGGCTTGTGGGCGGCAATGCTGCGGGCCTATGGGCGTCTCCTGAGCGCAGCGCTGAACGGCAAGCATCCCGAGCTCGAACCCTCGCTCCCTCGACTTTTCCAGCGCGTGCTCGCCTGCGCGGGAGAAGTGATCGGGACCTGCGTGCTCGCGCGACACGAGTTCGGAGCCGACTACTGGAAGCTGATGCACCAGGCCTATGCGGCAGCCGAAGCGCGCGCAATCAGGAGCGAGACTGTCGCCGATCTGAGCGTCGAATCCTCGCCGATGGCGGCGTACGTGGAAGCCCTGATGTTGCACCTTGCTCAACCGCACCGCCTATCTCACCGGGAACTCGACTGGGCGCGCAAATGGGTCCGTCACTGGGCGCACAAGGTGGTGCTCAGCCGCGACGTGCCCTTGCAGGGCGGTTACGCCGTGGATCTCGCCGGGGCTTCGGGGCCCGCCTGGGCGAAGGCGGCAGCCGGTTCGTCGACCTTGCGCTTTCTCGACATCGCCCGCGTCGCCGCTTCGATCAGCGCACGCATCCAGCGCCTCGAAGAAGGCGCCGAGCCTAGCGCGCTCGGACTCGGTTCCCATTGCACGCGGTTCGCTGCTCAGGATCTGCTCAAGACGCTGCAGCGCGCCTGGTTCGATCCCGCACCTGCGCACGACTTTCCGCGCCGCGCGAGCCCCTCGCCCATGGAGCTGGTGAGCGGCTTTGCCGCGATTCACCATGCAATCGAAGGTACCCCCGTGGCGAAGAGCACCGCCGGTCCTTCGAGCTATTCCTACGGGGAAGCCGAGCGATTTCATACGTTCCTGCCCAGCGCGGAACGGGATGCGCGCGAGCAGAGTCTGGAAACTTGGGAAACGCTGGGGGAATCGGACGAGGGATTCCGACTTCGCCGCGGGACACAGGGCATGCGTCTGGCCCACCGGCAGCTCGTGGCACTGCGGCCAAGCGGCGCGCGCCAGTTCATCCTTTGCCATGTCGACTGGCTCATCGAAGGACCGGATCAATCGCTCACCATCGTGGCCCGAGCTCTGAAAGGGGAAGCAAAGGCCTGCGCCGTGCGCTCCTCCGATCGGAGCGCCCCGCAGAGGTCCGACGCGCTGATGCTGCCGGTCGCCCCGGGCCTGTCGCCCGTGCTGGTGCTGCCTACGGGCTGGTACCGGCGCGCCGGCGAGCTCGAACTCGAGCTCGGCAACGCCATAAGACGCGTTACTCTCTCCGGTGTCGTCGAGCGCGGTTTCGACTACGAGCGGGTCCGCGTTTCAACGCCCTAACAAGCGCCAGGCTCCTCTCTTCGCGCAGAGAAACCCCGCGTAGGCGAGAGCTTTTCGCGTGGCCGGTCGTCTAAAATGCCTCATGGCGGCCGCGGACAGACCGACACCCACCGAAATCAAGCTGCACCAGAAATCCCGGGTGCTCGAGGTTTCATTCTCCGACGGCAGTCGTTTCGAGCTGCCCTACGAATTCCTGCGCGTGTACTCCCCGTCAGCCGAAGTGCGCGGCCACGGACAGGGACAGGAAGTCCTGCAGACCGGCAAGAAGGACGTGGACATCCTGAGACTAGAGCCGGTGGGCAGCTACGCGGTGCAGCCGCATTTTTCCGACGGGCACGGCACAGGCATATTCTCTTGGGACTACCTCTACGATCTGGGAACGAATCGTCAATCTCTCTGGCGGACTTATCTCGAGCGGCTCGAGGCAGCCGGCGCACGCCGAGAGCCCTGAGCCTTCGGCATGAACACGTCTTGACGGCATGCTAGCATGCTCGCGTGAGTCAGACACACTTCGGATACCAGCGCATCGACGAGGCCGAAAAGGCTTCGCGCGTCGCCGGCGTTTTTTCCTCTGTCGCATCCCGATACGATCTGATGAACGATTTGATGTCGGGCGGCCTTCACCGGCTGTGGAAGGCTTTCGCGGTGGCGCTCGCCGGCGTGCGCGAGGGCGAGAAGGTGCTCGACGTGGCTGCCGGATCAGGCGATCTGGCATTCGATTTTGCGAGACATGTCGGGGCAAGCGGAGAGGTATGGCTCACCGACATCAACCGTGCGATGCTGGAAAGGGGGCGCGATCGCCTGCTCGACCGCGGCCGCCCGGTCCCGGCCGCGCAGTGCGACGCGGAAAGGCTGCCCTTTCCTTCCAACTACTTCGACTGTGTCAGCGTCGCTTTCGGTCTGCGCAACATGACGCGAAAGGACGCGGCGCTTGCCGAAATGCGCCGCGTGCTGAGGCCCGGAGGGAGGCTGCTCGTGCTCGAGTTCTCGCGCGTCTGGCGGCCGCTCGCAAAGGCTTACGATTGGTACTCGTTCAAGGTCCTTCCATGGCTGGGCAAGACGGTATCGGGCGACGAGGCCGCCTATCGTTATCTCGCCGAATCGATACGCATGCACCCCGACCAGGAGAGCCTAAAGGGCATGCTGGAACGGGCGGGGCTCGAGAACGTCGAATATTTCAACCTGAGCGCGGGTGTCGTGGCCCTGCACCGGGGCTACAAGTTCTGAATCACGGAGAGAGACCATGAAAAAACTGATCGTTTCCCTGTTCACTCTGTTCTTCGGTGCAGGCATCCTTGTAGATGACCTCGAGGCCGCCAGGCTCGGTGGCGGCCGAAATCTCGGGACCCAACGCCAAGTCACCGCGACCCCGAAGCAAGCGACTCCGCCTGCGCATCAGCAGCCGGCGACGGCGCCGCAACCGTCCGGGCAGGGGCGCTGGCTTGCGCCGCTCGCCGGACTCGCCGCAGGCCTTGGCTTGGGCTGGCTGTTCGCGCAGGGAGGCTTCGGCGCCGCGATCGGCGCGCTTCTCGTAGCTCTGCTCGCCGGTGTCGCAGTGTTCGCCTTGATGCGTTTCCTGTCGAAGCGGCGCCCGCAGGGAGCGCAGATGCACTACGCCGGCTTTGGCAACGAAACCGTGGCTGCGCCGCCGCCCTCGCAGCTTCCCGGAGACGTGGGCGCGCAGCCGAATTATCGCAGCCAGTTCGTTTCCAACATTCCGGCGGGCTTCGACGTCGAGGCTTTCTTGAATGAAGCACGGCGCAACTTCCAGCGCCTGCAGCAAGCGAACGATCGCGGCGACCTCGCGCGGCTGCGACAAGTCACCACGGAGGACATGTTCAACACGCTGAAGGACGACGTCGCCGGGCATTCAGGCGTGCAACAGACCGATGTCGTCACCCTGAACGCCGCGCTCTTGGAAGTCGTCACCGAGGGCGAGCTGCATTGGGCGAGCGTGCGATTTTCCGGTTCGATTCGCGAAGAGGCGAGCGCACCGGCCGAGCCATTCGAGGAGATCTGGCACATGCGAAAGCCGGTGAACGGCTCCTCGGGCTGGCTGCTCGCCGGGATACAGCAGCCCAGCTGATCCGCTCGCCCCTGGGCCCGACCCGGACACTCCGTGATCGAGCGCGGCGCCCTCGCAGCGCTGAACCATCTTCTGGAGCAGCAGCCGTGGGCGGCTGAGCGCCTGATACCCTTCGCAGGCCAGGCTGTGGAATTTCGCTGCCCGCCTTTTCCAGACCTGCGCCTCGCGATCACCGGCAGCGGCCTTCTCGATCGGGCGCAGGCGGACACCGCGAGCACGCTCGTCGTGAAGCTCAACCCGGACGCCTTGCCGTTCCTGCTTGCGCGCGACGAGACCGCCCGAAAGCGCGTTGAAATCGAAGGCTCGGCGGACCTGGCAGGCGCGGTGGACTATCTTTTCCGCCACCTCAGCTGGGATCTCGAGGAAGATCTCTCCAGGGTGTTTGGCGACATCGTTGCCCACCGCCTCGCCTCCGGCGGCAAAGCGCTCGCGACCTGGCCGCGCGATGCCGCATTACGCCTCGCCGAGAGTCTCGCCGAATACTGGACCGAGGAGCAGCCTCTGCTCGCGCGGCCCGCCGACGTGGATAGCTTTTGCCGCGGCGTAGACACGCTGCGCGACGACGTCGCCCGCCTCGAAAAACGCATCGAACACCTGTCCGATCCCCGCAAGGATCGTTGAAAGGGCGCGTCCCCTTTCGGGTCGCGAGGGCCAATTCTGGTAAATTGGCCGCTTCGGCCAGCGACCTTCCCCTCCTTGTTTCGCCTCGCCAAGATCCTTTGGATAAGCCTGCGCTTCGGGCTAGACGAGTTCGCGCTCGCCTCAGGGAGCCGGCTCGCGCGCGCCCTGAACGCGCTCCTTTTCTTTCGCGCGCTCTCCGAGCCGCGCGGCGCGCGGCTGCGTCTGGCGCTCGAAGCCCTCGGCCCCATCTTCGTCAAGTTCGGCCAGGTGCTCTCGACACGCCGCGACCTCTTGCCCGCCGACCTCGCCGACGAGCTGGCGAAGCTCCAGGACCGGGTGCCCCCCTTCCCCGGCGAGCTCGCGGTGGCCGAGGTCGAGCGCGCCTTCGGCAAGCCGATCGCGAAAATTTTCGAGACATTCGAACTGCAGCCTGTCGCGAGCGCGTCGGTCGCCCAAGTGCATCTCACCGTGCTTCCCGGGGGCACGGAGGCGGCGGTCAAGATCCTGCGGCCAGGGATGATGCCGGTGATCGCGAAAGACCTGGCGCTCATGGACGCTGCCGCGGGCCTCGTCGAGCGCTTTTGGGCCGACGGGAGGCGTCTCAAGCCCCGCGAAGTGGTCGCAGAATTCGCGCGACATTTGTCCGAAGAGCTCGACCTCATACGTGAAGCAGCGCATGCAAGCCAGCTGCGCCGCAATTTCCACGAGTCGCCGCAGCTCGCGGTGCCGGAGGTGTACTGGGACTTCTGTACGGGCACCGTCATGACGATGCAGAGAATGCACGGCACCCCGGTGAGCCGGGTGGATGAGCTGCGCCGGCAGGGCGTGGACATTCCGAAGCTCGCGCGCACTGGCGTCGAGATCTTCTTCACTCAGGTGTTCCGCGACGGTTTCTTTCACGCGGACATGCATCCGGGAAACATCCTGGTGACGCCCGAGGGCCGCTATGTCGCGCTCGACTTCGGCATCATGGGCACGCTCACCGAGGTGGACAAGCAGTATCTCGCGCAGAACTTCCTCGGTTTTTTCCGACGCGATTACGCCCGCGTGGCGCGAGCGCATCTCGAGGCGGGCTGGGTGCCGGCCGATACGCGCATGGACGAGTTCGAGGGCGCGATTCGCGCCGTGTGCGAACCGTTCTTCGACCGCCCCCTGAAGGAAATCTCCTTCGGACGGGCGCTCGTACGCCTGTTCCAGACCTCGCGCCGTTTCAACGTCCAAATCCAGCCGCAGCTCATCATGCTGCAGAAGACCCTCCTCAATATCGAGGGGCTCGGGCGCCAGCTCGACCCCGACCTCGACCTGTGGACCACCGCCAAGCCGTTTCTCGAGAACTGGATGCGCGAGCAGATCGGATTGAAGGGCCTGTTGCGCGCGCTCCGCAACGAGGCGCCACGCTGGGCGTCGATGCTGCCGCAGCTGCCTCGCCTGGTGCACCGCGCGCTCGCCGACGACCGTGTCGGGCGCATCGAGTACGCGCTCGATGACCTCATCAGGCTGCAGCGGCGGCGGACGCGGGTGCTGGAATGGATCGCCCTGCTGCTCGCAGCCGCGCTCGCCTGGGCGGTGTTCTTGACGGCCGTATAATCTGCGCCCATGCTTATCGCATCCGTCGTGCTTTATCTGCTCGTCACGATCGCGATCGGCCTGTGGGCGGCGATGCGGGTGAAAAACTCGAAGGACTACGTCGTCGCCGGCCGCAGCCTACCTCTCTACATGAACACGGCGACGGTCTTCGCCACCTGGTTCGGCGCCGAAAGCGTGCTCTCCGTTTCGGTCGAGTTTTCCAAGAACGGGCTGGGCGGCATCATCGCCGATCCCTTCGGCTCCTCCGTCTGCCTGGTCATCGTCGCGCTTCTCTTCGCGCGCGCGTTCTACCGCATGGACCTGCTGACGATCGGCGACTTCTACCGCAAGCGCTATGGCCGCTCCATGGAGCTCGGTACCAGCGTGATCATCGCCATCTCCTATCTCGGCTGGACCGCGGCGCAGCTGACGGCGCTCGGCCTAGTTTTCTCGACCCTGACGAACGGCGCCATCTCGCTCGAGACTGGAATCGTCATCAGCGGTGTCGTCGTCCTCGCCTACACCATCTGGGGCGGGATGTGGTCCGTGGCCATGACCGATCTGTTCCAGTCGGTCATGATCATCGTCGGCCTCGGGGTCATCGCCTGGTTCGTCGGCGACATGGCGGGCGGGCCCGGAACGATCATCGCGGCAGCCGCCGAGGCGTCAAAATTCGAGTTCTGGCCCAAGGGCGGCACCAAGGAATGGCTCGCCTTCGTCACCGCCTTCCTCACGCTGGCGATCGGATCGATCCCGCAGCAGGACATCTTCCAGCGCGTCACCTCGGCGAAGAACGAGAGGACCGCGATTGCCGGCAGCCTCCTCGGCGGGGTCGTCTATTTCGGCTTCGTGTTCGTCCCCATCTACATCGTCGTTGCAGGGCTGCTCATCGATCCGTCGCTCGGGGCATTGCTGTCGGCCCAAGATGCGCGCGAGACACAGCGCCTCCTTCCCGCGTTCATCCTCGGCCACACGCCCATGTGGATACAGGTGCTCTTCTTCGGCGCGCTGCTCTCGGCGATCCTGTCGACCGCGAGCGGGGCGATCATCGCCCCGACTTCGCTGTGCACGGAAAACATCATCCGTCCGCTCTATCCGAACATGAGCGACCGCCAGTTCCTCCTCACGCTTCGCGTCGTCCTTGTTTCCTTCACCTGCGCCGCCCTGGTATTCGCCCTGCGCTCGAAGCAGACGATGTACGACATGGTGCAGAACGCTTACACCGTGACGCTGGTGGCCGCGCTGGTGCCGCTCGCCGCGGGAATCTTCTGGAAGAGAGCGAATAACGCCGGCGCGATCCTGTCCGCGGTATTTGGACTCGTCGGCTGGCTGATTGCGGCTTTCATCGCGGCGGACACCGCCGTGCCGCCGACGCTCGTCGGCTTCGCGTTCTCCATCCTAGGCATGGTCCTCGGCGCTATCGTCCCAAGGGCCGCGCCGCAGGTGCATCGCCACAGCGCCCCCCGCTAGTCCGCTCCCGCCCGGACTCGGCTACAATTCGCGCGCCCTTTCACTGCCGCCGAGGTCTCCATGTTTGCGCGCCTGATGCCGCACGAAGGCCGGTTCTTCACCTATTTCAGCGAGCACGCCGCGCTCATCCTGCAGGGAGCGGTCGAGCTGAAGGCGATGATGGACAACACGGGCGAGACCGAGAGCCGCGCCCACAACATCAAGGCCATCGAGACCAGAGCCGACACCGTCACCTACGAAACCATCCAGCTCCTGCACAAAACCTTCATCACGCCCATCGATCGGGACGAGATCCACCAGCTCATCACCCGGATGGACGATATCCTCGACCTGATGGAGGACGTATCGCAAAGCGTATTCCTCTACGACATCCGCAAGATCCCCGACGAGGCGAAGCGGCTCGCGGAGATCTGCGTGGCCTGCACCGAGAATGTCAAAGCCGCGGTCGATCTCCTCAACAACATGGGAAACGCGGAGAAAATCATGAAGATCTGCGTGGACATCGACCGGCTCGAGACCGACGCCGATCAGGTATTGCGCTCGGCGCTGGCGAAGCTATTTCGCCACGAACCGGACACCCGGGAGCTGATCAAGCTGAAGGAGATCTACGAGCACCTGGAGACTGTCACCGACAAATGCGAGGACGTGGCCAACATCATCGAGGGTATCGTCATCGAGAATTCCTGATCCACGGTCCCTTCCGAATGCCGATCAGCTTTGAAATCGTCGTGTTCCTGATTCTGCTCGCGCTCGCGTTCGACTTTCTCAACGGCTTTCACGACGCCGCCAACTCGATCGCCACCATCGTCTCCACCGGCGCCATGAGCCCGCACTGGGCGGTCGCTTGGGCGGCGTTCTTCAACTTCATCGCGTTTGTCGTGTTCGGATTCGCAGTCGCTACCACCATAGGCAAGGGCATAGTCGATCCGGCCATCGTCGATCACTACGTCGTTTTCGGAGCGCTGTGCGGCGCAATCACCTGGAATCTCGTTACCTGGTACTACGGCATTCCGTCCAGCTCCTCTCACGCGCTGGTCGGCGGCATCATCGGCGCCGGTGTCGCGAAAGCCGGGGTTGGCAAGTTGGTGGCGAGCGGTGTTCTCAAGACCGCGGCTGCGATCGTGCTGTCGCCGCTTCTCGGTTTCATGCTCGCCATCGCCCTGATGATCGCTGTGTCCTGGGTCTTCGCGCGCTCGACCCCGCGGCGCGTAGACCGCTGGTTCCAGCGGCTGCAGTTCGTCTCGGCTGCGCTCTACAGTCTCGGACACGGGGGAAACGACGCGCAGAAGACCATGGGCATTATCTGGATGCTGCTCATCGCATCCGGGCTTTCAGCCGCAAACGAGCCACTGCCTTTTTGGGTGGTGCTCACCTGTCAGGCCGCGATGGGCCTGGGGACGCTCTTCGGCGGCTGGCGCATTGTCAAGACCATGGGCATGCGGATCACCAAGCTCAAGCCCGTCGGCGGTTTCTGCGCCTCTGCGAGCGGCGCAATGACGCTGTTTCTTGCCACCAGCCTCGGCATTCCGGTGTCCACGACCCACACCATCACCGGCTCGATCATCGGCGTGGGCTCGGCGCAGAAGCTCTCCGCGGTGCGCTGGGGCGTCGCCGGCAACATCATCTGGGCGTGGATCTTTACCATCCCGGGCTCGGCGTTTATCGCCGGCGTGGCCTGGTTACTGGGAACAGAATATTTTTAAATGCCCATGCGCCTGCACGCCATCGAGACCGACATCACGCGTCTCGCGGTGGACGCCATCGTCAACGCGGCGAATACCAGCTTGCTCGGGGGCGGCGGGGTCGACGGCGCAATCCACCGCGCCGCGGGGCCGGAATTGCTGCGCGAATGCCGAACGCTCGGCGGCTGCGCCACCGGCGACGCGAAGATCACGGGCGGCTATCGGCTGGCGGCGAAGCACGTGATCCACACCGTCGGCCCCGTCTGGAACGGCGGGGCGAGCGGCGAGCCGCAGCTGCTCGCCTCCTGCTACAGGCGCAGCCTCGAGCTCGCTCTCGCGCACAACGTCCGCTCCATCGCCTTTCCCGCCGTCAGTTGCGGCGTTTACGGGTATCCCATGGAGCGCGCCGCCAGGATCGCCGTGCGCGAATGCTCCCGGTTTGCCCAGGAGCACGACGCGATCGAGCGAATAACGTTTGCGCTTTTCGGCTCCGATGCGCTCGCGATCTACCAAGCGGAGCTTGCGCAACTGACACCATGAGAAAATGAGCGGGTCATGGCCCTCTGGCAGCCCTCGACCCTGGCGCGCTATCTGTTCGCGGCGTACGTACCGCTCGTGATCTACGCGAGCCTGGACCCGTTCTCCGGTTGGCGCGACCGGGGCCTGCCGCCGTTCGCTTTCCTCGCTGCGCCCTTCCCCCGTCCCATCCCGGTATTCGACGTGGTCGCGAACATCATCGGCTACACGCCGCTCGGCTTTCTCGCCGTGTTGGCAGTGTATCCCTGGCTGCGCCACGGTTACGCTCTAGGTTTCGGCCTTGCCTGCTCAGTACTCTTGAGCTTCGCGCTCGAGTCGCTGCAGCTCTACCTGCCTACGCGCACGTCCTCGAACCTCGACCTGCTCGCCAATACCGTGGGCGGCGCGGTCGGCGCCCTCGCCGCCCTCGCGGCGACGCGGCCCCTGATGGACGCAGAAGGGTTGCAGCGCCTGCGCAACAGGCTGTTCCTCGCGGGGCGCCGGACCGATCTCGGGCTGGTGCTGCTCGGGCTGTGGCTGTTCGCGCAGCTCAATCCCCAGACGCTGCTCTTCGGCACGGGCGATCTGCGCGACTTGTTCAAGGCGCCCTCGGGCAAGCTCTACCCCGCCGAGACATTCTTGCGCGTGGAGGCGGGCGTCGCCTGCGCGAACGGCCTGGCGGCAGGATTGCTCGCGCTGTGCCTCACTGCGCGCGACCAGCCGGCGCGCGGCGTGGTCGTGATCTTTCTCGCCGCAGCGCTGGCGGTGCACAGCTTCGGATTCGGCATGGTCGTGAGCTCCCAGGACGTCCTCGCCTGGGTGACGCCGGGGGCCCTATACGGCGTGGCTGCAGCAATCCTGCTGCTGCTGCTGGCCGCGGGGATGCCCCGGGCCGCCCAGCTCGCGCTCATGGGCCTTGCCTTGATGGCGGCGACCGCGCTCGTTAATCTCGCCCCCGCCAATCCCTACATGACCGCCTCTCTCGCACTGTGGCAGCAGGGGCATTTTCTCAATTTCAACGGTGCGACGCGCGTCGTTTCCGCCGTCTGGCCGTTTGCGGCGATGGTCTATCTGGTGCTGCTCGCCAACGATCGCGGACAGGTAAGGGAGTAGGAAGCGCGCCCGAGAAGACCGACTCGTCACAGTATAATTGCCGGTACGCTCCTCACATTCGGATTCGAAATGAGCTACTACGAACGACACGTTTTTTTCTGCTGCAACCAGCGCCAGAACGGCGAGACCTGCTGCAACGACAAAGGGGCGGGCGGCATGCGCGACTACGCGAAAAAACGGGTCAAGGAGTTGGGACTCTCGGGTCCCGGGAAGGTGCGGGTGAATCAGGCGGGGTGCCTGGACCGCTGCGAGGAAGGGCCCTGCGTCGTGGTGTATCCGGAAGCGGTCTGGTACACCTACGTCGACCGCGCCGATATCGACGAGATCATCGAGGAGCACCTCAAGGCAGGCCGCGTGGTCGAACGCCTGCTCCTATGAGCGGGGCGGGCGAGCACCTCTTCATCGACGGCGCGGCGGGCAGGATCGAGACAGTCGTAGATCGTCCCGAAGCTACGCTCAGAGGGGCGGCGCTCGTCGCCCATCCGCACCCGCTCTACGGCGGGACGCTCGACAACAAGGTGGTCCAGACTCTCGCGAGAACTTTCGTCGAATTGGGCTACGTGTCGCTGCGGCCCAATTTCCGCGGCGTCGGCAAATCAGAAGGCGAGCACGACGAAGGCAGAGGAGAGACCGAAGACTTGCTCCGCGTCGCCGAGTATGCGAAGAAAACCTTCGGCCCGCTGCCGCTCGTCCTGGCGGGATTCTCTTTCGGCGCGGCGGTTCAGACGCAGGTCGCTCAGCGCACGAGCCCCTTGCGCGTGGTGTTGGTGGGCGCCGCGGTCGGCCGCTTTCCTTCGGAGATCGTACCCGGCGACTCGATCGTCATCCACGGCGAGCGCGACGAGACCGTGACACTCGCGAAAGTGCTCGACTGGGCGCGGCCACAGGAACTGCCGGTCGTGGTCATCCCCGGTGCGGACCATTTCTTCCACCTGCGCCTGAACCTCATCAAGAACATCGTCAAAGGTTCATGGCGGTACTAGCGGCTCGCAACCTGCGCAAGTCCTACGGCGGCGCGGAGGTGGTCGCCGGCGTGAGCTTCGCGATCGCGCCGGGGGAATGTTTCGGGCTGCTCGGCCCCAACGGCGCTGGCAAGACCACGACCTTGAGGCTGTGCCTCGGCCTCACCGATCCCGACCACGGCTCGATCGAGCTGATGCAGCGCCCGGTGCCCGGTGAAGCCCGGCCCGCCCGCGCGCGCGTGGGCGTGGTGCCGCAGATGGACAACCTCGATCCCGATTTCACCGTCGGCGAAAACCTGCTCGTCTACGGCCGCTACTTCGGCCTCTCCGAAGGCGCCATCCGGGCGCGCATCCCCCAGCTGCTCGACTTCGCGGGCCTAAGCGCGCGCGCGGCGTCGCAGATCCAGACGCTCTCAGGCGGAATGAAACGACGTTTGACGCTCGCGCGCGCGCTCATCAACGATCCCGACTTGATCTTCATGGACGAGCCCACTACGGGGCTGGATCCGCAGGCTCGCCATCTGATTTGGGAGCGGTTGAAGCAGCTCCTCGCTGGAGGGAAAACCATCGTGCTCACCACGCATTTCATGGAGGAAGCCGAGCGGCTGTGCGCGCGGCTCGCCATCATGGACCGCGGGCGCATCATCACCGAGGGAAGTCCGCGCGAGCTCATCCTCCGCCACATCGAGCCGCATGTCGTCGAGGCCCACGGCGACGGTGTCATGGACTGGAGCGATCGCGAGGCGGGAAAGCTCGCCTCACGCCTGGAAAAAAGCGGCGAGACGGTTTTCTGCTACGCCGCCGATCCGGCTCCGCTGCTCTCAAGCCTCGCAAACCAGGGGGAACTGCGCTACCTGCACCGGCCGGCCAACCTGGAAGACGTGTTCCTGAAACTCACCGGCCGGGAGCTGCGCGACTGATGCACATCTTTTCGCCGCCTTCGATGAGCCTGCGCTTCGTTCCCGTGTGGCGCAGGAACCTGCTCGTGTGGCGCAAGCTCGCGGTTCCCTCGATCCTAGGCAATCTCGCCGACCCCCTGATCTACGTGCTCGGCCTCGGGTACGGCCTCGGCTCGATGCTGCCCGAGGTCGGCGGCGTACCTTACATCGCATTCCTCGCTGCGGGAATGGTGTGCTCGAGCACGATGAACAGCGCCACGTTCGAAGCGATGTACTCGGCCTTCTCCCGCATGCACGTACAGCACACCTGGGACGCCATCATGAACGCACCGGTCGACCTCGACGACGTTGTGCTCGCCGAGCTCGCGTGGGCGGCGAGCAAGAGCGTGCTCTCGGGCGTGGCGATTCTCGCCGTCGTGTGGCTGCTCGGCCTGTCGGGCTCGGTCCTGTCTCTCTGGGTGATCGCGCTGCTGCCTCTCATCGGCCTCACTTTCGGCGCGCTCGCCCTCGCGGTCACGGCGATGGCGCGGAGCTACGACTTCTTCATGTACTACTTCACGCTGCTCGTCACGCCGATGAATCTGCTGTGCGGGGTGTTCTTTCCGGTGGAGCAGCTGCCTGCCGCCTTTCAGGCGGTCGCCGCGTTTCTTCCCCTCACGCACGCAGTGGCGATCGCGCGTCCGCTTCTCCTCGGTCAAATTCCGCCGGACGCGGTCTTGCACGCGCTGGTGCTGCTTGCCTATGCCGCGGCCGGGTTCTATGCTGCGACGGTGCTTTTCCGCAGGCGGTTGCTCAAATAGCGATGCTCTGGATCAAGGCGCTGCACATCATCTCCATGGTGACCTGGTTCGCCGGGCTGTTCTATCTGCCGCGCCTGTTCGTCTATCACGCGATGGCCGAGGATGCGGCGAGCCGGGAACGCTTCAAGATCATGGAGCGCAAGCTCTACTGGGGCATCATGGCGCCGGGCGCAGTGCTGACGCTCGCCTTTGGCACTTGGCTGTGGCTCGGCTACGGGTTCACGGGCGCCTGGCTCCAGGCCAAGCTCGGGGTCGTCGTTCTTTTGATCGCCTATCATCTGTACTGCGGCAAGCTGCTTGCCGATTTTGCGCGCGACCGAAATACGCGGTCGCACCTGTGGTACCGCTGGTTCAACGAGGTGCCGGTAGGTTTCCTGGTCGCCGCGGTCGTTCTGGCCGTGGTGAAGCCGTTCTAGCCGCACACGGCGGCACGCTCCGGATTTCCCCTTTTTCGACAATCTGCTAATCTTGGCATGCTCGTTGCATTCGATTTCACAGACATGAACGCGAAAAACATCACATTGAGGCCCGGGCGGCCCGCCGATGCCGCGAAGATCGCCGCGATGTCGCGCGACCTGATCGAGACGGGCCTCGGCTGGTCCTGGGGACCCGACCGCGTTGCCCGCTCGATCGCAAACAAGGAAACGTTTACGCTGCTCGCCTGCGACCGCGACCGCGTCGTCGCTTTCGCCATCATGTATTTCGGCGACGAACACGCCCATCTCAATTTGCTCGCGGTGCGGTCTTCCCACCAGAGACTGGGCATCGGACGGCGCATGGTCGAATGGCTGACCGAGTCGGCATTCGCCGCCGGAATCGCCACGATTCACCTCGAGCTGCGCGCGGCCAACTACACCGCGCGCAGCTTCTACAAATCGCTCGGATTCACCGAGTCGGCTTACATCCCGGGTTACTACCGCGGCCGAGAAATGGCGCTGCGCATGATGCGGGTGCTGCGCAAGCCGGGCATCCCGCTGCCCGTCTGGGCCGCGCCGAAGTTGCCGAAGACCTGACGCCTTCGCGGCGGGATACAGGGCGCGACAGGATCGCCCGACATGCGCGGCGCGGTGCTCGCTCTCACGGCCGGTCTCATGGCGAACGCCGCTCTCGCGGTTCCCGGACTCGAGCCCGGCGTATCGCGCGAGCTCGCGCTGTGGCGAGCAAAATACTACCGCGATGTCCGATACGCGCTGGCGATCAGCGTCACCGCCGGTGCGGCGAAGCTCGCCGGCACGGCCACCGTCGAGGTCACTCTTCCAGGCACAGTACCCGACCTGGTGCTCGACTGGCGTCCCTCGCCGGGCGCGGCGCGCGTGGCGCAGCTGCGCGTCAACGGCAAGCCGGCGAAGGCGAGACTCGAGCGGGAACACCTGATCGTTCCTGCGCGGCTGCTCAGGGCGGGAAGGAACCGCATAGCGCTCTCTTTCGAATCGCCGATCGCCTTGTCCGGCAGCGCGGTGACGCGCTACCTGGACCGCGAGGACGGCTCAGAGTACGTCTATACGCTTTTCGTTCCTTCGGATGCCAGCACCGCTTTCCCCTGCTTCGACCAGCCCGACCTCAAAGCGCGTTTCAAGCTCGAGCTGATCGTGCCGCGCGCATGGACCGCCGTCGGAAACGCCCCGATTGCGGCAACCGAGGACCTGTCGAGCGGCCAGCGCCGGTTCCGATTCGCAGCGACTGCCCCGATCAGCACGTATCTGTTCGCATTTGCCGCCGGGCCGTTCGCGGAGGTTCAGGTTCCAACCCCGCCTCAATCCTCTCCCGCAGGACGCAACACGGCGCGAGCGAAGCGGGCCGCCAAAAGGCGAGCGGGCTCTCCCGCCATTGAAAAAGCAGTCGAGACGAGGCTCTTCGTCCGCAAGTCGCAGCTCGCTCGCGCCCGTGCGGAGGCTCCCGAGGTGCTGCGGTTCAATCGCGAGTCGCTGCGCTGGTTCGAGCGCTACTTCAATTCGCGCTTCCCGTTTCCCAAGTACGACCTGGTGCTCGTCCCGGAGTTCGCCTACGGAGGCATGGAGCACGCCGGGGCGACCTTTCTGCGCGAGGAAGCGGTGCTGTTTCCGTCCACGCCCAACGAAACGGACATCCTCGCGCGCGCGCAGCTCCTGTTCCACGAGACCTCGCATCAGTGGTTCGGCGATTCTGTGACCATGCGCTGGTTCGACGACCTGTGGCTGAAGGAAGGGTTCGCCAACTTCATGGCGGCCAAGGCGGCCGAGGCGCTGCTCCCGGCGCATTCGGTCTGGAACGCCTTCCACGCGCTCAAGACCGCCGCCTACCGGACCGACGTCACGCAGGGGACGACGCCGATCTACCGGACGCTCTCCAATCTTTCCGGCGCGAAATCCGCTTACGGCAACATCGTCTATGGGAAGGCCCCGGCGGTGTTGCGCCAGGCCGAGTTCTACGTCGGCGAGCCGGTCTTCCGCCGGGCGGTGCGGCAGTTCCTGAAAGGACACGCCTATGCGGCCGCCGACTGGAACGACCTCGTCGTCGCGCTCGAGCGTGCCTCGGGCCGCAAGCTGAAGCGCTGGGCCGAAGCCTGGGTCAAGAGGCGTGGCATGGCGGAGGTGCGCCTCGCCTGGGACACCGATCGCGACGGCCGGCCGAAGAACACCGTCCTGGAGCAGCACAACGTGCTCAATGAAGGCGGAACTTGGCCGATGAAGCTACGGGTGTTCGCCTTGTCCGAGAGCGGGCTTCCCCGCTCGGCCGATGCCTTGTTGCGCGGCCGGAGTACGAGCGTTCGCGAAATCGACGGCATGCCCGAGATCGACTTCGCGTTCGCGAATTTCGGAGACTACGGCTACGGGCGCTTCCTCCTCGACCCGATGAGCCGCGAGGCGGTCCTCGCACGCCCGGAAATCGTGCAGGGCGATCTGCTGCGCGCGCTCGTCTTCGGTTCGCTCTGGGAATCGGTGCGGGACGCCGAGCTCGCACCCCTCGCCTATCTCGACCTCGTCATTCGCGTCGCCCCGGTCGAACGCGACCCGGTGACCCTCGCCGGCTTGCTCCAGCGCGCGCAGCTCGCCTTTCTCCACTATGCATCGGATCCCCAGCGGGACGCCGTGGCGGAATCTTTCGAGCAGCTTCTCGCCGAGGGAATGCTGCACGCGGATACGCCGGGGCGCCGCATTACTTTCCTCAGGGCGTTTACGGCGAGCGCCTGGTCGGAGAGCGGCCGCTCCCGGCTCAAATCGCTCCTCGCAAACACGTCGGAGATTCCCGGGGTGAAGCTCAGCTCGCGCGACCGCTTCCGCGCAATCGCGCGGCTGCTCGCGCTCGACGACCCGGAGGCGAAGGGCCTGCTCTCCGCGCAGATCGCCGCGGATTCCGGGGACGACGGCCGCCGCTACGCCTTCGCGGCGGCTGCGGCCGAGCGCAGCGCCGAGGCGAAGCGCGCTTACTTCGAGCGCTTCTTCAGCGAGCAGGGCCTAGCCGAAAGCTGGATCGATGCGGCGCTTGGCTCGTTCAACGCGGTCGAGCACGCCGAGCTGACCCAGCCCTATCTCGATCTCGCGCTCGCCGCCTTGCCCGAATTCAAGCGCACGCGCAAGATCTTCTTCGTCAACAACTGGCTCGCCGCCTTCATCGGAGGACAGGTGGACGCCGCGGCGCTTGAGCAGGTGGAGAGTTTCGCAAGCCAGCCTGAGCTCGAGCCCGACCTGAAGCTCCAGGTCCTCGAAGCGATGGACGGGCTCGCGCGCACCGTCAAGATTCGAGCGAAGTTTGCCAGGCTCCTGCCCTGACGAAGCCTGCGGTTCCGGAAGCGGCGCCCGCTCGCGCGCTCGTCAATCCAGCGCGCCGGCGGCGTAAGCGCGTTCGATCTCGGCGTCGAATTTCTGCTGCACCCGATCGCGCTTGACCTTGAGGGTCGGCGTGAGCAGCCCGTTCTCCACCGTCCAGGGCTCGCGAGTCGCCACGACACGGCGTACCCGTATGTACCGCGGGAATTCCTTCAAGCGATCGTTGGCGCGCCGGATGAGATCCTTTTCGCCGGTCTCCCGGGTCACCGCCACGAGCGCCAGGAACGGGCGCCCTTCGCCGATCAGGATGCCTTGTTCGAATACCCCGTCCCCGAGAATGGCGAGTTCCACGTCCTGCGGCGGAAGTTTTTCGCCGTTCGACAGGACGAGAACGTCCTTCAAGCGTCCACGTATGAAAATCCTGCCCTCCCGGATTTCCGCAAGATCGCCCGTATGCAGCCAATCTTCGCGATCGAGCGACTTCGCGCTCGCCTCCGGATTGTTCCAATAGCCCTTCATGACGCTCGGACCCCTCGCGAGCAGCTCGCCGTCCGCCGCGACTCGCACCTCGACATTGTCGAGCGGCATGCCGACCGATTCCGGAACATTGCCCTCCAGTCGATTCACCGAGATCACGGGAGAGGCCTCGGTCATTCCGTATCCCTGGAGAACCGGCAGCCCGAGCCCGAGGAACAGCCACGCAATCGCGGGGTCGAGCGGGGCACCGCCGAGGATCGCGAACCGCATCCTGCCGCCGAGCCTCGAGCGCACCGGTCCTGCGACGCGGTCGCGCAGCAGGGCGAGAACGATCCGGTCAGCGAGCCCCGCTTCGCGGCGCTGGGCTCGCCCTCCCGCCGCCACTACCAGCTCGAAAAGCCGCTTCTTGGCCGGAGATTGGGCGAGAGCCTCGTTGACGCGCGCTGCGAATTTTTCGAACACGCGCGGCACCGCGAACATCACGGTCGGGCGCTCGCTCGCGAGGTCCTCTGCGAGCTGCGAGATCGAGCGGGCGTAAGTGACCTTCGCGCCGATCGCGAGCGGCAGGTAGTAGCCGCCGGTGCGCTCGAACATGTGTGAAAGCGGAAGCAGGGATAGAAATACATCGTCGCTCTGCGCGAGGCGCAGGCGCTCGCAAGCGGAGACGTTCGCGAGGATGTTCCCGTGCGTGAGCATCACCCCCTTTGGTCTGCCTGCCGTTCCCGAGGTGTAGCAAATCGTGGCCAGGGCGCCATCTTCGACTGGCGCGGCCTCGAACGTGGGGGCCTGCCGAGGGAGCACCGCCTCGACCCCGTCATGGCCGCTTCCCGGATCGGCGGCGACGCACAGCACGCGCGGCAGAGATGCGGCCACGCCCCGCAGCGCGTCGGCCATGCGGCTGGTCTCCGCCACGAGCAGTCGCGCGCCGCTGTTCTCCAGGCACCATGCGACGTTTTCCGGGTTGTCGTCGGCGTAGAGCGGCACGACGACGAGACCGAGGCCGAGCGCAGCCTGGTCGGCCGCGACCCAGTGAATGCCGTTTTTCAGGCACAACGCGACACGGTCGCCCGGCGCGAGGCCCTCGGCGCGCAGAAAAGCCTGCCAGCGCGCCGCGTACGCGGCGATTTCGCGCGCAGAGATATCCCGCCAACTGCCCTCGGTGAACTGACGGTAGAGAATTCGCTCGGGCGTGGCGAGATGCGCGCCGAGAAGACTTGCGATGTTTGCCATGGCGGGGCTGTGTTAGGCTCCGGTCCCGTTAATGAAGCCCGTCCAGTCCATCATGCTGAATCCGCCGTGAGCGTGCAAGCCTTCTTCGCCTCTTGTCCGAGAGGCCTCGAATCGCTCCTCGCCGAAGAGCTCACCCGGTTTGGCGCGAAGAAAACCAGCCTCGTTCCGGGCGGTGTCGCATTCGAGGGGGAGATTCTCGCCTGTTACCGGGTCAACCTCGAGTCGCGGCTCGCCACCCGCGTCCTGATACGGCTTGCCCGCTCGCCCTACCGCGGAGAAGAAGACGTATACGAAGCCGCTCTCGCGGTGAAGTGGCCCGAATGGTTCAGCGAGACGCAAAGCATTCGCGTGGACGTCAACGCGATACGCTCTCCGCTGAAGAGCCTCGAATTCGCGACTTTGCGAATCAAGGACGCTGTGTGCGACCGGTTTCGCGCGGACCGCGGGCGGCGGCCCGACGTGGACACGCGCTCCCCCGAGGTGCGCATCCAGGCCTTCCTCGACAAGGCGGAGGTCACTCTCTACCTGGACACCTCCGGCGAACCACTCAACAAGCGCGGCTACCGCAGGGATGCGGGCGAAGCCCCGCTGAAGGAAAACCTTGCTGCCGGCATCGTTCGGCTCACGGGTTGGAACTCGAGCGAGCCCCTCCTTGACCCCATGTGCGGCAGCGGGACGCTCGTCGTCGAGGCGGCGATGATGGCCCTCGCGATCCCTCCGGGACACGCGCGCGCGTTCGGCTTCGAGCGCCTCGCCGGATTCGATCTCAGGCGGTGGAACGAGGTACGCGACGCGGCGCTCGCCCGCCGCAGGCCCAAGCAGCGGCTCCCGATCTTCGCCCGCGATCGCTACGGAGAGGAGCTGAAAAAAGCCCGCCTCAACCTCGAGGCAGCGGGCCTCGGCGACTGCGTCGAACTCAAACAGGCCGACGTTCTCGATACCGGCGCCCCGGCGCGCGCGGGCGTGCTCCTCGCCAATCCGCCCTACGGCACCCGGATCGGCGAACAGGCCGCGCTCGCGGAGTTCTACCCGAAGCTCGGCGATACGCTGAAGAAATACTACGCGGGCTGGCGCTGTTACCTCTTCTCGGGGGATGCGCGACTTCCGAAGCTGATCAGACTGAGCGCGTCCAAGCGCACCCCGCTTTACAACGGCCCGCTGGAATGCCGGCTCTACGAGTATCTGGTCGTCGCCGGGTCCAATCGCAAGAAATCCACTCCATCGCGTGCCAGCGGATCCGGCACTTAGCGCCTTTGCCCCCTTCCTAGCGCATCTGGCTGCGCGCGCTCGATACCGCCAGAAAAATCTCGCGCAGGAACACCAACAGTGACAGGATGAAAGCCAGCATCGCGGCGATAAAGAGCAGCCCGATGAACCTCGACAGGTCGATCGCGATGAACGCATCGACGAAGGCAACGGCGATCAGCAGCCCGACGAAAAGCGCGCAAATCACCGAGAGCACGATCGAGCCGTAGACCAGGCGCACGCGCCGGCTGAGGAGATTGAGTTCCGCGCGCGCCGCCTTCTGTCCCTCGGGGAGCAGCTGGCGCAGCCGGTCCTCGAGCGTGCGGCTGCGGTCGACCGCGCGGCCCAGGCGGTTGGAGAGCACGCCGATGATCGTCCCCACCGCGGTGAGCAGGAAAACCGGCGCAACAGCGAGCTGGATCAGTCGTGTGACGTCGATGACGTTGTCCGCGTTCATGCGGGAGCCTTCTCTTGCCTGCGGCCGCGCCTTATACCATGGCCTTGCGCAACTGGTGCTTGAAATGGTGGATGTGGTTGAGGGCGACCTTCAGCTTGCCGCGATCCTTTGCGGCGAGCGCCTCGTCGCGCTTTTTCTGCCACTCGCCGATCTTGGTCTTGATCGCGGTCTTGTCGACGCCCTTGACCTCGTGGTGCACGTGCATGTCGATGTTGAGTGCCTTGCAGAGCGCAGCGAGCAGATGGTCCTTGTTCAGCTGCGTGTAGCCTTTGACCGCCTCGTGCTCGATTCCGGCCGCGATCTCGCGCAGCTCGGCGAGAGGCTTGCTCTTCAGCTCAGGAAAAGTGTGGGCCATGTGTTCTCCGGGGTGATCGTCCCGGATAATACTGTAGAAGCGTCCGCGGCAGCTAGCGCAGCTACCTGCTGGCGCCTCCTATGCGTCTTCCCACGATGATGAGATCGCGTTCGACTCCGTCCAACACGGCGACCTTCGGCAGCTCCCCCCACCGCTGGAATCCGAATCGCCGGAACAACGCGAGGCTCGGTTCGTTGTGGCCGAATATGAACCCCAACAGCGTGTCGACCCCGAGCGTCGGCGCGTGCGCCAGCGCTTGGGTCAGCAGATAGGAGCCGAGCCCCCGCTTTCGGAACGCTTCGTGAACGTAGACGCTGAGCTCTGCGGTCTTGGCGTATGCCGGGCGCCCGTAGAACGTTGAAAAGCTGAGCCAGGCCGCGACGCGACCCGCGTCCTCGACCACCCAAAGAGGCCTGCGATCCGGAGTGTGTTCCTCGAACCAGTGCACCCGGCTCTCGACCGAAACAGGGTCGGTATCGGCCGTCACGACGCGCGACGCGATCGTGGAGTTGTAGATCTCCACGATCTGCGGCAGGTCGCTTCGAATGGCGGCCCTATGGATGCAGGGTTCAGGCATCGACCCCCTCAGCCCGTGTTCGCGCGGCTCGGGGTTCGCGCGGGGCGCCGCGCGCCGGTCTTGCTCGCGCTCCGGCACATGCGATTGTCAGGCGCAAGGCGACGCGACTCGCGACGGCTATTTTCCCAGGTGTTTGTCGAAGAACCGGGCGATCTCCGTAAACGCCTCCTTGGTCTCCGGAGCTCCGACATCGCGGTAATACTGCGCGTGGGATTGACCTTCGAAGACCTGCAACACCGCTTCGACCCCCGCCTCGCGCAGCTTGCGGTGCACCCGCACCGTATTGGAGAGGAGCAGGTCACGCGTCCCGGTGGTGAGAATCGCCGGCGGAAAACCGCGCATGTCGCCGTAGACCGGCGAGAGCATCGGGTCCCTGAGATCGCGGCCGTTGGTATAGAGCGCGGCGCGCTTGTCGCAGTTCGCTCCGTACGCCACCAGAACATTGTCGAGCATCGCGTTGGTATGGAAGGAGTCGCCGGCCCCGGTCAGATCGGACATCGGCGTACCGGGCGCGATCGCGGCCGGCAGCGGGAGCTTCTCCTGCTTGGCGCGCAGGACCATCGCCAAAGTCAGGTTGCCACCGGCCGAAGAGCCGAAGATCGCCATGTTCTTCGGCGGCGCCATTTTGGTGGCGGCCTTCCACACCGTCATGGCGTCGTCGAGTCCGGCCGGATAGGGATGGTCCGGCGGCATGCGATAGTCGACGGAAATCACCTTGAATCCGCCGAAGCCCGCCATGTAGACCGCCTCGACCGTTCCGGATTCGCCGGGGAAGCTGACGAAGCAACCGCCGTGAACGTGGACCAGCAGCCGGTTGCGGTTTTCACGCGGGATCGCCGCCGGCGTGACCCGATACGCCTTGACCCCGTCGATGGTCATAGGCTCGACCTTGACGCCTAGGGTTTCGCGCAACGCCGGCAAGGCTTTCATGGCGGCCTGATAGCCCGCATTGACCTGCTCTTTCCAGCCCTCAGCCGTCGTCGGGATCACGTTCCAGGTCGAAGTGAGGGGCGCGGCGATCTGTTTTTGCATCTGCGGGCTCACCGTGTCCGGCACCGGCACTGTCTTGGCCGGCAGCTCGCGCGCCGCCGCCGGCGTCTGTGCGACGGCATGCGATGCCATTAGGGCGATCGCGGCGGCGAAACAGGCGAGGCCGGGCACGCGCCACGGGCGAAGCGACAAATGGACTGGCGACGAGCCCCGACGAGTGAACTCGGAACGGATTTTCATGGCGTTTCTCCTCGATTTCTCGTTTTGGCTACCTGGCCCAATGCAAGGATATGCGGTTAAGAAGCTAAGGTTCGCGTTGCGCGGGAGTCACAGGCAATTTCCAAGGGCACACCCGATGAAGAGCTCTCCCGCCGCAAACGCCAGCATCGAGTAAGGTATCGACAGAACTGCCAACGCGATTTTCAGGCATGGACGAATGGATGCCAGTGGAAGCAGTGCGAGCGTCAAGATCCACGGAACGAACTCCGCGACATCGAATGCTGTCCACGAGAACACCTCATCGGGGCGGTCTGGCCATGCGAGCCCGTATAGGGCAGCAACCGAGATCAGACAGGCGACGGGCAATGTCAGAAACAGGGCCGGAATCGCAACGCAGATACGTCCTACGTACTGCACGTGACCTCCTGGATCGGCAAGCGCGGCCGACGCGTGAAATCCGAAATCAGCGGCGCGATTGCGCGCGTGCGCTCCGGACTACGAGCGAGGCTTCCGTAAGGCAGAAATTAGTCGTGGTAAACCAGGCCCGCCGCAACACCCGCTGCGATGAATTCCACCAGAGTTCCCACGAACCACCAGAACGCGAGCGCAAGCGGAATCGGCAGAATCACGTACCAGCCGAAGCTGTGCATCACGGACAACATGAGTCCCACATACAGGCCGAAGCGAAATCCCTGCCCCAAGCCCGGCTTGCCCTTCTCGTAGCCCTTCACGTAGATCAGCGAGAAGAATGGCGCGAGTACCAGCATCCCAACCCAGAAGATCCACATCATTTTCTGCATCTCGGCTTCCGGGCGCCACACGGCAGCCGTCTGCCGGTACAGATCTGACAGGAGCACGCCGTGGATGAGGAATTCCAGCGCCGCCACCACGACGAAAACAGCCCCGCTCGCCAGCACCCAGCGTTTCGTATTCATGGGCTCCTCCGCATGTTCGGCGTCCGCGTCAGACGATGTTGAGGTGCTCGAGTCCCTGCGTGATGTCCCGGTTCTTCGCTTCCTTGGAGTGCAGCTTGATGTTCAACCGCAGGTCGTTCACGCTGTCGGCGTTCCTGAGCGCGTCCTCGTAGCTGATCTTGCCCGCCTCGAACAGGTCGAACAGCGACTGATCGAAGGTCTGCATGCCGAGCTCGCGCGACTTCTTCATGATTTCCTTGATCTCGTGCACCTCGCCCTTGAAGATCAGGTCGGAAATGAGCGGGGAGTTGAGCATGATCTCGACCGCGGCGCAGCGGCCCTTGCCTTCCTTCAAGGGGATGAGGCGCTGCGAAATGAACCCCCGCAGATTGAGCGACAGGTCCATCAGCAGCTGTTGGCGCCGCTCCTCGGGGAAGAAGTTGATGACGCGGTCCAGGGCCTGGTTGGCGCTGTTCGCGTGGAGCGTCGCAAGGCACAGGTGGCCGGTCTCGGCGAAGGCGACCGCGTGATCCATCGTCTCCCGGTCGCGGACCTCGCCGATCAGGATGACGTCGGGCGCCTGGCGCAGGGTGTTCTTGAGCGCGGTTTGCCAGTTCACGGTGTCCACGCCGACTTCGCGCTGGGTGATGAGGCAGCCCTTGTGCGGGTGGGTGAACTCGATCGGGTCCTCGATTGTGATGATGTGGCCGTGGGAGTTCTCGTTGCGGTAGCCGACCATCGCCGCGAGCGTGGTGGATTTGCCCGAACCCGTGGCCCCCACCATGATCACCAGGCCGCGCTTGGTCATGACCACGTCCTTCAATACGTTCGGGAGCCCGAGGTCCTCGATCCTGGGAATGGCGGTGGTGATCACCCGCAGCACGATACCGACGTTCGCTTGCTGGACGAAGGCATTGACGCGGAACCGCCCTATGCCCGCGGGGTTGATCGCGAAGTTGCATTCCTTGCTCGATTCGAACTCGGCGGCTTGCCTGTCGTTCATGATCGCGCGGGCGAGGTCGACGGTGTGCGCGGGTGTGAGCGGCTGGTTCGAGACGGGCGTCATCTTGCCGTCGATCTTGATCGCCGGGGGAAAGCCCACGGTGATGAAGAGGTCGGAGGCTCTCCTCGACACCATCAGCCGCAGCAGGTCGTACATGAATTTCATTGCCTGTTCGCGTTCCATATCCGCCTTTCTGGATCCTCAAGTCCCGGAATCAGCCGGGAAAGTCGTGGCTTCGGCCGGGCTCGCCGAGCGAGCCCTCAACTTGGGGTAGCCTAAGTTAGCCTACGCCGCAATGTCCAGGCCGACTCATGTCAGCCTGGGAAATTGTCCTTGTTGGCGGCCTTGCCGCGCGCCTCGGCCGATGAAATGACGTTGCGCCTCACCAGTTCCTGCAGGTTCTGGTCGAGGGTCTGCATGCCGAATTGCTGCCCCGTCTGGATGGCGGAGTACATCTGCGCGACCTTGTTCTCCCGGATGAGGTTGCGGATCGCGGGCGTGCCGATCATTATTTCGTGCGCGGCGACCCGGCCTCCGCCGTCCTTGGTCTTGCACAGCGTCTGGGCGATGATCGCGCGAATCGACTCGGAGATCATCGCGCGGATCATCTCTTTCTCCGCAGCCGGAAAAACGTCCACGATGCGGTCCATGGTTTTCGCCGCAGAACTCGTATGCAGCGTGCCGAACACGAGGTGTCCGGTCTCGGCGCCGGTCAGCGCCAGGCGGATCGTTTCCAGATCGCGCATCTCGCCGACCAAGATGATGTCCGGATCCTCGCGCAGCGCGCTGCGCAAGGCGTTGGCGAACGACAGCGTGTGCGGTCCGACCTCGCGCTGGTTGATCAGGCATTTCTTCGACTCGTGCACGAACTCGATCGGGTCTTCGATGGTGAGGATATGGCCCTGCTCGTTTTCGTTGATCTGGTTGACCATCGCGGCGAGCGTCGTGGACTTGCCCGAACCCGTCGGACCGGTCACGAGGACGATGCCGCGGGGCTGATCGACGATCTCGGCGAAGATCTTGGGTGTCCTCAGCTCCTCGAGCGACAGGATCTTCGAGGGGATCGTGCGCATAACCGCCGCCGCCCCGCGGTTCTGCACGAAGGCGTTCACGCGAAAGCGCGCGAGACCCGGTATCGCGAAGGAGAAATCGCACTCGAGGTTTTCCTCGTAGTGTTTCCTCTGCCCGTCGTTCATGATGTCGTAGATCATCCCGTGCACGTCCTTGTGCTCCATCGCGGGCAGGTTGATGCGGCGGATGTCCCCGTGCACGCGGATCATGGGCGGCAGACCCGAGGACAGGTGCAGGTCGGAGGCCTTGTTCTTGACGACGAAGGCTAGGAGTTCCGAGATATCCACTATAATCCCCTTCAACGTGAGGCCCGAAAGGAATCCGAAGGATGGGCCTAAGCAGATGAAAGAGCGAGAGTTTTCAAGGCCGCGCTCGCATCGCCGCGCTGATTATGTCCTCAATACCCTTGAACTTGCAAGCCGTGAGGCAGCGCATCGAATCCGCGACCCGGGCGGCGGGCAGGCCTCCCCGATCGGTGCGATTGCTCGCGGTGAGCAAGACGTTTCCGCCGCAAGCCGTCCGCGAGGCGGCGCAGGCGGGGTTGCACGATTTCGGCGAGAACTACGCCCAGGAGGGCGTCGAAAAGATCCGCGAGCTCTCCGCGCTAGTGCTCACTTGGCACTACATCGGTCCGATCCAGAGCAACAAGACGCGCACGATCGCCGAGCACTTCGACTGGGTCCACTCGATAGACCGTGCGAAAATCGCCGCGCGGCTTGCGCAAGCGCGCGGCCCCGGGCAAAGCGAGCTGCAGGTGTGCATCCAGATCAACGTGTCGGGCGAGGCGACCAAGGGCGGCGTCGCCCCGGCGGAAGCGGCGCAGCTCGCCAAGCAGGTGGCGGCGTTGCCGCGCCTGAAGCTGCGCGGTCTCATGACAGTGCCCGAGCCGACACCCGACGAGGCGCTGCAGCGCCGCCGATTCAGGCAGTTGCGCGAGCTGCGCGACCGGCTGAATCGCGACGGCTTCGCGATGGATACGCTCTCGATGGGCATGTCCGCGGACCTCGAGGCGGCGATCGCCGAAGGCGCGACCCTGGTACGGGTGGGTACGGCGATTTTTGGAGAAAGGCGAGGTTGAGCCTGTCATGAGAATCACGTTTATCGGCGGCGGCAACATGGCCGACGCGCTTATCGGCGGACTCCTTCGCAAGGACTTCCCGTTGCAGGATATCCGCGTGGTCGAGATCAGCGCCGAGGCCCGCCGCAAGCTCGTCGATAAGTACGGGGTCACCAGCGTCGACAAACCCAAGGACGCGGTGCGGGCGAACGACGTCGTGGTGTTCGCGGTGAAGCCTCAGCATCTGCGCGAGGCGGCGGCAAAATCCGGGATCGCGGACAACGCCAATCTCGTCATCAGCATCGCCGCGGGCGTGCGCCTCGCCAACCTCTCGAAGTGGCTGAAGGGACATACGCGTCTTGTCCGGGCGATGCCCAATACGCCGGCGATGATCGGCGAGGGCGTCGCGGGCCTGTTCCCGTTCTCCAAGGCGGTCACCCGCGAGGACCGCGAGCAGACCGAAACCATCCTCGGCGCGGTCGGCGCCACCGTTTGGATCACCGACGAGTCCCAGATGGACGCGGTGACCGCGATCTCCGGAAGCGGTCCGGCGTACGTGTTCTACTTCATCGAGGCGGTCGAGGACGCAGCGCGGGAGCTGGGACTCCCGGTACCGATCGCGCACCAGCTCGTATTGAACACCTTCACCGGCGCGGCCAGGCTCGCTTCGAGTAGTCCCGATCCGGTGGCCGTGCTGCGCGAACGGGTGACCTCCGAAGGCGGCACGACCGAGCGGGCGCTCGCAAGCATGGCCAAGGACGAGGTGAAGGAAGCGATCATCCGCGCGATCCATGCGGCCAACGAGCGCGGCAAGGAGCTGGGCGAAGAGCTCGGGAAAGAATGATGCTCGTTCAGATCGCCGATCTGCTGCTCCTGAATGTATTCGGGCTCCTCGTTTACATGCTGCTCCTGCGGTTCTACATGCAGCTGCTGCGCGCGCCGTTTCGCAATCCGGCGGGTCAGTTTGTCACAGCGCTGACCAATTGGATGGTATTTCCGGCGCGGCGCCTCATTCCCGGCCTCATGGGAATCGACTTTGCGACGATTCTTCTTGCGTGGCTGGTGCAGGCGCTGATGCTCACGCTGCTCCTGCTGTTGCACGGCAAGACGCTCGCGAGCGCTTCCGGAGCAGGGGCCGGGCTGCTGTTCGGGCTCGCGGCCGTCAAACTCCTCCAAGCATCGCTGTATCTGCTGATCGCAGTGGTGATACTGCACGTTTTATTCAGCTGGTTCAACCCTCAGACGCCGATTGGGCCGCTGCTCGACTCGTTGACGCGTCCGTTCTACGCCGTCTTCCGGCGTTTCATTCCGCCGATCGGCAACGTGGACCTGTCCCCTATCTTCGTTCTGATCGTCGCGCAGGTGCTCCTGTATTTGATCGGCGACGTGGTGGGCAAGTTTTGAGCACCTGGGCAAAACGCATCAAGCCTCGTAGACGACCTGCCCGCCGACCAGGGTATAGCGCACCCGGCCAGGCAGCTCGTAGCCGATGAAGGGCGTGTTCTTTCCCTGGCTCTTCAGGGAATCCGCGGTGATCTTGACTTGCGCGCTCGGGTCGAACACGCACACATCTGCGTCCCTGCCGGCGGCGATATCCCCCGCCGGCACGCCCAGGATCGCCGCCGGTTTGGAGGTCACCATGGCGAGCGCCTCGGGCAGAGCCACGCGCATCTCCTCGGCCCACTTCAGTGCGAGGGGCAGCAGGAGCTCCAGACCCGTCACCCCCGGCTCCGACTCGGCGAAAGGCAGCTGCTTCGCGTCCTCGTCGACCGGCGCGTGATCCGAGCACAGCGCATCGATCGTCCCGTCGGCGAGGCCCGCCCGGAGCGCATCGCGGTCTCGCAAGGACCGGAACGGCGGGATCACGTTGCAGTGTGAATCGAAGTAGCCGAGGTCGATCTCGGAGAGGTGCGCGTGATGGGCGCTCGCGTCGCAACTGACGGGCAGTCCCTCTTTTTTGGCCGCGCGCAGCATCGCGACGCCTTCAGCCGTGGAAAGGCGGCATAAATGAACCCGGGTACGCGTGGCGCGCACGAGCTGCAGGATGGTCGCCAGCGCGATGGTCTCGGCGAACGCCGGAATTCCCGGTAGACCGAGGCGGGTGGCCACCTCCCCGTCGTGCGCCACGCCGCCCCGCGCGAGAAATCCGTCCTGCGGCCGCAGCCACACCGCGATGCCGAAGGTTGCGGCGTATTGCAGCGCGCGCCACAGCATCTGCGTGTCCGAAAGCGGCGTGTCGGCGTGAGAGAACGCAATGCAACCCGCGTCTCGCAGCACAGCCATCTCCGTAAGCCGCTCGCCGCCGAGCTTCCAGGTGAGGGCGCCGAGCGGATAGACGTGTGCGAGATTCAGACTTTTCGCGCGGTACTTGAGCATCTCCACCAGGCCCGGCTCATCGAGCGGCGGGTCGGTGTCGGGGGGACAGGCGAGGCTCGTGACGCCGCCTGCGACCGCGGCCTGCATTTCCGACGCGAGCGTCGCCTTGTATTCGAAGCCCGGTTCGCGCAGCCGTGCCGATAGGTCGATCAGGCCCGGACAGACCACGAGCGCATCCGCGGCCAGCGTGCGCTCGGCCCGAAATCCGGCCGGGGCCTTGCCGAGCGCGGCGATTTTTCCCTCCGCTATGAAAACGTCCTGCTTCGCGTCGACGCGGTTTTTCGGGTCGATCACGCGCCCGTTCTTGATGTGGACCTTGCTCACTTGTAGGGGCTTCCGTCCTTGTGCGTGAAAACCCATTTCCCGTCTACCAGGCGCGCCGCCAGGTCCACGTCGGCGTAGGTGGCTGCGTCCCCGGTCGTGCGGTCGCCGATCTCCAGGTAGAGCGCGGGCTTCTTTGTCTCGTTGACGAGCTGATGCCCGTCCGCCCTTCCCGCGGGAAATCCGGCCGCCATGCCGCGCTTGAGCTTCTGTCGCCCGGCATCGGAGACGAGCGTGAGCTCGCCCTCGAGCACGTAGATAAACTCATCCTGCTTGGAGTGCCAGTGGCGCATCGAGGATTCCGCGCCCGGGTCAAGGCGCGTGAGGTTGACGCCGAAGTTTTTCAGGCCGGCCGCATCGCCGAGGCGCCGCTTGTGCCGGCCCGCGACTCGGGCTTTGTACGGTTCCGGGTAGCCGGTGGTCGACTGCTCGAGTACTTGCGCAGGATCGAGGGCGGGCGCGTTGGATTTCGTCACGGTCAGTTTCCGGCGAGGATGCTCATCACCGCCATGCGCACGGCGATGCCGAAGGTGACCTGCGGCAGGATCACCGAGTGCGGGCCGTCGGCGACCGAGGAATCGATCTCGACGCCCCGGTTCATCGGCCCCGGGTGCATGACGATGGCATCGGGCTTGGCGAGGACGAGCTTCTGCGGCGTCAAGCCGTAGGACTTGAAGAACTCCTGGGCGGAAGGCAGCAGCGGCCCTTTCATGCGCTCGTTTTGCAGGCGCAGCATGACCACGACGTCGCAACCTGCGAGCCCCTCGCGCATGTCGTGATGCACGGAGACTCCGAGCTGCTCCACGCCCGTGGGCAGCAACGTCCTCGGTCCGATCACGCGTACGTCGGGTGCGCCGAGGGTGGTGAGCCCGTGTATCAGCGAGCGCGCGACGCGCGAATGCAGCACGTCTCCGACGATGGCTACCGAGAGCCCGGTGAAGTCCTTCTTGTAGTGGCGAATGGTATAAATGTCGAGCAGCCCTTGAGTCGGGTGCGCATGGCGACCGTCGCCCGCATTGATCACGTGCACATGCGGGGCGACGTGGCTCGCGATCAGGTGGGCGGCGCCGCTGGAGGAATGCCGCACGACGAACATGTCCGCGTGCATCGCGCAAAGGTTGTCGACCGTGTCGAGCAAGGTCTCGCCTTTGGTCGAAGACGATACGGTGATATTCAGGTTGATGACGTCGGCGGACAGGCGCTTCGCGGCGATCTCGAAGGTGGTACGCGTGCGTGTCGAGGGTTCGAAGAACAGGTTGAACACCGACTTGCCGCGCAGGAGCGGCACCTTCTTCACCTCGCGCTCGGTCACGCCGATGAAGGACGCGGCCGTGTCCAGGATGTGCACGAGGATCTCGCGGGGAAGCCCCTCGATCGTGAGCAGGTGCTGGAGTTTTCCGTCGCCGTTAAGCTGCGGGTTTCGCATCGGAGAGTCGCAAGAAAAATTTGCCGCGCTCGTCGCGCGCCAGTCGCAGAAGTTTGCCTGCGGGCATCGAAAGCGTGGCGCCGACATACTGTGCCGCGATCGGCAGCTGCCGTTCGCCGCGGTCGACCAGCGCCGCCAGCTCGATTTTTCCGGGGCGCCCATAGTCGAACAGCTCGTTCATCGCGGCGCGCACGGTGCGCCCGGTGTACAGAACATCGTCGATCACGACGATATGCCGGCCGTTGACGTCGAACGGGATCTGAGAAGGCTTCACCGGGTGGTGGAGTCCGGCGACGTCGAAATCGTCGCGATAGAAGGAGATGTCGAGCGTTCCCATCGGCGTCGAAACCTCCAGCTCCCGGTGCAGACGCTCGGCGAGCCAGGCGCCGCCCGTGCGTATGCCGACGAGCCCGGTCGATTCGGTGACGCCGGCGCGGAGCTTCCGCGCGAGCTCTTCGCACAGCGCTTCAGCGTCGGGCAGGTCCATCCAGATAACTCTGCAGGATGATTTGAGCGGCGAGGGCGTGCACCGTCTGCTTGCGCTTGCGCTCCCTGAGGCCGCTTTCGCGGAACGTTTCTTCCGCGGCGGTCGAAGAAAGCCTCTCGTCGGTGAGTTCTACCGGGAGCCGAAAGCGCGCCGCGAGCCGGCGCGCGAATCGCCGCGCGCGCCGCGTCATGTCATGCTCACCGCCGTCCATCGCTAGCGGCAGGCCGACTACCAGCAGTTCGGGCCGCCATTCGCGCACGAGCGTTTCGACCTCCGCCATGCACCGGCTCGCACCTGCCGCCTCGAACATCCCCAGGGGATTGGCGAGTCGCGTTTCGGTATCACCCACCGCGACGCCGATCCAACGCGCGCCGAAATCGAATGCAAGTACGGTGTGGCCGGAGACCTTTGACGGGGCCACGGCCGCCTCGCTCACGCGTGCCCTGCCTCCTCGGACAATCTGGCGAAGTCGATGCCGAGCAGCTTCATCGCCGCGGGCAGGCGTTCCTCAGTCGGCGTATCGAAAATGATCCCATCTTTGGCTTCGACGGTGAGCCAGGCGTTCTGCTTGATTTCATTCTCGAGCTGTCCCGCCGCCCAGCCCGCATAGCCGAGCGTGACCAGAAGCTTGTGCGGACCGCCGCCCTGACCGACCGCTTCCAGAATGTCCTTGGAAGTGGTGAGACCCATCTTGCCGCGCACCGCAAGAGTGGATTGCCACTCCCCGAGGGGCTGGTGCAGGACAAAGCCACGGTCGGTTTGCACCGGTCCGCCGAAATACACCGGCTCATTCACCAGAATCTGAGAAGTCAGCCGCAGGCTCAGGCGGTCGAACAGGGCGCCCAGAGTCATCTCGATCGGGCGGTTGACCACCACGCCGAGCGCCCCCTGGTCATTGTGCTCGCAGATGAATGTCAGGGTGCGGGCAAAATAGGGATCGACCATGTTGGGCATGGCGATCAAGAAATGATTGGTGAGATTGACCTGGGCCATGGAGGCGAGTTCGTATTGTAATCCCTCGGCAGGGTCACGCACAATTTTGCGCCGCGCCCTTAGCGTCGTGCAGGCGCGGGATTATCAGGCTGCAGCCCGCCGCTCCTTGAGAAACCCGGAGATTTTCTCGATGAGATCGTCTTCCCGGTAGGGCTTGCCGAGGAAGTGGCTGACGCCGATCTCTTTCGCGTAGCTCTGGTGCTTGTCGGCAGTGCGCGAGGTGATCATGATGATCGGCACCCGGGCGAGGCGCTTGTCGGCCCTCACGTTCCGCGTGAGGTCGAACCCGTCCATGCGCGGCATCTCGATATCGACCAGCATCACGTCGGGGACGATCTCCAGCAGCTTTTCCATCGCTTCGACGCCGTCGCGCGCCGTCACCACGAGATAGCCATGGCGCTCGAGCAGCCTTCCGGTGACTTTGCGCACGGTGAGCGAATCGTCGACCACCATGATCGTGGGCTGCGTAGCCGCGGCTTGCGGCTTGGGCGCTTCATAAACGATCGCCGGACGAGCAACCACTTCCCTCAGCGCGAGCAGCACCGGATTCAGGATGAGCACGATCTCGCCCGTGCCGAGCACCGTGGCGCCTGTGATGCCCGCGACCCGCTGCAGCTGCGGACCGATCGACTTCACGACGATTTCCTGGTTGCTGCCGACCATTTCATCCACGTGCAGCGCGATGGCGTTGGTGCCACTGCGCAGGTACAGCGTCGGGGAGAAGCGTTTCTGTTCCGCGATCGCGTCGGAAATCCCGAGGAGGTGCGGGAGATAATGGAACGGGTAGCGCCGATCCTGCCATTCGGTCTGGCGCGATGCGTACGCGGAGACCAGTTGCTCCTGTCTCAATTGCAGCACCTGCTCGACCATCACGGAGGGAATCGCGTAGATCTTGGCGCCCGCGCGCACGAGCACCGTCTGGGTCACCGCAAGGGTCAGCGGCAGGTAGATGGTGAAGCGCGTGCCCTGTCCCCGCGTGAAGCGCATCTCCACCCGTCCGCCAAGAGCGGCGACCTCGCTGCGCACCACGTCCATACCGACGCCGCGCCCGGCCACCTGCGAGACCTCGGTGGCGGTGGAGAATCCCGCGTGGAAAATGAAATCGGCGATCTCCGCCTCCGAGAGCGTCGCACTGGGCTCAATGAGGCCCTTTTCGATCGCTTTCTCGCGGATCCGGTCGATCGGGAGGCCGCCGCCATCATCGGACAGCGAGAGCTGCACTTCGTTACCCTCCTGTTTCAGGTCGAGGCGAATTTCGCCGATTTCCGGCTTGCCCGCGGCCCGGCGTTTGTCCGGCGCCTCGATGCCGTGGGTGACGGCGTTGCGCAGCAGGTGCTCGAACGGCCCGGTGATGCGCTCGAGCACCGAGCGGTCGAGCTCGACTTGGGTGCCTTTGATATCCAGACTGGCGCGCTTTCCGACTTCCTTCGAGGTCTGGCGCACGATGCGGTAGAGGCGTTCCTGCAGGCTGCCGAACGGCACCATGCGCACGCGCATCAGGTCCTGCTGCAGGTCACGGTTGAGCCGCGCCTGCGCAAGCAGCGCCTTTTCGGTCTCGTCCACGGCGTTGGCGAGGTTTCCGTGCACGGTCGACACGTCACTCACGCTTTCCGCCATTAGCCGCGTCACTTCCTGGAAGCGGGTGAAGCGATCGAATTCGAGCGGGTCGAATTCACGCATGGATTCTTTGGCGAGCTCCTGGCGCGATTGCATCTGCGACTCCGCCTGGATTTCGATCTCGCGCAGCTGCGCGCGCAGCCGCGCGACGTTGTCGGTGAGTTCCTGCATGGCCGCCTTGAGCGCGCGCATTTCGCCCTCGATCCGGCTGCGCGCGATGGCGACTTCTCCCGCCTCGTTGACCAGCCGGTCGACGATGTCCGCGCGTACCCGCAACAGCGCCTTGGGCTGTAGCTCGCGCTCGGCAATTGGTACCGCCTTCGCCGCCGCGGCCGGGCCCTGGGGCGCTGGCTCGGGCGCCGCCTCGGTTGCCTCGACGGCGACGGCCGCCGGCTTCGAAGCCACGGCCATGGCGGAGAGGTCTTCTTCCGACACACGGGGCTTCTGCAGCTGCTCGAACAGGATACCCATGCGGTCCCACGACGTCTCCAACTCCTCAAACAGGGCCGCCGGCAGCACCTTGACCGACATGGCGTTCTCGACGCGCGTCTCCATGTGGTGCGTCAGCTCGCCCAGCGCCATCGCTCCCGCCATGCGCGCGCTCCCCTTCAGGGTATGCAGCACGCGTTGCAGGGCTTGGCCGAGCGCTGGATTGTCTCGATTGTCGCGCCAGTCGCGCATCGCCGAGCCTACCGCGGGAACCAGCTCCTGGGCTTCGTCGAGGAAGATCTGCAGGAGCTCAGGATCGATGTCGTCGTCGAGCCGCCGCTGGCGGCGATCGAGCGTAATGTCTAGATCGAGGTCGTCGAGAGAACTGTCGCCTGCCTCGGCTTGCGCGAGCTCTTCGGTCGCACCGGCCTCCGTTTCGCGGGACGGCGGGGAAAGAGGAGCCAGTTCCTTTTCCTCGGGCGGCGTCGATTCCTGAGAGACACCCGCCTGCTCCCCGATGCGCTCCAGCCGAGCGACCAGCTCCGGGACGGCTCGCGGCACGCGCAATTGGACCACGCCCGTAACCATCGCCTCGATCGTGTCGATCGCCTCTCCGACCAGCGACTGCTCGTCCTCGGAAAGCTCGCTGGTCGCGAGTTTTTGCAGCGCCTTCTCTAGCGCGTAGCCAAGATCCGAGAGGGCCGAGATTTTCACGGTCCCCGAAGTGCCCGCGAGCGTGTGTACCGCGCGCAGTAAGGCGTCGCTGACCACGCCGTGCTGGCTCAGGGTCTCGTGCTCCTCCCTGATCGCGATCACGTGCGCGCGCGCCTCCCCGCTGAAAATGGCGAAGAGCGTCGTCGAGACCCGGTGTTCGCCGAGTTGGACGAACTCCTCGGGTGCCGCCCGCGCGACCGGGATGCGAGCTGACGTCGCGGGCGCGAACTCGGCTTTTGCAGAAGCGGCAGGTTCGGCGGCCGGGGCCGGGGCTGCTCTCGGCGCCTCGAGAGGTGCCTGCTCCGTCGCTTCGCCGCGACGCACGCGTTCCGCGGCCGCGACCAGCGAGCGCTCATCGCCAGAGACTCCGCCCGTCTTGAGGCGCTTGACGTTGTCGGAAAAATAGTCGTGAGCGAGCCCGATCAGCTGCAGCAGTGCGGGCGTTGCGGCACGTTCCTCCTGCACCCACGCGTTCATGGTCTGCTCAACGGCCCAGGCGGCTTCCCCGAGGCGCATGAGGCCCACCATGCGCCCGCTGCCTTTCAAGGTGTGGAAACCGCGGCGGATCGTCGTGAGCGCTTCTTTGTTGGCGTGCTGTTCGCGCAACGTATCGAGCTGCTCCCGAATCGTTGCGAGCACCTCGTCGGACTCCTCCAGATAGACCCCCAGGAGCTCGGCGTCGATCGCCTCGGCGCTCGCGTCGATGAGCTTGGCAGCCTCAGGAGATGGTGAGGGTGCCGCCGCCGTGATTTTGTCGATGGCTTCCTTGAGGTAAGGCGTAAGCGGCATGGTGCTCGCCTTGTCGAGCGCCTTGAGCGCCTTCCCTGCGGAATCTTCCAGCTTCTGGTCGGCGATGAGTCCTGCGTCTTTCTGGAGCGCGGCGAGGTTTTTCTTCAGTTCGGCCCGAATGGCTCCGTCATGGGGTTTGGTCTTCCATTCCTCGTACAGACTCGCCGTCTCGCGCTGCTGCTCGGCGACCTGCGCCTCGACGGTGGTGACCGGCTGGGCGGCGTCGGCTTCCTCTTTTCTTGCCGCCGCTAGCGGCTGCATCGCGGCTTCAAAGTCGACCTTGCCGTGGGCCAGGCTCTCGATGTAAAAACCAAGGCCCGAGAGAATCTGGGCGATGCGCTCGAAATCCTGCGAGTTCGCGCTGTGGGTTGCGCCGGAAAACCGGCGGATATCCTCCGCGGCCGCAGCCAGGGATTCTTGCGCACGCTGCTCGCCCAGCATCTCCAGCGCCCCGAGCAGCTGGTGCACGGGCTTCTCGAGCGACACGAGCTCGTCGCGTTTCGCCGGATCACGGAAGAAGGTGTCCAGAACCTGCTCGATGGTGCGTAGGTTGGCACGCATTTCCGAGACAACCTGGTTCATGAGGAGCCGTTCCTGTGCCTTGCGCGACATCTCGTCTAGCAAGGGGATCTCCGGTGCGCTGCGTCGGAGCTTGCCGAGCATGCAATCCTCGAGGCGCGAGCGCAGGAGTTGCGCCTGCTGGGCAAACTCGCCGGAGAGATGCGCGAGACCGGCAAGCGCATTTTCGAGCAGCAGGAGTGCCGTTGCGACTTCGAGCGCGACCGCCTCGCTCATGTTTTCGCGGTTCGAGGTGAGCCACGCGGAGACCTCGGCGACTTTCCCAGCCAGCGCGGTGAGATCTGCGTTGCCCAGTTGCTCGGCGTCGTCCTTGAGCGCGGCTGCGCTGTCGCAGAATGCGTGCAGCGACGGAGGATTGCCTGATGCGAACTTGTTCCAGGCGTCCTTCGCATGGGTGAGGTGCTCGCGTGCCGACTTCAGCGCCGGATTCTCCTCGATCGTGTCGCCGTCGCTCTCGGGCGCCGGGATGGTCTGGCGCAGATGGTAGACTTCCTGCACTTCGCGCACGCGCGCGGTCGACGGTTTGGCGCGAGCCACGTAATAGAGGACCTCGCGCATCAACCGCTCGGCGACGCTTGGCGTGCCTTCGAGCAGCCGCTTGATCTGTTGCTCGATGCGGTTGCACAACTGTTTCGCGTCAACATCCTGGGCCAGCGCGTTGTGCGCGAGAGCATCGAACAAGGCAAGCGACACCCACCAGAAGGCGCGCTGCGAGGTTGGGCCCTGCGCCGCTTCGATCGCTTCGATGGCGGCGCGCATGTCCTCGGCTCCGCTCGCGTCGTTCTTGAGCCACTTGAGGAGTCCGCGCTGGTAGCGGCTGCGCTGCTCGCGCAGGTACTTGTCCGAATCGCCCGCCTTCGATGCGCCCGCAACCTTGTCGCGCTTGGGCGGGCGGAAAGTGAGATTCGGATAATAGAGATCGGTCGGATCGGCGCGCCCGCCGCGCGCTGTAACGACGTCGCGGTACAGCGCATAGAGCCTCAAGGGCTGATTGGGGTTGCCCGCCATGAGCTGGTCGAGGTAGGTGCGGATTCCGTTAAGAGCACGCTCGACCAGCCGGAAGATCTCGCTCTTCCTTAGGGAAGCTTCCTTTTCGATGCCGGCGAGCAGGCCTTCAAGCTCCTCGGACACGCGAGTGACGCCTTCCAGACCGACGATCGAGAGCGCGCCGTGTGCCTGGTGCAGGTGCGATTGGCTCGACTTCAGCTGTGCGGCGTCAGCGCTGTTCGTCGCGAACGCGCGCAGCGCCTCCTGGGAGCGCTGGATAGCGTGGTCGATCTCGCCCTTGACCCAGGAAAGTGGCCCGACGTCGAAATCGGCGCGTGCAGTCATTGCTCCCGACCTGGCTCTCCCGCCTCAACCTATCTTGAAGCCCGACACCGAACCTTTCAGCTCCTTGGCGAGCTCGGCAAGCTGGCCGATCGACACTGCGGTGCGCTTGGTGCCCTCGGTGGTCTGCTGGGTGATGCTCAGAATGTCCTGCATGCTGGTCGCCACCGTATTTGCGGATCTCGCTTGCTGTTCGGTGGTCATCGTGATGCCCTCAATCAGCTGGGCGAGCTGCTGCGACACCGATCCGATCTCCGAGAGCGCCTGGCCCGCGGCGTCCGAGAGCTTCGCACCTTCGACCACGCCCTGCGTGCTCTTCTCCATGGCGGACACCGCGTCCTGCGTGTCTGTCTGAATGGTCTTGACGATCGCACCGATCTGCTTGGTTGCCTCGGCTGAGCGCTCCGCAAGTCGCTGCACTTCTTCGGCCACCACCGTGAAACCGCGTCCGGCTTCACCCGCTGAAGCCGCCTGGATCGCGGCGTTCAGCGCGAGAACGTTCGTCTGCTCGGTAATGTCCGAGATCAGCTCCACGATCTCGCCGATCTCCTGAGAGGATTCGCCCAGTCGCTTGATGCGCTTGGAGGTCTCCTGGATCTGCTCGCGGATCTCGTTCATGCCCGAGATCGAGTTCTGCACCGCCTGCGTGCCTTTCTGCGCGGCGGCGAGCGATTGACGCGCCACGCTGGCCGACTGCGAAGCACTCTCCGACATCGCGTTCATGGCCTTTGCCATGCTGAGAACGGAAGCACTCGTCTGGCGGATCTCGACGGACTGTTTTTCTGCGGCGGCGAGCAGCTGCGCCGAGGTCTGCTGCGCGGACTCCGTCGCGCTCGTCACCTGAGCGGCAGCCGCGTTGATCCGGGTGATGAGGGTTCTCAGCTCGTCGATGGTGAAGTTTACCGAGTCGGCAATGGCGCCGGTAATCTCCTCGGTCACCGTCGCCTTCACGGTGAGGTCGCCTTCCGCGAGGTTGCCCATCTCGTTCATCAGCCGCAGAATCGCGTCCTGGTTCGACTGGTTGGTTCGCTCGGTCTCCGCGCGTTGGCGCTCGGCCTCTTCGGCGCGCCGGCGCGTGTCGCCCAAGTACACCAGGACGATCAGCGAGATCACGGCGATGGCCGCGAGAATCAGGAACCCGAGCACGATGAAGTTGGTCGTGCGCTCGCCAAGTTCCTGCTCATACGCGTCAGCCAGTTTTTGCGACGCTGCAAGCAGCGGCTCGGAATCGTCCACGACCTTGCGGCCGGCCTGCTTTGCATTCACCAGCGACTGCAGATTTCCGAGAATCGAGGCCACCGCCCCCTGGAATTCCTGGTAGGCTTTGTCGAGTTCCGCAAGCTTTGCCTGCTGCTCCGGGTCCTTCGCTGCGGTGACGCGAAGCACGTCACTGCCCTTCAACAAGCCCTGCAGCAACTCGCGGAAGGTGGTGGTGTCCTTGCCCATCAGAAACGCCACCTCCGGGTCGATCACGTCGGCACCGAGCATGGCATTCGCGTTCCGCGCGAGGCGCTGCGTCAGCATCACCAGCTGCCCTGAAAGGGAGACCTCGCGCGCGGGCGCCTGCGACTGCAACTTGAGCGCCTGAACCTGCTCGGCAAGATCGAGCAGCAGCGGATTGTTGGTGTTGATCAGGCGTACCGCCGTCGCGAGTCCGATGAGGTTCTTGCTTTGCGCGAGCACGAGCTGCGCGCTGCGGTCGGTCTTTTCCCACTCCTTGGTCAACGCATCAAGCTGCGGTTTAACCGCGTCCGATGTCGCCGGCAGGGATACGTCACTCGCCTGCCCACCCTGCGTGAGCAGCTTCAGCGCCGCGATGAATTCATCGCGCGACTGCTGCAACTGCTTGAACGCCTCGGGGCTGCCGATGAGCCCCGTTTGCGCTGCCTTGGCGATGCGCTGGGACAGCATGCGCATCTGCGCGGCAGTGGAAACATAGACTGTGCCGTAAGTCGCTTCGCGGTTGTCCTTGAACACGATGAATGCGGCCGCGACGAAGAGCACCGCAAATATCGCGCCGAGAATCGTGTACTGCCGGCCGACGCGGACCGTTCCGAGACCGGCCACCCGCTGTTTCGGCCCTTCGATGACGGTCCTCGGGCCGGGCGCGGGTCTGGCAACGGGCCTGGGCACGGCCCGAGGGATTGCTCTCGGGGCCTGAGTAGTGGGTGTCGCACCCTTGGTTCCCGCCTTGGCTGGAAATCTTAGAAATGCCATTGGACCCTCCTGTGTTCGGTTACCGGGGGCGCTAGGCGCCCACCTGAAGAAAATCGTCGTGCGCCACGAGCGCGCCCATGTCCAACTCCTGCCAGAGGCGGCCATCCTCGTCGCGGTAGGCCGCCCCCACCCAGGACTTCTCGGTCGCCTTCTCCGCCGGCTGCATGGCCTGCACGTTTTTCAACCCGAGCATGCGGGTGATCAGCAGCCCACTGAACGAATGGAAGCGTTCGGCGATCAGCAGCAAGCGGCAATCAGGCGTACGCACCGTGTGCTCCCCGCCCATGAAGGCGGCGAAATCCACGATGCTCGCGAGCACCCCGCGGATGTTCGCCAGCCCCAAGTACCAGTCCTTGGTGAGCGGAACGCTGGAAAACTCGGGTAGCGGCAGCATCTCCCCGGCATCGTCCAGCTTGAGCAGCCAGTTGCCGCCACCGGCTAGCACCCCCAACCGCGAGGTGGGTTCGGCTTCGGTCTGGGCCTCCCGCAACCTCTGGGCGAGTCCCTGCTGGAATTCACGCAAGCTGATCTGTTTTGCCACGACCTCTCCCCTATTTGATCGCCGCGACCTTCGCGAGCAACTCCTTGGCGTCGATCGGTTTCATCAGGTAATCCTTGGCGCCCTGGCGCATCCCCCAGACGCGATCGGTTTCCTGGTTTTTGCTGGTGACGACGATCACGGGGATGTGCTTGGTCGCCTCGTCGCGCGTGATGGCACGCGTCGCCTGGAAGCCATTGGTACCCGGCATGACCACGTCCATCAGGATGAGATCGGGCCTTTCCGACTTCGACTTGGTGATTGCCTCGTCGCCGTTCTCCGCCGTCACGACCTGGTACCCCTGTTTGGACAGGGTCTCCATGAAAAATTGCCGGTCGGTCGGCGAATCATCCACGATCAAGATCTTCTTTATGGCCATGGCGATCTCCTCAGGTGCGAACGGGCGCGTGCGCCCCTACGGTTTTCAAAAGACTATCCTTCGTGAAGGGCTTGGTCAGATATTCGTCCGAGCCCACCATTCGGCCACGCGCCCGATCAAACAGGCCGTCCTTGGAAGACAACATGATCACGGGTGTGTTGGCGAAGTGCGTGTTTTTCTTGATCAACGCGCAGGTCTGATACCCGTCCAGGCGAGGCATCATGATGTCGACGAAGATGATGTCGGGCTGGTGGTCGGTGATCTTGGCGAGCGCGTCGAAACCGTCTTCGGCGAGGATCACCTTGCAACCGGCTTGAACCAGGAAGATCTCCGCGCTGCGGCGAATAGTGTTTGAATCGTCGATCACCATCACTTTGACGCCGGCAAGATTCGCGGCTTCGCTCACGACCTTTATCCCCGCAAATGTCCTGTGTTTCCTGGATTCCGACAGTTTCGTCGGCCCTATTGAGCGGTGCCCTGACTGCACCCGTACAGCTTTTTACACTATACAACCAAATCCAGTCAAAACAAAGCCTTGTGCGGCGTATTTCAGAAGCGCTATCAGGATCGCCAACCCGCGCTGTCGCAACTCACGGGATGCTCCAGCAGGTGTAGCACGGGCCGTGCCCGAACTCAAAGCTCGATCATCTCAAAGTCCTCCTTCCGCGCGCCGCATTCGGGACAAGTCCAGTTCATCGGGACATCCTCCCAACGAGTCCCGGGCGGGACTCCTTCCTCGGGGAGGCCCTCCTCTTCGTCATAGACGAAGCCGCAGATCAGGCACATCCAGGTTTTGAAATCTTGCTTTTCCGTCATCGGGTTGGGATGGGTTACAATGAATGGGCCGCATCATAACCTAAAGCGACGAGCCGCCTGCCGCCCTTCGCCGGTTCTTCGCTGCCTATGTCCTCCGCGACCCTTCCCCCTATCGTGCTTGCGTTTTCCGCTGCTGATCCGACCGGTGGCGCGGGAGTGCAAGCGGATTTGCTCACGCTAGTCTCAATGGGTTGTCACGCGCTCTCTGTAATTACGGCGATCACTGTCCAAGACACGGCGGGCGTCGAGAACTTGCAGGCCATCGATCCGGAGTGGGTGGTGGACCAGGCGCGCCTCGTGCTCGAGGATATGCCGGTCTCCGCGTTCAAGGTCGGAATGGTCGGGAGCATCGAGAACATCGCGGCAATTGCGGAGGTCGTGTCCGACTATCCCGACGTCCCGCTTGTCTTCGATCCGGTACTTGCCTCAGGGCGCGGCGACGAACTTGCGACCGAGGACATGATTTCGGCGATGTGCGAGCTGCTGCTGCCCCAGACCACCATTCTCACCCCCAACAGCCGCGAGGCTCGGCGCCTCGTTCAGGGCGATGGCGAGGACGACGATGAGCTTGCCCTTCCCGGAGCTGCGGAGAAACTGCTGGGTCTGGGCTGCGAGTATGTGCTCATCACCGGCACGCACGAAAACACACCGCAAGTCGTGAACACGCTCTACGGCCCGGAAGGCGTGGTGCGCTCGGACAGCTGGGAGAGGTTGCCGGGAAGTTATCACGGTTCAGGGTGCACGCTTGCCGCAGCGATCGCAGCGACGCTCGCCAACGGCCTCGAGCTGCCCGAAGCGGTGCGCGAAGCCCAAGAATACACTTGGCAAACGCTCAACGCGGGGTTTCGTCCGGGCATGGGTCAATACATACCAGACCGATTCTTCTGGGCACGGGAAATGGATGAGCCGGGCACAGGCAAAGCCTGAGCACTGGGTGGTTTCACATGCGGGGTTTCGCGGTCTGTACGCCGTGACATCCGATGAGCCCGATACCAGGTCGCTCACTCGCAAGGTGAGCAAGGCGCTTTCCGGCGGAGCACGCATCGTGCAGTACCGCAATAAATCCGCGACTGTAGAGCTGCGCCGCGAGCAGGGCGCGGCGCTGCTTGCACTCTGTCGCGAAGCGCGCATTCCGCTCGTCATCAACGACGATCTGGATCTGGCCTGCGGGATCGGCGCGGACGGCCTGCACCTTGGCCGCGAGGACATCCCCGTCGCAGCTGCGCGCGCGCGGCTGTGTAAAGACAAGCTGCTCGGGGTTTCCTGCTACGACAGACTTGAACTCGCTCTCGCCGCGCGTGAAGCCGGTGCAGACTATGTCGCCTTCGGCAGCGCTTTCCCTTCCGCGACCAAGCCGTGCGCAACGCGTGCGCCGCTTTCACTTTATCGCGAAGCGAAAGGGCGCCTCGGTTTGCCCGTTGTCGCGATCGGAGGCATCACGACCGAAAACGCACGTACCGTTATCGAGGCCGGGGCCGACGCCGTTGCGGTGATCAGCGCGCTGTTCGACGCGCCCGACATCGAAGCGGCCGCGCGCAGCTTCAGTCGCCTTTTCGACCAGAAGGACTCGTGAGCAAGAACGAATCGCTGTTTGCCCGGGCACAGAAAACTATCCCCGGCGGGGTCAACTCGCCCGTGCGGGCGTTTCGTGCCGTCGGCGGCACGCCCCGCTTCATAGTGCGCGGTGAAGGCAGCCGCATTTGGGACGCCGACGGTCGCGAATACCTAGACTACGTCGGCTCCTGGGGACCGCTCGTGCTCGGACACGCGGACCGGGAGGTCGTCGCCGCCGTGCGGGAGGCCGCGCGCCGCGGACTTTCCTTCGGCGCCCCGACCGAGCCCGAGGCCGAGATGGCCGAGCAGCTCGCGCGACTGGTTCCGGGGCTTGAATTGGTGCGACTGGTCAGTTCCGGAACCGAGGCGACCATGTCGGCGCTGCGGCTCGCGCGTGGATTCACCGGACGGCCCCGCATCGTCAAGTTCGAAGGCTGCTATCACGGACATGCGGACAGCCTGCTCGTCAAGGCGGGCTCGGGCGCGCTCACTCTGGGCAATCCGAGTTCGGCCGGGGTGACGGCCGAGACCGCAGCGCAGACGCTCGTCCTCGACTACAACGATGTCGCAGGGCTGGACGCTGCGTTTCACGAGCTCGGCGATTCCATCGCCTGCGTCATCGTCGAACCGGTCGCCGGGAACATGAACCTGGTTGCGCCGCTGCCCGGGTTTCTCCAGCGCATGCGCGAGCTATGCACGCGATACGGGGCCGTACTGATTTTTGATGAGGTGATGACGGGTTTTCGCGTCGGGCTGCAAGGCGCTCAGCAGCTCTACGGAGTGCAAGCGGACCTCGTCACGCTGGGGAAGATAATCGGCGGGGGAATGCCCCTGGGAGCCTTCGGTGGTCGCCGCGATATCATGGGGAAAGTCGCGCCGCTCGGCCCGGTGTACCAGGCCGGTACGCTTTCGGGCAATCCGCTCGCAGTAGCCGCAGGACTTGCGACTTTGAAAAAAGTCGAAGCGCCGGGATTCCATGAGCGTCTTGCTGCGACAGCGCGCAAGCTCTGCGAGGGCCTAGTCTCGGCGGCGCGCACGCGTGGCATTCCGTTCTCGGCGCAGTCCGTGGGAGGCATGTTCGGCCTGTATTTTCGTGCTGCGCCGCCGTCGACCTACGCCGAGGTCATGCAGTGCGACAAAGAGGCGTTCAACCGATTTTTCCACGCCATGCTCGAGCGGGGCGTGTACTTCGCGCCGTCGGCCTATGAGGCGGGTTTCGTGTCCGCTTCGCACTCCCAAGCAGACCTTGCTGTCACGATCGCCGCGGCCGACGCGGCGTTCGGTTCGATGTCCTAGCCCGGTGCAGGCGGCTCGCCCACGCGTCACACCAGAAACAGCGTCGCCAAGCCGAGGAAAATAAAAAAACCGCCGCTGTCGGTGATCGCGGTAATCAGTACCGAGGAACCCAGCGCCGGATCGCGCCCGAGCCGAATCATGGTGAGCGGGATGAGCACTCCGGCGGTTGCAGCAAGCACAAGGTTCAGCGTCATCGCCGCCGTCATCACCAGGCCGAGCGACACCTTCTGATAGAGCCAATAGGCGAGCAAGCCGAGCGCGCTGCCCCAGATCAGGCCGTTGAGAAGCGAAACGCCCAGCTCCTTCGCGAGCAGCTTCTTTGCGTGCTCTCTCTGCACCTGGCCGAGAGCGATCGAGCGCACGATCATGGTGATGGTCTGGTTGCCCGAATTTCCCCCGATTCCGGCGACGATGGGCATGAGCGCGGCGAGCGCCACCAGCTTCTCGATCGAGTGCTCGAAGGCGCCGATCACTCGCGAGGCGACAAATGCGGTGACCAGGTTGATCGCCAGCCACGACCAGCGATTCCTCACGCTCGCCCAGACCGAGGAAAAGACGTCTTCCTCCTCGCGCAACCCGGCCTGCGTGAGGAGCTCGTTCTCGCTCTTGCTGCGGATGAAGTCGACGACCTTGTCCACCGTCACCCGCCCGACGAGTTTACCCTGCTCGTCCACGACTGGTGCAGAAACCAGGTCATACCGCTCGAAGGCCTTGGCGGCGTCCTGCGCCTTGTCGCCCGACTGGAGCGTGACGACATCACTCATCATCACCTTTGCAACATTGTGCTCAAGTTCGGAGACGATCAGTTTGGAGAGCGGCAGCACGCCCTTCAAGCGCTCGTCCCTGTCGACGACGAAGATCTGATCGGTATGGTGCGGCAGCGCGTCGAAGCGCCGCAGATACCGCGTGACGGTCTCGACCGCGGTGTCCTCGCGCACGCTGACCACGTCGAAATCCATGAGAGCGCCGACCGCGTCCTCGGGGTACGACATCGCCGCGCGCAACTGCTCGCGTTCCTCGACCGGCAAGGCTTGGAAGACATCGTGGATGACGCCTTCGGGGAGGTCCGGCGCGAGGTCGGCGATTTCGTCGGCCTCCAACTGCTCGGCTGCAGCGACCAGCTCCTGCAAATCCATGCTGCGGATGAGCGTCTCGCGCACCGCATCGGAGGCTTGAAGCAGGATTTCGCCGTCGCGCTCCGCTTTGACGAGATTCCAGACGACGAGCCGCTCCTCCAGGGGCAGCGATTCAAGCACGTACGCGATGTCGGCCGGATGCATGGAGTCGAGCTTCGCGCGAAGTTCGGCGACGTTCTGCCGATGCACGAGCGATTCCACCAGCTCGTGCTTTGGCATTTCCTGGCGCTCCACCAGGTGCTCGACCAGGCGGTGCCGCCGCAGGAGCTCTTGAACCTCACGCAAGTCGGCCTGGAGGTCTTCGAGCTCCTTCTTCGGGCTGAGGGTTTCGATCATGCGAGGCGGCCCTTCGCCGTGAAATGGTCCCCGGGTTTGCCGCGGACAACGCCCGACGCGCCGCGCGCGGCTGAGGCGATTCTAGCAGTCGGCTGTATGATGGGCGATAGAAAAATCTCGCCCGATGGCACCCCATACTCCCCGCTTCGGTTGACGTGACGGCTTCAAATCGCTTTGCCGACGACGTGCGCCCCAGGGAGGTTCTCGCCTGGGCGATGTACGACTTTGCCAACTCGGGCTACACCACGGTCGTGATCACCGCCGTGTTCAACGCCTATTTCGTCTCGATAATCGCGGGCAACGCTCCTTGGGCGACTTTTGCCTGGACGGCGGCGTTGTCGGCTTCGTACGCTTTAATCCTGCTGACTGGCCCTGTCATTGGGGCCTACGCCGACCTACGTGCCGTAAAAAAGCGCTTGCTCGTTCTCACCACGGCTGGTTGCGTGATTGCTACTGCCTTGCTCGCGTTCACCGGGCCCGGAACGCTCGCGCTCGCGGTGGTGCTACTGGTATTTTCCAATTTCTGCTTCGCCTCCGGGGAAAACCTCATCGCCGCGTTCCTGCCCGAGCTCGCCCAGGGCGAATCGCTGGGACGGGTATCGGGCTGGGGCTGGAGCCTGGGTTATCTGGGCGGGCTTTTGACTCTCGGTCTTTGCCTGGGCTACGTCACCTGGGCTCAAGCCCACGGCCAGGAACCGCAACAGTTTGTGCCGGTCACGATGCTGATCACCGCCGCAACCTTCGCCGCAGCGAGCCTGCCGACGTTCTTGGTGCTCAAGGAGCGTGCCCGCGCGGTTCCGGTCGCCGCCGGCGAAAACCTAACGCGGGCGGCCTTTGCGCGCCTCGCGCAAACGCTGCGCCAAGCCGCGCGCTATCGGGACCTCGCGCGGTTCCTGATATGCATCGTCTTCTATCAAGCGGGAATCCAGACGGTCATCGCACTCGCCGCGATTTACGCGGAACAAGCGCTCGGTTTCACGACGAAGGATACGATCGCCCTGATCTTGGTGGTCAACGTGACTGCCGCGGTCGGTGCGTTCGCTTTCGGCAATATCCAGGATCGACTCGGGCACGTGCGAACCATTGCTCTTACTCTTCTGCTGTGGATCGCAACGACCTTGATAACCTGGTCCGCGTCGAACTCCGGACTCTTCTGGGTGGCCGCCAATCTTGCAGGACTGTGCCTGGGTTCCTCGCAGTCGGCCGGCCGGGCCCTGGTGGGTTACCTGAGCCCCGCTGACCGGCACGCCGAGTTTTTCGGACTCTGGGGATTTGCGGTCAAGCTGTCTTCGATTCTGGGGCCGATTACCTACGGCACGATGACCTGGGTGACCGACGGCAACCATCGTCTCGCCATGCTGGCGACCGGTGGATTCTTCGTGGCCGGCCTTCTCTTGCTGTCAGGGATCGACGTCCCTCGCGGTCGACGCGCGGCAGAACGGGCCTAGCAGTCGCAGCCGCGGAAGACTAGGGGACCTGTGCGGCAGACATCTGCGTCAATATGCTCTCGCTATAGCTCGTCAAATAGGGTGAGCTGCGGTTGCGGTCGTAGTAGCGCGGACGCGGAAGCATCGCAGCGAGGCGCGCAGCTTGCTCGGGTTCGAGGCCGGCTGCGTCCACGCCGAAGTAGTGGCGTGCCGCCGCTTCGGCTCCGAAGACGTTTTCGCCCCATTCCGCGACGTTCAGATAGATTTCGAAAATGCGGCGCTTGTCCATGGCGGCTTCGAGCATGGCGGCGAGAATCGCTTCCTGCCCCTTCCGCAGCAAGCTGCGCTCGCCCGAAAGGAACAGGTTCTTTGCGAGCTGCTGCGTAATGGTCGAGCCGCCGGCGACGAACTTCCCGCGACGCTGGTTCTTGTCCATCGCGCGCTGAATGCCTTCCCAATCGAAGCCTTCGTGCTCGACGAACTTTGCGTCCTCCGCGACGATGATGGCGCGCTTCAAGTGGATCGAGATTCGTCCGTAGTCGGTCCATTTCTGCTCGAGCGTCTTGGACTTGTTCGGTCGCATGGCCTCCAGACGAGCATCCATGGTTCGCGTCGTCGCAGGATTGTGCTCGACCCAGTACAGGATCTGCGCCAAGAACCAGAACTCGTAGACCGCGAGGCCAAGAACCGCCGTCCCGGCGCTGTAGCAGAACATCTTCCACAATGAGAGGAGCGACCTCATTCTTCAGGCGCCTTGCGCTACCTGGGCCGCTCAGCTCGCACTGCAGAAAAGGCACACCCCTTCCTAGTCACTGAAAACTTTATCACCGCGCGCGAAATGCCAGGTGCGGGTGATTACCAGGATGTCGGTTTCCTTGCGAATGTCGCTGGGGAATTTGGCGTAGGGCGCCGCCAGTTGAACGATGCGCTGTGCGGCGGCATCGAGGATTTTGTGCCCGGAGGATCGCTCGAGATCCATCGCCGCCAGCGTCCCGTCCGAATTGATCGACACGGTCAGCCTGAGGCTGCCGTAGATTCTGCCGCGCGCACTTTCAGGGTAGTTGAGATTCCCGATGCGCTCTATCTTCTGGCGCCAGTCCTCGACGTAAAGTGCGTAGCGAACCTCGGCGGCACGCGCGCCCACGAAGGTCTTGCGGGGACGCTTGTTGTATTCCTCGATCTGGCGCGCGATTTGCGCTTCCATCCGAGCGACGATCAAGGCGCTTTCGGCGAGATCCGTCCCGGAGAGCTGCGACTTCATCTCGGCCTGCGGTTCGGGCTCGGCCGATGCGATCTCCTTACGAGATTGCGCTTGTGCGAGCAGTTGCCTTTGTCGCGCCTCTAGCTCCTGCACGCGGCGGATCGCCTCTTTCAAGTCCGAGCCGCGCTCCGTCGGCTGCGTTACCGGAAGGGGAGATTTCGCGCGACGATCGAGATCCGTATCGCCGCCGCCGTCAAGGTCGGACTGGGCGTTAACCTCGGGGCGGGCGGGTCTCGAACGGGTTTTCGAATTCACCAGCACTACGTCGAGCTGCGATGGACTGAGCCTGCGCAGGGCGTCGGGCAGCCTAAAATGGATCGAGAGCACGATCGCATGGAGAACGATCGAGATGGACAGCGCCATCGCCAGCGCACGCGAGTCGGGTTCCAGCCTGGCAAGCGGCTGCGGCCACGCTAGGGCGCTAGAAACGCTCAACTTTCTGACCCCTAAAAGCTTTGCGAATCATGGTATTCTATGCTCTTTCTCGAGTTTTGTCTCATGTATGCTGTCCACCGAGTTTACTCGTTGCTCTTGCAGCAGCGAAATACGCACTTGAGGTCGGCTTCAACGAGGTCGATTTCAGTCACTGCGATTTCGACGCCGGTACCCGGCGCGAGTTCGGGCAGCGACGGCACCCTGGCGTAAAGCGGTAAGCCGTCGAACTTGACCAGATTTTCGCGCACCACTTCGGCCCCCGCAATATCGATCGCCTCCTGAAGCAGCCACCTCAAGCACCAGTAATGCTCCATGCGCCGCTGGAAATCGTCGTAGGAAGCGTATGTCGTTTCAAAATCATGCACCGCAGCCAGCATGATGTCCGCATTCCGCGAAAACGGTGGCGCCTGCCCGCTGAGGAGCGCGAGGAGCTGCCACTGGTTTAGCAGATCCACGTATCGGCGCAGGGGCGAACTCGTCCAGGCATAGTGGCTGATTCCCAGGCCCAGGTGCCCCATGGCCGAAGTGCTCATCCTGACCTTGCCAGCCGACTGCACCCGGTAGACCCCCGCGACATCGTGATCGTCGAGCAGCCTCCCCCAGGTGCCGTTTACCGCTATCATCAGCTCGGCCACCAACTTATCGAGTGGCGTACCGCGACGACGCTCGACGATGTCGACGCGCGCGTTTTCCCCGTGACCCTCGACGCGGAAGGTGTAGTCAGGACGTTCAGGCCCCGAAGAGGATTTGCCGCGTCCCCGCTCGAGCGCGCCTGCAAACTTCCACAGCGTGTTCAGTTCACGTGAATAGGGAATGTCCCCCCGCGACGTTCCGGCAAGAAATGCAGCATCAAGCTCCTCGACCGCCTGATGGCGTAGGTTGGCCGCAATGCGCACCCGCTCGACACGGGTGTGGCGGGCCTCGATGGCAAAATCGTCAGCGTGTAGGTCCAAATACAGGGAACATGCGGGGCGCTCGGCGCCTTCGGTGAGCGAGAACCGCTCGATTGCTTCGGGCGGCAGCATGGTGATCTTGCGGCCCGGCACGTACACCGTCGAGAGCCGCTCGCGCGCCACGGCATCGAGCGGCGATCCGGGTGCGAACCCGAGGGCGGGAGCGGCAATATGAATGCCGACGCGAAAGCGGCCGTCCGCAAGGGGGGTGAGCGAGAACGCATCGTCGATTTCCGTCGTAGCCGTGTCATCCAGGCTGAATGCATCCGCCTGAGCGACTGGCAAACCGCGAGGCTCGGCAATCTCGAGGTTCAACGGAAAATCCGTTCCCTTGGGAAAGTATTCGTAGAAAAATCGGTTGAGGTGGTAGTCGTGGCTGGAGGGCAGCGCCCCGCAGTGCTCCATGAGCTTCGCCGGCGACAAGCCGGTCTTTGCGCAGGCCTTCTCGAGCGCTTTGGTCTCCGCGCGGTTGCGATCGGGCCTGTACAGGAGCTGCTCCCGAAGCGGCCGGAATTCTTCCGGAAACACGCCGTGCTCCAGTTGCTCGGCCCAGGCTGAAATCTGCGCCTGCTGTTGTTTCTTCCTTTCGATGCCAACCAGCGCCGCGCGCAGCGTCTCGGGCGGCGCAGCCCGATAGCGCCCCCTGCCCTTGCGGTAAAAGTACATCGGTGCCGAGTGCAGCTTCACCAGAATACCGGCTGCCTCCACGGCTGAAGGCGCGCGGCCACAGTATTCGTGCGCAAGGTCGGCGAACCCGAATTCCTCTGTGCCACAGCACTGCCACAGAAAATCCGCTTCGATCCCGCCCGCCAGCGCCTCGGCTTGTGCGAGCAGATCCGCCGCACTCGGCTCCGGAAACCGCAATAGCACGTCCTTCGACTTGATCTTGGCGCGCTTCCCGTGCGACGCTTCGACCTGAAGCGTGTTGTCGCTGTCGGCGAGCACCGTGGCGACCTTAAACGCACCGCTTTCTTCGTAGAGAACGTTCACGCGATGGAGCCAAACGGGAAGGAGCCGCTTCGCGGCGGCCCGATGAGTGCGATAATTATAGCGCAGCATTGCTCCCGCTCACTCCGACGAAGACGCCAAAACCCTCGCCCAATGGCAAAGATCGAAACAATTGCAGTAGCAACCGTCCGAGTTCCGCTGGATAACGTAACAAGCTTCGCCACGCGCACGGTTTCGGCGCGCGACTACGGACTTGTCAAGGTGTGCGCCGGAGGCTTCGAGGGCATCGGATTTTGCTACGCAGGCTCTTCCGGCGGAACGCTCGTCGCGCACGCAGTGGAGCAGTTGCTTGCCCCGGGTCTGCTCGGCCACGAAAGTCTGCTCGTCGAAGGCCTTTGGCAGCGCATGTTCGAGGAAACATTGCTCCACGGACGCGCCGGCAGCGTCATGCGTGCGATCTCCATCTTGGACTGTGCCCTTTGGGACCTGAATTCGCGCGCGTCGAAACTTCCCCTTTACAAATATCTCGGAGCTGTGCTGGATGAGGCCGTGCCTGCGTACGCAAGCGGCGGCTATTACCTCCCCGGCAAGACGCCGAAAAAGCTCGGCGAGGAAATGGCAAGCTACGCAAAAGCCGGTTTTCGTGCCGTGAAGATGAAAGTGGGGCGGCTTTCGCCCAAGGAGGAGGAAGCGCGCGTAAAAGCGGCGCGCGACGCGATCGGACCCGAAGTCGAGCTGATGCTGGATGCAAACAACGCCTGGCACGATTTGCCTACGGCGATGCGCTATATGGAACGCTTCGAACTCTACGACCCTTATTGGATCGAGGAGCCGTTTTTCCCCGATGACATCGACAACCACGCGCGCCTAGCGAAACTCACGCGCGTCACGGTTGCCACGGGTGAGATCGGGACCGGGCGCTGGCATTTCAAGGAAATCCTCGATAAGGGCGCGGCGCAGATCCTGCAGACGGACGCTCTGGTATGCGGCGGGGTTACCGAGTGGAGAAAAATTGCCGCCACCGCGTCGAGCTACGGCGTCACCGTCTGCCCGCACTGGTTTCATGACCTGCACGCGCAGCTTGTAGCGGCAACACCCAACGCGCGCTACGTCGAGTTCTTCCCTGATGACCAAGTGCTCAATTTTCGGCGTCTCATCGATACTCAGCTCAAGATTAGAGACGGCATGCTGATTCTGCCGAAGACGCCGGGCCTCGGGTTCGGATTCGATGAAAGGGCCGTTGCGCGCTACGGGCTCGAAGACGGAAAGGCGGTCTGGAAGGTGCTGAAGTTGAAGTAGCAATCAACTCATTCCGGCGAATTCCAGTTGGCAGACTGCGGCGAACTGTAGAATCCGTGGAGGTGGACGATCATGCCCCGGTCGCCGGGGCCGCCCGCGTGGAGAGCGAAGCGAGCAAGCGCTCATGGATACCCCCGAATCCCCCGTTCGACATGACCAGCACCTGATCGCCGGGCTGCGCCTCGGCAACGATGGCCGCGATAAGGCGCTCCAAATTGCTCTCGGTCCTCACGGCGTCACCGAGTGGTGCGAGCGCCCCTGAGACATCCCAACCGAGGTTCGCGCCGTACCAAAAAACCCTGTCCGCCTGCTCGAGACTCACGGGCAGGCGGTCCTTCATGAGCCCGGCTCTCATAGTGTTGGAGCGTAGCTCGAGGACTGCCAAGATGCGCGCCTGCCCCACTTCGTCCCGCAGGCCTGAAACCGTCGTCGCGATGGCCGTTGGGTGGTGCGCGAAATCATCCCAAACTGCAACGCCCGCAGCCGTGCCCCGCAGCTCCATGCGACGTCTGACACCCTTGAAGCGAGCGAGTATTTGGATGGCCTGCTTCGGATCGACGCCGGCCGCCTGCGCCGCGGCGATAGCCGCGAGCGCATTCTGTAGGTTGTGCGCACCCTGGAGCTGGAAGCGCAGCAGTCCCATCGGTTTGCCGCGATTGAATACTTCAAAGGAGCCTCGCCCGAGCGCGCTAGCATTCCAGCCATCAACCACAGCAAACCGTTCTACTGCGCTCCAACAACCGCGACCAAGAACGCGGTCGACCGACGCATCGGCCCCGTTGACTATCAATTTTCCGGATCTGGGTAGCGTCCGAACGAAATGGTGAAATTGAGCCTCGATCGCTGCAAGATCGGGGAAAATATCGGCATGATCAAACTCTATGTTGTTGAGAACAGCGACTCTAGGCCGGTAATGCACCATCTTGGATCGCTTATCGAAGAAGGCGGTATCGTATTCATCGGCTTCGATCACGAAATGGCTTTGCTTTCCCAGCCTTGCCGATATCCCAAAATCGATTGGAACACCGCCGATGAGAAAACCGGGGTCCAGTCCGGCATCCTCCAGAATCCAGGCCAGCATCGACGAAGTCGTTGTCTTTCCATGCGTCCCGGCTACTGCCAAGACGTGCCGGCCAACGAGGGTATTTTCAGCGAGCCACTGCGGACCCGAAACGTAGCGATCGCCTCTGTCCAGTATGAATTCCACGAGTGGATTGCCACGGGTTACGACATTGCCAACCACCCACAGGTCCGGATTCAACGCCCCTTGATCAACACCATACCCCACGGTTAATTCAATGCCCTCGGCTTCAAGCTGCGTACTCATCGGCGGATAGACATTGGCGTCGCATCCTGTGACGCGATGGCCTGCCGCCTTGGCAATTGCGGCGATGCCACCCATGAAAGTGCCGCAGATACCCAGTATGTGGATGTGCACGCGACGGGCAGGCGCGCCAGGACAGGTTGAAGGGCGCGCGGGCCGGAAAAAAGGGAACAATTCTAGCCTACTTCGCTGCGTTTTCCGGCTGCGGTATCATGGCCCGACTCCCGCCTGTTTCTCCATGCCGAAAGAAAGCAAGTTCAAGCAGCAGCAGATGCGCATGCGCATCGCCGCGGCCGCTGCGCGCCTGATGGCCGAGGATGGTCTTGAGGATTTTGCTCTTGCCAAACGCAAAGCCGCCCGCCAGCTGGGGGCCGAGGACACTCAGGCGCTGCCAAAAAACGAGGAGATCGAGGTAGAGCTGAGGGCTTACCAGTCGCTCTATCAAGGCGAAGAACAGCGCGAGCGCATCCATTTCCTGCGCGAGCGGGCGCTCGAGGCAATGCGTTTGCTCGAGCAGTTCCGCCCCTACCTCGCCGGCGCCGTGCTAAAGGGCACAGCCGGGCGATATAGCGACATTGACTTGCAGCTGTTCACCGATGACGGCAAGGCCGTGGAGTTTTTCCTCTTGAGCCGCCATATTGCCTACGATGTCTCCGACCAGCGTCATTTTGCGGGCGACCAGGCGCGGGCCGTGTCCGTACTCAAGCTCGATTGGCAGGGCGTGCCGCTCAATCTCGCGATCTACACCTTGAAGGAAGAGCGCGGCACCCTGAAGACGACACTGGCCGGCCGGCCGATCGAGCGCGCCGGCATTCAAGCCGTCACACAACTGCTCTCCCACGGGGGCGCCTGAACGGTTCGCCTACGTTCCTTAGGATCTGGCCGCAAGAAAAACCGGAAAATCGCGCCGCGGCGAGCGAAAAGCGAGGTTTTTGGCGCCTAGAATTGGTGCTGAACAGCGTCCAAATATCAGTATCCCGCTGTGATTTTACGGTAACTACATCGATTGTCATTAGTTTGGTTACGGGCCGGCTCTCCGCTCTTGCACCCTCGCACCTCCCTCATACTCTCGCTGATGATCATCAGCTTTCAAGCTGCCGGGATCCCTCTCATTTGTAGTCGAACTGCGCCGAACACTGGACAATTTCAGACATCGACCTCAAACTTCCTTTATGTCCAAGCCAAAGCGCGCATTGGGCCTACGCTCGCCGACGCCAAGAAGAATCCTGATCATTCACGGGCCGAATCTCGACATGCTGGGTACCCGTGAGCCGGGAATCTACGGAAAGGAATCCCTTGCGGACATCAACGAGCGGCTCGGTCGCATCGCGAAACTCGAGGGTGCTGCCCTAGAGACTTTTCAAAGCAACCATGAGGGAGCTTTGGTAGAACGCGTGCACAGAGCCAAGAAGCAGCGAATTTCTTGGATCATCGTGAATCCTGGGGGGTTGACTCATACCAGCGTGGCTCTACGCGACGCTCTTGCAGCGGTCGCGATTCCGTTTCTCGAGGTGCATCTGTCGAACATCTACTCCAGGGAACCGTTCCGGCGTCATTCGTACTTTTCCGACCCTCGCGGTGGGTACGATCTGCGGACTAGGCGGCCGGGCGTACGAGTTCGCGCTGCAGTTCGCCTTGCACTCAAACTGAGAGCTTGTTTCGGAGTCGTTTCCTAGACCTCGCGGAAACGGGTGCTCGTATCCGTACCGGAAGGAGGGCAGCATGGATTTGCGCAAATTAAAAAAACTGATCGATCTCGTCGAAGAATCGGGAATCGCCGAACTGGAGATCACCGAGGGTGAGGAGAAGGTCAAGATCGTGAAGGGCGGCTCAGGCGGACAGGAGGGCACTGCCCTTTCTCAGCCCCTCCCGGCGGCAAGCTCGCCCACAGCTCGGCCCATGTCCAGCTCGGCGCCAGTGCCCGCTTCAGCCCCTGGGTCCACCCCGGGGGAGGCACCGACGTCACTCGAAGGGCATATCGTCAAGTCACCGATGGTTGGCACTTTCTACCGCTCGGGTTCCCCCGGCGCAAAACCCTTCGTCGAGGTCGGAGATACGGTCAAGGAGGGACAGGCCATCTGCATCATCGAAGCGATGAAGCTGATGAACGAGATCGAGGCCGACAAGGACGGCGTGATCAAGGCGATCATGGTCGAGAACGGTCAGCCCGTCGAGTACGGCGAATCCCTGATGATGATCGGCTAGCGTAACGGGTATTGGAGGGAAATACGCCCGAGCGCGACTCCCATTCCAACAACAAAGGTCGCGAAAGACCTCCGTAAAAACCATGTTCGAGAAAATTCTGATTGCCAATCGCGGGGAGATCGCCCTGCGCATTCAGCGCGCGTGCCGTGACATGGGCATCAAAACCGTGGTCGTGCATTCCGAAGCCGACAGCGAGGCCAAGTACGTGAAGCTCGCAGACGAATCAGTGTGCATCGGACCCGCAGCTTCCAGCGCGAGCTATCTCAATATACCAGCCATCATCAGCGCGGCAGAGGTGACCGATGCGGAGGCGATTCATCCGGGCTACGGATTTCTCGCCGAAAACCCGGACTTTGCCGAACGCGTGGACAAGAGCGGCTTCATTTTCATCGGCCCTCAAGCGGAGACCATCCGGCTGATGGGCGACAAGGTAAACGCAAAACAAGTCATGGAGAAAGCTGGAGTGCCGTGCGTCCCTGGCTCGGACGGTCCGCTGCCCGATGCCCCGGAGGAGGCGCTCAAGATAGCGAGAAAAATCGGTTACCCAGTCATCGTAAAGTCGGCGGGCGGGGGCGGCGGCCGAGGCATGCGTGTCGTACATACGGAAGCCGCGCTGAAGAGCGCAATAAGTGTCACGCGGGCGGAAGCCGGGGCGGCCTTCGGCAACGCTACCGTCTATCTCGAAAAATACCTCGAGAACCCGAGACACATCGAGGTGCAGGTGCTCGCCGACGGTCACAGGAACGTGGTCCATCTCGGCGAGCGCGATTGCTCCATGCAGCGACGGCACCAGAAAATCATGGAGGAGGCCCCGGCACCCGAGCTTACGTCGAAGCAGCGCGCGCGTATCGGCGAGCGCTGCATCGAGGCCTGCCGCAAGATCGGCTACCGCGGAGCCGGTACGTTCGAGTATCTCTACGAAGAAGGTGAGTTCTACTTCATCGAAATGAACACACGCATCCAAGTCGAACATCCCGTGACCGAAATGATCACTGGTGTCGATATCGTCCAGGAGCAGATCCGCGTCGCCGCAGGCGAGAGGCTGTCCGTGCGGCAGAAGGACATCGACTTTCGCGGCCACGCGATAGAGTGTCGCATCAATGCCGAGGATCCGTTCCGTTTCACACCGTCGCCGGGGCGCATTACGTCTTATCACCCTCCGGGGGGACCTGGTATCCGGGTCGATACGCATATTTACCAGGGCTACACCGTGCCGCCCAACTACGACTCGTTGATCGGCAAAGTCATCGCCTACGGGGAGAACCGTGACCAAGCGATCCGGCGTATGCGCATCGCGCTCTCCGAAATGGCAATCGAGGGCATCCAGACCAATATCCCGCTTCATCAGGAACTCCTGCTCGACAACCGCGTCATCAAAGGAGGGGTGAACATCCACTACCTCGAGCAGAAGCTCGCCCAGCAAAAGAAGCGCGACGCCGCGAGGTAGAGGGTCGACCGCGTGACGTTCACCGCGTTCGTCGTAGAGGTGACAGCAGAGGAGGTTGACCCCCTCGCCGATGCGCTGCTCGATGCGGGTGCGCTGTCGGTAAGCTGCGAGGACGCCAGAGCGGAGCCCGCAGCGGAGGCGCCACACTTTGACGGGTCGGGCGAGTCGGTGTCCTGGGCCCGGGTGAGACTCACCGCGCTATGCAAAGCCCAGCCCGAGCCCGAACAATTGCTCTTGCGCGCGTGCAATCGAGCCGGTATCGCGGTGCCAATTCACGAACTGCACAGCGTTCCCGACGAGGATTGGGTCGCGAAATCGAGGGAGCAGTTCGCGCCGATTCAGATCTCTGCGCACTTATGGATCCTGCCGACTTGGCGCGCGGCGCCTGAGCCCGAGGCGATCAACCTCGTACTCGATCCTGGGCTCGCGTTCGGTACCGGCGCTCACCCGAGCACGCGCCTGTGCCTGCAGTGGCTCGAGCGCAGCATTGCCGGCGGGGAAACGGTTCTCGACTACGGCTGCGGTTCCGGTATATTGACGATCGCCGCCCTAAAGCTCGGCGCGCGCCACGCAGTAGGCGTGGACATTGATCCCGACGCCGTACGGACTGCCCGAGTCAACGCCACGCGCAACGATGTTGCCGGCGAATTCCTCGAAGCTTGCGCGCCGCTTACGTTCACCGCAGATATCGTGATCGCCAACATCCTCGCCAATCCGTTGAAGGTGCTCGCTCCGATGCTCGCATCGCGATGCCGACACGGCGGACAGATTGCGCTCTCGGGAATTCTGTCGGGCCAAGCGAGGGAAGTCGAGAGCTGCTACTCACACTGGATTGCCTTCGCACCGCCTGCCGAGGCGGAGGGCTGGGTGTGCCTCTCGGGAGTAAAGCTGTGAGTATGATCACGCGTTGCCCGGCTTGCGCGACCGCGTTTCGCGTAACCGAGCCACAGCTTCGTGCGCGTGCGGGCCAAGTCCGCTGCGGGCGCTGCGGGGCTCTTTTCGATGCGCTTTCCGCGTTGAGCCCGGATCCGGCTAGCCGCCCCGGGCGGGAGGACGCGCAAGGTCCTCCGATCTCATCTAGCATGGCGGTCCTGCTCGACACCGACAGGGATGTGTCATTTGACTTCGGTCCGCAGTCGCGGCCCCGGCCAAGCCGGCTGTGGTGGCTCGCGAGCGCGTTTCTACTGCTCGCTCTCGCGCTGCAAGGCAGCTATCAGTACCGGGGCGAGATCGCAGTGCTCCTTCCCGAGGCAAAGCCCCTCGTCCAACGCATCTGCGCCGAGTTCGGGTGCGACGTGCCCCTTCCGCGTCGCGCTGAGCTACTGAGTATTGAGTCTTCCGACCTGCAGGCGGACGGCACCCATCCCAGCGTGATGGTGCTGACTGCCACTCTTCGGAACCGCGCCGGCTTCATCCAAGCGTTCCCCGCTTTGGAGCTGAGCCTCACGAGTACCCAGGGCGAGACCGTGGCGCGGCGCGTATTGACACCCAAGGACTACGTACCCCAGAGCACGCGTTCGGAGCCCGGGTTCGCGGCCGGAGGCGAGTTGCAGATTCGGGTCTACATCGAAGCTGCGGCGCTCAAACCCATCGGCTATCGGCTCTACTTGTTTTACTTGTAGGAATTCCATGCGCATTCTGATCTGCGGTTCGATCGCGTACGACAACATCATGGTATTCCGCGGCCGTTTCCGGGAGCATATTCTTCCCGAACAGATCCATATATTGAACGTCTCGTTCCTCGTTCCCGAGCTGCAGCGCGAGTTCGGAGGCTGCGCCGGCAACATCGCCTATAACCTGAGGCTCCTCGGTTCCGACCCGCTGGTCATGGGTACGGTAGGAGACGATTCCCTGCTGTATCTCGAGCGACTCGAACGGCTCGGCATCAAGCTGGATTTCGTACGCCAAGTGCCCAATACTCTCACCGCGCAGGCATTCATTACGACAGATCTCGACGACAACCAGATCACTGCCTTTCATCCCGGGGCGATGAATCATTCGCATCTGAACAAAATTACGGGGGAGCTGGACGCGGGCCTCGCGATCGTCGCGCCCGATGGACGCGAGGGCATGCTGCAGCACGCGCGCGAGCTTGCCGGGCTCGGAATTCCGTTCATGTTCGATCCCGGCCAGGGACTGCCTATGTTCTCCGGCGAGGAGCTGCTCGCTTTCGTAGAACAGGCGAGTTACGTCGCCGTCAACGACTACGAAGGCCGGATGCTCGAGGAGCGGACCGGCCGCAAGCTCGAGGAAATGGCGCAAGAGCTCAAGGCACTCGTTCTCACCCGGGGCTCAGAGGGGTCTATCATCTACGCCGACGGCCAACGGTTCGAGATTCCCTGCGTTAAGGCAGCGGAAGTGGTCGATCCCACCGGTTGCGGTGATGCCTATCGGGCCGGCCTTCTTTACGGTCTTGCCGCGGGTTTCGACTGGCCGAAAACCGGAAGGCTCGCTGCGTTGATGGGCGCGATCAAGATCGCATCGCGCGGCGGACAGAACCATTCCGTGAGCCTCGACGAAATCAAGAATCTGTTCCGCAGGAATTTCGGGTCGGACATTTGAGGACCGCCGCCGGTCCAGCCCCGCCAGCCAGTAGAATGCCGCTGGGTTCCCATGGAGGATCACTCGGCCGATGGCGGCCAATCGCACTCCGGTTCCGCTGCGCCTGTTCCGACTGGCAAGGCTCGCGCTCCATTTGCTCCGCGGCCTCGCGATCGCGTGGCTGCGCTACCCGAAACTTACCGAAGCGCAAAGGCAAACGGAAAAGCGCCGTTGGTCAAGAACGCTGCTCTCCATCCTCTCCGTGTCCGTCCGCGAAAAGAACTCGCCGAAGGAACTCCCCGATTCCTGCATGCTGGTGCTCAATCACATCTCCTGGCTCGACGTCTTCGTCATCGATGCGAGATTTCCGGCGACTTTCATCGCAAAATCGGAGGTCCGCAGTTGGCCCGTGGTAGGTTGGTTGTGCACGCTGGTCGGCACCCTGTACATCGAGCGCGGCAAGCGCTCCGAGGCGCGACGTGCACGCCAGATGATTGCTGCCGAGCTCAGGCGCGGCACACTGGTCGCGGTCTGCCCCGAGGGAGTCACGACTTTCGGACGAAGCCTCGAGCCCTTCCACTCGGCGCTATTCCAGCCGGCGCTGGATGCCGCAGCCACGCTCCAGCCGGTGGCGCTGCGCTATCTCGATGCCGCTGGCCGGCACACCGATGCCGCCGCTTATGTCGGCGATACCTCGCTCCTCGAATCGATCTGGACCATCGTGTCGACGCGGCACATGGTCGCAGAGTTCAACCTTCTCACAGCGATTTCCGTGCGCGCACAGACGCGGCGTTCGCTCGCAGAAAAAGCGCAGACCTCTATCGCCCGGGCCCTGGGCGTGCCCGCCCCGCAGGGGATGTCGCACGCGCGGCATCCTTCGCGCAAGGGACCTGGTACAAGCGTCGATCCTCCAGGCGAACCGCACTGAGCTTTCCGCCCCAGACGCAACCCGAGTCGAGGGCGAGGAGGTTGGTCGCAATGCGCAAGCCCAGCGCCGACCAGTGCCCGCATACCAAGGTGTGATCGACGCTTTTCCTGCCCGGGACCTCGAACCACGGAAGGTAGCCGGCGGGAGCCTCCGCCGTCTCGCCTTTCGTGCGGAACTCCATGACGCCTTCAGGAGTGCAAAAACGCAGACGGGTCATCGCGTTGACGATGACGCGCAGCCGCTCGGTCCCGCGCAGCTTGTCGTTCCAGCGATCCGGAAGCGAGCCGTAGAGTTGCGCGAGGAATTCCCTGTGCCGGGGTCCGCGCAGTTCCGCCTCGACTTCTCGGGCGAGTGCCTTCGCCGTGGCGACGTCCCATTGCGGCAGCAGCCCCGCGTGGACCAGCACGTAGTTTGAGGCGACGTGCACCATCGGCCGATGCCGCAGCCAGTCGAGCAAGCCGTCGCGGTCGGGCGCGGCGATCACCTCCCCAAGCGTGTCGTCTTCGCGGGCCTTGGCGGAGCCTTGAGCGAGCGCCAGCAGATGCAGATCGTGGTTGCCGAGCACGCTCACCGCGCGATCACCCAGATCGCGCACGAAGCGCAGTGTGGCGAGCGAGGCCGGGCCGCGGTTGACGAGATCGCCGACCAACCACAAGCGATCTTGCGCGCGATCGAACGCGAATGCGCCCAGCAGCGCCTGCAGCTCATCGAAGCTGCCCTGAACATCACCGATCGCGTAGGTGGCCATAGCAGCGAGCGCCCTGTCAAGGAGTTGTCAAGACCGCGCCTCGAACCGATGTAATAGAATGGCGCCGCTCAACTTTTTATCGAGCCGGTCATGGCTGGGAAGTTTTCCAAATCTATCCTTGGCAACCTGAAGAAGATCTTGCATCGAGCCCCCGAGAAGCCCTCCGGGCCGGCTCCGAGGAAGACCTCCGCGTCGAAGGAGGGTGCCCGGAAGCACGTGTCTTCGCCGCCTTCCGTGGAGCCGGCCCCCGACAAGCCGGAAGCGCCGGAAGCGAAAACGGACAAGAAAAAACCCAAGAATCAGCCGTGGTACCGCCACCGCCAGCGCTGGTAGCGGGTGCGTCTCAAACGGCCTCGAAGGCTTTGTCCTTGAGCGAGGCGGCAAATCCGTAGAAGACCTCGTGCACCTTGCCCCAGCTCTTCAGCGCTTTCATGCGGTCCAGCCATCGGTTGACGTTCGGATACGCCGCGTAATTGCAACGCAGGATCTCGCCGAGGGCGACGAACGGCCCGCCGAAATAGTCTGCGATCGTGACCTGCTCGCCGCACAGGTATTTCTTTTTCGGCCCGAGCAGGTTTTCATCGAGGATTTTCAGCCACCCTTGAGCCTTTTCCTTGCCCCAGGCGATGGTGCCCGCGTGCGCCTCGTCGCTGCGCCGCTTGTGGGTCGGGAAGATTTGCGGGTAGACCAGCCCGTAGGCGAACTCGCGGCAGACCTGCGTATTGATCCAGTCCATCATCTCGTTCACCTTCGCCCGTGAGTGCAGCTCCTTCGGATAGGCCGAAGAGCCCGTTTTCTCCGCGAGGTACTTGAGAATCGCCGAGCTCTCGGTCAGGCGGAAATCCCCGTCCTCCAGCACGGGCACCATGCGGTTCGGGTTGATCGCCACAAACTCCGGCTGGTAGTGCTCGCCCTTCATCAGGTCGACCACGCGCAGCTCGCACTTGATGTCGTTCTCGGCGATGAACAGCCACACCGGGCGGCTGGTCGTGGATACGGGGTGATAGTAGAGTTTCATGCCGGTCCCTCCTAGCAGACGGTGCGCGTTGCGCGGAAGCTTGTAATCATATAATAGTGAACAGATGCCGGGGAAAGCATCGCAACCGCACTCTGCCGAGGCTCTCGACTGGCCCGCCGCGATTCACAGCGCGCTCAAATCGCAGCGCGTGCGGCAGGTGTCTTATGTGCCCGATGCGGGCCACAAGCGCCTGATCGAGCTCTGTCATGCAGACAGGAGCATGACTGCAGTGCCGCTCACGACCGAGGAGGAGGGCATCGGCCTTGCGGCAGGCGCCTGGCTTGGCGGAGAGCGAGCCGCGCTTCTCATGCAGTCGAGCGGGGTAGGAAATTGCGCGAACGCGCTCACCCTCGCTGCGACCTGCGGCTTTCCCCTGCTGATGCTGGTCACCATGCGCGGCGAGGCGGGCGAGCGCAATCCCTGGCAGGTTCCCATGGGTCAGGCGACGCCGGAAGCGCTGCGCCTTGCCGGCGTGCGCACGCTGCGCCTGGGGCGCGCCGAAGAGGCGAGCGCGGTCGCCAATACCGCGGCAAAGGTCGCTTTCGAAGAACAAGGCGCAGTGGCGCTTCTTATCTCGCAGCAGCTGATTGGCGTGAAATCCTTCGAGGAAAAACGGTGAAGGCGCTCAATCGCCGCGCGGTCGTGGCTTCGCTGCTGGAGCGGCGCGAGGGGCTGCTGGTCGTCGCCGGACTCGGCGCCCCGGCTTGGGATTGTGCCGCTGCGGGCGATCATCCGCTCACTTTTCCCCTGTGGGGCGCGATGGGCTCGGCGGCGATGATCGGGCTGGGACTCGCACTCGCGCAGCCGAAGCGGCGGGTTCTCGTCGTCACCGGCGACGGCGAAATGCTGATGGGGCTGGGGAGTCTCGCTACGATCGGCGTGCGGCGGCCCGGGAACCTCAGCATTGTTGTGTTGGACAACGAGCGCTACGGCGAGACCGGCATGCAGAAGACACATACCGCATACGGAGTGGATCTGGCGGCGGTCGCGCGCGCGTGCGGGTTTGCCACCGCTCGAATCATCCGAAGAAGCGCCGAAGTTTCGGACGTGCGCTCGGGAATCTACCGGAGCAAGGGTCCGCTTTTCTTTCAGGTGAAGGTCAAGGCCGACGCACTGCCGCTCGTCCTGCCGCCGCGGGACGGTGCCCATCTGAAGCATCGATTCCGCGAAGCGCTGCTCGGAGCGCAGTAGCGGTTTTTCACTGCTCCATCGCGCTCGCGGCGAACGCCTCCTCGAGCGCGACCCGCCGCGAAGTCAGCCCCTGCTCGTGCGAGTAGCTCGCGGCGGTTTCGAGCACCTTGCGGTTGGCCTTGATGCCGTGTCGCACGAGCGGCACGCCCAGCGCCTCTTTCGCTTCTGCCGACAGCAGCCCCGCAGCGCAGTAATACTCCGCGTGCTCCAGGCGCTCCCGGTTCGCGATCTCATTGGCGCGCTCGAACGCTTTGTAGAGATTCAAGACGACCCAGGGGTGCTTTTCAACGATCTCCTTCCGGATGACCATTCCGTGGTTGATGGGAAAGATGCCGGTCTTGCGGTAGTAGCGGATACCTTCGGCGAGCGGATCGGGAAAGAGCGGCTTGACGGCCGGGTGGTTCCACAGGTCGGCGGTGCTGCGGTCGACCAGATTGGGATTCACGATGTAATGGATCGCCGCCTCGAGCTCTCCCGAGACCATCATCGACCCGATGTTCTTCTCCGGTGGAATCTGGTTGATAGTCACCCCGGGCGGCGGCGAGAAGCCCATCGCGCCGCGGTGGCTGTGCGAAGGGGTGCGCTCCATCCAGAACTGCATGTCCTTCGGCGCCACGCCGAACTCGTGCTCGAGCACGCCCCGCGTCCACAGCGCCGCGGTCTGCTGGTATTCGGGAACCCCGACACGCCGCCCCTTCAGGTCACCGGGTCGATCGATCCCGGAATCCCTTCTCACCAGGATCTCGGAATGGAAAAACTTTCTCGTCGTAAAAATCGGAACGCCGACCCAGCGGTCGTCGCCCTTCGACTTTGCCATGATCAGCGAGGAAAACGACATTTCGGAGACGTCGAAATCGGCAAAGCGCAGCTGCCGCCAGAAGAGTTCCGACGGATGCACGGCGCTCGGTATGAGCGCGATCCCGTCCGGCTTGACCCTGCCGTCGAAAATCGGCCAGGTCCTTGGATTCGAAGCCATCGCGATGCTGATGGGAATGTTCATGGCCGTTGTCGACGAGGAGAGTGTACCGGGAAAATTATCGCGCTGGAGCTGACACGAAGCCGGGCTCTGCCATAGAATGACGGGCGAGATTTCGCGGGAAATCCCATGGCGGACCTGAGCAACTGGGCGTTTCCGCCCGAGATGCAGCCCAATGCCGAGGAGTTGCGCTTCGACCTGGAGGCGGCGCTCGACTCGATGGTGCTTGTGCGCTCCGAGGTCCCGGAGGACGCCTTTACCGCCGGGATCCTCGGTACGGAGCGCGTCGGCAACGGAGTCGTCATTCGCGACGATGGACTCGTGCTGACCATCGGCTATCTGATCACCGAAGCGACGACCATTTGGCTGAACACGAACAAGGGCGCCGCGGTGGCGGGTCATCCGCTCGCCTATGATCAGGCGACCGGCTTCGGACTGGTGCAGCCGCTCGGCAAGCTGGCCGCGCCGGCGCTTCCACGGGGCACTGCAGCTTCCTGCCGCGTCGGCGACGATGTCGTCGTCGCCGGTCACGGCGGCCGCAAGCATGCGCTCAAGGCCAAGCTCATCGCGAGGCGCGAGTTTGCCGGCTACTGGGAGTATGTATTGGATGAGGCGCTCTTCACCACCCCGGCGCATCCCCATTGGAGCGGCGCCGCGCTGATCAGCGTAGGCGGGCGGCTCCTAGGGATCGGCTCGCTGATGGTTCAGGAAGAATTGGGCGGCCGCACCGTGCAAGGCAATATGACCGTACCGATCGACTTGCTCGAGCCGATCCTCGAGGACTTGGTGAAACTCGGCCGAGCACGGCGGCCCGCCCGTCCCTGGCTCGGCCTTTATGCGACGGAAGTCAAAGGACATGTCGTCGTTTCGGGGCTCGCGGGCGGCGGGCCCGCAGAACGCGCCGGCGTACAGGTGGGCGACATCGTGATCGAAGTCGCGAGCGGACGGGTCAGCGGGCTTGCCGACCTGTTCCGGAAGATCTGGAGCACCGGCGCCGCGGGGGTCGAAGTCCCGATGACTCTGGTGCGCGAGGGCTCCGTATCCCGCGTTCGCGTGGCCTCGGCCGACCGTCAGGATCTTCTCAAGAAGCCCTCCTTACACTGACTTTAGCAACCTCCATCCTCCGAATCGGTCCAAAGATCGAAGCGAGGTTCGACCCAGCCAATCGCGTGGAGCATCGTGCGATGGAGAACCGACAGCATGATCTGATGCGCCAGCAGATGATTGCCGAGATCGTGGCCGATGCGGTATTCCTGACGGCTCAGCTCGGCAAGTCCGCGTTCGCTCCCCAGGTGATCGAGGCGATGGGCAAGATCCCCCGCCACGAATTCGTGCCTTTGGAGCTGCAATCCTATGCCTATCTCAACTCGCCGCTGCCGGTCGGCTACGGCAAGACCATCTCGCAGCCCTTCATCGTAGCGCTGATGACCGATCTGCTCGAGCTGCAGCCGGGCGACGTGACGCTGGAGGTCGGCGCCGGCGTCGGCTATCAGGCCGCGATCCTCTCGGAGCTGGTGAATCAGGTCTACAGCATCGAGCTCATCGAGGAACTCGCTCTCGACACCCGGAAAAGGCTCAAAAACCTCGGTTACCGCAATGTCGAGATCGGTGTCGGCAACGGTTACTACGGATGGAGCGAGCACGCGCCTTTCGACAAGATCGTGGTCACGGCCGCGCCAGACTTGATTCCGCCGCCGCTGCTTGCGCAACTGAAGCCCGGCGGCAAGATGGTGATCCCCACCGGGATTCCCGACAAGCAACAGCTGGTGCTGGTGGAGAAATCCGAGGAGGGGAAGCTCGCGACCCGGGAGGTGCTGCCGGTGCGCTTTTCCGAGCTCGACGAAGGCGACGACTTCGCCGGCGCGGCCTGACGCCTCCGGCGGTTATGCCGCCTCCTTTTCGTCGTCCCAAGCCTTGTCCGGAAGCGGCAGCCCTGCGAGGTCCGCCGCGCTGAGCCTTCGATCCGGCTCGATATTCAATGTGTCGAGAATCAGCATCAGCTGCCGCGTGTGCTGCGCCGGATGCCAGGCGGTGCGCTCCAGCACCACGTGCAGGGGATGCTTGCCGAAGTAGGTGTCCATCATGCGCGAGCAGCTGCGGTCCGGATAGGTTTTCCACCATGCCTGCAGTCGCGCGAGGACGCTCTCGCCGAAGCGCGCGATGTCCTCGCCCGAGCGCAGCGCCGGCGCCTCCTGCATGATCCGCTCGTAAGTCAGCTCGCGGCCGTCGTGCATCGATTCGAGAAATCCCTCGACGATCCGGAACACGTGGTGGCACAGCACGCGGATCGGCCGGTTGCGATTGCGAAAGGGCTTGTCGAGCCACTCCGCCGGGATCTGCCGGACGTAGCGGCACGCGGCGGGCAGCACGAGCTCGAGCTTCCTCACCAGCTCGTCGGGGCTCAGCCGTTCCTGCATCTGCACCTTCAGGTCGAGGAACTTGATGACGTCGCCGAGCGCCTGCGCGAACACGAACTTGTCGCCGCGCGCCACCACCGGAACGCTGCGCGCGCCGAGCTTGCGCAGCTCCTCCATCCCGGCCGGATTGCCGTGCACGTTGATCGACTCGTAGTCCACGCCGCTCTTGGTGAGGAACTCCTTGGTTCTCAAGCAGCTCGTGCACCCGGGCTGCCAGAAGACTTTGACCTTTTCGGCTGCAAGCATGTTGTAACTCTCCCATCGGACCCGCGGGATTGACGCCCGCTCCCGCAGTAAACAATAGAATAACCCGCATATTCCGACAAATCCACGGCGACGACGGAGGAGGGCAAATGATGCAACGATGGATTCTCGTCCTGGCGATGGTCGCATCAGCGCCCGCGACGGCGGATCCGGCTATGGTTCGCGTCAACAGCTTCCCGAACGCCAAGGCGCTCCCCCTGCACGCGGGCATCGCCAAGGGCATCTTTGCGAGGCACGGCCTCGCCCTGCAGCTTTCCTTTACCGAAAACTCGACCCGGCAGCGTGAAGGGCTCGCGGCCAGCGAATTCGACCTCGTACATTCCGCCGTGGACAACGCCGTCGCCATGGTCGAAACGGCGAAGAACGACGTCCTCATCGTCACCGGCGGCGACAGCGGCATGAACGAGTTTTTCGTCCAGGCCTACGTCCGCTCGTTCGCCGACCTGCGCGGACGCAAGCTCGTGGTCGATGCGCCCAACACGGCGTACGCCATCCAGGCGAAGAAGATCCTGCAGAAGCACGGCCTGAGGGAGGGCGCGGACTACACGGTGGTGCCGGTGGGGCGCGGCGAGCTGCGCCTGAAAGCCATGGCCGAGAACGGGGACTACGCCGCTGCGATACTCAATCTTCCGTTTACCATCCAGGCCGAGCAACTGGGTATGAAAAGTCTGGGAAATACCGTAGACATCCTCGGGCCCTATCAGGCGAACGGCGCCTTTGCGCTGCGCGCCTGGGTCGAATCGAACGGCGCGCTGCTCGAGCGCTACATCGCCGCCTACGTCGAGTCGCTGCGCTGGGTCAGGCGGCCCGAGAACCGGGCGGAGTGCACGGCGCTTCTCATGGACAAGCTGAAAGTTTCACGCGAGGTCGCGGAGCGCACCTACCGGCTGCTCGTCGATCCGGCTCGCGGATTCACGCCGGACGCGCAGTTCGACATGGAAGGCTTCCGCAACCTCCTCGCTCTGCGCGCCGAGATCGAGGGCGGAGCCGACGCGCCGCAAGCGGAAAAGTATCTCGATCTTTCTTACTACAGGCGGGCGATCGGCGCGCTTGCCAAACCCGGGCAGGAAGGCGTGAGTCGGTGACGGGCGTTTCGCAAATGTTCTGGGCGCTCGCTCTATTTGCGGCGCCCGTCGCAGCGCAAAATCCCGCCCAGCCCTACCCGAGCGGACCGCTGCGCATCGTGGTGCCGTTTCAGGCCGGCGGCTCCACGGACATGGTCGCGCGCACCCTGGCGCAGAAGCTCAAGGACCGTTTCAATCAGCCGGTGGTGGTGGAAAACCGCGCCGGAGCGAACGGCACCATCGGCGCCGCGCTCGTGGCGAAAGCGTTGCCCGACGGGCACACGATGCTGCTCGTCCAATCGGGCTTCGTGTCGAACCCGATCCTGATGAGGAACCTGCCTTACGATCAAGCGCGCGACCTCGCGCCGGTTTCCAGCCTCGCCTCAGGGCCCATGGTGCTGGTCGTGCATCCGTCGCTGCCCGCGAAATCGGTCAGGGAGCTGATCGCATTCGCCAGGTCGCGTCCGGGAGAGCTCAACTTCGGTTCGCCCGGCAACGGCTCGCTTTCGCACCTTTGCGCGGAGTTGTTCGATGCGATGGCGGGCGTCAAGATGACCCACGTTCCCTACAAAGGGTCAGGCGGCGCCCTCGCCGACGTGCTCGCCGGGCGCGTGCCGGTGTACTACATGAACCTGGTGCTCGCGCTGCCCTACCTGAAGGACGACAGGCTGCGTGCGCTGGGCGTGACGACCCGAGAGCGCTCGGCGGTCACGCCGGAACTCCCGACGATCGACGAGGCGGGATTGCCGGGCTACGAGATCACCACCTGGTATGGGCTGTTCGTACAGGGAGCGACGCCGCGCGGCGTGATCGCGAGGCTCCAGGAGGAAGTGGCGCGGATCCTCGATCAGCCCGCCATGAAGGACCGAATCGCGGCGGACGGCATGACGGTGGTCGCGAGCACGCCGGCGGAGTTCGCCGTGTTTCTCAAGCGCGAAACCGAGAAATACGCGCGCATCATCGCAGCGGCGGGAATCAAGGCGATCGACTAGCGGGTTGCTGTAAAACGGTTCGCGGTGGCAGCAGCCGGACCAAGGCGTAGACAGACGCGAGCGGGTCGATCAGATAATCCCAGAGATTGCGTGATTCGTAAGCACCGACGAGATACGCAAGCGCCGCGGCGATCACGACGAGCACGATGACATGCAGTCTCGCCCACCACGCAGCCAAGGTGATCGCCAACAGGGCCGTGAGAAATCCGATCGATCCATAGCCCAGCGCGTACGGGTCGAACCGCGTCCATCCGAGCGCGAACGGATACAGGAACGCGGCGGCGAGCGCGAGGAGCCAACAAAGCGCCTGCCTATCCCGAAGCCCGATCAGCGTCCTCCCGGTGAGCTGCGCGAAGCAAGCCGCGCCGGCGAGGACGAGCGTCGACATGCTCAAGTCTCCGGTGACGCCCCGCACGCAGGCGGCGATCGAGAGCTCGCCGATCGGAACGAACACCGCGAGGGCCGCGGCCAGCATGACCGCATAGCGGGCGCGCACCGGCAGGCGCCGCAGCCGGATCGCGGTCGCGACTGCGGCAAGGCCGAGCAGCCCGCTGCCGAAAAGGCCGAAAGCATCGCTCGCGGAGATCATCGCCTGCCCTCCAGCCAGGCCCGGTTGAAACGCACGTGCTTGATGCGGGAACGGCCCCAGGTGTAGAGCACGTGGACATCGCCGTCCCGGTCCTGCACGATCCACGGGTAGGAATATTCCGGGACCGGCGCAGGCGCCGGTCCGGAAGCGCCTTCGAACCGGTGCGCGATGCGCCACGTGTGTCCGAAATCCGCCGAGAGCGCGAGCGAAAGGTCCTCGCGATTTTCCTCGGCGTTGTTGAACACGAGCAGCAGCGGGCCGCCAGAGAGCGACAGGCTTGCGATCGCCGCGTTGGGGTTCGGCAATGCCGTCTTGGCGGGCGCGCTCCAGTGGACGCCGCCATCTTCAGTCCGCACCATCAGGATCCGATTCGGAGGATTCCCGGCATAACGCATGAAGCCCACCGCTTCCGTCTGCGATCGCGGCACGATCACCGGCTGCAGCGACGACTGCCCCCAGGATAGACGGGTTTTCCCGATCGCGCGGCCCTCGGCGTCCAGGCGCAGCAGCTCGCCGAACTTGCCGAGCAGCTCGTGGTACACCGGCAAGCCGACGCCGCCGTCGGAAGAAAGGAGCGGCGCGCCTTTCACCAGCGTGCTGATATTGAAAAACGGCGATGCGATCAGGCGCCGCGGCGGACTCCAGGTCTCGCCTTCGTCTTCCGAGACCATCAGGTTCACGGCGCTGCCCGCCCAGCCGCCGACGGACACGCTGACGAAATAGAGGCACAGGCGTCCCTTCGAGTCGCGGCCGGCAACGGGATTGCCCAGTTTGCGCACGCTGCGTCGCAGATGCCTTTGCGCGAATTCGCGGGTGACGACGGCGCTCTCCGGGCTCCAGTCTTTTTGCCGGAGAGAGTAGACGGAGGTGTAGATGGCGACATCGGACGCGCCTTCGCGGCTGCCCCCGTACCAGAACGCCCTCAGCCGCCCGCCCGAGATTTCCGCGGCGGTAGCGCTGTGCACCGATGCGGCGCTGGTATTGGGCAGGAGCTGAGCCTCATAGAGCGGCGGCGCCGTGGACGCGGCGCGAGCAGCGCTTGGCGGCGGCGCGAACCCGCCGGGCGGGAGCGCGGTGATCACCCGGAAGTAGAGCCCGGCAAACGCCAGAGCCACCGCGGCCAGCGACGCCCATCTCTGCCCTCGCGCAGTCACTCCCGACCGACCTCCATCGGAGCGTGAGGCCGGGGGGGATTGTGGCGGAGCATGTATTTCGAAGTCTCGTACAGCGCCTCGTGCAGGCGGCGCAGCTCGGCGACTTTCTCGGGATAGCGCTCGTGCACGTCCTGGGCGCCGTTCTCCGAGCGGTAGCGGAACAGACGCGGACCGCCGGGATCGAGCCGGAAATAGAACTCGTCGTCGAGCACGCCGTTCAGCCCGATCAGCGAGAAATGCCGGCCGCCGGGCCCGAGATCGAGGAGATCGCGCCCGAGCGCGGTATTGAGATACGGAACACCGATCAGGCTCAAGGCCGTCGGCAGCGAGTCGGGCAGGCTCGCGGTGAAATCGATGCGCCCTTTGACCAGCCCGGGCGCGTAGATCACGAAAGGCACGTGATAGCCCGTGAGCAACAGCTCCTGCCAGGGCGTCTGCACCGTCGAGGGGTTGCCGTGATCTCCGTACAGCACGAACACCGTCTTCGCGAAGTACGGGTCCTTCCTCGCCTTCTCGAAGAAGGACCCCAGCGCGAAGTCGAGATAACGCAGGCCGTTGAAGGCGGCGAGGCTGTCGAAACCGTTCTGCGCGAGCTGCTTCGCATCGACCTGGGCGAGCTCGAAGCCGGGGTGATCGTCGGGGATACCGTACGGCCGGTGGTTTCCCGCGGTCTGGATGAACGCGAAGAAGGGCCGCTTCTCCTCGCGCAGTATCTTGTGCGCCTTGTCGAACAGCACGACGTCGGACACGCCCCAGCCGTCCACTTGCGGCGCGTCGTAGTCGCCCTCTTCGAATATGTGCAGGCCCGGGATGTTGTGGGTGAACAGGCCGCGGATGTTCCCCCAGGTCGCGCTGCCGCCGAGGAAATAATACTTCTCGTAGCCCTCGAGCGCGTTCACCAGGGTGTGCTGATTCACCACCAGCGGATTGCGCGAGGCGGTGGTGGCGCCGTTCACGTCCGGGATGCCGGTGAGCATCTCGAACACCGATCGCGGCGTCGGAACCTCCGGGACGAAGAAATTCGTAAACAGCAGCCCCTCTTTCGCGATCGCGTCGAAGTGCGGCGTGCCGTTCATGCGGTTGCCGAAGGTCCCCGACTCGAACGCGGCGAAGGACTCGAGGTGGATCACGACCAGGTTGTATTGAATCGCGGACTTCGGCGGTGCGACGTAGCGGGCGAAGTCGAGCTTCCCGGGGTCCGGGGTTTCGACTCCCAGCAGCGCAGCCGTGTACGCGTAGTGCTCGCGCACTTTGTCAGTGTCATAGGGGAGATTACGATTTTCGGCCGTGTCCACGAGGAACAGAACCGGGTTGAGCGCGAGCGCGGCCACCGCCTCGCTCGGGGAGAAATACGCCTCGCTCCAGCGCAGCGGATACCGCGACCACTTCCCGTAGATGCCGAAAGCGTAGAGGGCCGCGAGCGCGGCGATCGCGGTCCGCCTCGGCCACTTCGATAGCGGATTCGACGCCGGAGCGAGCGTGCGCCCCGCGATGCGTCCCGCCGCCCAGGTGTACGCGCCCGTGAGCAGCGCCAGTCCGAGCAAGCCCGGCAGGACCGGATAGGTCTCCCAGGCCACGCGCGCCGCCACCCCCACCGGCGTCAGATGATCGATGAAGGTCGCGTTGAGGCGCACCCGCATCCAGTCGTAGTGCCCGAAATCCACGAAGTAGAGCAGCAGCACGATGCACTGTGCCGCGGCGAGGTAAGCGAGCCAGGCGATTCGCGCGGCGCGCCGCCGCGCCGGATCGAAAAGCGCGATCCAGCCGAGGAGCGCGAGCGGCAGGCCGAGGAGCAGCGCGAGCCGCAGGTCGAACTTGAACCCGAGGTAGAGGGCTCTGAGCAAATCCGCCCGGGATGCGTTCGCAAGCGCCTCGTGAAACGCGGCCCAGAAAGCGCCGCGGAACACCGCGAATACGACGAGATCGATCGCGGTCAGCGCGAGAATGAAACGGGCGAGCCCCGGGAGCCGCTTGAACATTTCCGCCGCGGCTTCAGGCGGCTTGCGCCGATGTCTCGAAGCGCGACTTGAACCGCAGGATCTGCTCGAGCGTGTTCTGCCCGGTCTGCTGCGGCGGCACGAGCTCCCACAGCTCCGACTGCGGCATGAGCTCCTTCAGCGCAAGGGACGCCGAGCGCGTGTGCCGGCTGTCCGCGCCCGACATGATGAGCGCCGGGATCTGGATGCGCATGAGCTCCTCGCCGCTTGCGCCCGAGGGCATGGTGTCGTTGAAGATCGCGTCGCGGCTGCGCGCGCAGGCGTCGAGATACCTCTCCACGTCCTCGCTCGCGAGCTCGCGCGCGAACTCCGGATAGACCGCGGCGGGCGATCCCCAGGGCCCGATCTCGGGATCGAGCCAGAAATTCTCGCCTCGCGGCGCGCGCTCGATCACGGCCGCGAGGCCGTTCGCGCGCACGAAGTCCATGTGGCGCCGGAAAAACTCGTGGCCCTTCTGCATCCACAGGTACCCGCCCACGGGCCAGTGAAGCAGCAGTCCCTTGCATGCCTCGGGCTCGCGCACTGCAAAGGCGAGCGCGAGCGATGCGCCCATGCAGCTGCCGAGTATGAATGCCTGCTTCACGCCCGCCAGATCGAGCAGCCCCTTGGCTTCTTGAACGTACAAATCCCAGTTGAGCGGCTCGACGCGGCCGCCCGAGAGGCCGCATTCGCGGCGATCGTAGGCGATGCAGGTGAAGTGCCGCGAAAGGGTCGCGAGCCCGTCCATCTGCCCGAACGCTTCCTTGCCCCCGGCGGCGGTCCAGCGCGAGATCACGGAGCGCCAGCCGCCGGGCGCGAACATCAGCAGATGAGGGCCCTTGCCCTCGACGAGATAGTTGATGCTGATGCCGTTGATCGTTGCGAATGGCATGGCGTATCCTGTCCGCTGACGGGAAAAGCGGCGAAAATTATAACTTGCCTGCGCATATGAACGAGGTTGGAATGACCGCCGGCGCCGAGCTCACGGGAAAAGTGGCGCTCGTCACCGGCGGCGCGAGGAACATCGGCCGGGCGATCTCGCGTTCGCTCGCCGCGGGCGGCGCGACGGTGATGGTGAACGCCAACACCTCGCAGGGCGACGCCAAGAGCACGGTGGCGATGATCAAATCGAACGGGGGCGCGGCCGCCTTCCACTTCGCCGACGTGACCGATCCCGGCGCAGTCGCGAAGATGGTGGACGCGACGGTCAAGCAGTTCGGACGCCTGGACATCCTCGTCAACAATGCCGCCGTGCGGAGCGAGACGCACTTCGAGGACATCAAGCTCGAGGAATGGCACCGCGTGCTTGCGACCGTGCTCGACGGCGCGTTCCTGTGCACCCAATCCTGCCTGCCGCACCTCATTCGCGTGCGCGGCGGAGCGATCGTGAATATCGGAGGCCTGACGGCGCACAAAGGCGCAACCGGCCGCGCCCACGTGATAACCGCGAAAGCCGGCATCGCCGGCATGACGCGGGCGCTCGCGCTCGACCTCGCGCCGCGGCGCATCACGGTCAACTGCGTGGTGCCCGGGACGATCGAGACCGTGCGCGGCCTGCCTGGGGCGCCGCTTCGCCCTCGCGACCGGCGCGGCCTGCCGCCGATCGGCCGCCGCGGCGAGCCCGAGGAGGTCGCGGCGGTGGTGCGCATGCTGTGCGGGCCCGACGCGCGCTACATCACCGGCCAGACCATTCACGTGAACGGCGGCGGCTTCATGCCCTAGGGCGCCGCGGGGGCTTACTTTGCCTTGGCGAGCTGCTTCAGCGTGAAGGTGTAGCTCGCGTTGTCGAGCGGCTTGTGACAGCCGAGGCATTCGGCCTGGTTGACGCCGGGCCGGTGCTGCTTGTCGGGGGTGAAGACCGCGTAGTTCCAGTTCTCGTTGCGCAGCATCTCGGGAATGTCCTTGCCCCAGCCCGCATCGCGCGCCATCGCCGTGTAGGCGACCAGTTTTTCCGCCTCGAATTGTCCGTCGCCGCCCGTGACCGGCTTGCCGTCGGCGCCGAGCTTCGCCGCATACACTTCGGTAAACAGCACCGAGCCGTCGGGGAGCGGCTTGCCCGCCTTCGCCGCCGCCACCGCGGCCTTGTTGGCGTAGTAGTAGCGCACCTGTTTGGTCGCGGGGAAGCTGATCGTGTGGTACTTGACGAACGACCCCTTGTAGCCTTCGGGGAAGGTCACGTGGCTCTTCGCGACGTTCGGCAGCAACATGGACTTGGCGCCCGTCGCGCCGGGCTGCGAGGCAAAGTACGCCGCGACGTTGGCGATGTCGTCGGCGGAGAGCTGCGCCGCGATCGCCGCCATGATGGCCGTGGGGCTGGTCGCGCTCGCCGCCATGCGCGTGCCCTCCTTGAACGCCTTCAGCTGCGCCTCGATGTAACCCGCGCGCTGCGCGGCGAGATTGGGAATGGTGTCGCTCACGCTCTGGCCGTTGGCGCCGTGGCAGGCGGCGCACACCGTGGTCGCCCTCTCTTTGCCGGCCTCGATATCCGCGGCTTGCGCAAACGGCGCAACGGCCAGAACGACGGACAATCCGAGTATTTTTTTCATGGGTCCTCTCCTTGGTACAAGGACGCAAGGCTACACCTCGAACCCGGCCCGGACAATTCCGCCGTCAGCGACACGGCAGGCGCAGTCCACCTTTCCTTTTCCTATCCGCCATGCAACACTCGCCGCAGGAGTTCAACGAGAGGGAGGCACCCATGACGATACTCCGGACGCTTGCACCCTTTCTGGCCACCGCCATCGCGCTCGCCACCGGCCCGGCACAGGCCGAGATGAAGCACCAATGGGTCGAATACAGCCAGGGCGGCACCAAGCTCAAAGCCTATCTGGCCTACGACGACAAGGTGACCGGCCGGCGGCCCGCGGTGCTGATGATTCATGCGCGCGAGGGCATGACGCCGAAAACGCAGTCGCTCGCGGAGATCTGGGCCAAGCTCGGCTACGTGACGCTCGCGGCCGACATTTTCGGCTACGGCGAGGGCGTGCTGCCGAAGGATGTCCCGGAAATGCAGGCGCAGATCGCGATCTACGACAAGGACCGCTCGCTGATGCGCGCGCGCACCCAGGCGGCGTTCGATGTCCTCGCCAAGAACGCTATGGTCGACCCCTCCAGGATCGCGCTCATCGGCTACTGCTTCGGCGGCGGGGTGGGCATCGAATTCGCGTCGACCGGCGCGCCGCTCGTCGCGAACGTCGCGATTCACGGCTCGTTCCGCGACCGCGCGCCGGGATGGGCGGCGAACGCGAAGGGCATGTTCCTGATCCTGCACGGCGCCGAGGATGCGGGTTTTCCGCTCACGACGGTCAACCGCCTGATCGAGGAGCTGCGCAGCGCGAAGGTTCCCTTCCAGTACGAGGTCTACAGCGGCACCGGCCACGGCTTCTCCACCCCGAAGAACAAGGCCGAGGAGCGCGCCAATGCGCAGTCGATCGGCGCGACCGCGCGAACGCTGAAGGAGCTGTTCGGCATCTGAGATCGCAGGGCGCCATGGCCCGGACGGCGTCTTTGTAATACACTATCAGCCGACGTATGACAAAAGCCGGCACGATGCTTTCCGTCCGCCTCGACCCGGCGCTCGCCGCGGCGCTCGAGCGCCATTGCGCGCAGACCGGCGCCACGCGCAGCCGCGTCGTGCAGCAGAGCATGGCGCAGTACCTCGTCGCGCAGTCCGGCCCGACGCTCGGCGACCTCGCCGAGGCGCTGCTGCCGCCTCCCGCGAAACGCCGCGCCCGCGCGCCACGCCCGTCACGCCAGCAGCGCTTCCGGGACTACGTGCGTGACAAGCGTCATCGTTGATTCGGGCTTCCTGATCGCCCTGTTCGACGACACCGACCCCCTGCACGCGCGCTGCCGCGCCTTCCTGCGCGATTACCGGGGGCGGTTCCTCACCACGGAAGCGGTGCTCACCGAGGCGATGGCGCTGCTTACCACGCGCCAGCAATTCCGCTGCCTTGAATGGCTCGGCGACGCGGGCCGCGCGGGCTTGCTCGAGGTGGACCGCGGGCCGCTCGATTTCGGCGCGATCGAAAAGCTCGCCCGCAAGTACGCCGACCGGCCGATGGACTTCGCCGATGCCTCGGTCGTGCTGCTCGCCGCCCGCACCGGCGTGCGCAAGATCCTCACCGCCGACCGGCGCGACTTCGCCGTCTACCGCCTCGCCGGGCGCCTGCGGTTCATCGACGTCCTGGCCGGCCGCTGAGTGCTCCGGCCGCGCCAGTCGGCGGGGGCCGGCTTTGGAAGAGTCTAACCGCGAGGGCGAACTACAGCCTCGCCCAACTGCTCGCGCAGGCGCTCCACGGCCTCGGGCTCGCCGCGCACGCGCAGGAACGTGCCCTCGGCATCGGTGCGCTCCTCCAGCACCGTGCAGGTGGCGAAGATCTGCCCGCGCAGTTTCTGCGCCGACCAGGGAAGGAAGAGCTCGGCCTCGACGAGGCCCCGCTGGAAGAACGCGACGATCGCCTCGCGCAGCCTGGCGACGTCGCCCTCCCTCTTCGCGCTCATCACGATGCAGCCGGGATGCTTTGCGCGCAACGCCGCTTCGTCCCCACCGCGGTCGATCTTGTTGAAGACGACGAGGCGCGGCACGTCCTCCGCGCCGATCTCGGCCAGCACTTTCTCGGTCACCGCGAGCTGCCGCCCGAACCCGGCATCGCTCGCATCGACCACGTGGAGGAGCAGCGACGCCTCGAGCGCTTCGTCGAGCGTCGACTTGAACGATGCGACGAGCCCGTGCGGCAGGTTCTTGATGAAGCCGACCGTGTCGCTGACGAGCACGCGCGGGACGGTTTCGGGATGCAGCGCCCGCACCGTGGTATCGAGCGTCGCGAAAAGTTTGTCGGCGACCAGCCCCTCGCTTCCCGTGAGCGCGCGCATCAGGGTGGACTTGCCCGCGTTCGTGTATCCGACGAGCGCCACGCGGGCGAGGCCTTCGCGCTCCCGCCGCCGGGCGCGCTGCGTCTTGTGCTCGAGGGCCATTCCGTCGAGCTCCTCCTGCAGCTCGGCGATGCGGTCGCGGATCTTGCGCCGGTCGAGCTCGCCGTGCGACTCGCCGCCGCTGC
>Ga0209155_1000005_pt1 | contig 90553 bp, 98 predicted proteins | sample GraSoiAngelo_122_FD_185879 | JGI IMG/M metagenome (GOLD analysis project Ga0209155, IMG submission 185879) | Grasslands soil microbial communities from the Angelo Coastal Reserve, California, USA - 14_0927_02_20cm (SPAdes) (version 2) | ecosystem: Environmental > Terrestrial > Soil > Grasslands ... | reverse complement strand
TGTCAGCACCCTGGAGGCGAACAGTTCCAGCGTACGGAAGGCCTCCTGGTCGGTCGAGCCGCCGAAATTGATCTGCATCGACGGCTCGATCGCGCCGAAGGTGTCGACGCAGGCGCGGATCTGAGCCGCCACGTCCTCCGGCGTGCCGACGAATGCGCCGCCGCCGGCGACGATCTTGTCCGGCGTGGTGGCAAGGATGCTGGCGACCATCTTGTCATAGCCCGGATACTGGTCCGAGGATTTTCCCCGCCAGGACTGCACCGCGTCGGCGAAGGTCTCCAGGTAGCGCTTGCAGATGCGCTCGAACCCGCTCTGTGCCTCGGCGCGCTTCTCGGCGACGTAGGCGAACTGCGCCACCTGCACCTGCTCGGCGCCCGGCTTGTGGCCCGACTCGGCCCATACCTTGCGGTACATCCGCACGAGCTCCTGCAGCTGACCCGGCTTGCCGGCGTACGGCACGATCATCAGGTTGAAGCCGTTGCGCGCCGCGTAGACGAACGACTCCTCGGTCGAGATGGCGGCGATCCAGACCGGCGGGTGCGGCTTCTGCACGACGCGGGGCATTAGATGGACATCTTCGAGGTTCCAGTATTTGCCCTTGGCCGTGACTCTCTCCTCGGTCCATAAACGCAGAATCATGCCGATCGCTTCCTCGAAGCGCTCCCGGCTCTCCGACATCGGCACGCCGTAGACCTCGAACTCCTTCGGCAGGAAAGCGCGGCCAAAGCCGGCGTCGAGGCGGCCCTGGCTCATGTTGTCGAGCATCGCGAGGTCGCCGCCGAGGTGCGCCGGATGGTGAAACGCCGGGATCACCGCGCCGGTGATGAGGCGGATGCGCCTGGTGCGCGCCGCCACCGCCGACAGGAACACGCAGGGATTCGGCGAATGCCCGCCGTAATCGTAGAACGAGTGCTCGACCGTCTTGATCGAGCTGTAGCCGAGCACGTCGGCGCGCTCGGCGATGCGCAGGCACTGCTGGTAATAGTCCGCAGTGGTGCTGTCCTGCGGGCGGAAGGAAGGGAAAAAGTTAAGCCCGAATCGCATCGCGGGCGCTCTCCAGCAACGAGGCGCGCATCAGGAACGACTTGTGCCGCGCCGGGTCCTCGGCAGTGCGGCGCAGCTCCTCGAAGCGCTTCTCCCGCTGCGCGGGATCGCGTTCCTCGAGCTGCTTCTTGTTCGCCACGGTCTGCTCCTGGACGTATTTGATGTTCAGAGGCCTTCGTCTTCGTTCATACGCATCCAGCTTCGATTCATCGCCGCCGAGCAAATTCGCCAGATCCCAGGCCTCGTGGATGCCGCAGTTGAGCCCGAGCCCGCCGATCGGGTTGTTGACGTGCGCCGCGTCGCCGCAGAGAAATACTCTTCCCTTGCGGAACTGCTTTGCAACACGTTGATGCACGCTGTACAGGTTCAGATGCAGCCAATCCGCATTCTGGGCGTAGCAACGCGCAAGGCGGGCACGGACTGAATCGTCTGACAAAGCCTCCTCATCGGTCTCGTCGGGCCGGGTGTTGAACACCGCGCGCCAGCGGCCCTTGAGGTCGTCTCCGGCCACCTTGAAGAGGTTGGTCCATTCGTCCGGATCCGCCATGTAAGTACGCAAGCAGCAGCCGAGCTCGGCCTGAAAATCGAACTTGGTGGTGATGACGAGAAACCTTTCGGGCCAGGTATAGCCCTCGAATTCGATGTCGAGGCCCTTGCGCAGCGTGCTGCGTCCGCCGTCCGCGGCGATGACGTAATCGGCAAGGAGTTCGCCGTTTTCGGTTTCGATCTTTACCTGCTTGGAATCCTGTGAAACACCCGTGACCCGCGAACCGAGAATGACTTCGGCATCGGCCATGTCCCGCAGGCGCCCGATGGCCATGTTGGCGAGCTTGTGCTGCTCGGTCTGCACCACCATCGGATAGGCGGTCTCGCCGCGCAGCCGGCTGAAGTCGAACTCGGCGATCAGCCGGCGCGTGGGCCGGTCCCAGAACTGGAACGTGCGCGCAACGAGGCCCTGCGCGATGTACTCGTCGATGAGGCCGAGCTGGGCGAGGATCTCGAGCGTCGGCGGCTGCGTGGTCGAGGCGCGCGGGCTGTCGTCGATTCTCTCCTGCGCCTCGAGCAGCGTTACGCGGTGACCGAAGCGCGCGCAGGCCAGCGCAGCGACAGAGCCGACCGGTCCCGCGCCGACCACCAGGATGTTGCGCCGTTGCATTTCGAGCGGCGATTATACTGAGCCGGTGCGCGCTCTGATTTTCATCGCCGCTCTCTTCGCTACCCAGGCCCTGGCGCAGCAATGGCCGCAAAAGCCGGTGCGGCTGGTCGTGCCGTTCCCGCCCGGCGGCGTCACTGACAGCATCGCCCGCATCACGGTCGACTGGCTCGCGCCGCGGCTCGGGCAGCCGGTCATCGCCGAGAACAAGCCCGGCGCGAGCGGCGCGATCGCCGCGGAATTCGTCGCGCGCTCGGCGCCCGACGGCTACACGCTTTTCATGGCGGCCTCGCCGCAGCTTGCCATCGTCCCCCACGTCCAGAAGATCCCGTACGACCCGGTCAAGGACTTCGCCCCCGTATCGATCGTCGGCGCGAGCGCCTTCGGCCTCGGCGTGAACGACAGGCTGCCGCCGAAGTCGCTGGCCGAGTTCGTCGATTACGTGAAAGCCCGTCCCGGGCAGCTGAACTTCGCCTCTCCCGGATCCGGGACCGTGGGCCACCTGACGATGGCGCTGTTCCTCGCACGAGCCGGGCTGAAGATGGAGGCGGTGCTGTACAAGGGCGGCGGACCTGCGATGCTCGACGTGCTCTCCGGGCAGGTGCCGGTCTACTTCGGCAACCTCAACGAATTGATTCCCCACCTGGCAAGCGGCCGCATCCGCGTACTTGCCGTGTCGGGCGGCAAGCGTGCGTCGCAGCTTCCCGATGTGCAGACGGTCGCCGAGCAGGGTTATCCCAGGTTCCGCACCGAGACCTGGAACGGCGTAGTTGCGCCCGCCGGCACGGCGCAGGAGATCGTCGAGCGCGTGGCACGCGAGATCGCGCTCGGGTGCAGGGACGCCGGCTTCGTCGGCCGGCTCGACCGGATCGGCGTCGACGCGGTGTGCAGCACGCCGGCTGAATTCGCGGGCGCGATCCGGCAGGACCTCGAGCTCTGGAAGGAGGCGGTGCGCGCCGCCGGAATCCAATGAGCCTGCGCCTCGCGATTCCCGACCTGATTTCACCGTCCTATTTCCCCGCCATCGCCGCGGTCGAGATGGGATTCTTCGAGAAGGAAGGCTTCGCAGCGACGCTCGAGCTGCTCTACCCAGTCACCAGGACCTACGAAGAGCTGCGCGAGGGGCGGCTGGATTTCGTCGGCGGCGCCGCGCATGCGGCCCTCTATGCATTCAAGGACTGGAAGGGCGGCAAGCTGCTCTGCGCGCTCGCGCAGCACATGTACTGGTTCCTGGTATTGAGAAAGGACATCAATGCAAGGCGCGGAGATTTGTCGGCGGTCAAAGGCTTGCGCATCGGCGCAGCGCCCGGGCCGGTGGACGGCCTGAAGCGCATGCTGCAACGCGCGGGCATCGACCCGGCACGCGACGTGAGCATCGGACCGGTGCCGGGCGCTGCCGGAGAAAAAGCGTCCTTCGGGCTGATGGCTGCCCAGGCGCTCGAGGCAGGCAAGATCGACGGCTTCTGGGCGAACGGCATGGGCGCCGAGGTCGCGGTTCGCAACCGCATCGGCACGCTCGTGCTCGACGCACGCCGTGATGGCAGCAGCGAGGTCAAGGGCTATACGTTTCCGGCGCTGGTGACCACCGAGAAACAGGATCCGAAGGCCGCCGCGGCGGCGATACGCGCCGTTGCCGCTGCACAAAAGGCACTGAAAGAAGACCCGGATCGGGCTACCGCGGTCGGCAGGAAGCTCTTCCCGCCGACAGAGGCGGGGCTGATCGCCGAGCTGATCCGGCGCGATCTGCCATTCTATGACCCGGCGATTTCAAAGCAGACGGTCGCATCGATGAACCGCTTTGCCCAGGACATCGGCCTGCTCTCGGGCCAGGTTCCCTATGAAAATGTAGTGTGGAAACCATGAGGCTCGGCGGAAAAGTCGCGATCGTCACCGGCGCGGGCAGCGGCATCGGCAAGGCGCTGGCGACGCGCCTAGCGAAAGACGGCGCGGCCGTCGTTATCGCCGATCTTCGCAATCACGACGTCGCGGCTGGCGAGATCGCCAAGGTGACCGGCGCGAAGACGCTGGGCTTGAAGGTCGATGTTTCGGTTGAAAGCGATGTCGAGCGGATGGCGGCCGAGACCGTGAAAGCGTTCGGCCGCATCGACATCCTGGTCAACAACGCCGCGATCTTCAGCGCGCTCGAGCTGCGTCCTTTCGAGCGAATCGACGCCGACGAGTGGCGCAGGGTGATGGAGGTCAACACGCTCGGCGTGTTCCTCTGCTGCCGGGCTTGCGTGCCCTACATGCGGGCCGCCGGCGGCGGCCGCATCATCAACCTGGCTTCCGGCGCGCCGCTGAAGGGCGTGCCGCTGTTCCTGCACTACGTCGCCAGCAAGGGCGCGGTGATCGCGATGACGCGCGGGCTCGCGCGCGAGGTCGGCAAGGACGGCATCACCGTGAACGCGCTGGCTCCTGGGTTCACGCTCTCCGAGGGAGTAATGAAGCGCTCCGCCCATCTCAAGCAGGGAGAGATCTCCAAGAGGACGCGCGCGATCCAGCGCGATGAAAAGCCCGAAGACCTGGTGGGCGCGGTGAGCTTCCTCGCCAGCGACGACGCCGCTTTCATGACCGGCCAGACCATGGTGGTCGACGGCGGCTCGGCGATGATTTAGCGCGCGATGAGCTCGCTTTCCTCTTCCTGCTGCAGCGCGAAGATCGAGGTATAGCCCTTCGACCAGTCCGGCGGCACGAGGCAGGGCCGCGGATCATGGTGCGCGAAGAGGGCGCGCTTGCCGCGCAGCATGAACTGGTCGTGCTTGGGCTTGATCGGGTTGACGGTATAAGGAAACGCGTCGGCCGAAGTCATCGTGTTCAGCAGCAGCGGGCGCCCCAGGTCCGACTCGTTCTTCGGCGAGGAATGCAGCGTGCGGCAGTTGTGGATGGTCAGCGAGCCGGCCGGGCCGGTGAGGTACACGGTCTTCGACGTATCGAGCCTGGCGACATCCGCTGCCGACAGGCAGCCGGTCCAGTTGCCCTTGCCGTCATATTGCGAAAGCATCGGATCGAGCAGGTGGCTTTTCGGCAGTACCGCGAGCGGGCCCTGCTCCATGCCGCAGTCGTACAGGTAGGTCCCCACCGTCAGCGGCGAATAGTTGGTGTGCGGCCAGAAGCTGATGTCGTAGTGCCATTTCACCTCTTCGCCGCCCTGCGCCCATTTGAAATTCAGCTTGGAGTGATGGAACTTCACGTCGGGGCCGACCAGGTCGGCGACGATGTCCGGCAGGACCGACTTCAGGCAGTAATCCCAGAACACCGGGTGCTGCTCCACGGGGTTCGAAACGCGGCGCAGCCGCGGCGCATCCGGGCGATGCTTGGGCTCCAGGTCGAAAATCGCGTCCGATTGCGTCACCTTGCGGCTGCGCTCGACCAGCTCCTCGGTGGCGGCGCGCAGCCGCGCGATCCATTCGTCGCTGATCGCGCGCTCCAGGTAAAGATAGCCCTCGCTGAAATACTGCTCGCGCTGGGCCTGTGTCAGCACCTTCGGTGGAATCGCAAGAACCTGCTCGGGAGTCATAGCTTAGTTCCTTTGCGGACATTAGATTACCCCCAATCCGGCCAGGCAAGCGGCACGCCTTCGCCGAGCAGGCTGGCCTGGAAGCGCTCGAGCAGCCCGGGTCGCTCCCGCACCGCCGCAGGCGTGACATGTTGGTCCAAGGCAAAGGCAGCCACGGCGCCAGCCGCCTCGCCGATGTTCCACTCGACCGGATGCAGCCGGTAGCAACCGTTGGTGATGTGCGTCGTGCCGATATTCTTCGCACCGGCTAGCAGATTCTCCATGCGCACGGGAATCAGGGCACCCAGCGGAATCTGGAACGGCCTGGTGCGGCAGCTCGCGCCGACGTCGTCCGGCCCGGAGCGATGGATGTCGATCGGATACCAGCCCACGCCGACAGAGTCTGCAAAATGCGCCGCGCGCGGCCCCTTCTGGTGATGCGCTGACACCTCCTGCTCGACTATGGTCTTCTTCGCCCGGATGCGCCGCGATTCGCGGATGTAGGGATGCTTTGACAGCCCGTCCGCGCTGCCCATGACATCCGGCCGCAGGCGGATCTCGGGAGCACCCATCTCGGTCTGCAACCAGTACAGGAATCCCAGGCTGACGCGCTTGGCGTCCTGCAAGGCGCTCACCGCCTCGGTCGGGGTGCAGCCGATGAGGCTTCGATCCCGGTAGTCGTTTCCCGGCCAATTGAACATGGTGATTTCGTGCGGACTGCAAACCAGACGGCGGTACGTCCATAAACCGCCTTTGGTGCCGGGCATCTGGTCATAGAGGCGGTATTCAAGCCAGCCGCTCTCCTCGCCGTAGATCTCGCCGCCGTGCACTTCGATCCTGAGGCTGTAGGGCTGCGAGTCCCGGTAGTGCTCGTATTTTCCCGGCTTCGCAATGACGTGGCTCTCGCCCTTCGGCCGGCGCTCGCAGGCAAAGGTATAGGTGAAGCTCTGCACGCAATGCGGCTTGGGCTCCTCGGGCTGCGCTTGCGGCTCACCGGTCTGCGCGATTGTCTCGGCGCCGACCACGTACTCGGCGCCGCTGAGCGGCAGGAGATCGCCGAGCTCCGTCGCATCGATCACCGTCTCCGGGTGGAAACGAACCAGCTTGCCGTCGTCCAGTCCCAAGCAGAGCACGGCCGTGATGCGAGCTCGGTCCGTGCTGACGCCGACCGCTTTCATCCTGCGGTAAATCGACACGGAAGGAGGAAGCATCTGTTCGATCACGCGAAGCGCCACGCGCGGCTCGAACGCCAGCCGCGAGACCCAGCAGTTGCCGGGATTCGGCGTGCCGTAGTGGCGGCGGATCGAGTTGCGCAACGCGTAGTAGCTGCGGGTACCGCCGAAATTCTCGATGTGCTCGTGCTCGTCGAGGGCCGAGACGCCCTGCGAAGTCATCTGGCCGCCGAGCCAGTCGGTTTCCTCGATGAGCGCCACGCTGCGCCCGCGCCGCGCCGCCGCGAGCGCGGCTGCGACGCCGCCGGTGCCGCCGCCGGCGACCAGGATTTCGCAGCTCACATCGCGCACCGGTTCGTGCCGGGGGACCGGCACCACCGCGACGCGCATGACGTCGACTACTTCATCATGGTGTTCGGCAGCCACAGCGCAATTTGCGGAAATGCGACGACCAGCCCGAGCGCGATGACCTGCAGGCCCATGTAAGGCCAGATCGAGCCGAAGATGTCGCCGAGCGTGATGCCGGCCGGCGTCACGCCCTTCAGGTAGAAGGCGGCGGGTCCGAAAGGCGGCGAGATATACGAGATCTGCATGTTCATGCAGAAGAGCACGCCCATCCACACCGGGTCGAAGCCGAGCGCGAGCACCACCGGGACGAAGATCGGCGCCGTGAGGAGCAGGATGCCGATCCAGTCGATGAAGCAGCCGAGGATGATCCACACGATCTGGATCAGGACCACCACGCCGAGCGGGCCGACCGGCAGCCCGGCGAGCGCGTCCTGGATGAGCTTGGTGCCGCCGGCGAGCGTGTAGACGCCAATGAGCGCAGACGAGCCGAAGAACAGCCAGTAGAGCATCACCGTCACCTTGGCCGTGTCCTCGGCCGCCTTGCGCAGCTTGTCCCAGCCAAATTTGCCGTTCCACCACATTGCGACTACCGCGCCCAGCACCCCGACACCGGCGGCCTCGGTCGGCGTCGCCCAGCCGAGGTACAGCGAGCCGAGTACGCTGAACGCGACTAGGCCGGGAAGAATTAATTCTTTAAGTAATGCAACTTTGGCACGCAGCGGGATGGCCAGCTCGGCTTCGCTCGCCGGCGGCGCGAAATCCGGCCGCTGCCGACAGCGGACGATGATGTAGGCGATGTACATCGCGGCCAGCATCAGCCCCGGAATCACGCCAGCCATGTACAGCTGACCGATCGACACGCCGGCCGTGAGGCCGTACATGATGAACACCACGCTCGGCGGGATCAGCGTCGCGAGGCCGCCGCCTGCGCAGATGCAGCCGAGCGCCAGCTCCTTCTTGTAGCCGCGCGCCAGCATCGCCGGCAGCGCGACTACGCCCATCGTGACGATCTCGGCGCCGATCACGCCGACCATCGCGGCCATCAGCGCGCAGGAGATGATGACCGCCACCGCCAGGCCGCCCGGCATGCGCCCGGACCAGACATGCGCCGCGCGGAAGATCGCCTCCGCGATGCCGGCGCGCTCCAGCACGCAGGCCATGAAGATGAACAGGGGCACCGAGACGAGCACGTAATTGCCCATCAGGGTGAACACGCGGCCCACGATCAGGGTCAGGCCGGGCCAGCCGAACAGCACCACGGCGAAGAACACCGCGACCGCGCCGGTGGCGAAGGCGAGCGGCAGCCCGGTGAGCAGGATGACGACGAATACCGCGACGAACAGGAAGCTGATCAGCTCGATGCTCACGACGCGCGGCTCTTGGGCCGCGCGATGCCCAGGTCTCTCAGGAGGTTGGCTATGCCCTGCAACAGGAGCAACACGCCGGCGACCGGGATCGCGAACTTGACCGGCCAGATGCGCGGGTTCCACGGCGTGCCGGTGCCCTCGCCTTCGAGGAAGGATCCCCAGGCGAGCGTGCTGCCGACCCAGATCAGCCCAGCGACATAGATGAAGAAAAAAACGAACGTGAACAGGTCAAGCTTGGCGCGGACGCGCGGCGACAGGCGGTCATAGATCACGTCGATGCGCACGTGGCGGCGATGCGCGAGCGCATAGCCGCCGCCGATGACATAAGCGACGGCCGAGAGGTAGATGGTGGTCTCGTTGGCCCACAGCGTCGCCTGGCCGAACATGCCGCGCGCGAAGACCTCGTACAGCACGGCGACGACGACAGCGAGGATGGAGAGCGCAAAGAAGCGCCCCACCCGGCTGTTGATGCGATCTACGGTGTCGCAGTAGCGATCGGCGAGCGGCACCGGCTCAGCCGTCAAGCAACGACCCCGAGCTCCTTCAGCCAGGCGAGCTGCGAGTCATAGGCCTGCTTGGCGAGCGGCGTCTTCTTCGACCACTCCTCCCAGGTCCTTTGCGCGAGGGCGCGGATCTTGACCATCTCGGACTCCGGCCACTGCGCCGCCTTGATGCCTTTGGCGGCGAGCTCTCTCACCACCCGCAGGTCGTCCACCGCGACCCGCTGCACCTGGTCCCAGGTCCATTCGCGCACCGCGGTATGCAGCAGCGCCTTGAGATCGTCGGGCAGCTTCTTCCACGCGTCCATGTTGACCGCGAACTCCTGGATCGGCATGGAATGGAACAGCTTGGTCGGATACTTGGCGATCTCGTGAAAGCCCATGCGCTGGTTCATCGACACGGTCGCCCAGTCGGCGGCGTCGACCACGCCCTTGTCGAGCGCCGAGTACACCTCGCCGCCGGGCAGCACCACGATCGACGCGCCGAGCTTGGTCAGGATCTCCGCGGTCATGCCTTGCGGCGAGCGGAACTTCACGCCCTTGAAGTCTTCCATCCGCGCGATCTGTTTTTTCGACACGATGGACTCGACGCCCCACCAGCTCACTCCCACCGGATAGACGTTGTACTTGGCATACGCCTGGCGCAGCATGTTGAGCCCGCCGCGATGGTAGAACCACGCTTCGGCCTGCCAGGGATGCTGGTAGCCGAACACGAAATCGCTGATCACCGCGAGGCCGGCATCCTTGCCGGTCCAGTAGCCGGGCCACGAGGCCTGTGCCTGCAGCACGCCCGCGCTGACCGCGTCCAGGGATTCGAAGACTCCGGTGACCGAACCCGCGGCGAACGGCTGGATCACCAGCCTGCCGTTCGATGCCGCCTTGACGCGCTCGCAGAAATCCTCGAAGCACTTGTGGGTCAGCTCCGCCGCGCTCCACAGCGTCTGGGCACGCCAGGTCGTTGCCTGCTGCGCGCGCACAATCGCCGGCGCGCCGGCAATGGCGCCGCCGGCGCTTGCGACCGCGGCCGCTTTCAGGAACTTCCTTCTGGATGCAGCCATGGCTTTCCCCTCCTCCAAGTGGAAATGTTTACGTATTAACATATCATGGGACCATGCCCAAGCTGCTATCGAACGAAGCCATCGCCGCGTTCAAGCGCGACGGTTTCTATTCTCCGGTGCGCGTCATGTCCGCGGCCGATGCGCAGAGATACCGCAGGGCGCTCGAAGCGCACGAGGCGCTCGCCGGCAAGCCGCTGCAGGGCAACTGGCGGCACAAGACGCACCTGCTCTTCACCTGGGCGGACGAGCTGGTGCACCACCCGAAGATTGTCGATGCGGTAGAGGACCTGATCGGTCCGGACATCCTGTGCTGGACCACCAACTTCTTCATCAAGGAAGCGGCCAATCCGGGTTTCATCTCCTGGCACCAGGACTCGACCTACTGGGGCCTCGAGCCGCACGACGTAGTCACGGCATGGGTCGCGTTCACGAGAAGCGACCTGATCAGCGGATGCATGAAAGTGATACCGGGCACGCACATCAAGGATCAGCTGCCCCACGTCGACACTTTCCACAGGGACAACCTGCTCTCGCGCGGCCAGGAAATCGCGGTCGAGGTGGACGAGGCGCGCGCCGTGCCCTGCCTGCTCGAGGCCGGCGAGATGTCGCTGCACCACATCAAGCTGGTGCACGGCTCGGAGCCGAACCGCTCGGACGACCGCCGCATCGGCTTTGCCATCCGCTACATCCCGACGCATGTGCGCCAGATCAAGATCCGCGACTCGGCGACGCTGGTGCGCGGGAGCGACCGCAACGGCCATTTCGATCATGAGCCGCGCCCCAAGGTCGATCTCGACAAGAGCGCGCTCGCAGCGCATGCCGACGCCGTCGGACGTCAGGTCAAGGCACTCTACGAAGGCACCGACAAGACCGCATTCCGTGCCTGAAGAACGCAAGAAGCTCGCTAGGCTACTTCACCCGCCCGCCGCACGCTCCAGATCATCGACGACTTGATCAGGAAGTCGCGCGCCGCCTCGCGGTCGGCGGCGATGCGGCGCAGCCCGGCGAAGGTCTCCTCGCGCGCCGCCGGATCGGCTTCCTCGAGCATTTTCTTGTTGCCGATCGATTGCGTCTGCACGAATTCCACGTTGGCCGTGCGGCGCTGGCGGACATAGAGATCGAGCAGGCTCGCGTCGGCTTCGCCGCGCCAGACGCGGCCGAGGTACCCGGCAAGCAGGATCGCGTCGTGCAGGCCGCCGTTCAGCCCGAAGGCGCCGAGCGGGTTGTTGAGGTGCGCGGCGTCGCCGGCGAGGAGGATGCGCCCGACGCGCCAGTCCTTTGCCACGCGCTGGTGCACGCGGTAGATGCTCGCGTACGGGATGTCGTAGGGCTCGGGCCGCGCGACGAAGCGCTGCATGCGCGCCTCGATCGCCTCGTCCGCGAGCACGTCGACCTCGTTCTCTTCGGGATGGACCGGGAATGCGAGGCGCCAGAGGCCAGGCATATGGAACACCGCCGCCCACTCGCGCGGGTCGGCGACGTAGGCGTTCGAGGTGAAGCCGTGCTGCGCGAAGTCGGCGAGCGTGCTGATGACGACGAAGCGCTCGGGCCAGGTGAAGCCCTCGAACGGCGTGCCGAGGTGCTTGCGCACGGTGCTGCGGCCGCCGTCGCAACCGATGAGCCAGGGCGTCGTCAGCTCCCCAGACGTCGTCTTGACGGTCACGGCGTCTCCGCTTTGCGTGGCATCGACGAAGCCGGTCGAGAAACGCACCTGCGCGTGCGGGAACGCCTTCAGCTTCTCGTAGAGGATCGGTGTCAGGCGGTGCTGCTCGAGATGGAAGCGGTACGGGTAGGGCGTGAGGTCGGCGATCAGGCCGAGGTCCCACTCGACGATCACGCCTTTCCTGCGGTCGCGGATCTGCCAGCGCGGCACCTTGATGCCGATCTCGTGCATCGCCTCGGTGACGCCGAAAGGCGCGAGCATCTCGAGCGTGGGCGGATGGTACGAGCCGGCGCGCTGGTCGAGCGTGAGCGCGGGCTCGGCCTCGATCACCTGCACCGGCACGCCCTGGTGGGCGAGCGAAAGCGCCGTGGCGAGGCCCACGGGACCCGCGCCGACCACGAGGACCGGCTTCATGCCCGGAAGAAACCGCGTGGCGCTGCGTGCAGGCGCTCGAAGCCCTCGCGCGTCACGCGGATCAGCTCGCCGACCTGCACGCCGGCCGGCTGCTCGCGGCTGATCACGTTCGGCTGCACGACGACCGTCATGTTCTCCTCCAGCGTCATGTCGGGCAGCGGGCCCGCCGGGCGGCTCTTCGTGCCGACGATGGGCTGGAAGTAGCCGCCGCCGAAGCCGTGCATCAGGTCGTCGCACACCGTGAAGCCGCGCTCCTCGATGACGCCGGCGGCGTCGACGATCTCCTGCATCGCCGTGCCGTGTCGCACCGCGGCGGTCACCGCGTCGAACGCCGCCTCGGCGGCCGCGTGCAGGTCGCGGTAAAGCGGCGTCGGGTCCGCCCCGACCGTGAAGCTGCGCAGCACCTGCCCGGCGTAATCCCACCACACTCCCGACAGCTCGCAGAACACCACGTCGCCGCGCTGCACGCGGCGCGCCGAATGGAACTGCGGCGGCACGAAGAGCTGCGGCTGCGCCATCGAGGTGACGCCGATGTAATGAATGAGGGTGGTGCCGCCCTCGCCCACATAGGCGCGCTCGACCAGGTTGCCGAGCTCGCGCTCGGTCATCCCGGGCTTCGTGCCGTGCAGAAGACCTTCGAAACCGGCGTCGCTGAAGGCTGCGCCGATGCGCAGCCAGTCGATCTCTTCCTGCGACTTGATGGTGCGCAGGCGGACATATTCGGCATCGAGCTCGACGACGGAGAAAAATCTTTCCAGCTCCTTTTGCTTGCGGGCGAGCAGCGGCCCCATCAGCCCGACCCTTCTGGCGCCGCGGCGCTTGAGCTCTTCGATGGTCTTCTGCATGCCGCGGTGCTCCCCCCAGCGCACGTCGGCGTCGCGCGCCAGCTTCCTCGCCAGCGGGAAATGGTTGTACCACTCGACGTGCATGGTCATCTTCTCGCCGGGCCGGAAGACGACGTAGGCCTCGACGGTTCCCGGCCAGCCGGTGACCCATTGCGGCGCATTGCCGACGCGGTGGTCGGTGACCACCAGCAGATGATCCAGATCATGCTTTTGCATCACCGCCGCGAGCGCCTGATGCCGCCGGGTGTATTCGGCGTCCGAGAAGCGCGGGTACTCCTGCTCGACGATCGCCCGCAGGCGTGGCTCAAGCCGCAGCATTTTTCTCGCGCGCCAGCTTTTCGGCAATCGCCTTGCGCAGCTGCGCCTTGTCCAGCTTGCCGACGCGCGTTACCGGAAAGGCGTTGACGACCTCAATGCGTTCCGGAAATTTGAATTTTGCAAGTCCTTTACTGTTCAAAAAACCTCCAAGGGAGCCTACATCCGGCGGCTGCATGCCCGGGCGCGGCACGACATAGGCGCAGGCGCGCTCGATCAGCATCTCGTCGGGCATCGCCACCACCGCGACGTCGGCCACCGCCGGGTGCTGGCGGATGAAGTTCTCCACCTCCTCGGTGCCGAACTTCTCCCCGCCGCGGTTGATGTTGTCCTTCAGCCGGCCCTCGAACGAGTAGTACAGCCTGCCCTCGATGCGGTGCGCTTTCGCCAGGTCGCCGGTGCGCACAAAGCCCTGCGCGGTCAGCGCTTCGCGCGTCTGCGCTGGAGCGTTGTAATAGCCGCGCAGGCTGGAAGGCCCGCGGAAGCAGAGCTCGCCGACTTCGCCCGGCCCGACTTCCTCTTCTGTGCCTGCTTTCAGAATCCTGATTTCTTCCGCCGTATAGCCAGGCCGTCCCTGCGTAAGATGCCGCGCGCGCGGCGGGTCGTCGGGATGCGAGATCAGCACCAGGCCCTCGGTGATGCCGTAGAGATTCGCGGCTTTGACGCCGAGGTGCGCCTCGATCGCATCGGCGCGGCTGAACGCCACGAAGTAGCGCAGCGACGAAAGATCGTGCTTCGCGAGGTCCCGGTACGCGAGCAGCTGCGGCGCGATCGGCCCGATGCTCATCGCGTTGGTGACGCGGTACTTCGCGATCATGTCGAGGATATGAGCGATGTCGATGCGGGAGGTCAGCACCGTGGTGCGGCCCCAGTGGATCGCCCCCATGTAGCCGAAGATCTGGCCGGCGTTGTGCACGATCGGCAGGCTCCAGATCGCCACCGAGCCTTCGTCCATGCCGTGCATCCTGTTCCACGAGTCGCAGTGCGCGAGGTACTCGCCGTGAAAGCGCGGGATGATCTTCGGCACGCCGGTCGAGCCGCCGGAGAGCTGGAACACGAAGCAGTCCTCCGGGGTGAGCTTCACCTGCGAGAGCTGCCGCCTCGCCGCCTCGAGACTGATGGATTGAATCAAGCGTTTTTGATCGTCGGTCCTTCCGCGAGCCACGATCAGGTGCTTCAAGGACGGCACCTTCTCCTGCATCCCCCGGGCGAACCCGACGAGGTCGAACGAGCCGAAATCCGCCTGCACGAAATAAAGCGTGGCGCCGGAGAGCCGGGCGAGCTGGCCGATCTCGACCTCGCGGTACTGCGGCACCGAGCACACCGGGATGATGCCGGCCTTGTAGCAGGCCGAGAGCGCGACGACCGTGTCGAGCACCGTGCCCATCTGGAACATCGCGCGCTCGCCGGGCTGCGCTCCCAGATCGAGCAGCGCCGCGCCCAGGCGCTCGGAGCGCTCGTCGAGCTGCCGGAAGCTGAGCTCGCCCTCTTCAGAGGCGAAGGCGATGCGATTCGGCACCCGGGCCGCGGTGCGCCGCAAAGCTTCGCCGACCGTGAGGTCGATCCACAGCCCTTTTTCGAGGAAATTCCTTGCCGAGCCGGCCGGCGTGTAAATCACGCCTTCAATCATTTTTTGCTCCGGAGGCCCGCACGATCGGGCCCCAGCGGCGCAGCTCGTCGGCGACGAAGGCGGTGAACGCCTTCGCATCGAGCCGGTTCGGCAGGATGCCGTCGTGCTTCACGCGTTCCCGGGTCTCGGGAAGCTCCAGCGCCCGGCGCACGCCTTCGTTGAGCCGGCTCACGACCTCGGCCGGCAGGCCCGCCGGTCCCGAAAGCGAGAACCACACGGTGGCGACCAGGTCGGGGTAGCCCATCTAGGCGAAAGTCGGCACGTCCGGATAGTCCGGCAGGCGCTCGGCCGCGCTGATCGCCAGCGCGCGCGCGCGGCCGGCGCGGATCTGCCCGGCGGCCGTCGAAAGCGTGGTGGATACCGCCGTGATCTGCCCGGCGATGAGATCGGTCACCGCGCCGGAGGCGCCCTTGTAAGGCACGTGCAGCAGATCGATTCCCGCCAGCTGCTTGAAGAGCTCGGCAACGAGCTGCCCCTGGGTTCCGTTGCCGGGGGACCCATACGAAAGCGTTCCGGGCTTCTGCCTGGCGAGGGAAACGAATTCCTTGAGGTCCTTCGCTGGAACGGATGGGTTGATTGCGAAGACAGCGGGCGGCCCGCCGAACAGCGCGATATGCGTGAAATCGCGCAGCGGGTCGTAGGGCGTCCCCTGCGGCAGCAGGGGCGCGATGACGTGCGAGGCGATGCCGGAAACCACCAGCGTATAGCCGTCGGGGTCGGCTTTCGCCGCGAGCTCCGAGCCGAGGACGCCGCCCGCCCCGGGGCGGTTCTCGACGATGAAGTTCACTTTCAGCCGCTCAGTCAGCTGCGCCGCGACAAGGCGCCCGAGCGTGTCGGCGCTGCCGCCGGGGGCGAACGGCACGATGATCTTCACCGGCTTCGCCGGCCAGGTCTGGGCCGAGGCGGGCAGAACGGGGAGAGCGAGAAGCAGGACGGCAAGGAGAGTTTTCATCGAGCGGATTTCCAGGATAACGGACGAGCGCAGATCCGCGGCAGCACTTCGCTGATCGACCCGGGCAGCACCGCGTCGGCCAGGTCGTCGAACGGCGTCGGCTGGGCGTTGACGATGACGATCCTCGAGCCCGCGGCGCGCGCCACCTCGACGGTGCCGGCGATCGGGTAGACCTGGAGGCTGGAGCCGACAGCGAGGAACAGGTCGCCCTGCCCGGCGGCCTGCATCGCGCGGTCGATCACTTCAGGCACGAGCTGCTGGCCGAAGCTGATGGTGTCGCTCTTCAGGATGCCGCCGCAGGTCCGGCAATGCGGGTCTGCCTCGCCCGCGCGCACGCGCTCGAGGACCGCCTGCATCGGCCCGCGCATGCCGCAGCCCCAGCACATGAACCGGCGCATCGAGCCGTGGACTTCGATCACCCGCTCGGGCGAATTGCCGGCGATCTGGTGCAGCTCGTCGATGTTCTGCGTGATCAGCGCGTGGAGCTTGCCCGCGCGCTCGAGCTCCACCAGCGAAAGATGCCCCGGGTTCGGCTGCGCGCTCCATGCCGGGCTGCCGAGGCGGTTCTGCCAGGATGCCTTGCGCACCTGCGCATCGGCGAGGTAGCAATGGATGTTCGACATCTTCTCGGCGAGCGGATTCCTGGTCCACACTCCCTGCGGGCCGCGGAAGTCGGGGATGCCTGAGTCGGTGGAGATGCCCGCCCCGGTGAGCGCGACGATGCGCTGCGCCTCGCTCACCCAGGCGCCGACTTCGGCTATGATTTTCGAATCCATTTCTCAATGTTAACTCCATGACCACCGGCAATATCCAGCGCCTCATCGGCGTCGCCGCGCCGCTCTGGGCAGGCGAGGCAGAAGTGGTCCGCACCTACTGGGCCTCGTCGGGCCGCAGCCTGCGGACCGATCTCCTCTGGCTGCGGCGGCAGTGCTTCAAGGAGTTCTGGGGATCCGGCGTCGGCAAGTACGACCGCGGCGGCGTGTTTCTCGGCCAGCTGCGCAATCTCGCCGACAAGGCGCTGGAGATCGATGTCTCGATCGACCGTCACGAGATCCTCGAGGTCGTCGAGGGGCTGAAGGCGGAGTTCAGCCACTACTGCCACTTTGCCGACCTCTACGACTCGATCCGCCCTGCGGGAACCCCGAAGATGCATCCCAAGGGCCTCGACTCCTGGCCTGAGGACGACGCCCTCACCGCGCTGCGCTACCGCCACCAGGACGAGCACGGCGCGCTCGGCATGCGCGCCTGCAAGCTGAGCGAAGGCGGCTACTGCACGCTTTTCTCGGAAGGGATGAAGCTGAAGGGTAAACCCGGTGTCGACGGCAAGATCGCCGAGGCCTGCGCCAAGGTGTACGACGACGAATTCGAGCACATGCTCGGCGGCATCGCCGGCATCGTCCAGGAAGGGCTTGCCGACGCCGACTGGCGCCTGATGGAAAAGCTGATCGCCGAGCAGCTCCGGCACCGCATCCGCATGCGCAACGCGCAGTTCAGCCGACCGCTGCCGGAGGAACGCGTGCAGGCGATCTTTCGCGGCGAGATCCCGCCGATCGAGTTCGATTACCGCCGCGCGCGGCTCGCCGCTTAGATCAGGGGATCTGGATCTTGCCGGCGCCGGGAGCGCCGGGGACGACGATCGACGACGCCGCCTGGCGACGCAGCTCCTGCAGCTCCTTCACGGTGCGCTCGATCGCTTCCTTCGCGAGCGGGCCGAACTTCTCAGCCGCCTCCTCGAGCGAGCCGGCGCCGATCTCGAAGCCGATCGGCAGCGCGCCCGCAGGCGTGAGCACCTGCGTCTCGCCGACGTAGAGCACCGCCCGCGCGGTATCGCGCGCGCCGTCCTTCTTGATGGGAGTCAGCCGGCGAATGGTGCCGACGCGGCGGTCGGTGAAGATCTCCTCCTGGTACAGCGACGCAGGATCGACCTTCAGCTCGCTCGTCGTTTGCTCGGGTCTGGTAGCCATGTTCAACCTAGCTCAAGGATAGCATTCCATCCTACTTCGACCTCAGCTTGAATCTCTGAATCTTGCCGGTGGCCGTCTTGGGCAGCTCGGTGAGGAACTCGATCCAGCGCGGGTACTTGTGGGGCGCGAGCTTTGCCTTGACGTGCTGCTGCAGCGCGGCCTTCAGCGAGTCGCTCGGCGCATGACCCGCCTTCAGCACGACAAAAGCCTTGGGCTTTACCAGCTTGTTCTCGTCCTCGGCACCCACCACCGCGGCTTCCAGCACGACCTCGTGCGTAATGAGCGCGGCCTCGACCTCGACCGGAGAGACGTAGATGCCGCTCACCTTCAGCATGTCGTCGGAGCGGCCGCCGTAGGTGTAGTAGCCCTGCTCGTCCACGCTGTACTTGTCGCCGCTGCGGGTCCACGGGCCCTGGAAAGTGCTCTTCGTGCGCTCGCGCTGGTTCCAGTACATGAGAGCGCTGGTCGGCCCGCAAATCTGCAGCTCGCCCAATTCGCCCGGCCGAGTGATCGCGTTGCCCTGGTCGTCGACCAGCCGCACCTGGTATCCCGGCACCGGCTTGCCGGTCGTGCCATACCGTACTTCGCCCGGACGGTTGGAGAGGAAGATGTGCAGCATCTCGGTCGAGCCGATGCCGTCGAGGATCTCGACGCCGGTGCGCTCGGTCCAGCGCTTGCCGATGTCGGCAGGCAGCGCCTCGCCAGCCGAGGTACAGATTCTTAGCTTCAGTCCTGTCCGTTCTGGAAAATTCGGACTGGCGAGCAGTGCTGCGTACAAGGTCGGCACGGCGTAAAAGATGGTCGGCTGTCTCTCCACCAGCCGTTTGAAAACCGCCTCCGGCGTAGGCCGCTCGGCCATGAGAATCGCCGTCGCGCCGACCGCGAGCGGAAAGGTGAGCGCGTTGCCCAGGCCGTAGGCGAAGAACAGCTTCGCCGCCGAGAACACGACGTCGGATTCGCGGATGCCCAGGATCGGCTTGGCGTAGAGCTCAGCGGTGGCGATGAGGTGCGAATGCAGGTGCACGGTGCCCTTCGGCGCCCCGGTCGAGCCCGAGGAGTACAGCCAGAAGCACATGTCGTCGCGGGTGGTGGGGGCGGGTTCTGCCTTCGTCTCCCCTGCGCGGAGAAAATCGGAAATCTGGGAAACGACGTGCTTCACGTCGGGGCAATTCCTGAGGATCGGCTGGAAATTCTTCAGAAGCGGCTCCGACACGAAGAGCGCGCGAGCGCCGCTGTCGCGCAGCTGGTACTCGTAATCGGCAGGCGTCAGGAGCGTGTTCATCGCCACGGGCACGATCCCGGCCTTGATCGCGCCGAGGAACACCGCAACCCAGTCGGCCGAGTCGAGCATGGCGATCGCAATGCGTTCTTCCCTGTGGATGTTCAGTGAATGCAGTGCGTTGGCGGCACGATCAACCCGCTCGGCGAGCTGCGCATAGGTGCAGCTGCCGGCATCGTCGATGTAGGCGATCTTCCCGCCTCGCCCGGCGGCGAGGTTGCGGCCGACCAGGTCTACCGCGGCGTTGTATTCGCGCGGAACGTCCGTCATGAGGGCCAATTTTAACCTTCGGGTTATGATCGCCGCCCATGACATGGTCGATCATCGCTCGCGATGCGGCGAGCGGCGCGTTCGGCGTCGCCATCGCGACGCGCTTCTTCGCCGCCGGCGCCTTGTGCCCGCACGCCGAAAGCGGCGTCGGCGCCCTCTCGACCCAAGCTCTCGTCAACCCGCACTACGGAAAACAGGGCTTGCAGCTGTTGCGCCAACGCGTGCCCGCCGCCGAGGTGGTGCGGCAGCTGATCGCACCGGACGAGGGCCGCGACCAGCGCCAGCTCCATGTCATAGATGGCGTGGGGAGGATCGGACAGCACACCGGGAAGAGCTGCATCGACTGGTGCGGGGCGCTCGCCGGAGACGGCTACTCCGTGGCCGGCAACATGCTCGCCAACGAACAGGTAATCCGCGAAACCGCGCGCGCCTATGAGCAGAACCGCGCTCTGCCTTTTTCAGAAAGGCTCATTGCTGCGCTCGAGGCAGGCCAGGCGGCGGGCGGAGACAAGCGCGGCAAGCAGTCCGCCGCCCTGCTCATTCATTCGACTGAAGACTATGCAGAAATCGATTTAAGGGTTGACGACCACGCCGAGCCGCTCGCAGAGCTCAGGCGCCTGTACGACAAGGCTCACGAGCGCTTCATCCCGTTCATGCGCTGCGGACCGAGCAAGGCGCGGCCGTGGGGTGTGCTGGACCGCCAGGCTATAGAAGAAGAAATTGCCCGCTTCAACAAATCAGGTGGACGTACCCTTACTTGAGGTGCGCGGGCTGCGCACCGCGTTCGCCTCACCGAGCGGCGAAATGCGGGGCGAGGTGAACGCGGTCGACGGTGTCGACCTGCGGCTCGAGCGCGGGCGCACGCTCGGCATCGTCGGCGAGTCGGGCTGCGGCAAGAGCGTCACCGCGCTGAGCATCATGGGGCTGGTGCCGCAGCCGCCAGGCCGCATCGCGGCAGGCGAGATACTGTTCGAGGGCGAAGATCTGCTGAAGCTCCCGCCAGAGCGGCTGCGCGACCTGCGCGGCGACAAGCTGTCGATGATCTTCCAGGAGCCGATGACCTCGCTCAACCCGGTGTTCTCCGTCGGCGACCAGATCGCGGAAGCCATCCTGCGCCATCGCGGCGTCACTGCCCGCGAGGCACGCGCACAGACGATCGAGATGCTGCACCGCGTGCGCATCCCTTCGCCCGAGCAGCGCGCGGACGACTATCCACACCAGCTCTCCGGCGGCATGCGGCAGCGGGTCATGATCGCGATGGCGCTCGCGTGCAATCCGAAGCTGCTGATCGCCGACGAGCCGACTACCGCGCTCGATGTCACGATCCAGGCGCAAATCTTGGAGCTGATGCGGGCGCTGCGCGCCGAGCTCGGCACCGCCATCCTCTTAATCACACACGACCTCGGCGTCATCGCCGAGCTCGCCGACGACGTGGTCGTGATGTACGCGGGGAAGATCGTGGAACGCTGCGCGGTGCCGGCGCTGTTCTCCGAGCCGCAGCACCCTTACACGGTCGGGCTGTTCGGCTCGATCCCGCGCCTTGACCGCGAGCAGGCGCGGCTCTCCGCCATCGACGGCTTCGTCCCCGATGCCGCCGCGATGCCCGCCGGCTGCCGCTTCCATCCGAGATGTCCATTTGCCGAGGGGAAATGCAGAAGCGAAATACCTCCCCTGGCAGAGATCAAAAAAGACCACTTCGCCGCATGCTGGCGGGCACCTTTGTGAGCCAGCCGCTCCTGCGCGCCGAGCGGCTGGTGAAGCACTTCAAGGCGGTTCGCGCGGTCGACGACATCAGTTTCGAGCTCTACACCGGGGAAACTCTGGCCCTAGTCGGCGAATCGGGCTGCGGCAAGTCGACCGCGGGCCGCTTGCTGCTGCGCCTGATCGAGCCGACATCGGGCAAGGTCTGGTTCGACGGGCGGGACCTCTTCGGCCTCGCGGAGCGCGAGGTACGGTCGCTCCGGCGCGAGATGCAGATCATTTTCCAGGACCCTTACGGCTCGCTCAACCCGCGCATGACGGTGCGCGACATGCTCGCTGAACCCCTCGCCCTGCATGGTCTGGCGAAAGGGAAGCAACCTGAAAGAGTGGCTGAACTCCTGCGCCTCGTCGGCCTGGGGCCGGAGCATGCAGGCCGCTACCCGCACGAATTCTCCGGCGGGCAGCGCCAGCGCATCGGCATTGCGCGCGCGGTGGCGGTGGAGCCGAGGCTCATCGTATGCGACGAGCCCGTATCAGCGCTCGACGTCTCGATCCGGGCGCAGGTCATCAACCTGCTGCAGGACCTGCAGCGGCGCTTTGGGCTCGCCTACCTGTTCATCGCCCACGACCTCGCGGTGGTGAAGCACATCGCGGCGCGAGTGGCGGTGATGTACCTCGGCAAGATCGTGGAGCTCGCCGACAAGCGTGCGCTGTTCGCCGAACCCCGGCATCCGTACACGCACGCGCTGCTCTCCGCCATCCCGGTCCCAGATCCGTCGCTCAAGCGTGAGCGCCTGGTGCTTCAGGGCGATGTGCCGAGCGCGCACCGCCCGCCCCACGGTTGCCGCTTCCATACCCGCTGCCCGCACGCCCGCGAGCGCTGCCGCGAGGAGGAACCGCCGCTCGCCGCTGCAGACGGCCATTCCGTGGCCTGTCACTTCTGGAAGGAGATCGAGCCATTCACTTCGGCTTCACGCTTGACTCCGGTCAATGAGAGACTCACGCGGCTTCAAGCAGCGTTTCACACTGGAGGAGGATCCTCATGAGAAGTCTTTCTTTGTTCGGCCTTTTATGTTTTTCCTGTGCCGTACAGAGCCAAACCTTGCGCATCGGCCTCGCGGAGGACCCCGATGTCCTCGATCCCACGATGGCGAGAACCTTCGTCGGCCGGATCGTGTTCTCCGCGCTGTGCGACAAGCTGTTCGACCTCGATGAAAAGCTGAACGTGGTTCCGCAGCTGGCGACCGCTTACGAGTGGTCGGGTGAGAACCGGACGCTCACGCTCAAGCTCCGCCCGGGCGTCACTTTCCACGATGGCGAGAAGCTCGACGCCGCGGCAGTGAAGTTCAGCCTCGAGCGCCACAAGAACATGCCCGGCTCCAACCGCCGCGGCGACCTGGCGCCAGTGGCAAGCGTGGATGTGGTGGATGCGCACACAGTCAGGCTCAACTTGTCGGCGCCATTCGCGCCGCTGCTCGCGGTGCTCACCGACCGCGCCGGCATGATCGTGTCGCCCAAGGCGGCGCAGGCCGCGGGCGACAGGTTCGGCGCCAGGCCGGTGTGCGCCGGCCCGTTCCGCTTTGTCGAGCGCGTGGCGCAGGACCGCATCGTGCTCGAGCGCTTCCCGGAATACTGGAACAAGGGCGCGATCCATTTCGACCGCATCGTCTATCTGCCGATCGTCGACTCGACGGTGCGCCTCGCCAACCTGCGCTCGGGGCAGCTCGACTTCATCGAGCGCCTGGCGGGTTCCGACGTCGCCGGCCTCAAGGGCGACAGGCGCTTCAAGATCGACCGCATCGTCGAGATCGGCTACCAGGGCATCACCATCAATATCGGCAACGGCGAGCGTGCGCAGAGCACTGCGCTCGGCCGCGACGCGCGGGTGCGCGAGGCGTTCGAGCTCTCGCTCGATCGCGATGCGCTGGTCAAGGTCGCGATGGACGGCGAGGCGGTCACCGGCAACCAATGGGTCTCGCCGGCCAACCGCTACTACGCGAGGAACGTTCCGATCCCGAAACGCGACGTGGCGAAGGCGAAAGCGTTGCTCGCCGCCGCCGGCGCAGCCAACCCGAGCTTCACGCTGATGACGCCGACTACTTCCGACGCGCAGCGCATCGCGCAGGTAGTGCAGGCGATGGCGAAGGAGGCGGGCTTCGACATCAAGATCCAGTCGACCGAGTTCTCCACCTCGCTCAACATGGCGGACAAAGGAGAGTTCGAGGCCTACGCGCTGGCCTGGAGCGGGCGCGCCGACCCGGACGGCAACCTGCACATCTTCAACGCCTGCAAGGCGCCGCTCAACGTTTCGGGATATTGCAAGAAGGAGGTCGACGAGCTGATCGGCAAGGCGCGCACCACGCTCGATCCGGCGCAGCGCGCCAAATTCTACGAGCAGATCGCGGCCGAGCTCGCGAAGGACCGGCCGATCGTGTACCTGTTTCACCGCAACTGGCTGTGGGCGCACGCGGCGAAGCTCTCCGGCCTGCGCACGGTACCCGACGGGCTGGTGCGCGTGCAGGGCCTGAGAATGAATTGAAGTGCAGAAGTACCTGCTGCAGCGGCTGGCGACCCTCGTTCCGACGCTGTTTTTCGTCTCGATCCTGATCTTCGGGCTGCAGCAGCTGCTGCCCGGGGATCCGGCGATCGCGCTTGCCGGCGAGGAGCGCGATCCGGCGGCGGTCGCCTATTTGCGCGCGAAGTTTCACCTCGACGAGCCGCTGCCGCTCCGCTACTGGTACTGGCTGAGCGGAGTCCTGCACGGCGATCTCGGCGACTCGGTGCGCATCCAGAAGCCGGTGACCGAGCTGATCCTCGAGAAGCTGCCGGTGACGATCCAGCTCGCGGCGATGGCGATGCTGATCGCGCTGGCGATCGGCATCACCGCCGGCGTGGTTTCGGCGGTGAAGAAGGACACGGCGTGGGACTACGCCGCCAACGCGTTCGCGCTCTGGGGCCTGTCGACGCCCAACTTCTGGCTCGGCATCCTGCTGATCCTGTTTTTCGCGGTGCATCTGGGCTGGCTGCCCGCCTCAGGCTACGTCAGCCCGTTCGAAGACCTCAAGGCCAACCTGGCGGCGATGATCATGCCGGCGTTCGTGCTCGGCAATGCGATCGCCGCGGTGCTGATGCGCCACACGCGCAGCGCCATGCTCCAGGTGCTGAGCTCCGACTACGTGCGCACAGCGCGAGCGAAGGGACTCAACGAGCGCGTAGTCGTGCTCAAGCACGCGTTGCGCAACGCGCTTATCCCGATCATCACGCTGGGAGCGCTCGAGTTCGGCACCCTGCTCTCCGGCGCGGTACTCACCGAGCAGGTGTTCTCGATTCCGGGCTTCGGCAAGCTGATCGTTGACGCGGTGTTCAACCGTGACTACTCCGTGGTGCAGGGCGTAGTGCTGTTCACCGCAACTGTGTACATCACGCTCAACCTGCTGGCGGACATGGCCTATTTCCTCGTCAATCCCAGGATGCGGGGATAGCAATGCGCCGCCTCCTTCGCCGCGGCGGTGCGATGTTTGGCCTCGCGGTGGTGGCGTTTTTCGTGCTGATCGCCCTGCTGGCGCCATGGATCGCGCCGCACAACCCGCTGGCGACGAACTGGGGCGCGGTGCGGCAGGCGCCGGGCGCGGCATATCTTTTCGGCGCTGACGAGCTCGGCCGCGACGTGCTGTCGCGCATTATCTGGGGCGCGCGCGCCTCGATCCTCGCCGGCGTGGTGTCGGTGTCCATCTCGCTGTCGCTCGGCGTGCCGATCGGCATGCTCGCCGGCTACCTCGGCCGCTGGGTCGACGCGCTGATCTCGCGCATCACCGATGCCATGCTCGCCTGCCCATTCCTGATCCTCGCCATTGCGCTCGCCGCCTTTCTCGGTCCCAGCCTCGCCAACGCCATGATCGCGATCGGCATTTCGGCGACGCCGGTGTTCATCCGCTTGACGCGGGCGCAGGTACTCGCCGCGAAGTCGGAGGACTACGTCGAGGCAGCGCGCGCGCTCGGCAACCCTCACCTGAGAATCGCGCTGCGCCACATCTTTCCGAACATCGTGGCGCCGCTCATCGTGCAGGCGACGCTCGCGATCGCCGCCGCAGTGATCGCCGAGGCGAGCCTGTCGTTCCTCGGGCTCGGGCAGCAGCCGCCGGCGCCGAGCTGGGGCAGCATGCTCAACACCGCGCGGAACTACGTCGACCAGGCGCCGTGGATGGCGGTCTGGCCCGGCCTGTCGATCTTCCTGCTGGTGCTGTCGTTCAACCTGCTCGGCGACGGCCTGCGCGATGCGCTCGACCCCAGGCAGAAATAACTCCCTGTTATGACTTCATCAGCTCCGAAGCCATCAGCTCGGGCTCCACGCCCGCGGCCTCCTGCGCGGCGAAATTCAGCTCGATCTTGATGCCGTTCGGGTCGTAGAGAAACAGCTGGAACAGCGCCTGGCCGTTCGCCCGGCGCTGGCTGAAAGGGATCTTCTCCCTTCTCAAGTGTTCCAGCGTCGAGCGCAGTCCGGTTGCGCGAAAAGCGATGTGATCGATCGCGCCAGTCCCTTTGTCTGACCCTTGTGATGTCCGGCCGAGGTATTTCTTCTGGATCTCGCCAGCCGCTTTCGCGCTCGGCCCGATGTGCACGATGTCGGTCTCGCCGAGGTACATCCAGTGCACCGGGAAGCCGAAGTCCGGGTGCGGGCCGGGCCTCATGCCGAGCACGCGCGCATACCAGTCGCGCGTCGCGTCGATATCGTCCGCAGCGACCAGGAAGTGCTCGATGTGCGAAACAGGCATGCACTAATATATAACGAAGGAGGAGCGCATGGACTTCGCGGACAGCAAGCGGCTCACGGCGGCCGGGGCGAGGAAGATGATGGCCACTGCGATCGCCCGGGCGCAGGAGGCGGGCATCGCCGTGACGGTGGCCATCGCCGACGCGGGCGGCCATCTGCTGCTGCTCGAGCGCATGGAGGGCGGCCGCTTCCACACCGTGCACTCGGCGACGACGAAAGCCGTTTGCGCCGCCTCGAATAAGCGTGCCACCGGCGCGAAAGGAGCCCAGGGCCAGTCGCTCGATGCCGCCCATGCGCTCGGCCTCGCGCTCGCCGCCGGGCCGGAGCGCTGGACGGCGATGGAGGGCGGCTGCCCGGTCATCGTCGGCGGCGAATGCATCGGCGGCGTCGGCGTCGCCGGCGGCAGCTGGGAGCTCGACGAGCGGCTCGCGCGCGAAGCCGTGGAATCGATCGGCGCCTCCGCGCAGTGAAGGTCGCCTGCCTCGGCATGGGCTGGTGGTCGGACGTGCTCGCCGACGCCATCCAGCGCTCGAAGAAGCTGACGATTGCGGCCTGCTACAGCCGTTCAGTGGAGAAGCGGGAAAAGTTCGCCGCGAAGTACGGCTGTCGCGCGGCAGCTTCGTACGAGGCGATTCTGAACGACCGCTCCGTCGAGGCCATCATCAACACCACGCCGAACGGGGTTCACCGCGAAACCACGCTCGCCGCGGCCGCGGCAGGAAAGCACGTGTTCCTCGACAAGCCGATCGCCAATACGATCGCCGATGCGCGCGCGATCACCGACGCGTGCCGCCGCGCGAAGGTGGTGCTGGCTCTCGGTTACCAGCGGCGCCGCGAGAGCCATTTCCGGTGGATTAAAGAACGAATTAATGAATTCGGCAGGCTCGTGAACGCGGAGGCGAACATCAGCCGCGACCGCCTCGGCAAGATCGATCCGAGCTCGTGGCGGTACACCGCCGAAGGCATGCCCGGTGGCGTGATGCTGCAGATCGGCATCCACTACACCGACGTGCTCGAGTATCTCCTCGGGCCGGTCAAGGCGGTGAGCGGCCGCTTCGTGCGCCTAGTTCTCCCCGGCGACAACCCGGATGTCGCGAGCCTCCTCCTCGAGCACGAGAACGGCGCGCTCTCGACGCTCAACGCGAGCTACGCCTCGGCCTCCGAGTACTACCTGCTGAACCTCTACGGCAAGGAAGCGAGCGCGTATTACGACTTCCATCAAGGATTGCGTTTCCTCAAGCGAGGGGCAGCGAAAGCAGAGCCGGTGAACTGTCAGAAGAACGACCCCATAGTCGAGGAGCTCGAGGAGTTCGCTGTCGCCGTCCGAGGCGACGCGGAGCCGGAGATGGACGGCGAGCGCGGCACGGCATCGCTGGCGGTGCTCCTCGCCGGAATACGCTCGGCGAAAGAGGGACGAAGAGTGGAGGTCAAGGAGATCCTTGCATGAAGGTCTTTGTCTTTTTTCTCGCGCTCCTCGCCTTTCACGCCGGGGCGCAGGATGTTTCCTATCCTCAAAAGGGACCGCTCGAGATCACCGTCCTGTTCCCTGCAGGCACGTCGGCGGACGTCACTGCGCGCATGCTCGCCGAGGGCATGTCGAAGGCCCTCGGCCAGCGCGTGCTGGTCGTCAACCGCCAGGGCGCGGGCGGGGCTATCGGCTACAGGCACGTGGCGAGCCAGAAGGCCGACGGCTATTCGCTGGTGTGGAATTCCAACTCGATCTCGACCACCTATCACTCCGGCTCGCTGCCGTTCGACTACCAGGCGTTCGATGCCGTGGCGCGCGTGCTGGTCGAATCGCCGGTCATCGCCGTGCGCGCGGATTCCAGGTGGAGAACCTTGAATGACCTGATTCTGGAAGCGAAAGCGAAACCCAAACTCATTACCGTGGGCCATTCCGGCATCGGCAGCCACACGCATATTTCGCTCGCCGCCCTGCTTTACGCGGCGGGTGCCGAAGTGAATGAAGTGCCGTTTGGCGCCGCGCAGGTCGTGCCCAGCCTGATCGGCGGCCACGTCGATGCGCTGGTACAGCTGCCCGCCGCGCTCTCGGGTCCGGTCAAGCAGGGGCAGGTGCGGCTGCTCGCCGCGCTGATCCCGAACCGCGATCCCGCCCTGCCCGACGTTCCGACCGCCAGGGAGCAGGGATTCGACGTCTCGGTCGAGGCCTGGCGCGGCATCGCCGTGCCGCATGGGACGCCGCGCCCGGTGATCAGCGTGCTGGAAGCCGCAATTCGGACTACGGTCGAGTCGGGAGAGTTTCAAAAAGCAAGTGAAAACCTGGGAGTGCGCCCTGCGTTCCTGCCGGCCGGCACGTTCAGCGAGCTGATTGCGAAAGAGGACGTTGCGCTGTCGCGCCTGATGCTGCTTATCGGCTTGAAGAAGTAGCTTCGGCGATCAACCCCAGCCATTGCTGGCACCACTCGAGAGCGGTTTCCTCGGGCAGCACGCCGCTCGAGGCATCGTGCCTGTGCCGCTCGCCGATGCGCGTGGCGCCAAGCTCGGTCAGGATGTCGTCGAAGCGCTTGCCGCCGAAGTTGAAGGTCTCGGCATAGGTCCGGTCGCCCAGGCCGAAGACGCCATAGCGCACGCCAGACAGGTTCGGGCGCTTGGCGCGTAGATCGTCGTAGAGCGCCTTTGCGTTGTCCGGGACGTCGCCCTGGCCGTAGGTCGAGGTACAGATGAGAAATACGCCTTCGCGCGAGAACACCGAGCTGTCGAGCCGGTCCATGAGGAGCGTCTCGACCCGGTTGTCGCCGTCGTCGAGCGCCAGCTCCATTTCCTGCGCGCACAGCTGCGCCGTGCCGGTCATGGTGCCGACCAGGATGCTGATCTTCATTGACAGTCACTATATTGCATCATAAAATCCACGTCAAGCACTATAGTTCATGAACGCCCCCCTCACCGCTCCGCAGCAGGAGCACGCCTACCTCTCCCGGCTCGGCGAGCGCGTGCGCGCCTGGCGCACCGAGCACGGCATGACGCGGAAGGCGCTCTCGCTCGCCTGCGGCGTGTCCGAGCGCTATCTCGCCCAGCTCGAGTCGGGCCGCGGCAACATCTCGGTGCTGCTGCTGCGCAAGGTCGCGCGCGCCATGGGCGTCGCGGTAGAGCACCTGGTGCGCGAAGAAGAGAGCGCCGCGCGCAGCGGGCGCATCGCGCTCATCGGCCTGCGCGGCGCAGGCAAGTCGACGCTCGGGGGCAGGCTCGCGCACGGCCTGGGCCTGCCGTTCGTCGAGCTCGACCGCGAAGTCGAGAAGGAAGCCGGCGCCGAGCTCGGCGAGGTGTTCGCGATGTACGGCCAGGATGCCTTCCGGCGCTTCGAGCGCCGCGCTCTGCAGCGCGTGCTGCACCAGAACGAGCGGGCGGTCATCGCCGCGGGCGGCAGCCTGGTCACCGATCCGGATACCTACAAGCTGCTGCTCGAGCGCTGCCTGTGCGTGTGGCTCAAGGCCTCCCCCGAAGAGCACATGGCGCGCGTCATCGCCCAGGGCGACATGCGGCCCTTCAAGGGCCGCTCGGCCGCGCTCGACGAGATCCGCAGGCTGCTCGCCGAGCGCGAGCGCCTGTACGGGCGCGCCGACGTTACGCTAGATACCTCCGGCAAATCCCCGCGCCAAAGCCTGGCCGAAATCAGAAAAGCCATCCAATGATCAGCTTCGAAACCCATCCCGGGCGCTACAGCCACTGGAAGCTCTCCCTCGAGGGGCCGGTGGCGACCCTCAGCCTCGACGTAGCCGAGGACAAGCCCCTGGTGCCCGGGTACAAGCTCAAGCTCAACAGCTACGACCTCGGCGTCGACATCGAGCTGCACGATGCGCTCAACCGCATCCGCTTCGAGCATCCCGAGGTGAAGGCGGTGGTGATCACGAGCGGCAAGAGCCGCATCTTCTGCTCCGGGGCGAACATCTACATGCTCGGCACCAGCAGCCATGCGTGGAAGGTGAACTTCTGCAAGTTCACCAACGAGACGCGCAACGGCATCGAGGACTCGAGCGCGCATTCCGGCCTCAAGTTCCTCGCCGCGCTCAACGGCGCCACCGCGGGCGGCGGCTACGAGCTCGCGCTCGCCTGCGACGAGATCGCGATGATCGACGACCGCTCCTCGACCGTGAGCCTGCCCGAGGTTCCCCTGCTGGGCGTACTGCCCGGCACGGGAGGGTTGACCAGATTGGTCGATAAAAGAAAGGTGCGACGCGATCGCGCCGACGTGTTCTGCACCACCGCGGAGGGCGTGCGCGCCGAGCGCGCCAGGGAATGGAAGCTCGTCGATCATGTCTTCAAGCCGCAGCAGTTCGCCGACTTGGTGAAGCACCGGGCGCTAGAGCTGGCCAGGCAATCGGACCGCCCCGGCGGAGCCGGAGTTGCGCTTACCCCTCTTGGGGAAAGCAGGCTGGTCGAGGTCAAGCTGGACCCGGCAGCAAGGACGGCGCAGATCACGCTCAAGGGCCCCGAGCAAGTCGTTCTTGAGAGAAATGCCGACTGGTATCCGCTGCGCCTCGCGCGCGAGCTCGATCGCGCCATCCTCGACCTGCGCCACAACCAGCTCGATGTCGGTTTGTGGGTTCTCAAAACCCGCGGACGCGTCGAAGAGCTTCTGGAGATGGATCAATTACTTGAAAAAAACAAGAACGACTGGTTTGTCCGCGAGGTGATCGGCTATCTGCGGCGCACGCTGTCCCGCCTCGACGTCTCGTCGCGCTCGATGTTCGCGCTGATCGAGCCGGGTTCCTGCTTCGCCGGCACGCTTCTGGAGATCGCGCTCGCCGCCGACCGCAGCTACATGCTCGACGCGGAAGGCGGGCCGAACATTGCGCTGTCGCCGCTCAACTTCGGCACCTACCCGATGGCGAACGGCTTGTCCCGCATCGAGACGCATTTCTGCGGCGAGGTGCCGTCTGTTCCGCGAAACGAGATGCTGGATTCCGGGCGTGCCGGAAAGCTCGGCCTGGTCACCTCGACGCCGGACGAGATCGACTGGGAGGACGAAGTTCGCATCGCGCTCGAGGAGCGCGCGAGCTTGTCGCCGGACGCGCTCACCGGAATGGAAGCGAGCTTGCGCTTTGCCGGCCCGGAGACGATGCTGACGCGCGTGTTCGGGCGGCTCACCGCGTGGCAGAACTGGATCTTCCAGCGGCCCAATGCGGTCGGCGATCAGGGCGCGCTCAAGGTCTACGGCACCGGCTCGAAAGCGAAATTCAACTGGGAGCGGGTATGAGCGCGATCGATTACGCGGAAAAGATCCCGAACAACGTCAATCTCGTCGGCGACCGCACGCTGCAGCGCGCGCTGGAGCACTGGCAGCCGCAATTCCTGCAGTGGTGGCACGAGATGGGGCCGAACGATTTCGAGGGCGCGAACGTCTATCTGCGCACCGCGGTTTCGGTCGACGCGCAGGGCTGGGCGCATTACGGCGCGATTCGGATGCCGGATTACCGCTGGGGCATCTTCCTCGCCGACCCGGTCGCCGAGCGCAAAATCGGCTTCGGCGACGCCATGGGCCAGCCGGCCTGGCAGCAGGTGCCGGGCGAGTACCGCTCGACGCTGCGGCGCCTGATCGTCACCCAGGGCGACACCGAGCCGGCGTCGGTAGAGCAGCAGCGCCGGCTCGGCCATACCTGCCCTTCGCTCTACGACCTGCGCAACCTGTTCCAGATCAACGTCGAGGAAGGCCGCCATCTCTGGGCGATGGTGTACCTGCTGCATGCCTACTTCGGCCGCGACGGCCGCGAAGAGGCCGAGGAGCTGCTGGCGCGGCATTCGGGCGACGCCGACAAGCCGCGCATCCTGACGACGTTCAACGAGCCGATCTCGGACTGGCTGTCGCTTTACTGCTTCACCTACTTCACCGACCGCGACGGCAAGTACCAGCTCAAGAGCCTCGCCGAAAGCGCCTTCGACCCGCTGTCGCGCACCTGCCGCTTCATGCTGACCGAGGAAGCGCACCACATGTTCGTCGGCGAGACGGGAATCAGCCGCGTGGTCAAGCGCACGCTGGAGGTGATGAAGGAGCTCGGCAGCGACGACCCGGATCGGGTCCGCGCCGCCGGCGCGGTGGACCTGCCGCTGCTGCAGAAATATCTCAACTTCTGGTGCTCGTCCTCGCTCGACCTGTTCGGCTCGGAGATCTCGTCCAACTCGGCGGCCAATTTCGCCAGCGGCCTCAAGGGACGTCCGGACGAGGGCCAGTATGAAGATCATGTATTGCGGGAGCAGACGCTCAACCTGGTCACGCCGCAGGGCGCCTCCGACGTTCCGATGCTGAATGCGCTGAACGAAGTGATGCGCGAGTCCTATCTCAAGGACTGCGAGATCGGCCTGAAGCGCTGGAACCGCATGATCGAGCGCGCGGCACACGATTTCCGCCTGAGCCTGCCGTCGTCGCGCTTCCGGCGCTCGATCGGCGCCTGGGCGGGGCAGCCGGCGGATCCTCGAGGAAACCTCATGCAGAGGGAACTGTATGAAAAATCCCTTGCCGGCTGGATCCCGAGCGAGGCCGACAGGGCGTTCGTGCACTCGCTGATGCAGAAGGTGATCGAGCCCGGCAGGATGGCCGGCTGGATCGCTCCGCCCGAGCGCGGCATCAACAACCTCCCGCTGGAGTACGAGTACGTCAAGCTTCATTGAGACCGACTTCCTGAACCGCATGCTGGAGGCCGAGCGCGCGGGCGCGAAAGCGCTCGTCGTCTTCATGGATGCGTATTCAAGAAATTCGGAAGAATGGAAGGTCTTGCGCCGCATCCAGGCCGACGAGGCCCACAACTGCGTGCTCATCGGCGAGCTGCTGAAGCGTGCGGGCGAGGACTACAGCCATGCCACGGGCGAGTTTTACGACAAGGCGGTCGCGGTGAAAGGCAACCGGCAGCGGGTCGAGTTCCTGATACGGGGATTGCGCTGGGCTGTGCAGCGCTTCGGGGAATCCCTGCCCAGGCTGAGCCCCGCGGCGCGCGAGGTCCTTACCCGGATGCGCGATTCGCACCTGCGCAGCATCGCCGCCTGCGAGAAGGTCGCCGGGTTGTTGCCGAAGTAATGCCCCAGTCGAGCCTGAGGTTCGCGCCGGCGGAAGTCAACGTCGAAAAGCGGCCCGATGGCAGCAGCGTGCTGCGCTCGCCCCAGAAGCTCGGCGCCTATGCGCGTTGCGTGACCGAATGGCTGGTGCATTGGTCGGATCATTCGCCGGAAAGGGTGTTCCTCGCCGAGCGCTCGGGCGAGGGCTGGCGCAGGATCAGCTACCGGGAGAGCTACGGCGCCGTGCGCAGGATCGGGCAGGCGCTCCTCAACCTCGGGCTGAATCAGGGGCGGCCGGTAGCGATCCTCTCGGACAACAGCATCGATCACGCCCTGCTCGCTCTGGGCGCGATGCACGTGGGCGTGCCGGTAGCGCCGATCTCCCCGGCGTACTCGCTGATGTCCAGGGACTTCGGCAAGCTCAAGTCCATCTTCGAGCTGGTGCAGCCCGGGTTGACGTTCGTTTCTGATGCAGAGAAGTACAAGGCAGCTCTCGCGGCAGTCGGCGCCAAGCCCACTTCCGTCGCCGAGCTTCTCGAGACCAACCCAGGCTCGACGATGGAAAGGGAATTTGCGAAGGTAAAGCCGGAGTCCGTCGCGAAGATCCTGTTCACCTCGGGCTCCACGGGGGCCCCGAAGGGCGTGATCAACACGCATCGCATGCTGTGCGCGAACCAGCAGATGCTGGCGCAGGCCTGGCCCTTCGTCGAGGACCGGCCGCCGGTGATCGTCGACTGGCTGCCGTGGAACCACACCTTCGGCGGCAATCACAACTTCAACCTGCTGCTGCGAAACGGCGGCACGCTGTACATCGACGGCGGCAAGCCGGCGCCCGGGCTCGCCGAGATCACGGCGCGCAACCTGAAGGAAATCGCGCCGACGCTGTACTTCAACGTGCCGCGCGGCTACGACCTGCTGCTGCCCTTTCTCGAGAAGGACGCGGGGCTCAGGCGCAACTTTTTCAGCCAGCTCGACGTGCTGTTCTACGCCGCCGCAGCGCTGCCGCAGAACCTGTGGGACCGCATCAAGGCGTTCAAACCCGATGTGGTGATGCTCTCCGCCTGGGGCTCCACCGAAACATCACCGCTCGCGACCTCGGTGCACTTCCACATGGAGCGGCCCGGCGTGATCGGGCTGCCGGTGGCCGGGTGCGAGCTCAAGCTCGTTCCGAGCGCCGGCAAGATGGAGGTGCGGGTGCGCGGGCCGAACGTGATGCCCGGGTATTACAAGCGCGAGGATCTAACGCGTGCGGCGTTCGATGGCGAGGGGTTCTACCGCATCGGCGACGCCGTGAAGTTCGCCGACCCGGCGGACGCGGCGAAAGGCATCGTCTTCGACGGCCGCGTCGCCGAGGACTTCAAGCTCTCCACCGGCACGTGGGTAAACGCCGGCGCGGTGCGCATACGGCTCATTGCCGCGGCCGATCCCCTGATCCAGGATGCCGTGATCACGGGCCACGACCGCGACGAGCTCGGCGCGCTCGTCTTTCTCAGTCCCGCCGCGAGGGATCTGCCGCCGGAGGAGGTCCGTTCGCGCCTAAGAAGCGTGTTGCGGGGCTTTTCGGGAGGCAGCTCGACCTGCCCCGCCCGCCTGATGGTCATGAGCGAGCCGCCGTCGATCGACGCCAATGAGATCACCGACAAGGGCTACATGAACCAGCGCGCGGTGCTCGAGCGCCGCGCCGCCCTGGTCGAAAGGCTCTATTCGGGCGATGAAAGCGTGATCAGTGCCTGAGAACCTAGGTCGACGAGGATTTCTGCTTCTGCTTTTCCTTCGCCATGGCTTCGAGCTGCGCGCGCACCTCGGCGATGTTGAAGGTGCCGGTGAAATCGAGGTCCTCTTCCTTGTGCGACACTGACTCGATGAGGGCCAGCTCTTCCATATTGGCCAGCCACTCGTCCACGTGCGATTCTGGGTGGCCGCCAAGATTGGCTCGAAGCACGGCCGAATGGGTGCCGTTGCCGACCAGTTCCAGGATGCGGCGGTATTCGATCGGAACGTCGGGATCCTGCTTTTCCCAGGCTTTCTGGCCGGCTGCGGTGCGGCGGTAGTTCCGGTCCTTGGTCCCCATGCTTCCCCCTGAGGCGGTCCCCGTAGTAGAGCACCAGCTAGAAAATACTTCAATCTTCCTGAAACTCTTTTGCACCGCATGCCGCCGCGGGGGCGTGACAAAAGTCCTCAGGAAATGAACTGCCGGTCGACCGGGACGCGCAATCCGTTGGCCAGCCGGTTGGTTTCGTTCGCCAGGCCGGCTACCGCCAGCAGCTCCATGAGCATCGCATCGGTCATGCCTTTCTTGCGCGCGGCCGCGGTGTGCGAGTACGTGCAGTATTCGCAGCCGTTGGTGGCGCTCACCGCTACGTAAACCATCTCCTTCACCAGCGGGTCGAGCGCTCCGGGCGCCATCACCTGCTTGACGTTGTCCCAGATGCGCCTGAGCTGCGCCGGGTCGTTCGCCAGCGCTTTCCAGAAATTGTTGATCCAGTCGACGCCGCGCGTGCGCATGATGTCGTCGTACACCGCCTTCACCTCGGCGCTGGCGTCGGCGTATTCGATGAGTGTGACCAGCGACACGTTGCCCTCCATGCGTTTTGGCTATATTAACAATGTGATCGAATGGCTGGCCGGTCTTGATCCCCAGGTCCTGCTGCTGGGCTTTGCCGTGCTCGGCATTGGGCTCGCGCTGCCGCTCGTGGTCGCCGCGCTCGGCCGCGTGCGGCGGCTGCGTCTCGCCACCGGCACGTTCTACCTCCTGCTCGGCGCCTGCGTGGTCCTGCTCGGCGTTGCGGCCGGGCTGACCGCGGCGTCCCTGCGCACGTATCAGCGCCTGACCCACGAACAGCTCGCCGCCAGGGTCTCGATCCGCCAGCTCGGCGAGCGCCACTTCGCGCTGACCCTGCAACCGCCCGCGGAGACGCCGCGCCAGTTCGAGCTGCGCGGCGACGAGTGGCAGATCGACGCGCGCGTGCTCAAATGGCGCGGCCTCGCGACGCTGGCCGGCTTCGATACCGTCTATCGGCTGGACCGCCTTTCGGGGCGCTATGCCGACACCGCGCAGGAGCGCAGCGCTCCTCGCACCGTCTACGCGCTCTCGCCCGAGCCCGGGCTCGACCTGTGGAGCGTCCTCAGGCGGTACCACCGCTTCGTGCCCTTCGCCGACGCCCTCTACGGCAGCGCCGCCTACGTGCCGCTCGCGCAAGACGCCAGCTACGCCGTCTCGGTATCGGCTTTCGGCTTGGTGGTGCGGCCGGAAAACAGCGCTGCCCGCCGCGCGGTCAGCGACTGGCGCTAGCCGCTGGTAGAATCCCGCGCCACATGAAGTTTCTTTTCGACCTCCTTCCGGTCGTGCTTTTCTTCGTCGCCTTCAAGCTGTGGGACATCTACGTCGCCACCGCGGTAGCGATCGCGGCGACGTTCGTGCAGGTCGGCTGGCTGAAGCTGACAAAGCGCCGCGTCGAGGCGATGCTGTGGGCGAGCCTGGGCATCATCGCGGTGTTCGGCGGCGCCACCCTGCTGCTGCAGGACGAGACCTTCATCAAGTGGAAGCCGACGGTGCTCTACTGGCTGCTTGGCGCGGTGCTTGCCGGTGCGGCGCTGCTGTTTCGCCGCAACCTGATTCGCTCGATGCTGTCGGAGCAGATGCAGCTGCCCGAGACGGTGTGGTCGCGGCTCAACTGGAGCTGGATCGGGTTCTTCGCTTTCATGGGCGCCGCGAACCTGTACGTGGCTTACAACTACTCTACCGACCTGTGGGTCAATTTCAAGCTGTTCGGCGGGATGGGCCTGATGCTGGTCTTCGTTGTCGTGCAGGCGCTGTTCCTCGCCAGGTACGTCGAAGATAAGCAATGAACGTTGCCGAGCGCATCCGGCAGCGCCTTGCGGCGCTCGAGCCGATCTCTCTTGATCTCGTCGACGAGAGCGCGCAGCACGCCGGACACGCCGGCGCGCGCCCCGGCGGCGGCACGCACTGGCGGGTGCAAATCGTCTCGCCGCGCTTCAGCGGCCAGCCGACCGTAGCGCGTCACCGGATGGTGTACCATGCCCTCGGCGAGCTGATGCAGGATCCCATTCACGCGCTCGCCATCACGGCGCGCAGTCCAGAAGAACTGAAAGGAACCCGATGAAGATTCGAATGCTCGCAGTCGCCCTGCTCGCGGCGCCTGCCCTTGCCCTCGCCCAGGCCGAGCCGAAAGACGGCGCCAAGCCGGCGGCCAAGCCTGCCGCGAAGCCCGCCGCCAAAGCGGAGGCGGTCGCCACCGTGAACGGCGTCGCGGTGCCGCGCGCGCGCATGGACTTGATGATGCAGCAGCAGGCTGCGCGCGGCGCTCCCGACAACGACCAGACGCGCGCCATGGTGCGCGACGAGCTGGTCAACCGTGAGATCGTGGCGCAGGAAGCGCAGCGCGCGGGGATGGCAAAGACCCCCGAGGTGCTGACCCAGCTCGACCTGGCACGGCAGGAAATCCTGGTGAGCGCCTATATCCGCGACTGGGTGCGCAAGCACCCGATCACGGACGACGACGTGCAGAAGGAATACGACCGCGCGAAGGCCCAGAGCGGCGACAAGGAGTACAAGGCGCGCCACATCCTGCTCGAGACCGAGGACCAGGCGAAGGGCATGATCGCCGAGCTGAAAAAGGGCGGCAAGTTCGACGAGCTGGCGACCAAGAATTCGAAGGACAACGGCACCAAGGACCGCGGCGGCGACCTGGACTGGAACCTGCCGAGCGTGTTCGACCCGCAGTTCGCCGACGTCATGGTGAAGCTCGAGAAAGGCAAGTACACGGAGACGCCGGTGCGCACGCGCTTCGGCTTCCATGTCATCCAGCTCGACGACGTGCGGCAGGTGAAGTTTCCGGCGCTCACCGAGGTGCGGCCGCGCATCCAGCAGCAACTGGTGCAGCACAAGGTCGAAGGGCTGGTGCGGGAGCTCAGGGCAAAGGCGAAGATCGAGTAGCAGGGTGCCACGACGCAAGAAACGCTCTTCCGGGAAGAAGTAGCGCCTGGCCGGATCTTCGAGGTCGTCCGCGGCAACCTGCTGGAAGAGGCGGTCGAGGCCATCGTCAACGCCGCCAACGGCCAGCTCGCGCACGGCGGCGGCGTTGCCGGCATCATTTCCCGTGCCGCGGGAGCGGCGCTGCAGGAGGAGTCCGATCGCATCGTCCGCAGCCGCGGCCCGATCGCGACGGGCAGCGCGGTGGTCACCACCGCGGGAAAGCTGCCGTTCAAGGGCGTGATCCACGCCGTCGGTCCGCGTTTTGGCGAGGGCCAGGAGGAAGACAAGCTGCGGCAGGCGCTGCTCGCGGCATTCCGCTGCGCCGAGGAGCGCGCCTGGCAGTCGGTGTCGTTTCCGGCGGTCTCCAGCGGCATCTTCGCCGTACCGCTCGACATCTGCGCCAGGGCTTACGTGGCGGCAGTTCGGAGCTCGCCGCTGCGTAATGTGCGGCTGTGCCTGCGCGACCAACCCGTCATCGACGCGGTTCTGAAGGAGCTGAACAAATGATCCGATTTCTGGTTGTCGCCTTGCTCGTTATTCCGACCATCGTCAACGGCCAAAATCTTCAAAAGGCCACCTTCGCCGCAGGCTGCTTCTGGTGCACCGAGGAGGCCTTCGACAAGCTGCCCGGCGTGGTCTCGACCACTTCCGGCTACATGGGCGGCCAGAAGAAGCACCCCACCTACGAGGAAGTGTCCGCGGGAAGCACCGGGCATGCCGAGGTGGTGCAGGTGGTCTACGACCCGGCCAAGCTGAGCTACGAGCGGCTGCTCGAGCAGTTCTGGCTCAACCATGATCCGACGGTGACCAACCGCCAGTTCTGCGACGCCGGCTCGCAGTACCGCCCGGCAATTTTCTATCACAGCGACGAGCAAAAGCGCCTCGCTGACGCCTCCAAGGCGAAGTGGGAGAAAGACAAGCCGTTCAGGCAGCCGATCTTGACGTCGATCGTGCCGGCGGGCGAATTCTGGCCCGCCGAGGACTATCACCAGGATTACTACAAGAAGAACCCGGCGCGCTACAGGTTCTACGTCACCGGCTGCGGCCGCTACGATCGCCTCGACCAGCTGTGGGGCGCGCTGCGCAAGAAGTAGCGCGAACTACTCCACCTCGTCGATCCAGGCCATCTGGATCGCCTCGAGGATCTTCTCGCCGCAACGCTTCGGATCGTCGCTGAAATCCGGCAGCGCGAGCACCCATTTGTACAGGTCGACGAAGTTCACCGACCTCGGGTCCTCGCCGGGGTGCTGATCCGCCAGCGCGATCGCGATCTCCACGGTGTCGGTCCACTTCATTTCTTTCCCCCTCCTTCGCGCTCGTAGTTGATGGTGTACTTCGGGATCTCGATGGTGAGGTCCTCGCCGCCCACCTTTGCCTGGCACGAGAGCCGCGAGGTGGCCTCCAGCCCCCAGGCCTTGTCGAGCAGGTCCTCTTCCTTCTCCTCCGCCTCGGCCAGCGACTGGTAGCCCTTGCGCACGACCACGTGGCAGGTGGTGCACGCGCAGGATTTCTCGCAGGCGTGCTCGATGTCGATGTGGCTCTCAAGCAGCGCATCGCAGATCGATTTGCCGCTCGGCGCCTCGATCTCGGCCCCCTGCGGGCACAGCGTGGCGTGCGGCAGCACCTTCAACTTCGGCATCAGAGGCTGCCGATCTTGCGCCCCGCGAGCGCGCGGCGGATCCCCTCGTCCATGCGCCGCCCGGCGAATTGCTCGGTGGCGCGGTTGAGCGCGTCGGCGGCGCGCTTGATCGCGCGGTGATCCGTGCTTTCCAGCAGCTTCTCGAGCGATTGCGCGGCGCTCTCGATGACGGATCTTTCCTCGACGGACAGCAGATGCCCATCGGCCTGAAGCGCCGAGCGCGTGGCTTCCAGCAGGCGTCGCGCCTCGACGCGCTGCTCGGCGAGCGCCCGCGCGTGGACGTCCTCCCTCGCGTGCTCGAACGAGTCCCGCAGCATGCGCTCGATGTCTGCGTCGGCGATCCCGTACGAAGGCTTGACCGTGACGGAGGCCTCCGCACCCGTGGTAGCTTCTTTTGCGGCGACGGAAAGCAGGCCGTCGGCGTCGACCTGGAAGCTCACCCTCACCCGCGCCGCGCCGGCGACCATCGGCGGGATGCCCTTCAGCTCGAAGCGCGCCAGCGAGCGGCAGTCGGAAACGAGCTCGCGCTCGCCCTGCACGACATGGAAGCTCATCGCGCTCTGCCCGTCCTTGAAGGTGGTGAACTCCTGCCCGCGCGCCGCCGGGATGGTGGTATTGCGCGGGATGATTTTCTCGACCAGGCCGCCCATCGTCTCGATGCCGAGCGAGAGCGGGATCACGTCGAGCAGCAGCCAGTCCTCGCCCTGCGGCCGGTTGCCGGCGAGCACGTTCGCCTGCATCGCGGCGCCGAGCGCCACCACCTTGTCGGGATCCAGATTGTTGAGCGGGTCGCGCCGGAAGAACTCGCCGACCGCGCGCTGGATCTGCGGCATGCGCGTCGCGCCGCCGACCATCACCACGCCCTTGATCCCGTCCACCGTCAGGCCGGCATCGCGCAGCGCCTTGCGCACCGGGCCGAGCGTCTTGTGCACCAGCGTCTGGGTGATGCGGCAGAAGGTCTCGGTGTCGAGCGTGACATCGACCAGCTCGCCCGAGGAGAGCTTTGCCGTGATGTTAGCTTCCGAATGAAACGTCAGGAACTCTTTGGCCTCGCGGGCCTTGACCAGCAGCAGGCGCATGTCCCTGGGCGAGAGCGGCGCGAGCTTCGCCTGCTCGACGCTCCAGCAGAACACGCGCTGGTCGAAGTCGTCGCCGCCGAGCATCGAGTCGCCGCTCGTCGCGACGACCTCGAACACGCCGCGCGCGAGCTTGAGAATCGACAGGTCGAAGGTGCCGCCGCCGAGGTCGTAGACCGCATAGACGCCTTCGGAGGCATTTTCCAGGCCGTAGGCGATGGCCGCGGCGGTCGGCTCGTTGAGCAGGCGCAGCACGTTGAGACCGGCCAGCCGCGCGGCGTCCTTGGTAGCCTGGCGCTGGGCATCGTCGAAATAGGCAGGAACGGTTACGACGGCGCCGCTCAAGCCGCCTTGCAGGGACAGCTCCGCACGCTCGCGCAGGACTTTCAGGATTTCGGCGGAGACTTCGACCGGGCTCTTGACGCCCGCCGCGGTGCGAACCTGCAGCATGCCGGGAGCATCGATGAAGTCGTAGGGCGCGTTCTCGATGTGCGTGACGTCCTTGATGCCGCGGCCCATGTAGCGCTTCACCGAGACGATGGTGTTTTTCGGATCGTCGGCCTGCCGGGCCTGCGCCGCGTAGCCTACCTCGGCGCGCCCGTCGGGCAGGAAACGCACGATCGAGGGCAGCAGCGGCCGCCCGTGCGCGTCGGGCAGCACGGTCGCAGCGCCGCTGCGCACGGTCGCGACCAGCGAGTTGGTGGTGCCCAGGTCGATGCCCACCGCGAGGCGGTGCTCGTGCGGCGCAGGCGAAGCGCCGGGTTCGGAAATCTGCAGCAGTACCACTAGTCCAGCGCCTCGTATGCGAGATCGATCTCGGAATCGAGCCTGTCCAGGAACATCAGTTTTCTGACCAGCCCCGCCGCGCCGGCATAGTCATTTTTCGCGTCGATGCTCTCGCCGAGCTGCTTTTCAAGCTTGCTTTTTTCCTCGACCAGGCCCTTTCGCAGCGAGTCGAGCGAAGCGACATCCTTTGCTTCCACCGCCTCCTCGAGCGATTCGCGCAGCGCCATCTGCTGCACCAGGAAATCTGCGGGCATGGCGGTGTTGGTCTCGAAGGCGACGTCGACACCGCGCAGCTCGAGCAGGTGCCTGGCGCGCTGCAGGGGATCCTTGAGCGTACGGTATGCCTCGTTCACGCGCGTGGTCCACTGAAGAGAGGCGCGCCGCTCGGCGTCGCCGGCGTGCGCGAAGCGGTCCGGGTGGACTTTCGCCTGGATATCGCGGTACGCAGAGTCGAGTGAATCGGCGTTCAGCGCAAAGACCGGCTCAAGCCCGAACAACTCGAAATGATTAGACGTTAAAGCTTTCCCCGCAACCGCATTCATCCTTGACCTTGGGGTTGCGGAACTTGAATCCCTCGTTGAGGCCTTCGCGCGCATAGTCGAGCTCGGTGCCGTCGATGTACTGCAGGCTCTTCGGGTCGACGAACAGCTTCACGCCGTGGCTCTCGAACTGCTGGTCCTCGGGGTTGACCGTGTCGGCGAACTCGAGCTTGTACGCGAGCCCCGAGCAGCCCGATGTGCGCACGCCCACCCGCAGCCCGACGCCCTTGCCGCGCTTGGCGAGAAACGACTGGACATGGCTGGCGGCCTTCTCGGTCAGCGTAACGGCCATCAAGCGACCTTTTTCTCTTCGTCCGCGGAATCCAGGCCCTGCTTCCTGCGATAGTCGGCCACCGCCGCCTTGATCGCGTCCTCGGCGAGGATCGAGCAGTGGATCTTGACCGGCGGGAGCGACAGCTCCTCGGCGATCTGCGTGTTCTTGATCGTGACCGCCTGGTCGAGCGTCTTGCCCTTGACCCATTCGGTGACCAGCGAGCTCGACGCGATCGCCGAGCCGCAGCCGTAGGTCTTGAAGCGCGCGTCCTCGATGCGGCCGTCGCTTCCGACCCGGATCTGCAGCTTCATCACGTCGCCGCAGGCCGGCGCGCCGACCATGCCGGTGCCGACGGATTCGTCCGACTTGTCGAACGAGCCGACGTTTCTCGGGTTTTCGTAATGATCGATGACCTTGTCGCTGTATGCCATGTTCAGCTCCTAATGTGCAGCCCACTGCACGGAGTTTAAATCAACCCCTTCCTTGTACATCTCCCAGAGCGGCGACAGCTCCCTCAGCTTCGCCACCTTGCGCCTGATCAGGTCCGCGGCGTAGTCGATTTCTTCCCGGGTCGTGAAGCGGCCGAGGGTGAGCCGGATCGAGCTGTGCGCGAGCTCGTCGGAGCGCCCGAGCGCCCGCAGCACATACGACGGCTCGAGCGAAGCCGACGTGCACGCCGAGCCCGAGGACACCGCGATGTCCTTCACCGCCATGATCAGCGATTCGCCCTCGACGAAGTTGAAGCTGACGTTGAGGTTGTGCGGAATGCGCCGCTCGAGGTCGCCGTTGACGTACACCTCCTCGATGTCCTTGATGCTTCCCAGCAGCCGGTCGCGCAGCGCGCGGACGCGCTCGTTGTCGGTCGCCATCTCGAGCTTCGCGAGACGCGCCGCCTCGCCGAAGCCGACGATCTGGTGCGTCGGCAGCGTGCCGGAGCGAAAGCCGCGCTCGTGGCCGCCGCCGTGGATCTGCGGCTCGATGCGCACGCGCGGCTTGCGGCGCACGTAGAGCGCGCCGATGCCTTTCGGGCCGTAGATCTTGTGCGCCGTGATCGTAAGCAGGTCGGCCTTGAACTTCTGCAGGTCGATATCCACCCGGCCCGCGCCCTGCACCGCGTCGCAATGAAAGATGATGCCCTTGCCACGGCAGATCTCGGCGATCTCCCACACCGGCTGTATGACGCCGATCTCGTTATTCACCATCATGATCGACGCCAGGATGGTGTCCGGCCGGATCGCCGCCTTGAATTTCTCCAGGCTGACGATGCCGTTTTCCTCGACGTCGAGGTAGCTTGCCTCGAACCCCTGGCGCTCGAGCTCGCGGATCGTGTCCAGCACCGCCTTGTGCTCGGTCTTCTGCGTGACGATGTGCTTGCCCTTGGTCTTGTAGAAGTGGGCCGCGCCCTTGAGGGCAAGGTTGTTGCCCTCGGTCGCACCCGAGGTCCACACGATCTCCTTCGGATCGGCGTTGAGCAGCGCGGCGACATGACCGCGCGCCGCCTCGACCGCCTCCTCGGCCTTCCAGCCGAAAGCGTGCGAGCGGCTCGCGGGATTGCCGAAATTCTCCGTGAGGTACGGAATCATCATCTCGGCGACGCGGCGATCGACCGGAGTCGTCGCCGAATAGTCAAGGTAGATCGGAAGCTTCATGCCGCGACCTTCTCGGAAGGCCTGAAGTCCTTGATGACCGCCACCGGCTTGCCGCTCTGGTGTGCCACCAGATCGGCAAGCGTCACCGAAGAAAGGTAGTCGTGCATCTTCTCGTTCAGCGTCGCCCACAGATCGTGCGTCATGCAGCGCTTGTCGTCGTGGCAGTTTTCCTTGCCGCCGCACTGGGTCGCATCGAGCGGCTCGTCGACCGCGGTGACGATGTCCGCCACCGAGATCTCCTGCAGGCCGCGCGCGAGGTTATAGCCGCCGCCCGGGCCGCGCACGCTGGAGACCAGCTTCGCGCGGCGCAGCTTGCCGAACAGCTGCTCCAGATAGGAAAGCGAAATGTGCTGGCGCTCGCTGATGGCCGCCAGCGTGACCGGGCCGCGATTCTGGCGCAGCGCCAGATCCACCATGGCGGTCACTGCGAACCTGCCTTTTGTCGTGAGTCTCATGATTGCGCTTTCCAAATACCCGATTAACGTACTCAAGTATACCTATTCCGACCAATTTACTCAACTAAAGTTCCGTTTTTGAAACAGCTACTTGACTGCGCGCAAATGGTCGCGGGCGGCCGCTTCAGCGTCGCGTTCCAGCTGGGCCAGCCTGTCGGTCACCGCGGCGAGGGCGCGCTCCAGCTCCTGTGAGTGCTCTACCAGTTTCTGGATCGCCTGGGCGTAGGGATCGTCCTGTTCCTGCACTACCGCATAAGCGGCAAAACGCGCCGCCTTCTCGGCTCCGTCTTCAACCATCCTGCCGGGGATCCCGACCACCGTCGCGCCCGCCGGCACCTCCTTCACCACGACGGCGTTGGATCCGATTCGAGCACCGTCGCCAACCTTGAAGCCGCCCAGCACCTTGGCACCGGCGCCAACGACGACGCCTTCTCCCAGGGTCGGATGCCGCTTGGCCCCGCGGTAGAGCGAGGTGCCGCCAAGGGTCACGCCCTGGTAGATCGTGCAGCCGTTGCCGACCTCGGCGGTTTCGCCGATCACGACCCCCATGCCGTGATCGATGAACACGCAGCAGCCGATCTGCGCGCCCGGATGAATCTCGATGCCGGTCAGCCAGCGTCCCAGCTGGGAGGTGAAGCGGCCAAGCCAGCGCAGGCCGTGAATCCAGAACCAGTGCGCGAGCTTGTGGATGTAGAGCGCGTGCAGCCCGGGATAGCAAGTGAGCACCTCCCAGCGCGTGCGCGCCGCCGGGTCGCGCTCCAGGATGCATGCGATATCGTCGCGCAGCTGTTTGAACATGAAAGGATTCTAAGGGTGTCCGACTGATTTGATCAACTATTGGCCGCGGCGTTTCGCGAGCAGCGCGCGCAGCAGCCCGCGCAGGATATTCACCTCCTCGCGCTCGAGGGCCGGCACGCGCGAGAACAGCCGCCGCCAGCGCTCGCGCAGGCGCGAGCCCGACCCCGGCACGAAAAATTCGCTGTCGAGCGCGGCTTCCTCGAGATGCGCGTAGAGACCTTCGATGTCTTCCACCGTGGCCAGCTTTTCGGTTTTGCCCGGCGGTACCGCAGCGCCGGCGGCGACAAAAATTTCATAGGCGAGCACCTGGACGGCCTGAGCGAGATTGAGCGAGCTGAATTCGCTGCTGGTGGGGATGTGGACGAGGAACTGGCACGCAAACATCTCCTCGTTGGTCAGGCCGGCCGTCTCATTGCCGAAGACAAATGCGACATCGTTTGCTAATTCCCTGGCGCGGACCACTGCCGCCCGCACGTCCAGGACTTGCGGCGACCATTCGCGCGGCCGCGCCGAAAGCGCGAAAGCCGCGACGCAGTCTTTGATCGCGTCGTGCAGGCTGGAGTGAATTCTCGCCCTCTGCAAGACATCCACCGCGCTGGTCGCCATCCATTCGGCTTCCGGCGCGGGGAAGCGCTCGGGCGCGACCAGCCGCAGATCGTCCAGGCCCATCGCCTTCATCGCGCGCGCCGCCGCGCCGATGTTGCCCGGGTGGCTCGGCCTGCACAGCACGATGCGGATCCGCTCCATGACGACAGTCTAGAATACGCGGCCCATGCACCCGCTGCTCACCATCGCGGTCCGTGCCGCGCGCCGCGCCGGCGCGATCATCAACCGCGCCTCGCTAAACGGCGGCGCGCTGAACGTCCGCTCCAAGCGCGTGAACGATTTCGTGACGCAGGTGGACCAGGCGGCGGAAGAAGCGATCATCGAGATCGTGCGCAAGGCGCACCCCGACCACGGCTTTCTCGCCGAGGAATCGGGCAGGACCGCCGGCGCGGCCGAGTACGTCTGGATCATCGACCCGCTCGACGGCACCACCAATTTCATCCATGGCTTTCCGCAGTACTGCGTGTCGATCGCGGTGGAGCATCGCGGCGCGCTCGCGCACGGCGTGGTCTACGACCCGGTGAAGAACGAGCTCTTCACCGCCTCCAGGGGCCGCGGCGCCTTCCTCAACGATCGCCGCATCCGCGTCTCGAAATGCACGCGCCTGAAGGAATCGCTGGTCGGCACCGGATTTCCGTTCAAGGAGCTGTCGCGCCTCGATCTCTACACCGGGCAGCTCAGAAACCTCATCCAGGACAGCGCGGGCGTGCGGCGTGCAGGCGCCGCGGCTCTCGACCTGGCGTATGTCGCCTGCGGGCGACTGGACGCGTTCTGGGAGATGGGGCTCTCGCCGTGGGACATGGCGGCCGGAGCGCTCCTGATCCAGGAAGCGGGCGGGCTGGTGGGCGATTTCAGCGGCGAAGCGCGTTACATGCAATCCGGCGACATCAGCGCAGCGACGCCGAAGGTCTTTCCCCAGCTGCTCGAAGCGCTGCGCTGAGAGTTGCGGTAGCATCCGAGCTATTAAAAAACAGCAGTTGCCGCAGTCCTTGCCGGGAGTATTCAGGGGTAGCTTTAAAGGAGGCGTCTGTGCGCATGGTCGCCACGGCGGTTTTGGTGCTTGCGCTGCTGCCGTCCGCCCCGGCGGCGCGGTCGGAGCAAGCACGGTTGGACAAGGCAGTCGATCTGCTCCAGCAGCAGTCGCAGACCGGCAAAGGCGAATTCATCGCCTTCATCAATGCCGCAGGCAGCGCGTACAGCTGGGTCAATGCCGAGCTCGGGATCAAGGATGCCGGCCAGCGCCTCTTCTGCCCGCCCCCGGGAAAATCGCTTACGTCGCGCGACTACGCGCACATCGCGGTCGCGGAATACAGAAAATCAAAACAGGCGTACGCGCAGCGGGTTGAGTATCCGCTGGACGTGCTGTCGCTTGCCTTGCTAAGGGGGTTGCAGGACACGTTCCCCTGCAAGTGAAGGCCTAGGCGAAATGGCAGGCAACTACATGCCCTTTCCCTACGTCCCGCAACGGCGGCTCGGACGCGGGGTCGGTGCAGACGGCGGGGCGGCCCTTGTCCTGGTAGAGCGGGCAGCGCGGGGCGAAACGGCAACCGCTGGCCGGCTGCTCGAAGTCAAACACGCCCCAGGTGCCGCGCGCGGCCGTCGCGCCGCTGCGGGCGTACAGATTCACCTCGGTGCTGCGTTTGTCCGCCAGCGATGACCACAGGATGCGCGTGTAGGGATGGAGCGGCTGATGCGCGATGCTCTCGGCCAGGCCCATCTCGACGATGCGTCCGAGATACATCACCGCCACTTTCTGGCTGACCAGCTCGACGACCGGGAGGTCGTGCGAGATGAACAGATACGTAAGCCCCAGATGTTTTTGCAGGTCGCGCAGCAGGTTCACCACCTGCGCCTGGATCGAGACGTCGAGCGCGCTGGTGGGCTCGTCGGCGACGATCAGGCGCGGGCGCACCGCGAGCACGCGCGCGATGCCCACGCGGCGCTTCTCGCCTCCGGAGAGCTGCGAGGGAAAGTTCGCCAGCTTGCTGTCCTTGAGATTCACCTGCTCGAGCAGCTCGCGGATGCGCCTCGCGATCTCGGCGTCGCTCGGGCGCTCGTAAACGGTGAGCGCCTCGCGCAGGATGGCGTGCACCCGCATTTTCGGGTTCAGGCCGGCGTCGAGGTCCTGGAAGATCATCTGCATCTCGCGCCGCAGCGGGCGCAGCTCGGCCCGGCTCAGGCGAGTGATGTCGCGCCCGTCAAATACGATGCGCCCGCTGCTCGGGTCGGTCAGGCGCAGCACCGTGCGCCCGATGGTGGTCTTGCCGCAGCCGGATTCCCCGACCAGGCCCACGGTCTCGTTTTCCCTGAGATAAAAGCTCACGCCGTCCACCGCCGGGATCACGCGCTCCCGGCCGGCCAGCATCGGGATCAGGCCGCGACGCTGGCTGTAGTCCTTGCGCAGATCGGTGACGTCAAGAATGGTGTGGCTCATGCTTTCCCCGACGCAGGGTACAGCCAGCAGCGCACCTTGTGGCCGGGTGCGACCTCGCCGAGCGGCGGCTCGAGACTGGCGCAGTTTTCGCGGATCGCCTCGGTGACGCGGTTGCAGCGACCGTAGAAGCGGCAACCGCGCGGCACGTCGATGGTATCGAGCACCTCGCCTTCGATCGCCTGCAGATAGCTTTTCCGGCGTATCGCCTCCGCACTCGGGACCGAGGCAAGCAGCGCCGCAGTGTACGGGTGGCGCAGCTGCGCCTGCGGCGCGAGCACCTCCGCGGCGCGACCGGTCTCGACCACCGTGCCGCCGTACATCACCGCAATACGGTCCGCCAGGCGCTGGATCACGCTGATGTCGTGGCTGATGAGGAGCGTCGTGATGCCGGTCTCGATCTTGAGCTGGGCCAGCAGATCGACGATGCGCGACTGGATGGTGGCGTCGAGTCCGGTGGTCGGCTCGTCGGCGATCAGCAGCGACGGCTCGGCGGAGAGCGCCATCGCGATCATGGCGCGCTGGCACATGCCGCCGGACATGCCGAAGGGGAAGTTGTCGAAGCGCAGCCGCGGCGAGTCGATGCGCACGCGCTCGAGCCACTGGATCGCGCGTTCCCTTGCCTCGCCCTCGCCCTTGACGCTGGTGTGCAGGCGGATGGTCTCCACAAGCTGCGCGCCGATCGTGGAGTAAGGGTTCAGCGCCGAGCGCGGATTCTGGAAGATCATGGCGATCTCCTTTCCGCGCACGCCTTTCATCAGCGTCTCGGCGCGCCTGCGCCAGCCGCGGTCGTCCTTCTCCACCGCCATGATGCGCCCATCGCGCTCCTTGACGCGCACGTAGCGCTCCAGGCCGTCGAGCAGGTTGCGCCGTGCTTGGCGCGAGCGCAGCTCGATGCGGCCGCCGATCACGCCCGGCGCGGCGCTGACCAGGCCGGCGGCCGAGAGCGCGGTCACGCTCTTGCCGCTGCCGCTTTCGCCGACGATGCCGAGCGTCTCGCCGGGCGCGACGTGCAGGCTGACCCCGTCCACCGAGCGGATGAGCGCGCGCCTGGCGCGCGAGTAGAAGTAGGTCCGCAGGTTCTCGATGGCGAGCAGCGGCGCGTCCATCACTTTCCCCGCTTGCCTTCGAGGAGGTTATTGAGCCCGTCGCCGAGCAGCTGGAACCCGAGGATGGTCGCGAGGATCGCGAGCGCCGGCGCGGTCGAGGGCCAGAAGTTGCCCTGCAGGAAATAGTTCGCGCCGGCCTGGACCATGTTGCCCCACGAAGGCGTGGGCTCCTGCACGCCGAAGCCGAGGTAGCTCAAGCTCGTCTCGACCAGGATCGCCTCGGCCATGCCGAGGGTGGCCTGGATCACGAGAGCCGCGCGGCAATTGAACCACAGGATGTGCTTGAGAATGACCGTGTGCGCCGGCAACCCGAGCGCGTGCGCCGCCTCGATGAAGTTGGTCTGCCGGAGAAACGCGATCTTGCCAGCGATCAGGTTGGCGATCACCGGCATGCCGGTGATGCCGACCACCACCATGACATAGTAGATGTCGGGCTTGAAGCTGGCGATCACCAGCAGGATCAGCACCAGCCGCGGGAACGAGTCGAGCAGGTTGTCGAAGTAGGTGATGATCGTGTCCGACCAGCCGCCGCGGTAGCCCGCCAGGATGCCGAGAACGCTTCCGGCGACGACGGAAATCGTGATCGCGAGCAGTCCGGGGAGGAAGTAGGCCTGGATGCCGAGGATCAGCCGCGCCTGCAGGTCGCGCCCGAGGAAGTCGGTGCCGAGCAGGTGCCCGGGCGTGAACGGCGCCGCATTGATCAGGCCGACGTTCATCGCCTGCGGATCATGCGGCAGCCAGCCGAGCGCCCCAAGCAGGTACGAAGCCAGCACCAGCGCCACCACCAGAAGGCCGTAGCCGACATAGACCAGGTCCATCGTCTCCGCGCGCCGCCACAGCGGCAGCTGCGAAGACTCGTCGACGGAAGCGGGGCCCTGGACGTAGCTGCGCATGCGCCCTGATCGACCTATTCTTTCGACGCGCGCGGGTTGACGGCGGTGAAGACGACGCGCTGCAACAGGTTGCCGAAACGCACGAACGCCGCGGCGACGAGCGCGATGCCCATGATGACCGGGTAGTCGCGGTCCTGCGCGGCCTGCCAGGCCATGCGCCCCATGCCCGGCCAGTTGAACACCTGCTCGACGATCACCGCGCCGCCGAGCAGGAACGGGATCTTGGCGCTCACGATCTCGGTGACCGGAATCAGGAAGCCCTCCTTGAACGCGTGGCGCCACACCGGCGCGCCCTTGGCGCGCGCGGTGCGGATGTAGTCCTCGGCCAGCACGCGCGACAGCTCCTCGCGCAGGTGGCGGATCACCTCGGAGAGCGTCCCGCTCGCCGTCCCGAGCACGAAGATCGGCACGAGAAAATACAGCCACGCCTGCGCCTGCTTCGTGGCCGTTCCCGAGATCAGCGGGAACATGCCGAATTTATGGATGAAGACGTAGACCACGATGTAGCCGAACCAGAACACCGGCACCGCCGACAGGATGTACGCGCCGATGGTCGCCGCGGTGTTGCCGGCGGTGTCGCCGTGCGCGGCGGTGTGGACCGCGATCGGCACCGCGATCAGGAGCGTGAGCGCGAGCGAGCCGAGCGTGAGGTAGAGCGTGTTGACGCCGACGCGCGCCAGCTCCGGCAGCACCGGCAGCCCGGTGCGGATCGAGTTGCCGAAATTGCCCTGCAGCATCTTGCCGAACCACGCCGCGTACTGGCCGTACCAGGTGCGCGGCACGCCGAGCGCCTCGCGCATGCCGAGGGCGAGCTCGGAGCGAGGCGACTGGCCCTCGAGCAGGACGTTGAGCGGGTCGCCAGGCGCGAGGTAGAGGATGGCGAACACCACCGCGCTCACGCCGAGCAGCAAAAGCGCGGTCACGGCCAGCTCGCGCGCGAGGACGCGGCTGACCGGCCTGACCGCAGCGAACTTCACATCACTTCTGCTCGCTGGCCGGAATGAACCATTCGTCGGCGAACGAGAAGAACTTGTACGGGTGGATCTGCACGCGCCGCAGCTTCCTGTGGTACGCGCTGTAGTTGGTGAGCGTCCAAAGAAAAGCGTACGGCTGCTCCTCGGCGAGGATCGCGTGGAGCTTGCGGTTGATCGTGCGGCGCTTCTCGTGGTCGAGCGTGAGCTTCGCTTCGACGATCAGCCCGTCGACTTCCGGGTTGGAGTAGCCGCCGAAGTTGTTCTTCCAGGAGCCGATCTCGGCCGAGTGGAACAGCGACGAGATGTCGGCCGAGTCGTCGAACACCCAGGACGCGAACATGATGTCGAAGTTGTGCTCGAGGAACACGTCCTCCTTCCAGGCCTGCCACTCCTTGAACTCGACCTTGATCGCGACGCCGACGCTCTTGAGGTAGTTCTGGAACGCGAGCACGACACGCTTCACCGCTTCGCTCTCCTTCTCGATCGGGACCTTGAGCGACAGCGCCAGCTTCTGGCCGCCCTTCTCCATGATGCCGTCGGCGCCGGGCTTGAAGCCGGCCTCCGCGAGCAGCGCGCGCGCCCGCTCGGGGCTGAACGGCAGCGGCTTGACGTCGAGGTTGTACGCCCAGCTGCCGGGGGCGAACGGGCCGGAGATGACCGTGCCCTGGCCATTGAAGAACGAGTCGAGCATCTCCTGGCGGTTGACCGCGAGCGCGATCGCCTCGCGCACGCGCCGGTCCGCGAGCAGCGGGTTGCGCACGTTGTAGCCGAAGAACGAGTACGACAGCGCGTTGTAGGGCTGCAGCACGAAGCGCTTGTCGCCCTGCACCTCGGGCAGGTTGCGCGGGTTGACCAGCACGATCATGTCGACGGCATTGAACATCAGCGCCTGGGCCATGATGTTCTGGTCGGCGAACGGCTTGGCGATGAACTTGTCGATGTGCGCGCGGCCCTTGAAGTAGTCGGGGTTCGCGAGCAGCACCACCTCGCCGTCGCCGGTGACGGTCTTGAGCATGTACGGGCCGGTGCCGATCGGGTTGCGGACGAAGGGGTCCTCGCGCGTCAGGAACTGCGAGTTCGTCGGCCCGTGCCTGGGGATGATCTTGAAGCTGAACTTCGCCAGCGCGTTCAGGATCGGACGCTTCAGCGTGCACACTACCGTGTAGTCGCCGGTCTTCTCGATCTTCTCGATGAACTCGTAGCGCACCTTCAGCGGCGTGATGGTCTTCGGGTGCATCATGATGTTGTAGGTGAACACCACGTCGTCGGCGGTGAACGGCCTCGCCTCCTCGCCTTCGCGCGGGTGCCACTTCACGTCCTTGCGCAGGAAGAAGGTGTAGACGCGCCCGTCCTTCGACGCCTCCCAGCGCTCGGCCAGCTCCGGCACGATTTCCTGCTTCTCGTCGATGCCGACCAGGCCGTTGAATACCAGCTCCGTGATGCGCAGCGAGATCGTTTCGTTGCTGGTGATCGGGTCGAGCGTCGCCGTGCGGCCGTACTCGCTGTAGTTGAGGACGCCGCCGTCGGGGCGCCCGTCGCTTTTCGGCGCGGCTTGCGCCGAGAGACATAAAGTCAGTACCGCAATAGTCGCGATCAACTTCATAGCTGCCTCCCTCAAAGGATCCTCACGTCGCCGGCGCTGCGCTGCTCCATGGAGTAGACGCCCTGCACGGCCTCCTGGATCTGGCGCACCACGGGAAACTCATGGCTCATCTCGAAAAAGATCTCGAGACCCTCGGAGAACTTCTTGATCCGATAGTAGGCCTCGGCCAGACCGGCGAGCATTTCCGGGTCGTTGGCCTCGATCTTGTTCTTGTTGCTCTTGTCGCGCCCGGCCTCCATGTAGGCGATGGCGCGCGCGTAGTCCTTGTTCCGAAGATAGTAGCTGCCGAGCGCAAAGTTGAGCCGCCGGTAGCGCCGTGCGTCACCCGCTTCAATCACCTGGCCGACGCGCGCGAGCACCTTGGCGCACTGGGCCTGGGCGTCGGCGCAGCCGAGCACGATGTCGGCCAGCACCTCCGGATCGGAGCTGCTCCCGGCCATCGCGGTCCAGGCGCTCTCCGCCTCGGCGCCGCGACCCTGGCGGTAGGCGATCAGCGCCTGACGCGCCCGGGCGCGCTCGCGGTACTGCGCCGGCGCCTGCGGCCGGGCAAGGAAGGCTTGCACGAACTCGAGCGCCTCATCGTTGCTGCCCAGGGCGTTCAATGCCTCGGCAAGATAGTATTCCGCGCTCGGCTTCATGCGCGCGTCGGCCGCGGCCTGCTCGAGCTGGCGGCGCGCGAGCTCGCGATAAAGCTGCGCCAGGTCCGTGAGCAGCGCGAGATCGTAGAAGGAGATGCTTTTGGCCGTCCCCTTGGCGACTTTGAACCCCTCGACATAAGAGGCCATTCCCAGGTCGGCCGCCTGCGCCACGGCGAGCGCCTCGTCGGGCACGCCGGCGGCGAGATAGATCTCGATGAGATAGCGGCGCGCGCGCGGCGACAGCTCGCGTGCGTTACCCGCGCCGTCCGCCACGCGCCGCAACGATTGCACGTCCACCGCCCGGGCCCGGGCCTGGGCAGCGGCACGCGCCAGCGTGATCTCCGCCTGGCCGTCCGCCCCGGCCGCACCGGACCAAAGGCCGCGCGCGCGCACGGCGTCGCGCTGCGTCCACAAGGCGCTGCCGAGGCCGATGCTGGCGATCGCGCGGTAGCGGCTCTCGATCGCCGGGTCGGCGCGGACCTGCTCGAAGTGCCGCGCCGCCTCGCGCGCGTTTCCGCGCGCGAGCAGCGCCTCGGCGAGGTACAGGCGCGCGTAGCGGCTGTGGCCTTCGGCGCTGGCCTTGAGCAGCTTGTCGAGATAGTCCAGCTCGGCCGCGGCGGCGGTGCGCGCTAGAACTTCGTGCAGATCGGCGTTGCGCAGATAGATCATGCCGAGCACGAGTTGCCCCTGGGGGGCAATATCTTTGACTCCCTCCAGCATGCGCGCGGCCTGCTCGTAGCGGCGTTTCTCGTAGAGCTTCGTCGCGGCATTCACCGGGTCGTCGGCGCCCCATGCGGGGGTGCAGACACCGAGCACCACTGTGAGTAATATCAACGAGAACAGCGGGCGCACCGCGTCAGTCCTTGAGCTTCGCGACGTATACCTGGTCCCACTGGTCGACCTGGGCGCGAAACGCGATCAGGCCGCCGGGCGAGCAGGTGATGTCATGGTTCATCTTGGTCCCGGTGCGCACGAGCGAGCTCGCGCGGCTGTCGACGTCGGCGATGTAGATCGGGTTGTACGCCTGCCGTTCGTCGCGCACGTACGCGATGCGGCGGCTGTCCGGCAACCACGCCGGCCCGCGCTCGACGTCCGGGACCACGTCGGTCGCCACCACCCGCGCCGCCAGCCCCTCGCCCTCGGTCGGATCGGACCCGTCCGCGGCAACCACCGCGATGGCCCAGACCTTGGGATCGCCGGCCGGGTTGTAGTTCGTGTAGAACGCGAGGCGCTTGCCGTCCGGCGACCACACCGGGCGCAGATCATCGTAACGCCAGGTGCTGAACGGCCTCGGCGGCACCGGCGGCGAGCGCCCTGGCTCGAGCACGTAAATGTCGTGGTTCTCGTTGCTGCCGCGGATGACCGCGAGGCGCTTGCCGTCCGGCGACCACTGCGGATAGAGATAGGGTTGCTCGCCGAGCGTCAGCCGGGTCGTGGTCTTCGTGGCGAGGTCGAGCGAATACACGTCGCCCTTGCCGCTGCGGCCGGAGATAAACGCGATCCGGTCATGCACCGGCGACCAGTGCCCGTGCCCGTCCTTCTCCTTGTCGCTCGTGATGCGGGTGATGCGGCCGTCCTGCTCGCGCAGGTATAGATCGTAGTTGCCCTCGCCGCCGTTGCTCATGAACACGAACCGCTTGCCGTCCGGCGACCAGCTGATGCCGGAGTTGTAGCTCGTCTGCTCCACGACCCCCGGGAAAAAGAACTGGCTCTGTCCCTGCGCCGGCGGAGACTGCTGGTGAATGGTCTGGACCATGTCGCCGTTGAGGCGCACGACCAAGATCTCCTTGTCGTCGCCGCGCGAACGCTCGAACGCGAGCATGTCGCCGACGGGCGACCAGACTGGGTTGGAGTCGTTGCGTCCGGCGGCGACGGGAACAAGCGGCCGCACGAACTGCGGCTCGACCCCGGCCGGCTCGGCTTGCTCTTCGGCGAACGCAGGCAGCGCAGCCGCGGCGAACAAGACCAGCAGAGAGCGCACGAGTTCACTGTTCCTGGATCTGGTCGCGGTATCGGCGCGCCGCCTCGCGGGCCTGCACGAAAGTGGGAATACCCTCGAGCTTTTTCGGGAAGAAGTCGAAGTACTCGCGCCACGCCAGGCTCGCGCTGTTCATCACCGCCGGCTGCTTCGTAAGCAGGTACAGCTTGTGGTATGACAGCGCCGTGTAGTAGTAGGTGTCGTGCACCGCTTCGTCGTACTCCGCGCTCGGGAAGAAGCGCGTGTTCTGCCTGGCGGTCTGCAGCGCCTTGATCGCCTTGGCGAACTGGCTGGACGCGGCGTCGCGATCGCTCGCCACCAGGCGGTTGCCTTTCTCGCAATACGCATGGCCGAGGTTGGTGAAGGTGACCGCGAACTGCTTGTAGATGAGCTGCTGGTTCTCCGGCAGCGCCAGCACGGTCTCGAACTCGGCGATCGCGGCGTCGTAGTCCTCCTTGTCGTCGAGGTAGATGTCGCCGAGGCGCCGGCGCGCCTCGGCGTAATCCGGGTGCTCGCGGCCAGCAGCGGCATAGGCCTTGATGGCGCCGTCGATGTCGCCTTTCTGGCGCGCGCGCTCGCCGAGCTTGAGGAAATCCTTTTGCAGCACGATGCGGCGCTCGCCGGTGCGGTCCTCCTCCTTCTTGGTGAACTCCATGACCTCGAAGAAGTCGCGGTAGTCCTCGCCATAGGCCAGGCGCACGCTGTGAAAGCCGAGCGTGACCGTCTTGCCGCCGGCGAGCGGCGTCTTGCCGACCGGCTGGTCGTCGATGTAGACGCTCGCCGCAGACGGCTCGGAGTCGACCTTGAACAGGGCGTTGTTGGCCGCGAGCACGAACTCGCGCGCCTCGCCGCTCTTGTCGACGCTGATCCTGCCGGTGACCTGCTGGTAGCCATGGCGGTACAGCAGGAGCGTGTAGTTGCGGCCGAGCCGCAGGGGGATCTCCGCCTGGCCGTCGGCCCCGGTCGCGCCTTTCCACTCGCCGTTCAGGTAGACGTTGGCGCCTGCAAGCGGGTTGACGTCGGTGCCGACGCCGCCCTTTGCGGTGAGCAGGAAGTAGGTGCGCCGATCGCCCTCCTCGCCTTCGCGCGATCGCACCACGCGATCGCCGATCTGTACTTTCTCGCCTTTTTTGAGCGTGGCGACCTCGGCAAGCGAGCTCGCGTCGTCGCCGCGCTTGACCTCCATCCGGCCGGTCTCGCGGTAGCCCGACACCTTGCCGCCCTCGGCGAAGGTCGGCGTGGTCAGCGTGAACTCGGTGCCGCGGCCGATGCGCCAGTTCCTGCCGATGTTGATGCGATAGCGCTCGTCCTCCACGCCGATCACCGTGCCCTCGAACGGGAAGCGCTCGATGACGTTGTTCACGATCTCGCGCACCGCGCCGTCGATGCCGCGGGCGCTGCGCGCGCGCGCGATCTCCGAGAAAATGACCTTGCCGCCCGCGGTGTGGAACTTGGCCTCGGCCAGATAGCCGTCGTCGTCCTTGGCGACGCTGCCGAGCACTATCATGTCCACGCTCGCGCGCAGCGGCGTGTCCTGCCAGCCCTTGGCGGCGATACGGTCGATATTGAGCTTGCGCTGCTTGACCTCGGCCTGCAGCCTCTCTGACGGCACTTCGCGGAACCCCGGGAACTTGAACAACTGCGCCGCGAGCGCCTGCTCGGTCTGGGCCGCGACCTCCGTCAGGTCCGCCCCCGGGGTGTTGCCGACGACCCGGTAGATGCCGATGCGGATCGGCTTGGGCGTGGTCGGGTAGAAGTAGCGCTGCAGGTTGACTGGACCTTCGAGCCGGACCGTGGTCTTCCACACCGCGGGGATATAGCCAGGCGCCGCGAGCGCGATCACGGCCTTCTTGCCCGACGCGCCGCGGTAGGTATACGTATAAGCGCCCTGCGCGTCGGTCTTGCCTACGACATTGCCGTCTATGCTCACGCTCAGCCCCGGCACCCCGCTTGCCCGGCCGTACTCGTCGGTCAGCGCCTTGATCGCCACCACTGCCTGGCGGTTGAGCGCGACTTCGATCACCTGGCCCGGCTCGAACTGGCGCACTGCGCGGTAGGCGCCGTAGCCGGTCTTGGCGACGTTGAGCTCGGCTCCCTTCGCCGGCTGCTGCCGATAGAGGTACACGATCTCGCCCTTGTCATCGGTGACGCCCGCCTCCTTCCCGCCGACCGTGACCTTGGCCCCGGGCACCGGCGCGTCTTTCTCGCTCACGCGAAAGGTCACGTAGCGCATGGCCTTGAGATCGGCGTCGAGGCGGTACGTGGCGGCCTGGCCGTCCTTCGGCAGCTTCACGAGGACGGTCGATTTCCACGGCTCGATGCGGTAGCCGGGCATCTCCTTGCTCACCGTCACGTCGATCTCGGCGCCCGCCTTCTTGCGGAGCTGCTTCGCGAACACGCCCTGGGCGTCAGTGACGCCGAGCTGCTCGCGGTCCACGACGACTGTCGCCTGCGCCGCCGGCTGACCGTCGATGCGCGCCTTGACCTCGAGGTCGAGGCGCTCGCCGCAGGCGCCGAGCAAGACGGCGGCGAGCGGCACGGAAAGAAAACGCAGATTGGTTGCATTCATGGCGATACCCTCTGTTTTGGTTATGGCCTGCTCACATCGCGGGTGCCTGGATATTCACCTCGCCGGGATTGATGATCTTGTCCTCGTCGCTGGTCGCGCCCTTGATCGACTTGCGCCTGGCCTCGTCGATCCTGCGCAGCTTGATCTCGAGCTTCTTGCCGAACGAGCCGACCTCGACCGTCTCGGTCTGGGTTTCATAGCCGATGCGGCTCACTTCCACCTTGTAGACGCCGGGCTGGATGCTGTCCTTGGGCGACTCGAATTCGCCTTTCTCGTCCACCGACGCCGAGGCCGAGGCCTGGTCGACCGCCGCCTTCGTATTGATCATGTTGACCACCACGCCCTTCGGACTCTCGTTCGGGATCGGCTGCTGGCGGCTGTCGACGAGCTGTACCGTGCCGCGAATGTTGGCGGCACAAGCGGACAGCAGCAGGGCGGTCAGGGCAAGGAGTGTTTTTACGTTCATGGTCTCTCTCCGGTTGATCACCAGCAGGTTAATTAAGCGCTGAGAACAGATCTGTGGCAAATGTCGCATTTCAGCGACAGGGGCCGCGGCGGAGGCTAGACTGGCGGTGCGATCCAGACGAGGAGAGAGCGGTGAAAGCCATCTTCGCCCTGCTTTTTACCCTGTCATGCGCGCTGGCTGCTATGTCAGTTTTCGGGCAGCAGCTCCCTTCACGGCCCGTCAAGATCGTCGTCCCCACCTCGCCCGGGGGCGCCACCGATGCCCTCTCGCGCCAGATCGGCGCCCGCCTCTCCGAGCTCCGGGGCCAGCCCGTCATCGTCGAGAACAAGCCGGGCGCGAACCAGATCATCGGCGCCGAGTACGTGGCGAAATCGGCGCCCGACGGCAACACCCTTCTCGTGTCGGATGCATCGTCGTTCGTCATCAACCCGCACCTTTACAGGAACATGGCCTACGACGGGCTGCGCGGCTTCACGCCGATCACCGTGCTCGTGCGCTTCCCCTGGGTGGTCGCAGTGCACCCGTCGGTGCCTGCTAACACCTTCCAGGAGCTCGTCGCCTATGCCCGCGCCAACCCGGGCGCGCTCTCCTATGGCTCCTTCGGCCTCGGCTCCTCCGCGCACATCAGCGTCGATTACCTCAAGACACTTCTCGGCATCGACATCGTGCACGTTCCCTACAAGGGCGCAGGGCCCGCGGTCACCGACCTCCTCAGCGGGCAGATCCACATGATGATGGTCACGCCGCTCCTGGTCGAGCCCCACGCGCGCGCCGGCAAGCTGCGCCTCCTCGCCGCCGCCACTCGCGAGCGCATCGCCCGCCTGCCCGGCCTGCCCACGGTGAGCGAGTCGGGCGTCGCGGGCTACGAGGCCGGCACCTGGTTCGCCCTCGCGGGGCCCGCCGGCATGCCGCGCGAGGTGAGCCACGCGCTGTATGCGGATGTGAAGAAAGTGCTGAACGAGCCGGTGTTCAAGGAAAGATACGTCGACAGGCAGTGGTTCGAAATCGTCGCCAACACGCCCGAAGAGTTCGCCGCGTTTCTCGGAGCCGAATACGAGCGCTGGGAGAAAGTCATCAAGCTCTCGGGGGTGAGGCTCGAGTGACGCGGCTCAAAGCGCTTCGCTCTCCACGTTGAGGGTCATCTCGCCGATGCGCTCGATGCGGCCGCGCAGCTTGTCGCCGGGCGCGAGCTTCGCCACGCCGGCCGGCGTGCCGGTGGTGATCAGATCTCCTGGTCTTAAAGTCAATACATTACTCAAGAACCGGATGTGATCCCGCAGGCCGCAGATCATGTCGCCCGTGTGCGCGGTCATCGCCGGCCTGCCGTTCAGCTCGACCTCGATGCGCACGTCCTGCGGCTCGGGCAGCTCGTCGCGCGTGACGATCCACGGCCCGAGCGCGGTGAAGGTATCGAAGCCCTTGCGGATGTTGCGCGTGTTCTGGCGGCCGCGTCCCCAGGGGTCGCGCTGGCTGATGTCCCAGCAGATGGTGTAGCCGAACACGTGCTCGAGCGCCTGGGCCTCGCTCACGCGGCGCGCGCGCGTGCCGATGACCGCGCACAGCTCGGCCTCGTAGTCCACGTCTTTCGAGATCTTCGGCAGGAGGATGGTGCCGCCCGGGCCGATGATCGACGAGGACGGTTTGAGGAAGAACTCGGCCATCAGCTCGTCCTTGCCGAGCCGCGAGCGGTCGGGGCCGCCGGAGGCGGCGCGCATCTCCGCCGCATGCGCCTTGTAGTTCGCCGCGGCGGCCCAGATCGAAGGCGGGTTCTCGATCGGGGCCAGAAGCGTCACCGACCCCAAGGGAGAGGATTTTTTTTCATCCAGCGCTTCGCGCGCGCACTGCATGGCCTGCGGCCGGTTGGCGAGCGCCTCGATGACTTCCTGCATGGTGTAGCCCGGGCGCAGGTGGCCTGCGGCGACGAGCGCCGCGCCGACCGGAAACACGCGCTCGCCGCGCACCGCGCCGGCCTGGTGCTCGTCGTACTGGCAGAGTTTCATGGCCTCCCTTGCATTGTAAGCTTACGGTAATGCTGAATCCGATCGGGCTCACCCACGGCCACTACGAATGCCGCGCGCTCGACGAGACGCTTCCGATCTTCACCGATCTGCTGGCGATGCAAGTGCTCGAGCGCGGCAAGGGACAGGCCGTCGTGCGGCATCCCAACACGTCGTGGCGGCTGGTGGTGCACGAGGGCGGGCCGGACGCGCCCGACAAGCCGCACAACAACCACTACGGCGTGCGCGTCGCCCGCCCGGCGGAGGTCGACGCCGCCCACGAGTACCTCGAGGCGAACAAGGCGCGCTACGGCCTGAAGCGCGTCTCGCGCCCGAGCGCGCAGCATTTCGCAAGATCGATCTACTTCAGCGAGCCCGGCGGCAACACGCTCGAGATCGAGTACTACGACCCGCAGGCCGCCGAGGGGCGCGGCATCGCCGCGCCGCACTGGCAGCGCGAGCTCGCCGAGAGCGACTTCCCGGGCCGCGGCTACGTTCCCCAGGCGCTCACCCACGGCACGCTCGAGTGCCACGACAAGGACGCGAGCGCCGCCTTCTACCGCGACGTCCTCGGCCTGCAGATCGCCGGAGGCGGCCGGATCTCGGTGTACATCAAGCACCCCGCCACGCCGTGGTACCTCGTGGTGCTGCCGATGCCCAAGCGCAAGAAGCAGCTGCGGCCGGTGAACCGGTTCACGCTGACGCTGGCCTCTGCGGACGATGTCGAAAAGGCCCACCGCGAGCTCGGCTCCAAGGCCACCGAGCTGCAAGCGATCGAGCGCGGCGAGGGGTGCACTTCGTTCCTCTTCGCCGACCTCGACCACAACTGGTGGGAAGTACGGGCCTGAGCACCGCGGCGAGGGTGGACGTTACGACGCGGCGAGGCCGTAGCGCCGGCGCAGCAGATCGGCGAGCGCCTTGCCGAGCGCCGATACGGCGAAGACCACCAGGATGTAGATCGCCGCGGTCGCGGTCAGGATTTCGATCGGATCGAGCCAGGTATTGACGATCTTCTGCGACTGGAACATGAGGTCCTGGACGGTTATCACTGAAACCAGCGTCGACGATTTCACGATGACCGTGAACTGGTTGACGAGCGAGGGCGCCACCATGAGGAGCACCTGCGGCAGCACGATGCGGCGGAAGACCAGCGGGTGGGACATGCCGGCGGAAAGCCCGGCTTCGCGCTGGCCGCGCGGCACGGCCTCGATGCCGGCGCGAAACGTCTCGGCGAGGTAGCCGCTCGATTGCAGCGCGAGGGCGACCCAGCCGGCAGTGAAGAACGAGCCCGGCCAGCCGAAAAGCTCGGGCCAGACATAGTTGACCCAGAGCAGCTGGACGAAGATCGGCGTCGCGCGGAAGAACTCGATGAGGGCGATCGCCACCTGCCGCAGCGGGCGCACGTAGAGGCGCACCAGGCACAGGACGAGACCGCCGAGGATCGCCGCGGCGAAGGCGATGAGGCAGATCTCGACCGTGACGACGAGCCCGTCGAGCAGCAGGTGGCGCTGGTTCCAGACCAGGCGCTCCCAGTTGCCCATCAGGCGTACACCTTCTGGCGCCAGCGCTCGGCAGCCGCGCGGACGAGGCTCGCCGCGAGGAAGACGATGGCGAAGTAGGTAAGCGCGGCGCCGGTGTAGAGCGGCAGCGGCCGCATCTCCTGCTGCGTCACCATCGACACCTGGTACATGAGGTCGGGCACGGCGATGAGCGAGACGATCGTCGTCGCCTTGAAGAGCGAGACGAACTGGTTGACCGCCTCGGGCAGCATGCGCCGCACGACCTGCGGCAGGATGACGCGCCAGAGGATGAGGCGCTCCGGCATGCCGCAGGCGCGGCCGGCCTCGATCTGGCCGAGCGGGATCGACTGGATGCCGGCGCGAAAGGTCTCGGCAAAGTAACCGCTGTAGACCAGGCCTAGGGCGATGACCGCGGAGAGGAAGGGCGGGAATTCGAGGCGCCGGCCGATCGCAAGGCCGAGCAGCAGCGGCAGCACGAAATGGATCCACACCACCATCACGTAGTCGGGCGCGTTGCGGAAAATCTCGACATGCAGCGTTCCGGCCCAGCGCAGCGCCCGCCAGCGGTTGACGCGCAGCAGCGCCGCGCCGAGACCGAGGATCAGGGCGGCGGCGGCGGCGCAGGCGAAGACATAGAAATTGAACGCGAGACCCTTGAGGAGGATCGCGCGGTATTCCCAGAAGACGGCGGGATTGAGCGCTTCGGCGAGGGCCGCGGACAAGGCGGCGCGCCTATTGCACGTACTTCGGCAGGTACTTCGACAGGAACTGCCGGCAGCGCTCCGACTTGGGCGCGCCGAACACCTCCTCAGGCGCACCAGCCTCCTCGATGAGGCCGTTATGCAGGAAAAGCACGCGGTCCGACACCTCGCGCGCAAAGCGCATCTCGTGGGTGACGACGATCATCGTCGTGCCGTCGCGGGCGAGATCGCGCATCACGGCGAGCACCTCGTCGGTGAGCTCGGGATCGAGCGAGGAGGTGGCCTCGTCGAACAGCATCGCCTTGGGCTGCATCGCAAGGGCGCGGGCGATCGCCACGCGCTGCTGCTGCCCGCCGGAGAGCCGCGCCGGGTATTCCCCGGCCTTATCGAGGAGATGCACGCGCCGCAGGCATTCGAGCGCGAGCTCGCCCGCCTCGCTGCGCTTGAGGCCGCGCACGCGGCGCGGCGCCTCGACGACGTTGCCGAGCACCGTCATGTGCGGCCAGAGGTTGAACTGCTGGAACACCATGCCGAGATCGCGCCGCAGCCGGTTGATCTCTGCGATCGGGCGCGGCTTGCGCTGCCCGTCGCCGGCGACGCGGAAATGCATCGGCTCGCCGTCGATGTAGATCTCTCCCGCGCTCGGCGTCTCGAGGTGGTTGATGCAACGCAGGAGCGTGCTCTTGCCGGAGCCGCTCGCGCCGATCATGCTGACGACGCTGCCGCGCGGCACATCGAAAGACACGCCCTTCAGCACCGCGAGCGGGCCGAAGCTCTTGTGTACGTCGACGACGCTGATCGCGGGGATGCTCGACACGGCTCGCTCGCAGTGGAATATCATACTTTGACCAGGAGGGCCGCATGAGCGACAGCCACAGCAACAGCAAGCGCGATTTCCTCAAAGGCGCGGCGCTGGTGGGCGCGGCGGCCGGGTTCGCCGGCGCGCTGGCGCCGCGCGAAGCGATGGCGCAGATGCTCGAGACGGGCATCCGCGAGGACTCCGCGCTCGCCAAGATCAAGAAGGAAGGCGTGATGCGGGTCGGATTCTCCCAGACCGGCCCGTGGTTCTACCGCGATGCCAAGAGCGGCGAGCTCGGCGGCATCTACAAGGACGCGGTCGAGCGTCTCGCCAAGGAACTCGAGGTGAAGGTCGACTGGAAGGAGGTCACGTTCGCGAACTCGACGATCGGCCTGCGGCGCGGCGACTACGATCTCTACGGCTCGTCGCTGACCTACACGATCGCGCGGGCGCTTACCGTCAACTACGTCGGGCCGCTTTGGTCCAAAGGCAGCCTGCTCCTCATCCACAAGGACAACGCCGGAAGGCTCAAGACGGCGGCCGACGTCAACGACCCGAACGTCAGGGTCTCGGTCACGGCGGGCGCCAGCGAAGAGCTGCGCATTCCCGTGCTCTGGCCGAAGGCGAAGGTCGTCGCGACCGCGGGCCAAGTGACGCTCGGCGCCGAGCCGGTGCGCGCCAAGAAGGCTGAGGTATGGATGAGCGGCGACAGCGACGTCATCCTCTTCTCCAAGCGCAACCCGTGGTCGGCGGTGATCGAGCCCGAGAAGCCGATCGACAAGCGCCCGAATACCTGGGCGGTGCGCTATGGCGACCCGGAGTGGAAGCAATTCCTCGACATGTGGGCGACGTTCCTCACCGTGAATGGTGAGATGGAAAGACTCTTCAAGCACCATATGGAGAAGCTCGGCGCGGCTTGATCGTCGACTGCCACGCGCACGTCTTCGAGAACTGGCACGGCGCCTGCGGCCACAGCTCGCGCGCCGTCCACCTCAAATACCTGCAAAAGGTCGTGACGCGGCCGGCGGCGCGCGCCTTCCGCGCGCGCGATGGCAAGGAAGTGAAACCGACGATGCTGTTCCGCCAGGGCGACAATACCTGGGCGGGCCTCGTCGACGTCGATTTCCGGGTCGGGTCCTATGGCCAGCTCGCCTTCACCTACGAGAGCGAGGACTACTACGTGCAGTACATGCCCGTCGGGATGCAGGAGATCGTCTGCCCGCCCGACTTCCTGATCGCGCAGATGACCTATGCCGGCGTCGACCACGCGATCCTCCAGGCGGGCGGCGGCTATGGCGCGATGAACGACTACAACGCGTTCGCGCAGGGCCAGCACCCCGGGAAATTCACTGGACTCCTGCATGTCGACGAGGCGCTCGCCGACCGCGACTCAGTGCTCGCCGAAGTCGATCGCGCTCACCGGCTCGGCCTCAAGGGCCTCTACTACTCGCAGGATTTCTCGCGGCACGGCTACGAGCGCAATGTCGACCACGCCGCGTTCGCGCCGTTCTGGGAGAAGATCGTCCGCCTCAGGCTGCCGGTCTTCGTCGAGCTTTCATCGACGCCGAGCTACGACGCGGCGGGTTACCTGGGGAACCTGCTCGCGCTCGGGCGGCTCCTGAAGCGCCATCCCGCGCATCCTTTCGTCTGTGTGATGGGTCCGCCGGCCGGGTATTTCGCGCGCGGCGGGAAATGGGAGATCCCGGACGAGGCGCTCGAAGTCTATCGCCGCGACAATCTGCTCCTCGAAGTCATGTTCCCGATTACCTGGGGCGGCGTCTGGGACTACCCCTACACGGAGGCGCAGGAGCTGATCCGTGGCATGCGCGATCGTTTCGGCGCCGGGAAGCTCGTCTGGGGCTCCGACATGCCCAATGTGGAGCGCTTCTGCACGTACAAGCAGAGCCTCGATTACGTGCGCCGCCACTGCGGATTCCTCAGCGCAGCGGAGAAGGACCGCATCCTCGGCGACAACGTCGCGGCGCTCTTCGGATTGATGCGGCCGGTCGCGAAGAGCCTTTGAGCTGAGAGAGAAGGCTCCAGGAATCAGATCTTGCTGATTCATTTCGACCACCCCGGCCGAAATCGACCTGCCTGTCTCGCGTCAAGCCGCAGTTCCTTTCGAATCCCGGCGTCCACCAAGCCAGCGGGCGCAAGACTTCGAAGCAACCGCATGCGGCGCGCGAGAGCACCGGCTGTATATCGGAGTTTCGGGCGAGGCGCGCGAGCAGCTTTCAGCACAACGTCGGCCACCACTCCAGGCTCGTCTGCAGCCGCCAGCACCTCCTTCATCTGCTTGCCCAAGGCCACACGAACCTCGCGGTACTCATCGAGCTTGGAGTCGGGCTCAAGGAAGTTCGCGTCGAACTGCGTCTTCGTGTACGCAGGTTCGACGACCGTGACCCGGATGCCCCTCGTTCGGAGCTCGTGGTCGAGCGATTCCGAGTAACCTTCGATCGCGTGCTTGGTTGCGGAATAAAGCGCCATGTACGGTGCCGGCAAGAAGCCCAGCACGGAACCGATGTTGATGATGCGACCGCTCCCCTGGTACCGCATGTGGGGCACAACGGCTCGCGTCATCCGCACGATCCCGAAGAAGTTCGTATCGAAGATCGATCGCGCCTGCTCGATAGAGCTCTCTTCCGCTCCGGCGGGGGCGACACTGAAGCCCGCGTTGTTCACGAGCAGGTCGATGCGGCCGTCCAGCCGCGTCACTTCCCTGACAGCGGCTTCGACTGATTCGTCGCTGGTCACGTCGAGGGGCAGCATCTCGAACAAGCGCCGGCCCGCTAGGGCTGCCCGTCTGCTCGTGCCGTAGACCTTGTAGCCAGCCATCGCAAGCCGCGTCGCCGTGGCTTCGCCGATGCCTGATGAGGCGCCCGTAACGAGCGCTATCTTGCTCTTCATGATGTCGTTCCTTTGTAAAAGCTAGCTCTGCCGGCGGGGCACGATGAGGTTGCCGACGAACACCTGTACGGCCTCGCCCTTCTGGTTGCGGGTCGTGGTGCGCACTTTGATCACTCCCTGATTCGGGCGCGATTTCGAAGGCCGGACTTCGAGCACCTCGCTCTCGACGCTCAGCTCGTCGCCTGGCCGCACCGGCAGCGGCCAGCGAAACTCGTCGAAGCCGGCGCCGACGATGCCGCCGGCGGGTTTGAGCTCGCTCTGGACGAGTAGGCGCATCGTGAGCGCCGCGGTATGCCAGCCGCTCGCGGCCAGTCCGCCGAAGATGGTGCGGCGAGCTGCGTCTTCGTCGAGGTGGAAAGGCTGCGGATCGAATTCCGCCGCGAACGCCTTGATGCGCTCCTTGCCGACGGTGATCCGGCCAGAGCCGTAGACCTGGCCCGCGGCGAAGTCCTCGAGATATTTTTCGCTCACGTCAGCGATCTCCTTTGCAGCGGCCACATCAGCGGGCCGAACCACGCGCCGCCGGCGACAGCCGCGGCATTAATGAGTCCGAAGGCTGCCAGCGCCAGGCTTTGCGCGAGGAAAACATGCGACAGGTTGCCACTCCAGCGCAGCGCGAGCGTGCCGGCGAGCGCGGCGATCGCGAGGCGCGTCAGATTGGCGATCAGGGGCCACAGCAAGCGGCCGGCGCCTTGCGAAGCGAAATACAGCGCGAGCGCGAGCCCCAGCATGCCGTAGAACGGGCCCACGACGCGCAGGTAGCGCGCGCCCGCGTCGAGCATGTCGGGATTGCTGTCGAAGAGCGAGAGCCAGGCCATCGGAAACGCCGCGGCAGCGAGCCCGATCGCTTCGGTGAGTACCACGGCGATCGCGGCGCCGATCCACGCGGTGCGCAGCGCGCGCTCGCGCTTGCCCGCTCCGATGCTCGTGCCGACCATCGCCACCAGAGGACCGCCCAGTCCGAAGACCAGCGGCACCAGCAGATACTCAAGGCGCGAGCCGGTTCCGTAGCCCGCGATCGCGGCGGCTCCGAAACTGCCGGCGAGCGACGTGCCGATCATGATGGTGAGGTTGGTGGACGCCGTCACGAGCGCGGCCACGGCGCCGACGCGCAGGATCTCCCTGAAGAGTGGCCACCGAAAGCCCGTCGCACGCAGCGATGGACGCAGCACGCTCCTGCCCGACCAGAGATAGGCGGCGAGCGCCAGGGAACCCAATGCGTAATAGGCAATGAACGCGAGCGCGCCGCCCGCGATCCCGAGCGCCGGAAACGGTCCCCAGCCGAAGATGAGCGCCGGCGAGAGCGGAATCACGACCAGGGCGCCGACGCAGATCACCGAGGCCGGCAACGCCATGTTGCCCGTGCCGCGGATGACCGCGGCGAGCGAATTGAAGAGCCACACGAGCACCGCGCCGGCGAAAACCCAGTTGGAATATGTCAACGCCGCTGCGAGAGATGGACCGCTGCCGCCCATCGCCTGGTAGAGCGCGCGGCCGCCGCCGAGCACGCCGAGCATGAATGCGGCGCCAAAAGCGAGCGCGATCACGAGCGCATGCAGCGCCAGGGCATCGGCCTCCGCGCGGCGGCCGCCGCCCAGGGCCCGCGCGATGGCCGAGGCGATGCCGCCGCCCATCGCGCCGGCGGACATCATCTGCATCAGCATCACTACGGGAAATACCAGCGCAACCCCGGCGAGCGCGTCGGTGCCGAGCTTGCCGATGAAATAGGTTTCCACGAGGCCGACCGCCGCCTGCACCACCATGACCAGCACATTGGGCGCCGCGAGCCGCAGCAGGGTGGCGGCGATCGGCGCCTCGAGCAGCGCGCGCGTCCGCGGGTCCATGCGAGCGCTCATGACGGCTGCATAAATATGACGTTTGTCATATTGCTAGCCAAAAAAATCAGCCGATTGCGCTACGGATGAGCTCGCGCGCGGCCTTGCGGATTTCCCTGGAAAGCTGCGGATCGTCCACCGCGCGAGCGACCATAAGCGCACCAACCATGCTTGCCACCACGGCCATGGCCTTGTCGTGCGCGGCCTGCTTTCCCCAATCAGGGAACTGGCGCTCAACGAGCCCGATCATGTCCTTGATGCGGCGCTTGACGGCGCGCCGAACTTCCTGCTGCTGGCGCGGCACCTCGCTGCCCGCGGCGGCGAGCGCGCAGCCCATGCCCTGCTCGGGCGCCTCGACGTGCGCGTCGGAGAGATAGGAATCTACGACGGCCATCAGCTCCTCGCCTGGTTTCGCCCGCGCAATGGCCCGCGACAGGTTCTCGGTCGACTCCGCGCCTGCCTGCTCGGCGGCCTGCGCCAGCAGCGCATCGCGCGACGCGAAGTGCGCGTAGAACCCGCCGTGCGTAAGGCCTGCCTCCTTCATCACGTCGGCAACGCCCAAGCCGTCGTAGCCGTGCTTGCGGATGGCACGCGCCGCCGCGCGCAGAATCCGCTCGCGGGTTTTTTCTTTCTTGGAGCCGGCCTTGATCGCCATATGACGTTCATCATATTCTGAACCACAGGGCCTGTCAAGCGCCACCAGGAAACCGTCCTGTTCGAGCCGGGGACCGGTTACCACCAGCTCCAATTCGCGCTGTGCCGGTTCCGTGGTCGAGGACCTCACCAGCGACGAGCTCCTCGACGACGAGGACTGAACCCCCTCGCGGGACCGTTCTGCCTAATTTATTAGGCATTACCCTGCTTAAGGCCTAAATTGTTAGGCAACCACCCAGAATTATGTTTGACTGAAACCCAGTACTACGACGCTCCGAACCTGGCGCGAGCATTTCCGCGCCTGCGGCGTATCACCGAAGGATATTGAGTACATCGCACCCGCGTTTCTGCCGCAGTGTTTCTTCTTCGAAAAGCCGCCGCAATCCGAGAAATGAAAGGGCCCTGCGGGGCCTCAGGCTACACTAAGACGTACACTGACCAGCCCGGCAGGTACTTGCTTGGAACGACAAGACTTTATAAAGCCAAAAGGCAGCGCGGATAAGGCTCTCGGGGCAACCGGAGATTCAAGCCACACCCCCATGATGCAGCAGTACCTGCGCATCAAGGGCGAGCATCCCGACATCCTGGTGTTCTACCGGATGGGCGATTTCTACGAGCTGTTCTACGACGACGCCGAAAAGGCGTCGCGCCTGCTCGACCTCACCCTCACCTCGCGCGGCGTGTCGGCAGGCACGCCGGTGAAGATGGCCGGCGTGCCCGCCCACTCGGTGGAGCAGTACCTCGCCAAGCTGGTGAAGCTCGGCGAGTCGGTGGCGATCTGCGAGCAGATCGGCGACCCGGCCACGGCGAAGGGGCCGGTCGACCGCCAGGTGACGCGCATCGTCACGCCGGGAACGCTGACCGACGCGTCGCTGCTCGAGGACAAGTCGGACAACATCCTGTTGTCGCTGTCGAGAGACAAGTCCACGGTGGGGCTGGCCTGGCTGTCGCTCGCGAGCGGCGCGCTGCGCGTCGCCGAAGTCGCGCCGCAGGCGCTCGCCAACGAGCTCAGGCGCATAGGGCCCGCGGAGGTCCTGGCGGCGGACGACTTCGTGCTGGATGGATTCTTCGTCACGCGGCTTCCCGCCTGGCATTTCGACGTAGACGGCGGGAAGAGAAAGCTCCTGCAGCAGCTCGGCGCGGCGACGCTCGCCGGGTATGGCTGCGAGGATCTTACGGTCGCGATCGGCGCGTGCGGCGCGTTGCTCGAGTACGCCGGCAAGACGCAAGGTCAAGCGCTCGCGCACGTCACCGCAGTGAAAGCCGAGCGCGCCGGCGAGTACGTGAGGCTAGATGCGGCGACGCGCCGCAATCTCGAGCTCACCGAGACATTGCGCGGCGAGCCTGCGCCGACCCTGTTCTCGCTGCTCGACGAATGCGCGACCGGCATGGGCAGCCGGCTCCTTCGTCTCTGGCTGCATCACCCGTTGAGGGACCGCGCCGTGCTGGCGAGCCGGCACGAGGCTGTCGCAACGCTGCACGATACGGGTCTTCACAAGATCCTGCGCGGCATGTCCGACGTCGAGCGGATCACCGCCCGGGTCGCGTTGCGCAGCGTGCGGCCCCGCGAGCTCGCCGGGCTGCGCGAGAGCCTGAAGCTGCTGCCGGAGCTGGTCGCCGCGATACCGCATTCGAGCCTGCTTGACGAGCTGCGAGCCGATCTCGCGCTGCCCGGCGCTTGTGTCGGCCTCCTGGAGAAAACCCTCGACATCGAGCCCTCGGCCCGCGTGATCGACGGCGGCGTGATCGCCGACGGACACAGCGCGGACCTCGATGAGCTGCGCCAGTTGCAGACCAACGCCGGGGACTTTCTGGTGGCGTTGGAGGTCCGCGAGCGCGAGCGCACGGGAATTCCAAACCTGCGCGTCGCCTACAACCAGGTGCACGGCTACTACCTCGAAGTGACGAACGCGCACGCGGGCAAAGTGCCGGACGACTACCGCCGCCGGCAGACGCTGAAGAACGCCGAGCGTTACATCACGCCGGAGCTGAAGGCGTTCGAGGACAAGGCCTTGTCCGCCCGCGACCGCGCCCTGGCGCTCGAGAAATCGCTCTACGAGGAGCTGCTTCAGTCGCTGCAGGTCCATGTGCCGGTCCTGCAGCGGATCGCGCGCGGCCTTGCGCAAATCGACGTCCTGTGCAGCTTTGCCTCGGTCGCGGCGAAACGCAATTACAGCCGCCCGGCGTTCGTGCAGGACAGCCTGATCGAGCTTGAGGCAGGCCGTCACCCGGTGGTCGAGGGACAGATCGACAGTTTCATCGCCAACGACTGCCGGCTGTCGCCGGCGCGCCGCCTGCTGCTCATCACCGGCCCCAACATGGGCGGCAAGTCGACCTACATGCGGCAGGTGGCGCTCACGGTGCTGATGGCGCATATCGGCTCGTTCGTTCCCGCCCAAGCCGCGCGTATCGGCCCGATCGACCAGGTGTTCACCCGCATCGGGGCTGCGGACGATCTCGCCGGAGGGCGCTCGACCTTCATGGTCGAAATGACCGAGAGCGCCAGCATCCTGCACAACGCCACGGAGAAAAGCCTGGTGCTGATGGACGAGGTCGGGCGCGGGACCTCGACCTTCGACGGCCTCGCGCTCGCCTGGGCCATTGCCAGGCACCTGGTGGAAAAGAACCGCTCCCTGAGCCTGTTCGCCACACACTACTTCGAGATGACGCGCCTTGCGCTCGACTACGAGGAGGTCGCCAACGTCCATCTCGACGCGGTAGAGCACAAGGACAGCGTGGTGTTCCTGCACGCGGTGGAGGAAGGACCCGCCAGCCAGAGCTACGGCCTGCAGGTCGCCGGGCTCGCCGGAGTGCCGAAGTCGGTGCTCCGGCAGGCGCGACGCTATCTCCAGGTGCTGGAGGATTCGAGCCTGGCGTCGTCGCAACAGAGAGACCTGTTTGCACGCAGCAAGCCCGAGGAGCCGGAACCCTCCCCGGACGCGCTGCGCGACGAGCTGGCGAAGCTCAATCCCGACGAGCTTTCGCCGCGCGAGGCGCTCGAGCTCCTTTACCGCCTGAAAAAGCTGCAGTGATCGACGTCGGGGCCAACCTGACGCACGCCGCCTTCCGCGCCGATCTCGACAAGGTCGTCGCGCGCGCGCGCGCTGCCGGCGTCGCGCCCGTCGTGGTGACAGGCACCACCGTGGAGGAGAGCCGCGCCGCGCAAGAAGTCGCAGACAAGCATGGCTTCTACGCTACGGCAGGCGTCCATCCCCATCACGCCCGTGAATGCGATGCGCAAACCATCCTCGTGCTGCGCGCGCTGGCGAAGCACCCGCGGGTCGTGGCGATCGGCGAATGCGGGCTCGATTTCAACCGCAACTACTCCCCCCGTCCCGACCAGGAGAAATGCTTCATCGCGCAGCTCGAGCTCGGCATCGAGCTCGGCAGGCCGCTGTTCCTGCATTCACGCGACGCGCATCCGCGATTCGCCGAGATCCTCGATCACCACAAGGTGAAAAAAGCGGTTGCGCACTGCTTTACCGGCGGCAAAGAGGAATTGCACGCCTACCTCGACCTCGGCCTCTACATCGGCATCACCGGCTGGATCTGCGACGAGAGGCGCGGCCGGCACCTGCTCGAGCTGGTGCGCGAGATTCCCCGCGACCGGCTGCTTCTCGAGACGGACTCGCCGTACCTCACGCCGCGCGATCTCAGGCCCCAGCCCAGAGGTCGGCGCAACGAGCCTGCTTTTTTGCCGCACATCGCGCAAACTGTTGCCCGCGCGGTCGGCCGCCCCGTGGCAGAAGTGGCCGCCGAGACCTCGCGCAATGCGCGTACGCTTTTCGCCATCGATGAACCTGGCTCATCTTCTGCTGCAAAGCGCCCGCCGGCTGCCTGAGCGGCCCGCGCTCGCCGCAGGGCGCCAGGTGGTCCGCAGCTATCGCGACCTGGCAGCGCGCGTTTGCGGGATCAGCTTCTCCCTGAAATCCAGGTTCAAGCTCGCGCAGGGCGAGCGCGTCGCGCTGGCGATGAAGAACTGCCCGCAGTACTACGAGGTGCTTTTCGGCTGCTGGCACGCCGGCCTGGCCGCCGTGCCGATGAACGCCAAGCTCCACGCCAGGGAATTCGCCTACATCCTCGAGAATGCAGGCGCTCGGCTCTGCGTCGTCAGCCCGGAGCTGCAGGCGGCGATTCCGCGCGGCATCCTGGCGAGCGAATTGGAGTCGGATGAAGAAGCGGTTCCGGCCGATGTTCGCCCTGACGATGCCGCCTGGCTGTTCTACACCAGCGGCACCACGGGAGTGCCGAAAGGCGCGGTGCTCACGCACCGCAACCTGTGGGCCCAGACCCTGGCGTATTTCGCCGACATCGACAAGCTCGGGCCGCGCGACGCGGTGCTGCACGCGGCGCCGCTGTCCCACGGCTCCGGCCTCTACGGCCTGCCGCACTTCGCCGCCGGCGCGGTGAACGTGATCCCGGAAAGCGGCCACTTCGAGCCGCAGGAGATTTTCGACCTGCTCGATCACTGGCAGAACACGTCGTTCTTCGCCGCGCCGACGATGATCGTCCGGCTGCTCTCCAGCGCGGGCGCGCGCACGCCGCGCCACCTGAAGACCCTCATCTATGGCGGCGCGCCGATGTATGTCGCCGATTCGCTGCGCGCGATCGACCTGTTCGGGCCGCGCCTCTACCAGCTCTACGGGCAAGGGGAAGCGCCTATGACCATCACCGGACTTCCTCAGGAGCTTCACAGCAAGAATTCTGTCGAGCGCCTTTCCACCTGCGGTTTCGCGCGCACCGGCGTAGAAGTCAGGATCGTCGACGCCGCCGACAACGCTGTTCAGTGCGGGGAAACAGGTGAAATCGTGACCCGCTCCGATTGCGTCATGGCGGGCTACTGGAACAATCCCGCGGCCACCGAAACAACCTTGCGCGGCGGCTGGCTGCATACCGGCGACCTCGGCAGCCTCGACGCCGCGGGCTTTCTCACCATCAAGGACCGCTCGAAGGACATGATCATCTCGGGCGGCTCGAACATCTACCCGCGCGAGATCGAGGAAGTGCTGCTCAGGCACCCGGCGGTCGCCGAGTGCTCGGTCGTCGGCAGGCCGCACCCCGAATGGGGCGAGGAAGTGGTGGCCTTCATTGTTTCAACGGCCCGCGTCAGCCCCGAGGACCTGGATCTGCTGTGCAGGGAGAATATCGCCCGCTTCAAGCGGCCGCGCGAGTACCGCTTCGTGGACAGCCTGCCGAAGAACCACTACGGCAAGGTGCTGAAGACCGAGCTGCGCGCGCAGCTTGCCTAGGGATTGCAGCAGTCGCCCAGACGGTAGTCCGGGTCGCTCATCTTGTAGACCTCGCGCACGATTCCGTCCGGCGAGGCCTGCACGTACACCGCATAGGGAACCGGGCTCGAAACGCTGCGCATGCGGTACTCGAGGATCTCGCGTTGCATCCGCTGGAAGTTCGTGTCCGTATACGGCGGGCCGAAAAGCTCGCGCACTTCGTCGAGCCGCGTTTTGCCGGGAACGATCCTCGCGAGGTTCTCGTCGGTGAGCCGCTGCTCGATCGCGACCAGGCGTGCGTCCGAGCCGAAGCGCGCGACGTAGGTTGCCTGGCCATAGGGCTGCCGCGGGAAGTAAAGCCAGGTCTCGCCGTCGTGGACGCGCTTGTCGGCTGCAGGACCCATCACGCGCTCGACTTCGGCTGCGGGGGTGCCGGGCGCGAGGCCGCGGCCGTCGAAGCTCGCGCAGCCCGCAACGATTAGCACCGCAATTGCCGTCAGCAGAAATTTCATGCTCATCTCCTGAAGCTCGTGCGGTGGCCGGCGCCAAGCCGCGGAATTTCCGGATCGTCCATATAGTAGACCTCGCGCACGACGCGGTCGGGCGAGAGCTGAACGAAGAGCGCCTTGGGAAACGGGAACACCTGCATCTTGTAGGTCCAGATCTCGCGCTCCATGCGGGCAAACTGGTCCACCCGGTACGGCGGCCCGACGAGGTCGAGGACCTGATCGGCGGTGGTCTTGCCGCGCTCGATCCTGGCGATGTTCTCCTCGGTGAGCCGTTGCTCGATGGCAACCAGCCTGCCGTCGGCGCCGACGCGCGCCGCGTAGCTTCCGTCGCCGTAAGGCATCCGCGGAAACCACAGCACGGTCTCGCCGTCCGGCCCGGGGCGCTTGGCCGCCGCGGGGCCCATGACCGCTTCGACCTCGGCTGCGCTCGACTGGCCGGGCGCCAGCCCGCGGCCGGAATAGCTCGCGCACCCGGCGAGCAGGACCACGCATACCGCGGCGATGATCGTTTTCATGCCTGTCTCCGGACCACTTCAATCAGCTTACGCGCCGGGTCGACGCGCACCCAGTCGCCGCTGCGGAACACTTCGCCCGGATGCGGCGTCCAGCCTGCGGTGATCGGGATGCCGGCGAACACCGCGCCCTGCACCATCACCGGATTGGTCACACCGAATATGAACGCTTTGGGAGCGATTTTCTTCCACTTGATGTCGTAAAAAGCCCAGCCGGCGGCGATGCCGCCTTTGGCGGTCGGAAAAAAACAGACCTTGTCGACGATGCTCATGCCTTCGAGCTTGTGGCCCGGCTTGGTGATTATTCCAGACCAGCGATCCAAGTCATAGCGAGGCGAGAAGCCTTCCTCGGAGATGAGCGCCTCGCCTTCCACTATCGCGCCATAAGCTTGCCCGACCCTGACAATGCTCACCTCAACTCCCCGCTGCAGGCGATCTCGACGCAGTCCGCGGTGCGGCGCAGGATCGTGTTGAAGCGGTGCGCGCCGATGATGTTCACGATCTTCGCCGAGTTCGACACCATGTTGGTCCAGCGGTTCGCGCGGCGCAGGGACGACAGGTTCTGCAGGATATAGAAGCACACGCCTTCCAGGATAGTCACCCCGGCGCCCTCGAGGACTTTCGCGTAGCCCAGCGCGCGCGAGCGCGCCAGCACCGCGGCGTTGGTCGTCACGAAGCACGACGACCCCTCCTTCACCTTGCGGCCGTCGAAGAGCTGCGCCAGCCCCTTCATCTCCAGCAGCGACTGCTGCGGCCCGGAGAACACGACCAGGCGCGCGTCGCCGTCCCCCAGGCTATAACCGGCATAAACGTTCTGGATGTCTTTTTCTGAAACTGCGAATTTCTGTTCAGGTATTTCGGACGGAGCTTCGGGCGTGACGCCCACGAAATGAAACATTGCCATCGAGCCGTAGCTCGCGAGGGCGGCGCCGAGATGCTTGAGCTCATCGGCCGTCGGCGTGCGCCGATAGCCATGAAACACCGGCACGGCGAAGTAATCCTGGCGCGATTCGCCCACCAGCTTGCCCACCGCCCCCCAGTCGGCCAGATCGTCGAGCGTTGCACGCAGCTCGACTGAAAACGTCCCTTTCCTGTGGTCGTCGAGATGAAATCCATACTCCGGAGTGCGGCCGGTCAGCGCGGCGGCAAGCGCCGCAGGGCCGGACTCGAAGTTCGAGCGCGCGCCGAATACCGAATTCGCGTAGATCACGGTTCCGGTGTCGCCCCAGGCGACGTGCTCGCCGAGGCGCGGCTGGTACCCGGTCTGGTAGTTGATGCAGGTGTCGGTGGTGACGACCTCCATGCGCCGCAGGCACTGGATGAGCTCGCGCTCCTTCGCCACCTCGGCTGGGTCCTGCCCCAGCCGCTCGCAGTGCGCGAAATCGATGCAGCGCGCGTTCGTGGTCGCGCCGACGCGGCAGCGCGCGCCGAGGCGCACTTCCTCGCGCAGGAACTCGAGGCCGCCGTCGCCCATCACCTCGATGTCGCCCATCAGGTGGACATTGGTGACCGGAACCATGCGCTTTGCCTGCCAGAAGCGGCCGACCTCGACCTGGTACTCGAGCGCGCGCCTGGTCGCCTCCCCAAGCTTGCCGGCGAGGATCTCGCGTTCCTCGGCCGTCAATTCCAAGCGCTATTCGCCCTTGCCGGGCTCCGCCGTGAAGTACTTTTCGAACTTGCCCGGCTCATCCTTGTGGGCATCGGCATCCGGCGGCGGGGTTCCCTTGCGCGTGATGTTCGGCCACTTCACCGAGAAATCGGCGTTCATCTTGAGCCACTTCTCCGCCTTGGGGTCCGAGTCGGGAAGGATCGCCTTGGGCGGGCACTCCGGCTCGCAGACCCCGCAGTCGATGCACTCGTCGGGGTGGATCACCAGCATGTTCTCGCCCTCGTAGAAGCAGTCGACGGGGCAGACCTCGATGCAGTCCATGTACTTGCACTTGATGCAGTCTTCGGTGACGACGTAGGTCATGCATTGATTATCGCATTCCGCGCCCCCACTTTCGCCATGTCATGGAAGTGGGAATAAGCAATTTCCAGCAGGAAGTGATCGACTCGTCGGCCAGGCAGCCGGTGGTCGTCGACTTCTGGGCGCCGTGGTGCGCGCCATGCCGCGCGCTCACCCCGGTGCTGGAAAAGCTCGAGCGCGAATACGCCGGCCGCTTCAAGCTCGTCAAGATCAACGTCGACGAGAACCAGGAGCTCGCCGAGGCCTTGCAGGTGCGCTCGATCCCCGCCGTGTTCGCGTTCCGCGACGGCAGGCCGCTCGGGCACTTCCTCGGCGCGCTGCCGGAATCGCAGGTGCGCGCCTTCATCGAGCAGGCTCTGCCCTCGCCCTTCATCGAGGTGATGGACCGCGCGGAAAGGCTTATCGAGGAAGGGCGCGTCGACGACGCGGAAAAGCTGCTGGCCGGGGTGCCGCCGAACATCGACTGGGATACGCGGCTCGAGGCGCTGCGCGCCGCGGTGAGCTTCGCGCGCTCCGGGGCGAACGACGGCGAGCTGAAAGCTAAGCTCGCCGCCAATCCGGATGACCACGAGGCGCGGCTCACGCTGGCGCAGCTCCATGCCGGCGCTCGGCGCTACCGCGAGGCCATGGACCAGCTGCTCGAGATCGTGCAAAGAGACAAGAACTGGCGCGACGGCGAGGCGCGCAGGCAATTGCTCACGCTGTTTACTCTGGCAGCGGGCGAACCCGACCTGGTTTCGGAGTACCGTAGGAAGCTGGCGACAGCCCTGTACTAGGTTCGCGTGCGCATCTCGATCGTCGTCCCGGCCTTCAACGAGGAGCGGCTTTTTGCCGACTCGCTGCGCAGCATGCGCTCCGCCATGGAAGCCTTCGCCGAGCGCGGCTGGCCGGCCGAGCTGATCGTTTGCGACAACAATTCCGACGACCGCACGGCAGAGATTGCGCGGGCTGCCGGCGCGCGCGTCGTCTTCGAGCCCGTCAACCAGATCGCGCGTGCGCGAAACACGGGCGCCGCTCATGCCGCGGGCGAATGGCTCATCTTCATCGACGCGGATTCGCAGCCGAGCCGGGAATTGTTCGCCGAGGCCGCCGAGGCGATGCAAGGCGGCCGTTGCCTTGCCGGGGGTGCAACGCTGGCGTTCCCGGGCTGCTCTGCGGTGGCCCGGGGATGGGTCGCCCTTTGGAACGCGGTAAGCAGGATGACGCGCTGGGCGGCGGGCTCCTTCGTCTTCTGCGAGGCTGCTGCGTTCCGGGAGCTGGGCGGCTTCAACGAGCAGCTCTACGCCGGCGAGGAAATCGACCTGTTCCGCAGGCTGAAGCGCCTGGCGCGCCGCAAGGCCCGCACGGTGGTGATTCTCCACCGCCACCCGTTGCACACCAGCGACCGCAAGCTGCGCCTCTACACGCGGCGCGAGCACCTCGCGTTCCTGCTCAGGACCTGCGCAAGCGCCGGCCGCACGCTGCGCCGGCGCGATCAATGCTCGGTCTGGTACGACGGCCGGCGTTGAGCCAGCGCCGCGGCGCGAGCGGCACAGTCCGCCGGCACCCGGATATCGGCCGATACGCCGGAGCAGCGGACGCCCACCTGCATGGCGAGGCTCAGCTGCCACTCGGATTCCGCGCCGCGCAGGAGCGCGGGGCTCGGATAGCTGGGCGGATACGGGCGGTAGGCGCAGCCGCGCGCCATATCGAATTCGAAGGCGCAGAACTGCTCCTGCTTCTGGGAGCCGATCACCGACGTGCCCTTGACGATCACCCGGTGCTGCCCGGGAAGCATCCTCGCCTCGTACTTCGGTCCGGGATAGCCCACGCCGTCGACGGCGGCGATCTGGACGTCGGCGACGCTCACCCAATCGCGCTCAAAGGCGCTTTCCACGATCGCCAGCTCCGCCTTGGGCCGCGCGGGCCCTTCGTACGCCTTGATCGGCTCGACGGCCGCGCAGCCGCCGAGCGCGAGAATCGCCAGCAGCGCCAGCAGGCGGCGGTGGGACAGGATCATGCAGAGGCCCTTTCGGTCTTGACGAGCAGCGCGTACGAGGCGAAAGATATCGCAGCGCAGGCGGCGACGACCACCGCCATCGGCACGGCGCCTCGCGCGTGGATCCAGCCCACCGCGGCGCTCGCCACGACGCCGGTCAGCGCCTGGCTCGCCCCAAGCAGCGACGACGCCCCGCCGGCGCGATCGCCGAAAGGCGCCAAGGTGACCGCCGAGGCGTTGGAGGCGATCAGGCCGAGGCTGGCGACGGCGAGGAACAGCGCCCCGAACACCCCTGCGAACCCCGCAATGCCGGTCAGCGCGCAGGCGAGGAGCAACAGCGCCGCCACGCCGAGCAGGCACACGCCCCAGCCCAGCACCCGGCGCGGCCCGCGTCCGGCCAGCAGCCTGCGGTTGAGCTGGGACACGGTGATGAAGCCGAGCGCGTTCGCGCCGAAATACCAGCCGAACCGATCGGCGGGGACGCTGAAGAACCGGATGAAGACGAACGGGGCGGCGGCAAGGTAGGCGAAGAAAGCGCCGAACGCCGCAATGAACACCAGGGTCGGCCCGAGAAAGCGCCGGTCGCGCGTCAGTGGCAGGATGCCGGCCAGCGCGCGGCCGACCGAGGGAGCGCGCGCGTCGGGCGGGTGTGATTCCTCGAGAAACAGGAATACCACCGCAACGCAGAACAGCGCGTACGCGGCGAGCACGAAGAAAATCCAGTGCCACGAGCCGCTCACCAGGAGCCAGCCGCCGGCGAGCGGCGCGAGGATCGGCGCGACGCCCATGACCAGCATCATGAGCGACAGCACGCGGGCCGACTGCAGGGCGTCGAACCGGTCGCGGATCACCGCGCGAATGACGACCATGCCCGCCGAGCCGCCCAGCGCCTGGGCGAAGCGCAGCAGCACGAAGCTGTCGATGCTGTGGGCGAGCGCGCAGCCCGCCGACGCGAGCGCGAACAGGCCGAGCCCGGCGAGGAGCGGGCGCTTCCGCCCGAAGCGGTCCGTGAGCGGGCCGAAGGCGAGCTGCCCCAGCCCCATGCCGAACAAGTAAGCCGACACGGTGTGCTGCACGCGCGCCGTGCTGGCCGCGAATTCCGCTTCCAGGGTCGGCAGCGCCGGCAGGTACATGTCCAGGGCGAGCGGACCGGTCGCCATGACCGCCCCGAGCACGAGCGTGAGCCGGGCTATCCCTTCACGCACAGCACCTGCTTGAGAGTGTGCAGCGGCTCGACGAGGTCGGCCTGGTTGGCCATCACCTCGTCGATGTCCTTGTAGGCGCCGGGGATCTCGTCGAGCACGCCCTTGTCCTTTCGACACACGACTCCTGCCGTCTGCTGCTCCAAGTCTGCAACGGAAAACCTTTTCTGGGCGGCGTGGCGACTCATGCGGCGTCCCGCGCCGTGGGCGCAGGACTGGAAGCTCTCGGCCGCGCCCTTGCCGCGCACGATGTAGCTGCGCGCCCCCATGCTGCCGGGGATGATGCCGAGCTCGCCCCGGCCGGCGCGGATCGCGCCCTTGCGCGTCAGCCAGACGTGCTCGCCGTAGTGGAACTCGCGCTCGACGTAGTTGTGGTGGCAGTTGACCGCCGCGTCGGTCGCCTCGAACGACGGCAGGTGCCGGCGCATCGCCTCGAGCACCAGGTCGATCATCTCGGCGCGGTTGGCGCGCGCGTAGTCCTGCGCCCAGCCGACCGCCGCCACGTAGTCGTCGAAGTGCTGCGCGCCCTCCGGGAAGTAGGCGAGATCGCGGTCGGGCAGCTGGACTCGATTTCTCTGCGCATCGCTTTTCGCCAATTCTATGAAATAGGATCCAATCGCGTTGCCGATGCCGCGGCTGCCCGAATGCAGCATCACCCACACGCGGCCCGCCTCGTCGAGGCAGACCTCGATGAAGTGGTTGCCGCCGCCGAGCGTGCCGAGCTGGTGCGTCCACCTGGAGCGCTTTCCCATCCGCTTCTCTATGCCGGGGTGTTTCTCGAGGATTCCCTTCAGCCCCTTGTGAAACTGCTTCGCCGCATGCGTGCGCACATCGCGGTCCTTGTGCTGGTCGAACCCCACGGGAACATCGCGTTCGATCTGATGGAATATTTTCCTCAAGGACGTTTCATCCAGCTGGTTCCCTGAAAGCGAAAGACGCGTGGCCATCATTCCGCAGCCGATGTCCACGCCGACCGCCGCCGGGATGATGGCGCGCAGCGTCGGGATGACCGAGCCGACGCTCGCGCCGATGCCGAAATGCACGTCGGGCATCGCCGCGACGTGATGGTGCACGATCGGCAGCGTCGAGATGTTGACGAGCTGCTGCCGCGCGACCGGCTCGATCTCGCCGGTATAGACCTTGACCGGGACGCGGCCCTCGTTGATCTCGGTGTGAACCGGCATGGCCCAGTTTAGAGCTTGAGAAGCTTGGCCGCGTTCTCTTTGAAAATTTTTTGTTTTACTTCCGCTCTGATCGGCAGCTTCTCGAACTCCTCCATCCAGCGCTCGGGCGAGATCACGGGGTAATCCGAGCCGAACAGCACCTTGTCCTTGAGCAGCGTATTGGCGTACTGCACGAGGATCGGCGGAAAGTACTTCGGCGACCAGCCGGAAAGATCGATGTAGACCTGCGGCTTGTGCGTCGCCACCGACAGCGCCTCCTCCTGCCAGGGAAAGGACGGATGCGCGAGGATGATCGGCATCTCCGGGAAATCGACCGCGACGTCGTCGAGCAGCATCGGCTGCGAGTACTTCAGCCGGATGCCGCCCCCGCCGCGCGTCGCCGCACCGACGCCGGTCTGCCCGGTGTGGAAGAGCGCCGGCAGCTTCGCTTCCGCGATCGCTTCGTACAGCGGGTAAGCCATGCGGTCGTTTGGAAAGAATTCCTGCACCGAGGGGTGAAACTTGAAGCCCTTGACGCCGTAATCCGCGATCAGCCGTTTCGCCGCGCGCACGCCCTCTGCGCCGCGATGGGGATTGATGCTCGCGAAGGGGATCGCGACGTCGCCATGCTGGTGTGCGAGCTCGGCGATCTCCTCGTTCGTGATCTTGGGGCTCGAGCCCTTCCCGCCATCGACAGTGAACACCACGAAGGCCATCTTCAGCTTGCGGTACATCTGCGCCATCTCGGGCACGGTCTGGTGCTGCGGCTGGTAGCGGAAGTAGCGCCCCATCGCCTGCTGCGACTCGGTGGGAGCATCGTCGACCTGCAGCGCCGACTTCCAGGCGTGCGTATGGACGTCGATGGCGACGATGCTTTCGAGATTCATGGCATGGACCCTGTGCTTAGAATACCGCAGGAAAATCAGGGACAGACCCCAATTTCCAAGCTCAAGCTCTACGCGCTTGCACTGCTCGCCGCGATCACGCTCGTTAGGCCGATTGTCGAGACGCTGATGACCGGCCGCGTCGAGCCTTTCAGCAACTTCGACCTCGGCGGGAGCTTCCTCTCGCTGCTGCCGATCTATTGGTGGTACCACCTCGACAAGGACCAGACCGGGTACCGGGCCGGGCCGCTTCTCAACGTCGGCGTGGCGGCGCTTGCGATCGTCGCGCTCCCGGTGTATTTCGTTCGCTCGCGCGGCTGGAAGCGCGGCGGCATCATCTGCCTTTACGCGCTTGGCGCAGTGGGCGTGCTCTACTTGCTCGAGGCGCTGGGGGAGTTCATCGGCGAGGCCATCGCCGGCACCGGTGGGGGATTTACATGACCAGAGGAAGACTGGAAGCGTTCACCGACGGCGTGATCGCCGTCATCATCACGATCATGGTGCTGGAGATGAAGGTGCCGCACGGCGCCGACCCGAGCGCGCTTGCGCCGCTCGTGCCGGTGTTCCTCAGCTACCTGCTCAGCTTCATCTTCACCGGCATTTACTGGAGCAACCACCACCACATGTTCCACGCGGTCCATCACGTGAACGGCGCGACGCTGTGGGCGAACCTGCATCTGCTGTTCTGGCTGTCGCTCGTGCCCTTCGTCACGGGGTGGATGGATGAGAACCACTTTGCGCCGGTGACGGTCGCGGCGTACGGCGTGGTATTGCTCGGCGCGGCATGTGCCTACTACATCCTGACGCGCGCTCTGCTCGCCACGCACGGCACCGACTCCCTGCTGGCGAAGGCGCTGGGGAAGGACTTCAAGGGAAAGATCTCCGTGGTCATCTACGTCGCCGCGATTCCGCTCGCCTTCGTGCAGCCGTGGATCGCCTGCGCGCTGTACGTGCTGGTCGCGGCGATCTGGCTGACTCCGGACCAGCGCTTCGAGAAGCTGCTGGCCCAGGAAAAAGCATGAAATTTCACTCAGTCGTTTCTTAGGGAGAAGCCATGAAGCTCGCCGCAATGATGCGAAATGTCCCGCCGGCCGTGCTGCTGTCGCTGCCGCTTGCCGCAGGCGCTGCGGAATACATGGAGAAGACGCCGTTTCAGCTGTCGCGGGCGTTCTCGCCCGGCGTGGTGACCGAAGGCGGCAAGATCGTCTGGGTCGCCGGCCAGACGGCGACGCGCGACAGCCAGGGCGCGGACATCGCCAACAATTTCGAGGCGCAGGTGAAGCAGGTGTTCTCGCAGATCGACCAGGTGCTCAGGCGCGCCGGCGGCAGCCTGGCCAGCGTGGTGACGATGACCGTGTTCATCAAGGAACCGCGCTACGGCGACCGCTTCGTCGAGATGCGCAAGGACATGTTCCAGAACGGCAATTATCCCGGCAGCGCGCTGATCACGGTGAGCAACTTCGCGCGCCCCGGCATCGAGATCGAGATCCAGGCCGTGGGGGTGATCGGCGATCGCTGCTCGAGCGACCAGCCCTGCTCGGCCGAAGGCCAGGCGAAGAAACGGTGAAGTCGCGCTGCGCGATCGCCATCCACGGCGGCGCGGGAAAGATCCGGCGCGCCACGACGAGGCTCGAGCGCCCGGCGCTCGAGCGTGCCCTGCAGGCCGGCTACCGCATCCTGCAGGACGGCGGCTCGAGCCTCGACGCGGTGGCCGCGGCGGTCGCAACGCTGGAGGATGCGGGCGTTTTCAACGCCGGCCGCGGCGCCGCGCCGAACGGCGACGGAGAGATCGAGCTCGACGCCGGCATCATGGACGGGGCGACGCTGCGCGCCGGAGGAGTGGCCGCCGTGCGCCGCATCAGGAACCCGGTCGCCGCCGCGCGCGAGGTGATGGAGCACGGCCGGCACGTGCTGCTCGCCGGGGCCGGCGCCGAGCGCTTTGCGCGTCAGCGCGGGCTGAAAATAATTTCCACCTCTTATTTTCATAGGAACAAAGTATCAAAGTACGGCACGGTCGGAGCGGTGGCCCTCGATCGCGCCGGCAACCTCGCGGCGGCGACCTCCACCGGCGGCATCGCCGGCAAGCTCCCGGGCCGCGTCGGCGATTCGCCGATCGTCGGCGCCGGCGTCTACGCCGACAACGCCGCGTGCGCCGTCTCGGGCACCGGCGACGGCGAGCTCTTCCTGCGCTCGGTGCTCGCGTTCAACGTCGCGGCCCGCATGCGGTATCGCGGCGAATCGCTCGCCCGGGCCGGCGCCGCCGCCCTGGCGCAGGTCGCCCGCCTCGGCGGTCGCGGCGGCCTGATTGCCGTCGACTGCGGCGGCCGCATCGCGATGCCGTTCAACAGCGAAGGCATGTACCGCGCCTGCATCGATCGCAGGGGCCGATGTATGATCGTCGCAAACGATGAGCACGTCTCTGCTTGAAGAGCTGAAGCTCGACATCTGGAACCCGGCGCTCACCGCGGCGGCGCAGGCCGCCGCGACAGACGCGCTGGAAGCGGGCCGCATTCTGTATCTGCCGCGGCTCGAATTCGCCCTGCTGCCGCACGAGCAGCGCTTCCTTTCGGCAGAATGGTCCGACGGCCAGACGAAGAACATCAACTTGCGGGGCGGCGAGCGCAAGCTGCGCGGCGCACGCGGCGGAGCCGACGACCTGGCCCTGATGCAGGCGATGATGGAGCGCTTTTCCAGTCAATGCGCAACGCTGATCGGCGCGCTGCTGCCGCGGTATGTGCCGCATCTCACGCTCGCCAGCACCAGCTTCCGCCCCTGCGAGGTCGCCGGCCGCAAGAGCTCCTACCGCAAGGATGACGCGCGGCTGCACACCGATGCCTTTCCCTCCAATCCGACCGGCGGCGCACGCGTCCTGCGCGTGTTCGCCAACATCAATCCGCAGGGCAAGCCGCGCGCCTGGCGCGTGGGAGAGCCGTTCGCGGACATGGCGGCCAGGTTCCTGCCGCGCGCGCGCCGCGCGTGGCCGGGCGAAGCCCGGCTGCTGCGCGCGCTGCGCGTGACCAAGCGAAGCCGCAGTGCGTACGATCACCTGATGCTGCAATTGCACGACCGGGTCAAAGCCGATGCCGGCTATCAGCGCCAGGCCCCGCAGGAGCGGATCGATTTCCCGGTCGGCTCGACCTGGATCGTGTTTTCCGATCAGGTGCTGCATGCCGCGATGAGCGGCCAGTTCGTGATGGAAGAGACGCTCATGCTGGCGGTGAGCGGGATGCGCGCTCCCGAAACCTCGCCGCTCCGGGTGCTGGAACGAATGACCGGACAGCGGCTGGCCTGACCCTGGCGCAGGAGAGAACAATGAAAATAAACGTCGACTTGAAGCTGGGCACGGATTCCCGCAGGGCCGCCGCCCTGGCGATCTGCTTCACGATTTTCCTTCCCCTTGGCACCGGCTTCGTGATCGCCATCGCCTCGCCAACCACGGTGTCCACGCACGGCGTGTTCGGCTATCTCACCGTGCCCATGGCGATCTGGCTGTACGGCGTCATTTTCGAGCCCTGGCTCGCGCTGCCGATCGCGATCCTGTTCGCCGCGGGCTTGGTGCCGCTCTACAGCCGGCTGGGACACCAGTATCCCTGGCAATGGATTTTTGCGCTGGGCGGCGCCACCGGCCTGGTCGCCGGATTGATTCGCGGCGCTTTCGGCGGCGCGGTCTGCTACCCGAGCGTCGGCGACGTGTTCGCTCCGGCGGGCCTCACGCCGCTGTGGTACTGCTCCATTTCGTCGGCGCTGGTGGGCGCTGCGTGCGCGCCGCTGTTCTTTGCGTTCGGCACCGCCCGCGTCGCCGAGGCCGAGGCAACCGGCACGTGGAAGGAGCCCTCCGCCGCGCCGCATCACGACCTCTAGGAGCAGCCGGCCGTCACTCCACCCTGACGTTCGCCGCTCTCACCACCTTCTCCCAGCGCGCCAGGTCGGCGCGCACCTGGTCGCTGAACTCCTGCGGCGAGTTGCCGACGGGCTCGATGCCGAGGACCGCGTAGCGCTCGCGCACGAACGCCGTGCGCAGCACTGCGGCGAGCTCTCCTTGCAGCTTGTCGATCACCAGGCGCGGCGTGCTCGCCGGCGCGAAAATTCCGGTCCAGGAGGAAACATCGAAGCCCGGCAGCCCGCTCTCGACAAACGTAGGCACGTCGGGCAGCGCCGCGGAGCGCCTGGCGCCGGGCACGCCCAGCGCGACCAGCCGGCCGGCCCTCACGTACTGCTGCGCAGTGGCGATGGCGGTGAAGACCAGCGGGATCTGGCCGCCGACCACGTCGGTGATCGCCTGGCCGCCGCCCTTGTAGGGAACATGCTCGAGCGCGATGCCGGTGCGCAGCTTCAGCAGCTCGCCCGCCAGGTGCGGCGTGCCGCCGGTCCCTGACGTGCCGTACGCGAACGAGCCCGGGCGAGCCCTGGCGTGCGCGATGAACTCGGCCAGGTTTCTTGCCGGCACGGAAGGATGCGCCACCAGGATCAGCGTCGCGTCGCCGAGCTTGGTGACCGGCGCGAAGTCCTTCAGCGTGTCGAACGGAAGTTTCGGGAACACGTGCGGGTTGATGACCATCGTGCCGTCGAACCCGAGCAGCAGCGTATAGCCGTCGGGCGCGGCCTGCGCCACCGCCTGCGTGCCGATGTTGCCGCTCGCGCCGGGGCGGTTCTCGACCAGCACCTGCTGCCCCAGCCGCGCGCCGAGCGGATCGGCGACGACGCGCGCGCTGTTGTCGGCGACGCCGCCCGGGGAGAACGGCACTACAATGCGGATCGGTTTAGCTGGATAGTCCTGGGAATGCGCCTGAGCCGGGATCAAGGTCGATATTGCCCACGCGAGACTCGGAGCAATCAGCGACGCACAAAACCGCATCGACTCCAACCCGGAATTACTGAACGCCTGTCTTGTTAGGAGCCCGAGAAAGAGCGAGCATCTTAAGTGCGATCACGAACTGCGTCATATCTGCATTCAGCCGCTCGATCTCGACTTCAAGCTCTGACTGCGTGAATTCAGCAGACCGCACGAGTTGCCCATCTCTTTTCCAAAAAAAGCATGCTTTTGGCGGTGTTTTCTGCCGCGATCCGCGTCCGTCTGCTTCGTCCCTGACCCTCCAAATCAACTCTTCATCCATTCGGCACCCCCCCGTAGCTCCCCATCATTGTCGCTAAACACCGACATATTGTAGCTAAGAATCGACGCCGATGTCGCTAAATCGCTACATGGGCGGACGCTTCGCGCTGTTGATCCCGCTCCTCCTCGCCGCCTCGCCTGTCTCGGCGCAAGTCCCCGATCCCTATCCCAGCAAGCCGCTGCGCTTCATCCTGCCCTTCCCGCCCGGCGGCCCGACCGACATCCTCGGGCGGCTGATCGGCGAGCGCCTCGCGTCCAGCCTCGGCCAGCCGGTGGTGGTCGAGAACCGCGGCGGCGCAGGCGGCAACGTCGGCGCGGAAGCCGCGGCGAAGTCGGCCCCCGACGGCTATACCCTGGTGCTGGTGGCGCCGTCGCTTGCGATCAGCCCCAGCCTCTACTCGAAGCTCAACTACGACCCGCTCAGGGACTTCGCGCCGGTCAGCCTGGTCGCGACCGTGCCGAACGTGATCGTCACGCAGCCGGCGCTCGCGCCGACGCTGCAGGAGTTCATCGCGCTAGCGAAGGCCAAGCCCGGCGGCATGAACTTCGGCTCCGGCGGCAGCGGCACCTCCAATCACCTCGCTGGCGAGCTCTTTAACCTCGTCACCGGCGCGAAGCTGGTGCACGTGCCCTACAAGGGCGTGAACCTGGCGATGAACGATGTCCTGGCCGGAGCGATCCACCTGGTGGTGATCGGCTTGCCGGCGGCGGCGCCGCACATCAAGTCCGGGCGGCTGCGCGCGCTCGCCGTGATCGCGCCGCAGCGCCTGCCCGCCCTGCCCGAGGTGCCGACGGTTGCCGAGGCCGGCCTGCCCGATTTCGAGGTCACGACCTGGTACGGCGTGCTCGCGCCCGCCGGCACGCCGCGGCCGGTCGTCGCGCGGCTGAACGGCGAGCTGGCGAAGATCCTGTACAGCCAGGACATGAAGGACAAGCTGAACGCCATCGGCACCGACCCGGTGACCAGCACGCCGGAGGAATTCGCCGCCTACCTCCGGCAGGAAACCGTGAAATGGGCGGACGTGGTCCGCAAAGCCGGACTGAAGGCCGACTAGCCCAGTCTGGCGACGACGCGAGCGTGGTCGGCGCCTCCGGTCGCAAGGCCCCAGGAGCGCATCCACTCGTAGACCTGGTTGAAGCGCTTGGGATCGTAGACCACGTAGTGCGTGTAGCGCACGAAATGGTCGCTCATCTCGTGCGGCGCCAGCCGGCCCTTCGTCTGCTCGGTAACGTAGTGCTTGTATTTTCCGAAGTCCGCCATGATGCGATCGGCGGCCTCGTTGATCGCGCCGAGATAGGCGTTGCGCTGCTCGGGCGTCAGGCTCGGCGCGATCACCTCGGCGCCGCGATAGAACGTGACGTCCACCAGGTGCGCTCCCTCCTTCAGCCCGAGGCTGATGAAAGGCTCCATCACGGCAACTGCGCGGCTCGTGCCCTGCTTAAGCGCCTCGTAGCGCCGCTCCGGAACGCCGACGTGCTCGACCACGATGTCGTCGCGCGCGAGCACCCCCTCCAGGCTCTGCAGCGTGGTGTAGTGCGAGCCGGTCTTGTCGTTGATGCCGACCGGCACGCCGGCGAGGTCGCGCGGCTCCTGGAGCGCCGCATCGAAGCTGATGATCGCCTGCGCGCCGACCGCCGGACGCAGTGCGAGCACCTGCGCGCCGCGGGCGCTGTGCTCGCTGCGGTCAATGCCGGCCCATTCGCACAGGTTGTACACGTCGGCCTTGCCCTGCTCGAACAGCGACTCCTTCAGGCGCGCGAACGGCTCCTTGTCGGAGGCGTTGCGCTCGGAATACCTGGCCTGGAGCCGTACTTCGATGCCCGCGCGCTCGAACAGGCCTTCGTCCCGCGCGACGTAGATCGGCAGGTCGAACACCGGGTTGTTGGGCGACACGGAAACGACGGGGCGTTGGGAGACGGCAGTCATCGATGCCAGAATAAGCCACGGCGGACAGGTGATCAACCCCAGACTTCGCGCGCCGTCTCGACCACTCGCCTGAGCTTCGCTTCCTGCTGCGCGAAGCTCAGGGCGCCGCCGCGCGAGTGGCTCGCGAAGCCGCATTGCGGCGAGAGCGCCAGGTTCTCGAGCGGAAAGTGCAGGGCAGCCTGGTCGATGCGGCGCCTGAGGAAATCCTTCGCCTCCAGGACCGGCGTCTTGGTCGAGACCAGGCCCAGTATCACCTTCTTGTCCCTCGGCATGAAGCGCAGCGCCTCGAAGCCGCCGGCGCGCCCGGTGTCGTACTCGAGGAAGAAGGCGTCGGCCTCGAGCGTGTTGAAAGTACACTCGGCGATGCGCTCGTAGCTGCCCGAGGCCATCCATTTCCCCATCGCGTTGCCGCGGCACATGTGCACGCCGATCGTCATGCCGGCCGGCCGGCGACGAACAATGCGGTTGATGAGCCCGATGTAGAGCTCGATCAGCCGGTCGGGATCGTCGCCGCGCGCGCGCACCGCCGCACGCAGGTTCTCGTCGCAGAGCAGCGGCTGGGCGACCTCGTCGATCTGAAGGTAACGCCCACCGACCGCATCGAGCGCCCGCAGCTCCTGCACATATACGTCTACTACGTCGGCGAAAAATTCCTCCAGGTCCGGATAGACAGCAGGATCGACGCAAGCCTTGCCGCGCGGGTAATGCAGGTACGAGGGTGCCGGAATCGTCGCCTTCACGCTCAAGCGGGTGTGCTTCATCGAAAAAGCAACCTCGTCGGCGACGATCGGCCCGGTGCGCCTCAGCTTCCCCGCGGCGAGCGGCGCGGCGCCGATGCGCGCGACATTGCCGGCGTCGTCGCGCTGCAGGTCCACGTCGCCGACCGCGTCGGCGCGCACGAAGCCCTCGACCTTGCTCACGAACCCGAGGCGCCACGACTCGCGGCGGAACTCGCCATCGGTGACCACCTGCAGCCCGAGGCTCTCCTGCCAGCGAATGGCTTCCGCTATGAACCGATCCGGCGCCTTGCCCTCCAGGATTTCGCTGGGGCGTAACAGGCTGCCGATGTGCTCGGCGCGGAACGGCGGTCCGGGCGCTCGTGTCGCGCTCATTTTCCCCGCCGCGGGTGCCGATATACTTTAACCATGCAAACGGACTACGTGCAGCGCTTCCTTTTCGAAGAGCTCGACATCCGGGGCCGCCTGCTGTGCCTCACCGGCGCCTGGCAG